>Ga0049084_10001186_pt1 | contig 10693 bp, 10 predicted proteins | sample GreLakmeON33MSRF_FD_66720 | JGI IMG/M metagenome (GOLD analysis project Ga0049084, IMG submission 66720) | Freshwater lentic microbial communities from great Laurentian Lakes, MI, USA - Great Lakes metaG ON33MSRF | ecosystem: Environmental > Aquatic > Freshwater > Lake | place: Great Lakes... | reverse complement strand
TCTGCGCGGTCACTCGGTTGGATGAATTACGAAGGACTTCCAAGGCGACGCGAGCGCCATCTTCCAACAGAATGTTCGTGCGAACTGAAACATCACCCGCGGTGGTGCTTAACGTCAAAATTTGTCGTGCATTATCGCGTTCGAGCGTTTGTTGCTGTTGGGCAATCACCACAGTTTCAAGGGTTGTTCCCGGAGGGAGTTTGAGAATCTCGGGTGTGGACTGCTAAATGACCACAACCGGCCCCGCAGCAGTTGCAACCACAGCCGGGAGGATTGGTGCGGCAGTGGGGGGAATCGTGGTCATGGACGTTGAGTGTGGCTATCCGGCCAGGAGTCGATCAGCGATCGCGTCGACGTCCACGGCGGCTTCTGAACTGGGCGAACGGACGAGAATCGGCGTTTGGTGGCGGATACTCTCTCGTACCCGTGCATCGCGTCGGACAATGCCTGCGAGGGGTGGTGAGATTTTTAAAAACCCATTGCAGGCCTTAAACAGCGTCTGATAGATGCGCTCGCCCTCGCGGGTTGAGTTGGCAGCATTCACAACGATGCGAATATCAGTCGATGCCCGCTCCATCGTACTGAGTTTGATGAAGGCATAAGCATCCGTCAGCGATGTTGGCTCATCCGACGTGACAATGATTATGGTATCTGCAGCCTTGGCCAATTGACGTACCGATTTCTCGATGCCAGCTCCAAGGTCGATGACGATGCTGTCATAACGCCCGGCCATAATGGCAAGGTCCTCGCCGAGGATTTGTAACCGTGAGAGCGGGATGTTTGCGAGGCTACCTGAACCTGACCGCCCAGCGATAACATCAAATCCGCCCGCATCGTAACGCACCGCAGCTTGATTGAGCGCAACCTTGCCTGAGATCACAGCGCCAAGATCATACTTGGGCATCAGGCCCAGTTGGATGTCGACATTGGCCAGGCCCAAATCGCCATCGAATAATAAGACACGTTGCCCGCGTTTGGCTAATGCGCAACTCAACGTGACTGAAAGAAACGTTTTGCCGACGCCGCCTTTGCCCGAGGCGATAGCAATGATGCGGCCTCGCCGTGCTGAGACGGCAGGTCGACCGGCAAGCCGCGGCTGTTGTGAGGGTGGAAGTGTTTGGTCCGGGGGACTCATCTTTGATTGACCTCGGTACGAATACTGGTGGACCTGAGGACGGTTTTAACCGTTTCCTCTGGTTGCGGTTGTAATTCTTCCTCAGGCGGCAGAATTAATCGGGCCATCGACACAGGGTTCACGGCGCATAAACCCGTTGCGACATGCGGATTCAAACTCACCTCGCTGAACATCAGCTGCCCCGCATCTGCTGCGGCGAGAATCGCGCCCAACCGTCGTGTCATATCCAAACGCGTGGCGAGCAGGCGCGTTGCGCCGCTGGCGCCAAAAGCTTCTCCAATGTCAGCGGCTTCCGATGCATCACCACCAGCAGCAAGGACCAGAATCGGCTCAAGGTCGGCACTGGCAATCAGTGTCTTGAGGTATTCCATATCGTGATGGCTAAAAGGATTCAGGCCAGGGCTATCGATGAAGACCAAGTCGTACTTTTGCATCATTTCATTGACTGCTGGCCCAAGGCCGTCTGGTCCGCGCACTTGACGCAGCTCGATCTCCAAAATTCCAGTGAAGGCTGAAAGCTGCTCAACGGCGCCTGCGCGAATCGTGTCGGCGGTAATGACGCCCACGGGGCGTCCGGACAATCGCGCGCGAGCAGCCAGTTTTGCAGTCGTAATCGTTTTGCCCGAACCGGGTGGACCAACCATCATGAAGGGGCGCGGTGATTTACGTTCGGGGAGTGGTGCAAAATCGAATTGATCTTCCAGGGCTGCAGCACAGGCCATGGTGGGCGAGCCCACTTCGACGGCGGTTGCGGCAGCGACTAATTTCTCGGTCAGGCGTGCAGGGGTGCCATGGTACTCCAGCGCATCCTTGACGCGCTCACCGAAAGCCGAGGTGTTGCGTCCCGAGAGTGCGCGACGGATATCGTCGTCGGCGTCAGCGCTATCTTTTAAGACGGCAGTGATGCGTACGCCCTGTCCGTCGGAGGCACGTTGGGTCGAGACGATAATCGCGTCATCTCCCAACTCCTCGCGCACCAGACGCATGGCATCTGCCATGGTCGATGCGTTGTAAGACTTTAGGCGCATGCCGTTTCCCAACAGGCGTGGCGAACTTCGCCCCGCCGCTCTTCGACTTTAGTGCCGCTGACCTTGGCCTGCAATTGCGGCCAAAAGGAAAGGTAAGTGCGGCGTTTAAATCTGCCCAACCGTGCGAATTTCCGCTTTCGGATGGATTTCGTTTTGCGACATCACGACTGTCATGGGCCTGATTCCCCACACCAGGAAACACTCCTGATCCGGCGCTTTTTAAGGTCTTAGGGCACACGCTATGAGCGCGAGGTGAAAAAGCCGTTAAGACCTGGCAAAAATTACCCCATTGACCAGTGATAGTTCGGCGGCGTTGAATCAGGACGCGCGTAGCGGGGTTGGCGCTGAAGGAAAAATGCCAAAAGCCTGGAAAGAACAATCAGATAGCGGTCAGCGCGAGCTTTCAATTGAGCTCAGTGCGGCCCTTGTTGCTGTCAACGACGAGGCTCCGAAAATCCTTCTGGTGCGTGGCCAGGGTGACGATTCTGCAACACACAGCCAATTTGGATTGCCCTGCGGACCCTTCGACCCCATTGGCCATCGCACGCTTGAAGAGGGCTTGCGCACATGGGTCCGTGAGCAATCGGGCATACACCTTGGTTATACCGAGCAGCTTTACACTTTTGGTGATCGCTTTCGTGATCCACAGGAACGCGAAGGTGGGCCGCGGCCCGTCTCTGTGGGCTACCTCGCGCTGGTGCGCCAGACCGACCTGATGAGCCCCGAGAACGCTGATTGGAGCGATTGGTATCGTCACTTCCCTTGGGAAGATTGGCGCGCCGGGGCTCCGGCGATTGTCAGCCAGGTCATCGCCTCGGGTTTGAGGGCATGGGTTGAAACTGGTGAGACTCGCATCGATAAGCAGCGCCGCCGCGAGCGGGTCGACATGACTTTCGGTCTTGGCGGTGCAACCTGGGATAACGAGCGCGTACTTGAGCGGTATGAGTTACTTTACGAGGCGGGCCTCATTGCAGAAACCGTTGCCGATGGGCGCTCGCGGAATGATGACTCTTTGCTCCAAGTCCATACCCTGATGGGTGCGGCCTTGATCAAGGATCATCGGCGCATCATGGCCACCGCCATGGGCCGGCTGAGGGGCAAGATTAAATACCGCCCTGTCATCTTCGAACTGATGCCGCCGAATTTTACGCTTTATCAATTACAGCGCGCAGTTGAGGCGCTTGCAGGGGTTCGATTGCACAAACAGAACTTTCGGCGCTTGGTCGCCAACGAGGGCTTGGTTGAAGCCACTGGGCAAATCGCCAACCAAACGGGTGGCCGACCCGCAGAGTTCTTTCGATTCCGTCGTGATGTGGTGCGCGAACGACCCGTTTCGGGCGTGCGGTTGCCATCGCGCGTTCGCACAAATCAGCAATAACAAAAGGGCCATTGTAACAGTTTAAAACTAGGCCAAGCCGTCGCCCAAAAAGCCCTAAGGCGTTTTCTACCTCTATATCACGCCACTAACGCGATATCGTACCGCTACCACTTGTGCTTGACTTGAGCATTATGGTAACCTAAATTTCATACCACGTGGACATCGTGGTTTTTGTGTACCCCCCTTATGCTCAAAAATAGCATAAATATTGGGGGGCTTTAAGCTAGCTTCGAAAGGAACGGCCATGAACGTGGTCAACACTGCTCAGCCCGATTTGCGATTCACCTCGGAGGTGCAAAGCAAAACAGCTCACTTCTATGAGAAAGTGAAGAACGTCATTCCCGAAGTAGAATGGCCGGTGTTCGCGCCTTTGATCGACCGAATCAACACGCTGAAAAAGCAGAAGAACGCTGTCATCCTGGGTCACAATTACATGACGCCCGAGATTTTTCATTGCGTCGCCGATATGACGGGCGACTCCCTAGCACTTGCGCGCAGTGCCACCAAGACCACTGCTGATATCATTGTGATGGCCGGCGTGCATTTCATGGCCGAGACGGCCAAGTTGCTAAACCCATCAAAGAAAGTGCTGATTCCCAACATCCAAGCTGGCTGTTCGCTCGCTGAATCGGTGACTGCCGCTGACGTTCGTGCTTTGAAAGCGCAATATCCAGGCGTTCCGGTTGTGACGTATGTGAATACGTCAGCTGATGTAAAGGCCGAGTCTGATATTTGCTGCACATCAGGAAATGCGGTGGAAATCGTCAACGGGCTTGGTGTATCTCGCGTGATTATGCTGCCCGATGAGTTCTTGGCGCTGAATACGGCGAAGTTGGTGAAACCTGAAGTGATCACTTACAAGGGCCGTTGCATTGTGCACGAGCAATACACCCCCTCTGATATTCTCAATATGCGCGAAACCAATCCGGGCGTCGTTGTTTTGGCGCACCCTGAATGCTCGCCCGAGGTTGTCGCTGTTTCAGATTATTCTGGCTCAACGGCTGGCATGATCGATTATGTTGCCAAGCATCGCCCGGCAAAGGTCGTGCTCGTGACCGAATGCTCCATGAGCGATAACGTGGCGGCAGACTTTCCAGACCTTGAGTTCGTGAAGCCTTGCAACCTTTGCCCGTTCATGAAGAAGATCGAACTATCGAATATTCTTGCCGCCCTGGAGACTGAACAAACCGAAGTCCACATTGACCCAGCCATCGCGGGTCGCGCGCGAATTTCAGTCGAGCGCATGCTCAATGGTTGGAGGCCAGGTCAGCCCTAAGCTCGCCCGGTCGAAAACAGGAAATCTCGCGCGTGTTTGCTCCGCTCCCTCGGCAGATCATTGATGATGCCATCAGCCGCGCGTTGGCTGAAGACTTGGGCCTGGCTGGCGACATCACAACGGCGGCTACAGTACCTCTTGATGCGCAAGCCCGCGCCGTGATTGCCGCGCGCAAACCTGGAGTGATTTCGGGTCTTGATGTGGCATCCGCGACTTTTAATGCTGTCGATTTAAAAGTCACGGCCCGTTTACGAAAGGCCGATGGCGATCGAGTCCTGGCCGGTGACGTGGTGATGGAGTTAAGTGGGCGAGCGCGTGGCATTCTCACGGCTGAACGTGTGGCCTTAAATTTTCTGGGTCATATGTCTGGAATTGCGACGGCCACCGCCGACATTGCGCGCTCCATCTCTCATACGAGTGCTAAAGTTTGTTGCACTCGAAAGACGACACCAGGGCTGCGCGCGCTTGAGAAATATGCCGTCCGGTGCGGCGGCGGCGTTAATCATCGCTTTGGTCTCTATGATGCGGTCCTCATCAAAGATAACCACATTGCTGCAGCAGGCGGTATTATGAAGGCGATCAAAGCTTCGCGAAGCGCCGTGGGCCATATGGTGAAAATCGAAGTGGAAGTAGATACGCTTGCCCAGCTTCAAGACGCCCTGACTGCCGGAGTCGATATTGTTCTTTTAGACAACATGACACCCGAGCAATTGAAAGAAGCTGTGCGCCTTGTGAACGGGCGTGCCGTGACGGAAGCCTCTGGGTCAATCACGAAGGCAAACGCCCTGGCGATTGCAGAGAGCGGCGTGAACCTGATGTCGGTCGGATGGATTACGCATTCGGCACCGTGCCTCGACCTGGGGCTTGATTTTAACTAAGGCATCGAATTTTTTAATTTGGACGCTTCTCGGGCCGGTCCTCTGGAAATTAAAACCCCGACCCAGAGAGCCGGGGGTTTGTATTTTTATCAGTCCTCTATTTATTCTTTAGGCTTACCGCTTGATGCTGAGCAGTTCGTCGACCTTACAAGTCTTTCGGGTCTTTCATATCAACCGACCTCGTCGCGGCTTGGGCGGACGGAATCGTGGATGCGCTGGCGGCACCTGCGGCAAGGCCAGCAAAGCTTTTAAGCGCGCTACGGCGGTTAGTTAGCAGATCTGAGACGAAAGACGACAGTATGTGTTCACTCCTTTGGTCTTGAGATTCCGGTGGGTGGGTTTGCGCTAGCTTAGGGTGGCGCCGCGGTCCGACGCCAAATAATCGGGAGGATGGATTCAGGTATCGGTGCGCCTTCTGTCACGGCGTCTAGGCCCTGGAACGGCGGGTTGCGGGCGGTTGGATTATGCTCGTAGCGAATGTCACTGCCGATCCACCGCAGCGAAAACCCGATACGCCGACCATCCCGTTGTGTCGTACGGGGAAGTGAGGCGTGAATGGTTTTGGAGTGAATCACTAGCATATCTCCGGCCTTTGCTGTCCAAACGCGAATGTCAGCGTTGGGGGCGTGAGCCCGTTCAAGCAACTCACGCCAGGGGTGGAAGTTTGAAGGCGGCGTGATGCCATCTTTGGCCCAAGAACTGACATAGCGGTGTTTATCTTTGTTCGACGCGGCCAAGGTTTGCAGCGGCGCGTTATCGTGGTCGACATCCGTCATCGCAATCCACATTGATGGACTATGCTGACCGCTGAGCGGAAACAGGCACTCGTCGTTATGCCAGGGCGTTGCTGTTTGTGGATCGCGGCCTTCCTTGATGAACGTGCCGTCGATCCAAGGCTGCATCGAATCAGAGCCAATCACATCGGCGACCATCTCGGGGCAATCGCTGTGTTCGACCACCTTTCGCAAATTGGCGTAATTCCAGTATATTTTGATGAGCCTGATGTACCCGTCATGATCTTCAAACTCGGCAGGGCCAAGCAATGTCGATGATCGGTTTGCGGGCTTTCCCGATCTCAGATCGGCGATGGCAGAGTCGAGCACGTGCGTCATCGTGCTCATCCACTGGGCCGACACTGCGCCCTGAATATGCGCAACGCCGACTTCGTTGTAAGTATCGATAATGCTTTGACTAACCTTGGGGTGCATAGCGCCGCTCGCGGGACATTTGTGGACGGAAATTGTGTTGGAATAGTGGCTTGCGGGAGCACTGTTCGCAAACGATTAGTAGGTCTAACCGCTGATCGAACAGGCGGCGATTTAAATGGGCCAGCCGGGATTCCGCTGTTTATAAACTCATGGCCAAGCCGCAGGAGGATACGCCCATGTATATGAATTTCTGGTACGTCGCCGCAGAAGCCAGCGAAATTACTGACAAGCCGGTGAAGATTAAAATGCTGGGGCAGAACTTCGTCGTGTTCCGCGATAGTGCCGGAAAGGTTCACTGCCTGCATAATGTTTGCACACACCGTGGCGGGAATCTAGCGGGCGGCAAGATGCGGGGCGACCGCGTCGAATGCCCCTATCACGGCTGGCAGTACAATGGTTCGGGCGAGTGCGTTAAAATTCCCTCTATTGGCAAAGACGGTAAAATTCCAGCGCGCACCCGCATCGATAGTTACCCAACACAAGAAAAGTATGGCTTGGTGTTTTGCTTCCTAGGCGATTTGCCTGAACACGAACGACCGCCCATTATGGATATCCCCGAATGGGGCAAGGATGGTTGGTGGCCTAACCTGCTGAGGAATGAATACAAAGCCAGCTACGAGCGCGCCGTGGAAAACACACTCGACCCGGCGCACAATGAATTTGTTCATCCCACGCATGGTTATTCAGGCGAAAAAGAAAGCTACGCCATGCCCGATTACAAACTGGATGAAGTGCCCGATGGTTGTGGTTTCATGATGATCTTCAAGGCGCCACCCTTGAAAGATGAGACCATGGCTAAGATGCGTAACTTCGGGGGTGATCTGGAAGCAGGTGCTGGGCACGTCGGCCCGCATCAAACGTGGACACAGATTCATTTGTCCCCAACGAACTGGTTTCACCAGTATACGTTCCGCACGCCGGTTACGCGCACGCACACCAAGGGCTATCTGATCAACTTGCGAAATGCATTGCAGGGCGCGGAGCATGACGAGGCCATCAATAAGCGCCAACGCGTCATCCAAGATCAAGATGTTGTAGTGCTTGAGGCCATCGAGCCGTCAATTCCGCCCGTGACCAACACAAAAGAAGTATTGATGCCCGCCGACAAAGCCATCGTACGTTATCGGCAATATACTAAGGAATGGAATAGCAAGGGCTGGCGTGTGGATATCGAACAGGTTGAGCGTGAAGCAGGTAAATCGGTCTTCGCAATCCCTTGCCCAGCCCGGCGCGAAACCAGGGGCTGGGTGACCGATTCGGTGCCCGTGGTGCAGGCGGGCGCGGCGAAGTAGGCGGCGGAGTAGCAGTCACTTTCTGTTACAAAAAGTGCTGTAAACACTGCGAAAATAGGGTGATGTCGCGCGCGATCTTGGGGTAAATACAATCCCATGATCGAGCCAGCCTCGCCACGGGTCTATGAACCCAATGAGCCGCCGAAAGGAACGCCCACGCCGAAGTGGATGTGTCCCTTTTTTATGGGACTTGGTTTGGTGTCAACGGCACTTGGCATTATTGGCGTGTTCGTTCCTGGTCTGCCGACAACGATCTTTCTGATCATCGCGCTCTGGGCATTTTCGCGCAGTTCCGACAGGCTCAAGCTTTGGCTGTGGGATCACCCAAAATTTGGCCCAGGCCTGCGTGCATGGCACTTACATCGCGTGATTCCAAAGCGCGCGAAAATATCTGCAGTTGTCGTCATGTTACTTAGCTTGGCGCTCTTGACGGCCCTGCGGCAGTCATGGGCATTGCCTGCCATCGTTGCCGTCGTCATGCTGCCGATCGCGATTTGGATCTGCACGCGCCGCAGCGAGCCTGTGACTGATCAGCCAGTAGCCTAAATCTCTTTCAAAGATAATCTGCCTTTGAGCTTTTGTTCGGGGTTCTCGGTCCGTTCAACCGAGGTTTAATATATCTGTCGGCGATTCTGCCATTCCCATCACGCCCCCGCCTGAGTCCCGCCTTTCTGTGTTTTGGCGGCCTGTTCTGTTGGTGGTTGGCGGACTTGCGGTCGCTCTTGGTGTGATCGGGCTATTCGTGCCCGCTCTTCCGACAACACCTTTAATGCTTTTGGCCTTGTGGGCCTTTTCGAAAAGCTCGACACGACTGCTCAACTGGCTTTGGTATCATCCGACTTTTGGACCGTCGGTACGTGCGTGGTTTATGTACCAAGTTATTCCACGCGTGGCTAAAATTGCCGCAGTTGTAACGATGACACTGTCCGTTGTGTTACTGATCTTGTTGGCCGAGTCATGGCTTCTGCCAACCATTGTTGCAGCAATTCTTGCTTCGGTGGCGAGGTGGATTTGCACTCGGCGTAGTGAACAGCCTGCATACGTCACCCTGGGGCATTGCCCCAGGGCCCAGAGTAAATAACTCAAAGTTTGCTTTTAATTCTGGGTCCTAGGAACGAGTCCCAGGGCACCCAAGAATTCTTTTCTCAAGAACCTTTCGGTGGCTTTGGCTTATTCTGGCTCATGTAAACCGTGAATGAGCTATCGTTCGGTTTGCCCCATGTTTCATCGCCAGGCGCTTTCAGGAAATCTGGGTATTTCTTTTCCATATAAGCCAGAAGCTTCGGCGGTAGATTCTCGATCTTGCCGGTCCGATTCATAAAGCTGCGATACATCATATGGCCATCGGCTTGGCCCATTAGCATCCATGGCAACCAAGGCCCAACGCGGGTCCAGGTGCCGATATAGTTCGCCGCACTGACATCATCACGTTCCAGGTCTTCCAGGTTGCACATGCGCTGAAACATCTCGCTGGTGCGATTGATTGGCCCGGCGGACTCGCGGGGCCAAACGTCGGGCTTCATCGGGTTGGGGAAGGCTGCATGAATCTCAAGCAGCGAAAACGCTTTATCTGTTTGCGTAATCCACGGGGGTGTGAAGGGGAAGGTCACCTTATGTCCGTCGAAGTCTTGCTCGATAATGGGCGATACTTTTGCATTCACGATCATGTTCTTGATTGGAATCACCTCTACCGTTTCTTCGGTATAGGGGTTCTTCCAATTTTCTAAAATTTCGCCCGTCTTCAAGTCGGTGTACGTGGCGAATTCGCGATTGAATACATGGTAAACATTATCGGCCATGGGCTTGATGCGCATCATGCCCACACCTTGTACACCGATCAGTGGCTTGAGGGCTTCGATCCCACGGTTCCCATAAATGGTACCGCCAAACCAGCCCACCGATGTTTTGGTGGGGTCAAGATCCGCGGTGATCTTGATGAACGCCTTGAGGTTCTGTGCCGGGTCTTTGAAGTCGACCGGCACGCGTTTTGAGCCCGCAGCCTGCGCCGGAAAACTGCCCATCGCGGCCATACCGGCCGCGATGGTTGACGCGCCCGCCATGCCGCGAAGGGCGTCACGACGGTTGGTCATCGAGTCGATCACACTTGAAAACATCATCTGGGCTTTTCCTGTAGGTATTGATGTAATGGCTTTGGTTTATGTGGGCGCAAGGCTCATGCGCTCAGGGTGTTCGTTCATCGCGCGGTTGCGATGTTCATCGGGAATATCAGCGACTGATTTCAACTTTGCACCGGAGGCATGCCAGACGATATGGCCGGGCCGCTCGCCCATCTCCATCCACTTCGGCCAGGGCATAAACACAGCGGCGGTGAACATCGATGCCAAACTGTCGACCTTCGGGTCCAAAAATTGATCGCGGCGAATAAAATTAGTTTTGCGTTGCATGCGCGGGGCTTGCATCCCCGGCGGATAGACCGTGCTGTCATGCAGCCAGATGTAATCCCCTGCCGCTGTCCACCACATTTTTAAAGGCTGGTC
>Ga0049084_10001184_pt1 | contig 10696 bp, 11 predicted proteins | sample GreLakmeON33MSRF_FD_66720 | JGI IMG/M metagenome (GOLD analysis project Ga0049084, IMG submission 66720) | Freshwater lentic microbial communities from great Laurentian Lakes, MI, USA - Great Lakes metaG ON33MSRF | ecosystem: Environmental > Aquatic > Freshwater > Lake | place: Great Lakes... | reverse complement strand
TGATTTTGGACGAGCGCTTCTTGTATTCGGACGGCGAAAAAGAAACACGTGTCTGGACCATCAGCAAAAAAGACGAGAACAACTACACCGGAACGGCTGGTGGAGTTGTGGGCATCGCCAAGGGCAAAAGCTTCGGCAATGTTCTAAACTGGACCTACGACTTCGACCTGAAGGTCGGGGATGGCACCCTTCGCGTTCACTTCAACGACTGGATGTACTTACAGCCCGACGGCATGATGCTGAACAAGGCTGAAGTGACCAAGTTCGGCGTGCATCTGGGTACCGTGACGTTAGCGTTCCGTCAGGTCGGCAAAGAAGCGCCAGCCAAAGAAGAAAAAGTGGAATTCACCCCGATCAACCAAGGCATGCGTAACGCGGCGGCGCAAGCGTTTCGCTAGACCCCCGTCGTTTTTTTCACGACCCAGAAATAAGCGCTGTAGGGCAGCATCCGCAGTAGCTTAAGGATCAGTACGAACGGCGTGGGAAACGCGATCTCGAATTTGCGTTTCATCATGCCGTTGAAAATCGCTTTGGCCGCGTCCTCGGGTTCCATCAAAAACGGCATCGGGAAATCGTTCTTGTCGGTTAATGGTGTGCGCACGAAGCCCGGATTGATCACCGACATGGTCACACCCGCAGCAGCCAATTCCGGCTTCAGGCCCTCGCACATATTGATGAGCGCGGCTTTGGTGGCCCCATAAGCCGAGGCCTTGGGCAGACCGCGATAGCCCGCCACCGACGACACCACCGCAATATGGCCCCGGCGACGGCCCATGAACGCCGGAATCACCGCTGACAGACCATTGATCGAGCCTAAATAGTTGATCTCTATCAGCGTGCGAAACGGAGCCACCGAAAAGGTGCGCGCTTCATTGGGAATGTGCGTGCCCGCATTGAATATCACCTGGTCCAATGGGCCAATCGTGATCTCAACCTCTTTGAAGGTCTGTTTGATGGCATCTTGATCCGTCACATCGCACACAAACGGCGTGATTTTTCCTGGCAACTTGGCATCGACAGCTGCGCGCGCCACTTCGTTTAAGTCACCAGCGGTGCGCGCGCTCACCGCCACGCCCCAGCCCTGCGCGGCGTATTCCAACGCCACAGACCGGCCAATGCCTTTGCCAGCCCCCGTGATCCACAGCCGCCCTGGAAGCGCGGAGGTTTCCATCAGCTTGGACCATTGATGGTTTGTGTCGGCGCGGGCGCGTCACCGGCAATCGCGTTCGCAGGCCCTGGTGCGAGGCCGCATTGGCGGCATCGATACTCAATGTCGATGCCATCACGCGCTTTGAAGCGCATTTTGACCCAGCGATTATCGGCGTCGTACCACACTTCGGTATCGCGCAACTGGCCGGTGTATTCAAAATGATCCGCATCGACCGAGCCTTGCGAAGTGTCTACGCGCTCAATCCCCCGGTTCACGACCTCAACTTGGGTCAGTTTGCCGGTGAGCGTATTCAAGATCGTTTTTGAATTGGCTTGACCGCGATGCCAATGATTGGTTGGGAAGACCCACGACGAACCGATGAACGATCCTTTCGGACCATCAATCTTAAACAGGTTGTCTTCCATGCGCGCATTGACATTGGCCATCTTGCCATTGTCATCAACGTTCACAGCAATGGCATGAAGTTGGTTATTTCGCCAAACCTCAGTTGAGTCGTAGTCAAAGCTATATGCTGTAAAAATAAACACATCGATGGCGATGTTCATTTTCGTCATCACGGTCAAGTCGTCACCGTTGCGCGCAAAGCTGACGCGGTGCTCACCGACCTTTTTGTTCTTGCGATAGATGTCGAAGCTTATGTCTCCGCCGTAAAGGGCGATGGGGTCGATATTCGGGTTTTGGTCCACTGCTGGCGGACTGACGTTTTGCACATCGAGCGTCATGCCCTGAGGCTCCGGCGCAACGGGCGGTGGGGCCTCTTGCGCGAAAGCCCGCACACTGATTCCAACCAAGACCAGTGTCGTGCAAAGAGCAGGGAAAAGTCGGAGGGCGCGGTGGGGCGTCATGGCTTTCCGGGAAAATTGTTCATGTGAGGCATCATATCACAGATACGCCGGAAGCCCGGCTATAGATGCCTAATTCTGATCACTTTTGTGCGATATCTAGGGCTTCATAAACGGGCACGCGCAACTTCACGTCGTAATTCTTAACCCGTGCAGCAACCACCGACAAATCCGTCACTTCATAAAGGTAAAGACTGGGCGCTGACTCGCGGACTTTAGCCGACAGGTCTTGCAGCAACGCGCGGCGCTTTTCGACATCGAACTCCAAGCCTGTAGCGGCAAACAAAGGCATCCACGATTTGTCGCAGAAGAACGCGCTGGGTTTATCGCAAGAATGATAAGCGATGGCGCGAATAGCGTCGTAGTATGGTGCGCCATTCCAAGACAGGCCGATCAACTCGGTCTCAAAAGTATTCGTATTGTACTTACGCAACCAGTCGCCAAAGAGTGTCGAGCGCATTTCCAATTCAACACCAACAGCACGTAAATCTTGTTGCACCAGCGGCAGGAAACCCACATCGCCCGGCAAGCCACTGGTGACAATTTCGGAACTCAGTTTCAATCCATTGGCATAACCGGCCTCGGCCAGCAGCGCCTTAGCTTTGGTTGGGTCATAGGGATAGGGCTTGAGTTTTGGGTCATAGCCGAACGTGACGGGCGTTGAGCCTTGGCCTGCTGCCGCCATGGTGCCGCGCATAATGACCTTCGTGATGGCCTCTTTATTCACCGCATAGTTCAGCGCTTGGCGTACGCGCTGGTCTTTTACAGCCGTGTTCTTGGCTTGGGTGGTCACAAACGCAAAACCGTAAACTTGCGAGGTGAGCGAGACGACGGTTTGAAAATCTGTGCCCTCAAATTGCATCGCTTGCTCGGGCGAGATCGCAATCACAATATCAATTTGTCCAGACAGTATGGATTGGATGCGCGATGTCGGATCGGGGATCACGGTAAAGATAATGCGGTCAATGATCGGTTTGCGCCACGAGGCGCGATTGGCCGCAACGACAATCCGCCCGCCGTCTTTCCACGTATTCAGTGTGAACGGTCCGGTTCCCACAGGCGTTTGCGCAAAGCCTTCAATGCCCAGCGATATAAATGCCTTGGGTGCCATGATGGCGACCGACGTGAGGCGCTTGGGTAAAATCGCATCAGGCTTGTCGGTGACAATATCAACCGTCATCGTGTCGACCATAGTGACATCGACGATATTGGACACTTCACCGCCAACCACTGTACTCTTGCCTGGGCCACTGGTCAGCCATTTCAGGGTGGTCACAACGGCGGTGGCGTCCATCGGCTCACCGTTGGAGAATTTGATGCCGGAGCGCAATACAAAGCGCCAGCGTGTTGGCTCAACGGCTTTCCACGACAGCGCCAATGAGGGTTCCAGATCGCCAGTCTTGCCGGGCGTCGTCAGGGTATCGAACAGCGTGTTCCAAACAAAACTCGACGGCGGGCCAACGCCGCCAAAAGGATTGCCCAGCGTCGGTGGGGCCGAGATCAGCGCCATGCGCAGTTCTTTGTCTGCGGCTTGGGCTACACTGAGCGGAACCACAAGGGCAAAAACAAACAGACTCGCCAACCACTGTTGCATTCAATTCACCCGACCAAAGATGAGCAGCAGACTATCGGTAGCCCTCGGCTTCTACAATGCATCAACGGGCATTGGTTTTACGCGCAAAGTGATTATAACTTTAAGCTGTCTAACCAGTGAGGCGACAGATGCGCGATATGGGCGACGAAGAGGGACGGCGGTTTCAACAACGCCCGTCAAAGAACGTACTGGGCGGCAAGCTGCTGGCCTGCTCCATGAGACCAATGACTGGTTTTTTTCGTGACGGCTGCTGCAACACGAACGCTCAAGATGTGGGTTCGCACACGGTGTGTATTCTCGCCACAGCAGAATTTCTGGCTTTTTCCAAAGCACGCGGCAATGACCTGAGCACGCCGCATCCCGAATTTGGTTTCGACGGTCTAAAGCCTGGCGACCGTTGGTGCCTGTGTGCGCCGCGCTGGCAAGAAGCATTTGAAGCCAAAGCCGCGCCCAAAGTGGTTCTGATGGCAACCCACGAAGGCGCGCTGGAACATTGCGCGCTGGCCGACCTCAAAAAACACGCGGTGGATTTGAACTGATTATTTGGCTTCGGCGCTTGGCGGTGTCAGCTTAAATCCCATTTGCGTCATCATGCCCAGCGCATCGCCCGCGCCCCAGCGCTCGACGACTTTGCCGTCCTTGAAACGGTAGATGTCAATCCAATTGAAGTTAAATGACTTGCCCGTGGCTGGTATGCCACCGAACAGCGGGCCGTCGTTGATGCCCTCGACGGTTTGGTAGGCCACCACCATGTCGCCGCCGCAGATAATTAAATCATTGGTGAGCTTCCGTTTAGGAAACGACTTGGCCATGTTGGTCACCAACAATCGAATCGCCTCATGTCCTTTTGGTGTGCCCGGTGCAGAATCGTGGGGTTGAAAATCCTCGGAGGTGTATTCCGCGATGCGATCAAGTTTGCGGCCATTGAAGACCTCGTCGAACATGCCGAGGTAACGCGTCAGCATGGCCTCGTTGCCCTTGCATTTCACTTCAGTTGCGTGAGCGCCTGATGCAGCGAGCAAAGACAAGACAGCCATCGCAATCAATCGAAGCGTTACCATCACACCCTCCCCACAAAATAACGAATGTTATTTCTTCTCAGCGCGCGCTGCTTGCGCCTCTGCAAACGGCAGCAGCAGACCTAACTGACTGAGCATGCCGATCCCGTCGTTATTGCCCCAGCGCTCGACAACCTTGCCGTCTTTAAAACGGTAAATGTCGGTCGCCGTGGTGCTGTAGGTCTTGCCCGTCGCGGTCATCCCGAACAGCGGGCCGGTTTGCGTGCCCTTCATGGTCACGCGCGCCACCACCAAGTTGCCAGCGCAGAGAATGAGTTCGTTGATCATCACCCGATCAGGCTGGTTCTTCTTCGAGTCAATCCACATCGGCTTCATGCTCTCGGCCGTGCGCGTCTCGGCCCCACCAGCGCCGGCGTCTGAGTTATGGCTGACAAACTCAGATGCATAAAATTCCAACACCCGCGACTCATCGCGTTTCATGAACAGCACATCGTACATTTTCAAATAGGTCTCGAGATTTTTCTCGTTACCCTTGCATTGCGTTTCCATCGCCACAGCAGGCGCAGCAACGGCACAAACGATGGCAGCTAAAAGGAATGAACGCACAAAATCCTCCCGGTGTTGATGCTGCGAAGCTTACGCCTTGTTTTTAGATGTGGGCTAGAGAGAGTTGGCTATGACAGCCACTGTGCAAACGGCACATGCCGGTCGATGACAATGGCCAGGAACACACCTGCCAAGTATTGCATCGAGAATAAGAAGTTTTTGCGCGCCAGCACCAATGACGTGTCTTTGACTAACAGCCAATTGAGCCACAGGAAGCGCGCTCCGAAGGCCAGCGCAATCACGCCGTAAACCGCACCCAGCTCGCCAAAGGCCCAGGGCAGAATTGCAGAAATAACTAAGGTAATGGTGTTGCCAAAAATCCAACGGGCGCAAACGGCATCACCTTTTACAACCGGCAACATCGGCACGCCTGCCGCCGCGTAGTCGTCTTTGATCAAAATCGCCAAGGCCCAAAAGTGCGAGGGCGTCCACAAAAACAGAATAATCGCCATCATCCACGGCAGCAGCCATTGCGTCGGGTCCACCACCGCAGCACCTGCGAGAATGGCAAAACTTCCCGCCGCACCGCCAATGATGATGTTGGTCCAATGATAGCGCTTTAGCCAAATCGTGTAGACGATGCCGTAAACGAAAGCGCCTAGTGCCAAGTGCGTGGCAACCAACCAATTAAAGGCCAGAAGTGCGATGGCGCAGCTTGCCAGCACCAGTGCTCCGGCCAGCCAAATCGTATGAGTTGGATCACCCAGCGTGCCTGCGGCTAAGGGGCGCTTGGCGGTGCGCCGCATCAGCCGGTCAAGATCGCGATCCCAATACTGATTGAAAACCGCCGAACCGAACGAGCCCAACAACGCTGCAACAAAAAGCACCGCCAGCTGAACAGCATCGACGTCTTTAGCCATGGCGGCATAGCCCGCCATCGCCGTGACGGCGATCAGGAAACCGATCCGGGGCTTGCAAAGTTCAATGTAACTTCTGAGCAGCATTTTTAAGGTCGTTATTCCGCTGGCCGGGCGTTCCCGCTCTCAATCTAAGCCGATGCGGTAACACCTTCACGGCCATGGGCCAACAGCAATTTCCATACCAAAACCACGAAAATAGCCCCACCAATCACGGCAATAAGACCGCCAACCCCCATAAACGAGAGCGAAACGATCTTCTGCCAGCTATCCAGGCCTTGGCCGTCACCTGCGGTCTTGCGCGCAACCCCCATTGTCCCGGCCACAAACAAAGAGATGGAATGCAAAAATTGTCCGCTGCCCAGCAAGCAGTACATCCAGGTGCGCAGTTTGCGCCCTCCAGTGCGCAGGCCCAACAAGGGAAGGAACAGCGCGAAATAAAGCGCCATAAAGGCCAACGTCACGGCAATCAAGGCCGCATGGTAATGGGCGGGGGTGCGGGTATCGACCGAACTTTCAAAAAAACCGATCAGGCCCCCAAAACCGAACAGCAAGATCGAGACCACCATACCCGTCACTTCGGGTGCGCCATCACGTATATCTCGCCAGCGGCGGGCCAACAGCGCGATAATTCCGACCAAGATCACCGTAGTGGGTAACGGCAGCACATACCAATACAACTCGGTGAACATTTGGCGCTGGGCTGGATCGCCCGCTTCATAGGTCACATATAATAGAGGGCCAATCGCAGCCCCGCCCACCATCAGCAACATCATCCATGAGAACAGCCGACCCGAGACCGGCGTCTCCCCCAAAGTCACGCGGGTGAGCAAATAAAATGCGCACAGCATCAGCACCGTATTGGTGAACTGGAGAACGTGGCCGCCGCCCCAGATGACAAAATCATTCAGCGCATCCATCTCAAGATTGCCCGGGCGAACAATCCAGGCAATCAGAATGCAAATCAGCGCGATCAGATAGATCACCCCTGCGGCTGCAACGCCCAGCGTGACTGGCTCAACATCGCGTTTGGCGCCCAGGATCGTCAACAGCCGCAAAATCGGCAAGGCCAAACTAACGGCCAGCAGCGTCAGGCCTGCGTAGTAAAGCGGATGGACGAGAACGGGGATGTAATTATTTGGTGACGGTTCGCCCAGATCGCCCAATACCGGGATCAGCAGCAAGACCAGGCTTAGGCCAGCGCCGTAAAGGCCAGTACGCCCGATCAATATCCCTGCGCCATTGAGTTGTGAATTCGCCAGGCCCAGCGTTTGGGCGGTCATCAGCACTGTCAGCGCCCCGTGCACACCCATGTACCAAATAACGAAAGCAAAGGTGACATGGGCCACCAGCGCTTTCTCGAAGAACGCTTGGCCCGACCACGGCAAAACCGCCTCGGCCCCTGGCACGCGCAGCAGCGCTATCAATAACGCCAGCAGCCCGGCAATACCAAGCGAGACCAGCGGCAAAGCCGCCCAGCCAAATAACTCATGCTTGAAATGCGTCGTAAGGACGCCTGCAAAACGGCCATCAACCGCAACATCGAGTGGTGCGGCCCGGGAACGCTCGGAAATATCGATCTCGTGAATCATTTTCTTACTCAAAGGCGCATACAACGCAAAAATAAACCGGCGTTCTGACCGCGAGTCAAAGCCTAAACCGGGGCCGGATAAACATGATAGAGAATGATATAGATGAGGACCCCTGTCACGGTCACATAAATCCACACCGGCCAGGTGAGTCGAGCGATTTTGCGATGCGACGTAAACGCGCCGGGCGCAAACAAATCACCCGTCGATTGCCAGGCCTTAAAGGCGCGCCAGAGGGTGAGAAACACCATCGGCGTCACGGCTATGGCCAAAATCACGTGGCTGATCAGCAATATGAAATAAGCCGGCCGCTCCCACCCCGTGCCGGGAAAAACGAAGATTGGCGCGGTGAAATGGTACACGAGGTAACAGACGAGAAAGACAGCCGACACGGCCGTGGCCGCTAGCATGGCTTTGCGGTGCTGCTCGCGCCGTCCGGCTTTGATCAAGATAAAGCCGATCAGCAGCAGCACTGTTGAGATCGCGTTTAAAGCCGCATTGACGTGCGGAAGTAGCGTGGATGTGTCCATGACGCTCAATCTATGCCGGGGGATAAAGCCTCGTGACCAAGAACGCCTTAAGGCCCAATGGTCGCTGTTTTGATGATGATGCTGACGTACATAAACGTCGACAATAAGCCGAGACAAATCGCGAAGATGACCAGCTTTTTCCGGCTGACAGGCGGGGTGTTGGATTGGTTATTCTGCGGGTGTCCAGTCATGGCGGGCTCGCTTTCAAAGTTTCGTCTTCACCTAATATAGACGCGTCTATACCTAATATAGACGCGTCTATAGCCGAACCAAGCCGCCTGTCAAACATTCCAAAGATAGCGGGCGATGCGTTGGGACCAGCGCGAGTCGATGTCGCCTTCGATCAGGGCGCTCAAAAATGCGAGTCACTTGCAAAAAGTGCTTCAAAATCGAATAACCCCACACAGAAAGCCCTTGATCGCACATCACCCCATTTTAGGCCTTCGGATTGCTTTACGGCGGCTCCATCGCTGGGTTACGCTGCATCGCAGCGAGGAGACGAACCAGTGGGAATTTCAGTGGTCGCCCAGCGGGGCATATAAAATCGAATTCGTCAAAAAAATCAGTTGAATGGCAGTGCCCCGGCGCTTAAACCGACGCACATCACGGCCTGATATGGAGACCTTCTGTGACCGATAAGATCTTGGGCTTTCTTTCCATCGTTTCAAGCACATTCCTTTCCTGGGCCGTCATGGCGCAAGAAGGCACGCAAATGCCGACGCCTTCCTTCCCAAAGGAGTGGCAGCTGAACTTACAAACACCCGCCAGCCCCATGGCGCAAATGATGTACGACTTCCACACCGAACTGTTCTGGATCATGACTATCATCACCCTGTTCGTCCTGGCCCTGCTGTTGATCTGCATTTTTCGCTTCAACGAAAAAGCCAACCCGGTCCCCTCAAAGACCACGCATAACTCAGTGTTGGAAGTCGTTTGGACCGTACTTCCCATTGTCATCTTGGTTGTAATCGCGATCCCGTCATACCGTTTGCTGTTTTTCGCTGATCGCACCACCGAAGCCGAAATGACGATGAAGATCATCGGCAATCAGTGGTTCTGGTCTTACGAATATCCCGATCAGGAAATTTCTTTCGACTCTATTCCTCGACCCGACAACGAGATCGATACCGCCAAAGGCGAGCATCGCCTGTTGGAAGTCGACAAGCATGTCGTACTGCCGGTCGGCACCAATATTCGGCTGTTGTTTACGGCCACCGACGTCCTTCACGCATGGACCATTCCGGCTTTCGGCGTGAAACTCGACAGCGTGCCCGGTCGCATTAATGAAACCTGGGTGCGGATCGATAAAGAAGGTCGTTACTATGGCCAATGTTCTGAACTTTGCGGGGTTAACCACTCGTTCATGCCCATCGTTGTTGACGCTGTCAGCAAAGAAAAGTTCCAGGCGTGGGTCAGCAAGGAAAAGCAGGCTGCCGAAGGCCCTGCAACAACCAAGCTCGCTTCCGCTCAATAAATCCACCCGTTTCGCTTAAGACTGCGATTTTGGAGAAGTTCCGATGAGTTCAGCCGCACACGCTCACGCTGGTCATGGTCACGATCACGGCGACCACCATCCGACGGGGATCACCCGTTGGCTGTATTCCACCAACCACAAAGACATCGGGACGATGTACCTGATTTTCTCTGTGGTGGCCGCACTGGTCGGCGGTGGCTTCTCGATGCTGATCCGCATGGAGTTGATGGACCCCGGCCTGCAATTCGTCACGGATAAACAGTTCTACAACGTGCTGGTGACCGCCCACGCCTTGTTGATGGTGTTCTTCGTTGTCATGCCGGCCCTCATCGGCGGCTTTGGCAACTGGATGATTCCGATGATGATCGGTGCGCCCGACATGGCCTTCCCGCGCATGAATAACATCTCGTTCTGGTTGATGCCCCCTGCCCTGGTTCTGTTGGTGCTGTCGATGGTGGCGGGTCAAGGCGCTGGCACGGGCTGGACGCTCTATCCACCGCTCTCAGGCCTGGCCGGACAGCCCGATATGAGCGTCGACTTCGCCATTCTATCGCTGCACTTAGCTGGTGCGTCATCGATTTTGGGTGCCACCAACTTCATCACCACCATTCTCAACATGCGCGCGCCTGGCATGACCATGCACAAGGCCCCGCTGTTTGTTTGGGCGACGCTCATCACTGCCGTCCTGTTGCTGCTGGCCATGCCCGTGTTAGCAGGCGCGCTGACGATGTTGCTGACCGACCGTAATTTCGGAACGACCTTTTTTGATCCGCGCGGCGGTGGCGACCCACTCTTGTGGCAGCACTTATTCTGGTTCTTCGGTCACCCCGAAGTGTACATCATGATTTTGCCAGCCTTCGGCATTGTCAGCCACGTAGTGTCGACCTTCTCGCGCAAGCCGGTGTTCGGCTATTTGGGCATGGCTTACGCCATGGCCTCGATCGGCGTGGTCGGCTTCTTCGTGTGGGCCCACCATATGTACTCGGTTGGGATGGGGGTGAACTATCGCGCTTA
>Ga0049084_10001177_pt1 | contig 10721 bp, 8 predicted proteins | sample GreLakmeON33MSRF_FD_66720 | JGI IMG/M metagenome (GOLD analysis project Ga0049084, IMG submission 66720) | Freshwater lentic microbial communities from great Laurentian Lakes, MI, USA - Great Lakes metaG ON33MSRF | ecosystem: Environmental > Aquatic > Freshwater > Lake | place: Great Lakes... | reverse complement strand
AAGTCCTCTACTGCGACCGCGAAAGTTCCTGGCGCTCCGGCCGAGCCGCCAAGCCCCATCTCAGCGGCCACCCCAGCTGACCCCAGTCCTCCGACCAAAGCCCCTGAAGAGCCCGCCACGATTTTGCCCAAAATAGAAGTCAATCGCAGCAAACTCCATCCCCTCGCCCGCGAGCTTTACGAAAAAGAAAGAGAGATCGCGCGGGAGAAAGCACTCACCAAGCCCACCGAGTTGGACAAGGCGCTCAACCATCCCAAAGTCTCTGTCCCCTTATTCGGCGGCCAATCGACCGCCTCCCGCGCCTCGGTCGCCAGTGAGCGCACCAGCCTCCTCGAAGCCGAGGCCGACCTCATCGAGGAAATCGGTCGGGCCAAAACCAAGGGACAACAAGCAGAACTCCGCAAACAGCTCGACGAACTCAAAAAAATTCGCCGCGAGCTGGAGCACGCCGTTCGCTAGCGCGTTCACTCCGCCCGCAGGATGTAGCCGCGCAAATATTCGCTCTCCATCATCGTCACCAGCACCGGATGATCCGGTGGTTGGTGGCTCCACTCGACGACTCGCACCTTGCGTTTTGCGTCCGTCGCCGCATCGGCAATCACCCCGCGGGTCTCCGCATCCTGCATGTGATGCGAACACGTATAAGTCGCAAGCACGCCGCCGGGCGCGAGCCGTTGGAGCGCACGCAAATTGATTTCCTTATAACCCCGCAACGCCCCTTCGAGCGCGCTCTTCGATTTCGCAAACGGTGGCGGATCGAGCACGATCACGTCCCACAATCCGTCGCCTGCGCGCACGGGGTCGTTGAACCAGTCGAACACGTTGGCGACCACAAACCGGGCCGTCGCCGCCACGCCATTCCGCTCCGCATTGCGCTTGGCCGCGCCAATCGCGTCGAACGCACTGTCGAGCCCGAGCACTTCCTTCGCACCCGCCCGCGCCGCGTGCAGCCCGAACGCGCCCTGATTGCAGAACGCATCGAGCACCCGCTTCCCCGCGCAATACTTCGCCACCGCCGCATGCTGCGGCCGTTGGTCGAGATAGAATCCCGTCTTCTGCCCGCTCTGCAGATCGAGCCAGTAGTCAAATCCATCAATCGTCACCCAACGCGGCTCCCACGGATTTCCGGACCGCGTATGCACTTCCATCGGCAAACCTTCGAGGCGCCGAATCGGTGCATCGTTACGAAAAATAATCTCCGCCGGCTGCACCACTTCCGCGAGCATGTCCCCAACCAACGCGGCCCGCTTCTCCATCGCCGCCGTCTGGATCTGGACGACCAAGGCATCGCCAAACTGGTCCACGACGAGCCCCGGCAAATCATCGGACTCCGACCACACCAAGCGCCGGTTGCTCCCCGCTTCGCGCCGCGCCACCGCACGCTCGATCGCCCCGCGGATGAACGCCCCGTTCAACGCCCCGCGCTCGCGGCTGAAACGTCGCCAAATGATCTGCGACTTCGAATTATAGATTCCGCTCCCGAGAAACCGGTCCGCCCGGTCGCGGCACTCGACCACCTCGCCGTCATGTTCAGCCGGCAAGAGCGCCTCGACTTCGTTGGCAAAGACCCACGGATGTCCGCTGAGGACGCGAGGCTTGGCGTTGGGTTTGAGTTTGAGCGTAGGAGTGCTGACCACCGCGCCACCCTTGCGGGTTCACGCCGCGCCGCGACGAAAAAATTTCGCCGCGCAGAAATCGTCGTCCCCGGCGGTGAACCGACCGGCGGCGCGGGGCACCGGCCACGCCCTCACGATCCCGAGCGCACCCACCCGTGCGCGCTACCCTGCGCTGCACAGGTCCGGGAGTGTGCAGGGCTGATCATTCGTTTGCCCCTCCATTCAGCGGGCTCACTGCACGCAGACTGCCAGGCCGGGCACCCTGCGAACTTGCCCGCGAATGAACGGAGGCAACGGCCTGACGGCCGATTGGAAACAACGAGGAACTGGCAATGATTTTTCCCGCAGATTCCGGGTTCGGCAGATTGAAAGCCGCTGCTCAGAATTCTCCGGAACCCTGAATCAGTGGGGATTCCTGTCAGGACCGAACGAAGAATTAGTCTTCCCCCTGCGCCTCCGGCCCCTTTCCTTTGCCCCTTACGCCATGTCGCCCGCCCAAGAAATCGCCCGCCGCCGCACCTTCGCGATCATTTCGCACCCTGACGCGGGTAAGACCACGCTCACGGAAAAATTCCTCCTTTACGGCAACGCCATCCATCTCGCCGGCACCGTCACGGCCCGGAAAAACCAGCGCGCCACCGCCTCCGACTGGATGGAACTCGAGAAGCAACGCGGAATCTCCATCTCCTCAACGGTCCTCCAATTCGACTACGCCGGTTGCGCCGTCAACCTCCTCGACACCCCCGGTCACAAAGATTTCTCCGAAGACACCTATCGCGTCCTCACCGCAGTCGATGCCGTTGTCATGGTCATCGACGCGGCCAAGGGCATCGAGGCGCAAACCCGCAAACTCTTCGAAGTCTGCCGTCGCCGCGGCGTGCCGATTTTCACGTTCATGAACAAGTGCGACCGCCCCACGCGCAACGCCCTTGAACTCCTCGACGAACTCGAAACCGTCCTCGGTCTCCAGTCCTCCCCCGTCATCTGGCCCCTCGGCAACGGCCCGTCCTTCCGTGGCGTGTTCGATCGGCGCACCCGTGAAGTCCACCTCTTCGAGCGCGTCGCCGGCGGAAAATTTCAGGCCCCCGTCAACGTCACGTCCCTCGAAGATCCCGCCGTCCGCGCGAAACTCGACGACTACACGTTCGATCAAGTCACCGAGCAGCTCGCCATGCTCGACGGCGCCGGTCACCCCTTCGACCTCGCCGCCATCCGCGCCGGTCAACAAACCCCCGTCTACTTCGGCAGCGCGGTCAATAATTTCGGGATTCAGCTCCTCCTCGATGGTTTCCTCCAAGACTCCATCCCGCCCCAGCCGCATAAATCCGCGAGCGGTGGGGACGCGACGCCCTCGTCGCGTTCGTCCGTCACCGTCGACTCGGAGCCTGCGCCCGCCCGCAGCATTCCCGTCGACCACCCGAAGTTCTCCGCCTTCGTGTTTAAGATTCAGGCCAACATGGACCCCAAGCACCGCGATCGCATCGCGTTCGTCCGCATTTGCTCCGGCAAATTCGAGCGCGACATGACCGTCATCCATCAGCGCAGCGGCCGCACCATCCGCCTCTCCTCTTCCCATAAACTTTTCGGCCAAGACCGCGAAACCGTCGATGAAGCCTGGCCCGGCGACGTCATCGGCCTCGTCGGCCACGACAGTTTCCGGATCGGTGACACCCTGACCGAGGACAAATCCATCCGCTATGACGAGATCCCGCGCTTCCCGCCCGAGGTCTTCACGTTCATCGCCAACCCCACCCCCTCCGACGCGAAAAAATTCCGCGCCGGCCTTGAACAACTCCTCCAAGAGGGCGTCGTCCAATCCATCACGCTCCGCGCCGGCATGACGACCTCTACGCTCCTCGCCGCCGTGGGCACCCTGCAATTCGAAGTCGTCCAATGGCGCCTCCAAGCCGAATATGGTGCCGAGTCCCGCCTCGATGTCTCGCCTTGGAGCCTGATGAAGTGGCTCGCACCCGCCGACCCCGCGCAAACACTTCCCGACCCATCCCTCTTTTTGGTGCCCAGTGGTGTCGCCTTCGGCGCGGACAAACTCGACCAGACCGTCGCCCTGTTCCCCAGCGAATGGACGATGCGTTATTTTGCGGAAAAAAATCCCGCCGTCCGTCTCCACGACCTCCCTCTCGAGCAGACCAAACCGTAAACGTCGGCGCCTCGCCGCGACGTCGTTGCGCGGAATCTTCGGATTCTGCTCGCCCCGGCGAAAAAAACTTTCTCCCTTTCGCGGATGATTTTTCTGCGCCGCTTGCTCCTGCTCGCCACCGCCGTCGCCCTCGCGCCGTTGGCCTGCGCCGCCGCCAAGAGCAAATCCACTCGCCCCGCCGAAACCGATCAGACCACCGCCTACAAAGGAGCGATTGTCACCGACGCCGCGACCGGTGCCGTCCTCTACGAGGACCGCGCCGACTACGAGGGCCCGCCCGCCAGTATGACCAAACTCATGACGTTTGCCGTGCTCCACGACAAACTCGTCGCCGGCAGTCTCTCCCTCGCCGCGCCCGTCCGTATCATGAATGAGGATAACATCGGCGGCACCCAGGTCTTCCTCGATCCGCGCGAGACGTTCCCCGTCGAAGAACTTATCTACGCGATGATGATCCAGTCCGCCAACGACGCCGCGCGCGCCCTCGCCCGTTTCTCCGCCGGCTCGGTCCCGGCCTTTGTCGAACTCATGAACGCCAAGGCCCGCCAGCTCGGGATGACTCACACCACTTTCCGCACGCCGCACGGACTCCCGCCCTCAACCCGCCGTCTCGCGGACACCGATCTCACCACGCCGCGTGACTACGCCATCCTCTGCCGCCACCTAGTGGTTAACACGACAGTGCTGAAGTATGCGGCGGTGAAAAACCGCGACTTCGGCCCCAACCGCGCGAAAGGCCCGATGAAAATGGAGAACCACAATAAGCTCCTCGGTAAAGTCAGCGGGGTCGATGGCCTTAAGACCGGCTTTACCGCCGCCGCCAGCTACTGCATCAGCCTCACCGCCGAACGTAATGGCCGCCGCATTATCGTCGTGATTATGGGCTCACTCGGGCCCGGCGGCCTGATCGACAAAGGCAAGGCCCGCGACCTCAAGGCCGTCGAACTCATCGAGCGCGGCTTCGCGGCCTTGCCGGTCGGCGGTCCCGCCTTTGCCCCGGCGCAACCCGTCGACCACTCCCCCCTAGCCCTCGCGCCCCAGCCCCCGACGATCAAGCCCGCCGCGCCCACCGAGGCCGACCAGCCCGTCATCAAGTTCTCGATACCCGCCCCGAAAAAATAATTCGCGCGTGGTGCGGTCGGGTGTAACGGGAAGTAAAGTCAGCTGGGTCGCTGTCAGCGTGGCCCGGGCGTCTCGCGCGTGAACATACAAGGCATCGCGCCCGGTAATTGCCACAACCATGGGGAGCCACGCCCAGGCCACTTCAATCGCAGACTGCACTTCCCGCGACACTCGGTGCGGTCAGTGCTCCAGCACCATAATAAGGAGACCGACGATGGAGAATAATCCGCCGAGCAATCCGGCTTCAAATCGCTCGAATTTCTTCACCTGGATTTTCTCCAGCCCCACGAGCGCCAGCCACGTAAACAATAACATCCCTGCAAAGGTCGCCGCCGCGAGGATCACGCTGAGCACCAAAAATCCGCGCCAACCGAATTGCACCCCCGAAAGATAGATCGGCAGAAAGGCTTCGCAGGGTGAGAGCGTGAGCATGAGAAAGAGTCCGCTGATCGCCGCCCAATCTCCTTTTTTTTGCGACACGAGCTCGCTGTCCTTCAACTCCCCATCCCAGTGGCTATTTTCCGCAGCTTCGTGGCCACAGTGTTCGTCCGCATGATGGTGCCCACCCGGCACGGGATGGTGACAAATCCCCGCCCCCCGCCATTGCCGCCAAAAATAATACACGCCGACCGCGAGCAACACCGCGCCCGCAATCTTGGGAAACGCCTCGCCCAGACTCTCGTCCACTTGAAAACCCAACCACGCCAAGCCCAGCCCGAGCACCGTCGTCAACGCGACATGGCCAAGTCCCGCGAAGACCGTCACGAGCAGCGTCTTTGCCCGATTCCACCCCCGTGCCCGCGCCACCAGCACGAACGGCAACCAGTGCGTCGGAATCGCGGCATGAAAGAACGCCACGGTAAATCCGGTGACAGCCAAGGTCGTGAGCACAGTTGAATTCATCAGGTGAAGGGTCAGCCAGCACGGCCCTAGCCACGCTGTCGAACCTGAACCCTATCAAAGTCGTCAAGTCCCCCACCGCTTTTCCCCCTAGAGACGCGCGCTGGAGACGCGCGCTGGGGACGCGACGCCCTCGTCGCGTCGCTCCCCGCGCCAAAATCGTTCTCGTTCTCGCTCGCCGTTCCCTTTCTCCTCTGGTGATCACTTCGTCCATGCTTTCCACGTCCACGCCCGACGTCTCCACCGTCCGCTCCTATCTCCTCGGCCTGCAGGCCAACCTCTGCGCCGCGCTCGAACAGGTAGACGGCACCGCGAAATTTCGCACCGACGATTGGACGCGCCCCGAAGGCGGCGGCGGGCGCACCCGCATCCTCGCCGACGGGCCCGTCTTCGAAAAAGCCGGCGTCGGCTTCTCGCATGTCCGCGGCACCACACTCCCGCCGTCCGCCACCGCGCACCGCCCCGAACTCGCCGGCCAACCGTGGGAGGCCCTCGGCGTTTCCATCGTGATTCACCCGCGCAATCCCCACGTCCCCACCAGCCACGCCAACGTCCGCTTCTTCACCACCACGCCCAACTCCGAGGCCCCAAATCCTCACGCCGCGCCCCGCGCGGCGTGGTGGTTCGGCGGCGGCTTCGACCTCACGCCCTACTACGGCTACGAGGAAGACTGTACCCACTGGCACCGCACCGCCCGCGATGCCGTCGCACCCTTGGGTGAAACGCTCTACCCGCGTTTCAAAAAAGCGTGCGACGACTACTTCTTCCTGAAACACCGCGCCGAACCCCGCGGCATCGGCGGACTCTTCTTCGACGATTACACCGAGCAAACCTTCGACCACTCCTTCGCCCTCCAACGCGCCGTCGGCGACGCGTTCCTTCCCGCTTATCTCCCGATCGTCGAGCGCCGCAAAGCCACCCCCTTCACCGACGCCGAGCGCCAATGGCAACTCTACCGTCGTGGCCGCTACGTGGAGTTCAACCTCGTCTGGGACCGCGGCACTCACTTCGGTCTCCAAAGCGGCGGCCGCACCGAGAGCATTCTCATGTCGCTCCCGCCGCTCGTTCGCTGGGACTACGACCACCGCCCTGCGCCCGGCACCCCCGAATCCCGCCTTCACGAAATCTTCCTCCGCCCCCGCGACTGGGCCTCACTCTCCGACGCTCAGCTCTCCCCTCTCCACTCTCAGCTTCCGCCACCATGACTTCCCGCCAACGTTTCCTCGCCGCCCTCGCCTGCACGCCCCTCGAGCGCCCCCCGCTCTGGGTCATGCGCCAAGCCGGCCGCTACTTGCCCGAATATCGCGCGCTCAAGGCGAAGTCCTCTTTCCTTGAAATGGTGCGCACCCCCGCGCTCGCCGCCGAAGTGACGCTCCAACCGCTCCATCGCTTCCCCGGCCTCGACGCCGCGATTCTCTTCTCCGACATCCTCGTGATCCCCGAGGCTCTCGGCCAAGGCTACACGTTCCGCGACGGAGGCGGCATCGGGATGGATTTCCGGCTCGAAACCCGCGCGCAGATCGACGCGCTCAACCCCGCCGACGCCGTCCCGGAAAAACTCTCCTACGTCACCGCCGCACTGGCCCTCCTGCGGCGCGAACTCGCCGGCGAAAAAATGCTCCTCGGTTTCGGCGGCTCTCCCTGGACTCTCGCCACCTATATGGTCGAGGGCGGCAGCTCCGATGAATTCGAACGCATCAAACTCCTTTTTCATACCGACCGCGCCACCTTCGACGCCCTCCTCGAAAAACTCACCGCCGCATTGATCGCGTATTTCCGCGCGCAAATCGCCGCCGGTGCCGATGCGATTCAAATCTTCGACAGCTGGGGCGGCATCATCGCCGGCTCCGACTACGAAGCGGCCTCGCTCAAGTGGATTCGCCACATCATCGCGGCACTCCCGGCCGATTTCCCGATCATTCTCTACGCCAAAGGCACCGCTCCGCACCTCACCGACCAAGCGTTCACCGGCGCGCGTGCCCTGAGCGTCGATTGGACCTGCGACCTCGCCATCGTCCGCCGCACCCTCCCCGCCAACGTCGCGCTCCAAGGAAATCTCGATCCCGTGCTGCTCAACACGAAGCCGGAGATCGTCCGCCGCGAAACCACCCGCCTCCTCGAATCAATGCGCGGCACCACCGGCCACATCTTCAACCTCGGCCACGGCATCACTCCGCGCGCCACCATCGAAAATTTCCAAACCCTCGTCGATACCGTCACCCAGTTCCGATAAAGTGCCCATGTTGGCCAAGCCGGTCGATCGCTCGGCCCCCCCCCGATTTCGGCGATGTTCCAACGCTAAACTTCGCGCCATTTGAGCGCGAAAATTCAATCTGACGCGGCCCTTGACTCCCCTCTGACCGGACATAGCCTCGCGCCCTTTTATACGGCATGGCGCAAGACCTAAAAGACACTCTCCAGCTTCCTCGAACCGACTTTCCCATGCGCGCAGGTCTCGCGCAACGTGAGCCCGGTCGCGTCGCCCACTGGGAGAAAATGGGCCTCTATTCCGCGATCCAAGCCAAACGCGCCGACCGCCCCGCCTTCGTCCTCCACGACGGCCCACCCTTTACCAACGGCGACGTCCACATCGGCACCGCGCTCAACAAATCCCTCAAAGATTTCGTCAACCGCTACAAGACGATGCGCGGCTTCCGCACGCCCTTCGTCCCCGGGTGGGACTGCCACGGCCTGCCGATCGAGCAAAAAGTCTCGCGCGAAATCCGCGACGAAAAGCTCACGCTGACGACCGCCGAAATGCGCGCCCGGTGCGACGCCTTTTCCGAGTCATGGATCGCAACCCAGACCGCCCAGTTCAAACGCCTCGGCGTGCTCGCCGACTGGCCGAACGAATATAAAACCAAAGCCCCAGCCTTTGAAGCCGACATCGTCCGCACCTTCGCGGCCTTTATTGCCAAGGGCCTCGTTTACCGCAGCAAGAAGCCCGTTTACTGGAGCATTCCTTTCGAGACCGCGCTGGCCGAAGCCGAGATCGAATACAAGGACCACGTCTCGATCGCCATCTGGGTGAAGTTCCGCGTGCCCACCAGCGAAGCGGAGAAATTCGGCCTCCCCGCCGACAAACCCCTCTTCGTCGTCATCTGGACCACCACACCTTGGACGATCCCCGCCAACCTCGCGATCGCGCTTCACCCCGCAGTGGACTACGTCGTCGCCGACCTCGGTGCCGAGCGCATCATCGTCGCACAAGCACTCGCCCCAGCGGTCATCGACACCGCCAAGAAAGCCAATCCCGCACTCGCTGCAGTGGACCTTGGGCCTTGGTCATTGGTCATTCGCGGGCAAGCCCTGGAGGGCTTGGCTGCGCGCCATCCGTTCATCGACCGCGCCTCGCCCATCGTCCTCGCTGACTACGTCACGACCGACAGCGGCACCGGTGCCGTCCACACCGCGCCGGGCCACGGCGCCGACGACTATCTTACCGGGCTCAACTACAAACTCGCCATCTACTGTCCGGTCGGCGACGACGGTCGCTACCTCGACGACGGCCAAGTCCCCGCCGACCTCGTCGGCCTCAGCTGCCTCGAAACGGTCGAGGACCTCGCGGCGAAGAAACCGGCCCCCGCCAATCTCGCGGTGCTGAAAAAACTCGCCGAAGCCGGCGCGCTCTTCGCCAAAGCAAAATATACGCACAGCTATCCGCACTGCTGGCGCTCGAAGACTCCGATCATTTTCCGCGCCGTCGACCAGTGGTTTGTCTCGCTCGATAAAACAGCCGCCCGCTCCGCTGCTGCTGATCAGCCCTCAGCTCCTTCCCCGCGCAGCCTGGCGCTCGCTGAAATCGAGAAAATCTCGGCGCACCACGGTTGGATTCCCGCGTGGGGCGAAGCCCGCATCCGCGGCGCGGTCGAATCGCGCCCCGACTGGTGTATCAGCCGCCAACGTTCTTGGGGCGTGCCGATCCCCGCGTTCTACGACGAAAAGAAAATCGCCTACCTCGACGCCGGCGTCGCCCGCGCGATCGCAGACAAGTTTGCCGCTGTCGGCACCAACCTCTGGTATCGCAGCACGCCTGCCGAAATCCTCGCGGGCATTACGCTCCCTGCCGACTGGCCTGCCCCCGCCACGCTCACTTGCGGCCGCGACACGCTCGACGTTTGGATCGACTCCGGTTCCTCCCACGCCGCCACCCTCCGCCGCGGCCAGGGCGGCACCCAATGGCCGCCGATCTCTATCTGGAAGGCAGCGACCAACACCGCGGCTGGTTCCAATCCTCGCTGTGGACAAGTGTCATCGCCTTCGACGCCGCGCCCTATAAAGCCGTTCTCACGCACGGTTTCATCGTCGACAAGGCCCGCCAGAAAATTTCCAAGAGCAGCACCTACCAGAAACCGCAGACTTCCGACGCCTACGTCGCGACTCACGGCGCAGATGTGATCCGCCTCTGGATCGCATCGCAGGATTTCCGCGACGATATTCCCGTCGACGACGAGATTCTGAAGAACGTCGGCGAGTCCTACCGTCTCCTCCGCAACTCCCTCCGCTTCCAGCTCTCAAATCTTTTCGATTTCAACGCCACCCTCGATGCCGTGCCCGTCGAACACCTCGACACCCTCGACCGCTGGGCACTGCACCAAACCGCCGCCCTCATCCACGGGTGCACGCAGGCCTACGACGCCTACGAGTTCCACCGCGTTTACCAGCTCTGCAACCAGTTCTGCGCCGTCACGCTCTCGGCGGTTTACCACGACATCCTGAAAGACCGCCTCTACACACTCGGCACGAACGCTCCGCTCCGCCGCTCCTCGCAGACGGCTCTCCACCAAATTTTCCATGCGCTGGTCCGCCTGCTTGCCCCCATTCTGACCTTCACGTGCGACGAAGCCTGGGCCTACGCGACAGCCAATACTGAATACTGCGCCGACTCCATTCACCTGCAGGACTGGCCCGAGGCACCGGCCAAC
>Ga0049084_10001176_pt1 | contig 10723 bp, 7 predicted proteins | sample GreLakmeON33MSRF_FD_66720 | JGI IMG/M metagenome (GOLD analysis project Ga0049084, IMG submission 66720) | Freshwater lentic microbial communities from great Laurentian Lakes, MI, USA - Great Lakes metaG ON33MSRF | ecosystem: Environmental > Aquatic > Freshwater > Lake | place: Great Lakes... | reverse complement strand
GGGGGGGGGGGTGGAAGCTAGTAACCAAAACAAAAAATACAAAAAACGGCAGTGTACTCGGATAGTATGCTGTTATTATTCTTGTGATTTGTTGCGACACTTTAACGCTTTTATATATTTATATATTTGTTTTAAAACAAATCGAACAAGTTTCACGTTCCCAATTGTGAGATGCAACATATTTACATCTATAGATCGTTCGATATCGTTTGATCGATGTCGGTGTGTGAATGTGGTCCGCGAATATGAGTATTACACATATTACTCATTTACAATTTGAGTTTAACGATGTTGTTGGACTCAAGAAGGCATCCATGGTATTTTTTAGATAAATATGTACATGTGTATATTTGTATTTGGTGATTTGTGATTTCTAAAATTAAAATTTGAATGCATTTTAAAAAATGGTATCATACACACACATATACAATGGCGCCCCATCACCACATATACGCTATCATTGAGGAGCGGTTCCTTGTCAAGAACGAAAATGTTGTCAAGTTCGGTATCGTTAACGATATCTCTAAACTCGGGAACGCATATGTTGTCGGGGTGATATATATTAAATCACAGAACGTCGATTAATTATTATCGGCTGCGCGTTCAATGTTTACACCAACATCATTATTTCATAGGGTGACGATTATTTCATAGGGGAAAGGGGCGACATGTTGGATTTGATAAACAAAATTGCAATGGAATACATGTAACGAGGAGTTGAACGATGAATTAATGGATGTGCACAAACCATTTGAGGGAAGGCTTGTTATTTTTACGTTTCCAACAAGCTTTAATAGATTTTCCTAGAATGCCGGCATTTTATTTTTTATTAAGACAGTCAATTTGTGACTGGTTATGGTAAGGGAGATTGTAATTTTTCGTGTAAAAAATAAAAGGTCGCGTTCTGTGCGTATTCCTTTTTATGACATGGCACCATATTTGAAGATGCAAGACAGTCCAACGAATGCCGATGTTATATTTGTGATTAACGATAGTTTATCGATCTATGCTTATTATATTTTAACGAGTAACTGAAGTGAGTAACTGAGTCGCTCTGAGTCACTCTGAGTAACGCTTTTTATAGCATGTAGAAACAAGACTAGACCGACATTTTATATGACCGGCCGAACATGTCACGTTTTGCCCTACTCACTCTACTCACATACTCAGATAAAGATAAAATAAATAATAAGTAATAAGTGGCACTGTGTATGGTGCCAATACACCAACACACCACCAATATTGCAAAACCATCTTTTATCATCTCTTTACTCACAGAGTAGAAATCCTACTCAGCAATTTCCTCAACAACAAAAGGGCTCAAAAACATATCGAAAACAACGATCTTCTTTACACGATTGGCAACGCCATATTTATCGCAACACTTTTCGCCTCGCCCCTTTGCCAATTGGGTACAACTTTTGCACACGTTTTCGTAATTCGTCGATACAAGAAACTTGAATTGTTGAAAAGTCGTATAATCGTTCGTTAGCTTGTTCCCCATTTCGTGGTTTTCAAACGCCTCTTTAAAAACACTCAACCACGTTACATGGCCGACAACTCGCTTGATAGTCCACCCACGTTCTTCGTCTTCCATGCTTAGGAAATTGTGCAACTTGTTCGTTGACGACGCAAGCTTTTGTTGCCAATCAAGAACTTTTTGGGGAACCGATTTCCAGAATCCACCATTGGCAACTGTCTTTGTCCGTTGTACATGATAAGCGGCGATACAACGCGCCACAATGTTGGGGAGTTCGTTTTCGATAATAAGTGGTAAAAGATCTTCCTGAGGATTCGTAATCACAGTATCGAAGCGGAACGTGACAATGCGCCTTCCCACGTTATTTCCCGTATTTACGTAATCGGGCATGTGATTGCTTGCCATAATAACCGGGGCCGTCCATACCTCGTTGATTGCGACTTGTCCCTTGCGCGCCACTTCCATTTCTTCGCCAGATGTCATCGCTTGCATCGCTTCTTGGTTGAGGCATTTTGAAAGTCCGATCGGCAAGTCCCGACCCATCACCAACTCCTTGTTCATGATATTATCGATACCAAACACCTCTTCACGTTTTGCTGCCAAATTGCCAATCGACCCCTTTCGAAACATCTCTTGAATAACACACAAAATGAGTGATTTTCCAGTGCCGCCAGCGCCAACAAGATATGGCATGACTTGCCAACGATCGAGTTGCGATACTTTGAAAAACAATCGACCAATCATAGCGCAAAGCAAATCGGCAATATCGGTGTCAAACTGGCACGAAGTGATTTTATTGAAAAGAGGGGTGTCTAAAACACCCGTGTATGCCTGTGTGATATGATGGCGTGCCACAAGATTTCGAACCGGATGCGTTTTCGGCATTGTTGCATACTCGATAAATTCATTTTCGGCGAGTTTGAGGGCGCCGTTTTCAAAAGATAAAATGTTGGGGTCCACCTCGAATTCCGGCATATCATCTTCATCGATATAGTTGTTCATGAATTCGAGCATGTCTTTGTATAGACGTTGGCCTTTGTGATAAATTGGGTCATTCTTGAATACTTTGTTGATGTATTGTTTGTATGTCAGATCCCGTGTAAATGCACACGGGCAATTTTCGATCGGCACATACACATAACCGTTCGCCTTTTTATGCCCTTTGCTCGCGGCAAACCATAGTAATTTCTCACATAGCTTGACAAAATCATTCGATTCGGGGTTGCTTTGTATGATGATGGTTCCATTGTTCACGAACAAATTGTTTGTGATGCCGTTAAAGTTCTTCTTCATTTCCGATTGTATTGCGTTCGAAATGACCGTACTGAGCTGCAATATCTTGTTTTTATTGTCAATGGTAACTTCCCGTTTACCACACACGTTGACTTTGGCAAAAGCGGCCGTTGAGGAGTTGAATAAGGATACCTTGCTGGTTGAATCTTGAATGATCGCTTCTTTTTCAGACACGATATCACACATGTAATTCATTGCGCGTGGATCGATGTCGTTATGAAAGAAACCCAGTGTTTCTTTAATTGCAAACTTGTCACACAAAGACCCAATATATGTCCCGTTGTCGAGAATTACTGCTCGTGAATCGAAACGAATAACGCCTTGAACATTTTCATTGTTGCATTTCCCTTGAAACTTGATGCCATCGGGACTCATTGAAAATGTAGGGGAAAATATAGATTTACACTTGAGCCATTCGGCAAGTTCGGTGAAATCGTGGATACTCGTTTCCTTGACTTGTGTATTTTTGCATTCTTCGTATGCAATTGGATTGTCAATCTTTGCCCACATGCGTAATGTTCCCATCCCCGTAATGTTTGTAGCATTCGACCTTTGAAATTTACCCCAATATTCGATGCATTCGGCGTCACTTTTGAATTTCGGCGATCTTCTCGAGATGGCGACCCAGTCATCGAGAAGAGTAGTGCTGATGTTTTCGAGGCAGATTCCCAGATTAATCCAAGATGAATAATCCGTGACACGATCAATGCTTATGCACTTTTGTACGATTATCTTGGCGGTTTTGATATCACGATCGCACTCGTTGTTTTCAATCGTGAATTCTTGGTTTTGTATGACTGCCTGGACTGCCTGGACTGTTGGTGTGTGCCTGCCAGGTTTAGGCTTGTAATCTTTGTGATTTTCCATGATAAAATTGAAGACTTCGTTCGGCATTTCGATGGGTGCATAGTTATACGGGGCACGTATCCATTTTTTGTTTGGCGATGGATAAATGCTAATGATGCCGCCAGTCCCCGTCGAACACACCGTTTTTATGTCGATAGGCAAGTCACCAAGGCATCTCGCCTTGTCAATAAGTTTGGCATCATCACATTCTTTGGATCGAACAAAAAAATAATGCTTGCCGGTCCTGGTAGTTTGGATGGATGTTGTTTTGACAATTGGAAATTGATTCTCGAACAAAGTAGCATATTCATGGCTATCAATATCGATTACAAGCAGATTTTTACGGAGGATGATTGATAGTCCATTGATGTTGCTGCCATTTTCGAAAAAACGTTTACGATTCTTTGACCACTCGTCCCATAATTTCGCAGAGGGCACGTTCTTATGTGCAAGAAGAGGTTGTTTACCCGCATTTTTTTCAGAAGCGATGGCAATTGTGGGCATCAATATGCAATCGGGATAGGTTTCCTTTAAGAATGTCTCCATCGCATCGAAATATGCATTTAACTTCTGGGGTGATACAATCTTGTTTGTTTTTTCAGGTTTGATTACTCGGATTGTTGATGCCATGGTATGTATGTCTATATAATGATCATGGTATAGCCTTAAGTGTTAACATTTTGTCTAGTCTTTTCACGCATTTAATAGCCTTCATTGCATACACGGAAACCCCGTCAGCTTGTGCCTCTTCCCGATCCCTTGTACGGCGTTGGGCTGCTTTTTCGGGATTGTATTGTTTTGCATCGGGGTCGAATTTCATAATGCGCATGATATCGTTACGTAATGCATCTTGCTCATGTTGTGAATCAATGTATTTTTTAGATTGCTCGTTGATTTCAAAGAATCGTTTCTTGGACATGACGCTTACACCGCGTTTATCATTATCGTTGTTTATTTGCGCAAATTGTGTTAACATTGGATCAAAGTGCATAATATTTTTTATATCGGTAAGAAAAGCTTGTTGGTCTGTGACATCGTGTATATATGTGAAGGCGCGCTCGATAATTTGATAGAATCGAAGCTTTGACATGTTGCTTGCGCATTTGCGCTTTGTTGAAGAAGACATTGTGTAGTATATGCGCGTATCCTTTAAGTGATGGATAGTGAAACAGTGAAACAGCGAAACCAAGTCAACAAAAACAAATCGGCCGTTTTATTTTATGAAAATTTGAAAGCATTTAAAGATATGGTGGATATGGCATACACATAAAATAATGGCCTACTCACCACATTACGTATATGGTACCATTGAAGACCGATTTATTAAAAGCGGAGAGTCTGTCGTGAAGTTTGGAGTCGATAGTATTGATGCAATTGATCTCAATCAATTCATGATCGGGATGATCATAGTAAAATCGACAGGTATCGATGATATCAAGGCTTCATTATTGGTGCTTGCTAAATCGATGTTTACACCGACATCATATGGGGACGATTATTTTATCGGTGATCGTGGAGATATGTTGGATATGATGCAAAGCATTGCTAAGAAATATACACCGTCTCGTGAGGATTTGATGGCATATGCAGAAACATTGGATGATTGAAAGAAAATACTAGACTGTTTGGCCAAACGACTTCTCAAGATGGTCAAAAATATGTCAAATGTTTAACTCATGTTTATTGCATAATTATAAAACATACAAAAATAAAACAATCAAGTTGTCACTGATTATACTACGGTTCCAACATTGCCGTAAAACAAGGTTCCAACATATTATAGTAAACGAAGATAGCAAAATTATTAAATAGTGATGATCATCATTGGCAATATTTAAATATTGCGTGTATTAGTTAATTAACCATGCCACATGATGGCATCGATCAAAATACGGACAAACCTAGGCCATGGCTATCGGTCATGTCAAAGAAACGGTATTTCGATATCGAAAAAGCAATCATCACTTTGGTAAAACCGGATAATCAGACAATTGTCGAATCAGACATATCAAATGTTATGTGTCAAATACGTGCAATCATGAAGTTCGACCCCACCGATTCAAAATATACGCCGGAACTCGGGAAAAAAGCCGCCACGCGAATAAAGGAACGGGCTAAAGAACAAGGGACATCGACATATGGATTGTCAGGTAGACAAAAAAATTATGAAAAAACACGTCAAGCAAAAAATGTATCAGTTAATTAATTCAACACTTAAAGACAAGGATGTAGGTAACATTAAATGGAGATATTGCCCTATCCCTATTACCTTTACGCCATCGTTCCACGCGAGTTTGTTCACAATGGAAAAAACATTGTGAAATTCGGGAGGACCAGTCACGGATTTGATCAACGAATATCAAGTTATCCCAAAGGATCGCTACTTCTCGCAGTATGCCCGATCAAACCTGATGATATTGTTGTTGCCGAGACACAGCTACTGCTCGCAGCCCGTTTAATGTTCACACAATCAACCGAATATGGTTCAGAGTATTTTGAAGGTGATCGTGTTGAGCTTGTCGACATGATGAACAAAATTACAAAAAAATATACTGCATCAACTGAAGATACACAAACATTTGCCAAAACATCGTTTGTACCCAAACAAAAAAACAAAAAGAAAAAGACTACGTTGCAAACTAATGGTGAAAATGACAGTAAACCCACAGAACCGAACGCCCCAGTTGATACCGAAAATGTGAATCGGTGTGCAACGCCTACAATCGACACTAGCATCCATGTAAATATCGCAAATATGAACGATGGTGCTACCATTACAATCGACCCAAACACCCCTGTAAATATCGCCAATATGAACAGTTGTGCAAATGAACCAGATGTGGAGAATGAATCAAGGAAAAAACAAATATTATCCATGGACTCGCACCAACGTTTTTTTGAGTTCACACAATTGTATGGCGATGAATTGATCGGCAAAACACACAACATTATGGAATTGTTCAACAAATACAAGGCATGGTTGGATTTACCCAATGACAAGACACCGTATTTTACATTCGAGCAACTTTTGAAAAGCATTGGTGGTGTGATTAAAAAAGATGTCGACGAATGGAATGTGGTGTTCAAGGCTAAGCCTAAGCCAGAAGTTGTAAACCCGATTAATTACGAGTTGAACGAGTATTTATCAATGCCAGACATGGCACGCGGATACAAAATATCAAAGGTCCCTGGTAGAGTGACATGGTTGTCCGAATTCAAGCGCATTTTCACCGAATTTTACATCGATGTCAAGATAAGCCCATGCGATTATGCGAAAGCGCTTCGTAAATATGATTTCAAAGTGTCTACTGATTACCAATATATATGCAGGACTTGTGGACAATTAGCGTCAGGAAAACCAAAATGTTGTCCAGGATACAATGGTATTACGAGATTGAAGAAATTCGTAATATATGACATGGACATGACAAAATGTACAAGCATCGGTTGACATGTTGATTCGTTTAGTTGTAGTAGAGTTATACATTTGCTAAAGCCTTCTTTTTTTGGTCAAACAATTTCTTTCCTGATGAGACATATATCGAGATACCTTGTTCTTGCAATTTCTTACGGGATTTGACAATTGCTGCGGCATGTTCTGGTGTATATGTTGATGCATTAGGATCAAAATCGAAAATGTTACGAATCCCACTCATTATTTGTTCGCATTTTGATTCATCATCGGGAACAACTGATTTGATAAGCTCGACAAGTTTGGCATAACGTGTTTTAGTAATGTGTTGAGGCATTTGTTAAGGAGTGCTAGCAAAACAAATAAATTATCCATTTCAATTTTTGTTTGATGATGTGCGATTTATTGATTGTACGATATTTGTTTATTTTTAAAACAAAATGTCTATAATCCTATGTATACTTTGCGTTTAATATCAATAGCTTGTAGGAACTTTATCGAGATCACCGCGCAAAAGTAATTAAAGTGGTTGCGGGAAGTTGACAAACTGTTTTTACAAATGGATAAAAGTCAATAAATACAATCGATGATGAAAAAATAAAGATTAATGTTTCTTGCTGCGGGGTGATACTTTCTACGTTACTACGTTACTATGTTACTACGGTATATTGATTGGTGATTTTGAAAATGGAAACTTTTTTGACAACTAATTGTTGTAAATATGATCCGATGAAAATAAAACAAGTGGATCGAAAGCATTGTACCACATGACAAACATAGGGATTGGATCAACGAAGTGTCTTTTCGAATTATCCAAAAGGATCCCTACTTCTCGCTGTATGCCCGATCAAAGCTAGAAGAAGAAATATGATATTGGTGTTGCCGCGACAAAGTTATTGCGTTATTGCGTATTAGCACGTTTAATGTTTAGACAAGCTACCGAATATGGCAATTACTATTTTGAGGGTGAACGAGCCGATCTTGTTGAGATGATGAATCTTGTTACGAAAAAATACGCGGCATCCAATGAAGATACTCGCACATTTTCAGAAACATCGATTGTACCCATACAGAAAAAAAGAACACAAAGAATAGTGTAGTCCCAATTACGATGTTGCTCGTCATATAGTGACAAAACGTCAACATTCGAACACAATGTCAAAAGTATTGGTGGTTTGGTTGGAATGTGGCGTTAACAACATAACTGAATTGATCGAGTTTTAACAATGCCGATGACATATATGTTGTGACGTCAAATTAGTTATATTCCAATGTGCACTTTACGCTTAATATCGATCCCTTTCAACAATTGTATAACATCATTTAATGTCAACATGGCAAAACTTCCATTAAACATCATATCATTCCGACGGGGTGGTTCATGAAAACCAGTCAGCAAATTCGGCAAAACGCTAACAACTGTTTTTTTTTGGTTTGGGGTAGTATCGTCAATTGGTATGTTTATTATATTAGATGATAAACTGTATAATTCTAAATAACTCCTTTTCCCGTTATTAGCATCATTATATTGTGCAATCTTTTGTAATAACCAATATATTCGTTCAGGCTTGCAACAAATATTAATATGCTTCAACACCCAATAATCATCTAGCCCTGTTGGAGGGGTATTGTCATTGTCTCCTGTTTTGTAGTCGTAATTGATAAACTCCCTATATTTTGGACCATCATCATTGTCGGATATTGTAAACTTTTCAATAATGCGTTTAACATCGGCGTTTGCTGTATTATTTATAAACTCGAGTGTTTTTTTGCCAAATGTGTTGTTTAAATATTCAATCTTTGTACCATCATTTTTTTTACCAATTTCCTCTATTAACTCTTTATATTTTTCTAAATATTGTTTTTCAAAACATGCCAGCTTTGCTAGGAATGTTACATCAGGATACACGTGATTGTTGTTCATATATTCTACAACATCCCGTGGTAGATTATTGATAGCATTATCAATATCACAATTATTCCCCCCATGTTGTCCCCCACCATCTTTTATCAATTTCACATCCCCCCGTTTCAACTTGACCTCCTTATCCCGATGCATTTTCAACAACTTTTGGGCGAGTTTCCCATTCGCCTTGATGTGTTTGCCGGTCAACGGGTTGACAATCATACTTGCTATAATTGATCTACAATTTATTGTGACTTGTGTGTCTTATTGCCGATTATTGAGCTAGAACTGCAAAAAAAGGAAGAAGAGGCAACCAGGATATTTGCAAGTGATATTGGCAAACGATTTTATATAGAGCTTGGACAACATGATTCTGCCCAAGAAGCAAAAATTATAGGTGTCGTAAGTTTTATCATGACGTCAAAACAATGACATGCACTATTTACTACCATGTTTCTAAAAAGGCGGGCTAATTGAAAGTTCAAAGATATGTATTCGGTTTTCAGTGATTTGCGCTATTCTTAAAAGAGTGTGTGATATTTTTCAGAATTTTGCGCTCTTTTACTAAAAGAGCTGGGGACTTTTATTAAAAGAGATGTGTGATATTTTTCAGAATTTTGCGATCTCTAAAGATCTAACCGCAATGATACGTGCACCCCACGAATGCCGCCCTAAATACACCTGTCGGGTCACTCGCCTTCATAGTTTCATATTCGGCATCCGTCATGTTGGTCACGGTACCATCAGCGAGGATGTAACGCGTCTTGTACATGGGCTCGGTCACTGGCTCGGGTGGATCCAAGATTTCATGAATTGTTTCGCCAGCTTCATTTTTAGTTTCGCGACTTGTGCGCATTTGCGTTTCCCAAGTGGACGACCCATAAATGTCGAGTACATTATTCCCGTATGCATCCTTGACGAGCGATTTGACTTCAATCATAGGGGGTGTAAATGTGCAATCCATGGTGCTCTTGGCAACCGTGAAATTGAATAATCCGTTTTCGGTTTGTTTCATCGCGTATCCTTGTATGCTACTGGACGTCACGTAATCGCCAGATTCGAACGAGCCATTCTCGTCACACACCCATAGGGCGCCTTCACCCACTGAATTTACTTCGACGCGGATATCGCCTTGTTCTTTGAGTTTTCGTAGTTCGGTTTCGTCAGTAGTAGTGTTGTCGACGATGAGGGAAACGACACCGAATACGCGTTTATCTTTTTGTTGTGAGGATATGGACACGAGGGGGAGTGCATTGTTAATGTCGATGGCGGCACTCCCTGATGTTGAACTGGTCATGTATTTGTTATTGTTGGTTACAACAACGAGGCCTTCGTACATGGATAGGTCTTTGGATGTGATATTGTTTAGGAAACAACGATGTTGGCCGGTAAAGTTGACAAATATTGGGTTGGCAGAGGCGGGGGATATGGCTAATGTTTGTATGGGGACGTTCCGTTGGGTGGTGACGGTCGAATCGCCGAGTTGGCCATAAGGGTTGTGGCCCCATGCATGTAGTTTTCCGTATGAGTCGAGGGCCATCGAATGATACGTGCCACACGCGATTGCGACAATCTTGACACTCGCTAATATCGTACCAAACCCTGTGACCTTGACGGGGACATTTGATTGTGCTGTCGAGTTGATACCGTTTTGACCATGAGGGTTGTAACCCCATGCATGTACTTCACCATTGGTATCGAGGGCCATCGAATGATATGAGCCACACATGATTGCGACAATCTTGACACTCGCTAATATCGTACCGAACCCTGTGACCTTGACGGG
>Ga0049084_10001175_pt1 | contig 10726 bp, 9 predicted proteins | sample GreLakmeON33MSRF_FD_66720 | JGI IMG/M metagenome (GOLD analysis project Ga0049084, IMG submission 66720) | Freshwater lentic microbial communities from great Laurentian Lakes, MI, USA - Great Lakes metaG ON33MSRF | ecosystem: Environmental > Aquatic > Freshwater > Lake | place: Great Lakes... | reverse complement strand
GCCGATGCGGTCGACGCTCCACCAATCGACGTTGAAGCTGAGGTGCTGGTTCGCCTGCACGACGAAGCCGGCGGAATACATTTTGGCTTCCTCTGGCTGGAGGTCGGGCTTGCCGCCGAAGAGCGTGCTGGCCGAGTTCGGAGCGATTTGCCGGCCGGTGCCCGGATCGATGAGACCGGTGGACGCGATGGGGCTGACGGTGACCGGATCGAGCTGCTGCTTGAAGGTCGGGACGCGGAAGCCGGTGCTGTAGGAGCTGCGGAACAGGATCGTGTCGTTGGGCGCGTAGCGCAGCGTGACCTTCGGATTGGTCGAACGGCCGAAGCCGGTGTAGTCGTCGACGCGGCCGGCGAGGTTGATGTCGAAGCCCTTCACGATGGGGACTTGGAGTTCCACGAACGCGGCTTTGATCGTGCGCTTGAGCGAGCCGGTCGTCGCGAGGCTGTTATCGAACGGAGCGTTGAAGATCAGGGCGTCGGACGAGTTGAGGTTCGCGCGGCTGTCGCCGTTGAAGATGAAATTCTCCTCGCGCCAGTCGAGGCCGACCGCCGCCTGCACCTGGCCGGCGGGTAGCTTGAAGAGCGGACCGGTCGCGGCGGCGTCGAGATTGTCGGTGCGATAGGTGCCTCCGTAGAGCGAGACGCCGTCGGCGCGGATCTTGTCGATGGCCGTTGTCGCCGCGGCCGACTGCTCATAGGAGAACGGATCGACGACGCCTGTCTTGATCAGGTTCACGAACGGGACCGTGTAAACGTAACCGCTGTTGAGGGTCGACTTGCCCTTGCTGCTGGCGCGGGAGGCGCCGAGACGGTAGTCCCACTGCGACAGAAAGCCGAGGGGGCCCTCGAGGCCGGCCATGTAGCGATAGGTGTCGGTCGTCGTGGTAAACGCGCGGTTGCCGAGCGGTAGCGAGCGCCAGCGGAATGCCATCGGTTCGCCCCGGTTCGCTTCGAGTTCGGGGAAATACTTGGCGACGACGTTGAAGACTTTGTTGTAGGACGCGCCGGTGCTGGGGTAGGTGAGGTTGTAGAGCGGATTCGGGACGGTGGTGCGGCCGTCGAGCGCGGTGGTGTTGAGCACGCCGGAAGTCGACCATTGGTTGGGCGAGAAACTCTTGTTCGACTCCGAGCGACCGGCGACGAATTCTCCGGTCAGGCGGTGACGCGGCGCGATCTCAAAGGTGCCGCGGAGCACGAGGTTGGTGTTTTTGACCGGCTGTTGGATGACGGCGGCGCGGCCGGTGTCCCAGGCGGAGCCGTATTTCGAGGCGGGCGAGGCCCAGAGCACTTCGTCGTAGGGGCCCATGCCGTCGAGGCCCGAGTAACCGGGGCCGCCGGGGACATCGACGTAGTTGATGCCGTTCACGCGGAGGGTGCCGACGGGATCGAGCGGGCCGGTGCCGTTGGCCTGGCCGGCGCCGGTGATGGCGGTCTTGAGGGACGCGACCGTGAACAGCGTCGCGATCGGCGTGCCGCGGGTGTCGGGGGAGACGCCGCGGTCGACTTGGAACGTGTTGACGAAATCGCGTTGGTTGCCGCGGAGGACCTTGCTGTCCGAGAGGGCGACCGACGCCATGATGTTATATTTGTCGCGACTCAGATCGCCGAAACCGGCGACGGCATTGTAGCGGAAAATATTTCCTCCGCCCTGCTCGGTCATGTCCATGGCCGCGCTGGCCGCCGCGCCCTGATAATTATTTTTCAGGATGAAATTGATGACGCCACCGACGGCATCGGTGCCATAGATCGCGGAAGCGCCATCCTTCAGGACTTCGACGCGCTCGATCGCGGCGAACGGAATCTGGTTCAGGTCGACCACGCCGCCGTTTAGGCCGTGCGACGAAACGCGCCGGCCGTTGAGGAGGACGAGGGTGGCGCCGGCGCCCTGCATGCGGAGATTGGCGGAGGTCGCGCCGTTATTGCCGCGCTGGGCACCGGAGACGACGTCGGCATTCGACGCGAGATTGTCGAGGCCGTTGCCGTTAATGTTTAATTCCATGAGCATTTGCTCGGCGCTGCCGATGCCGCGCTGCTCCAGCTCGAGCGGCGTGATTGTGAGCAAGGGCGTGGCGCCCTCGCCATCGATGCGTTTGATCAGTGAGCCGGTGACGACGAATCGTTCGAGCTTCGCGGTCTCTTCCACTTTTGCGGTGTTCGCGGCTGGGGCGGTTTGGGCTACCGCGATGGGCAGCAGGCTCGCGGCGGCAAGGACGGAAAACCAAGTAGCAGGTTTCCACAGGTATCGGGTGTTCATAGGTAGTGTGGTCGGAGGGCCGACGGCGTTATGCCGCCAGCACTGAAACCTTCAGGCTGCGCAGCGCAGGAGGATGGAGCCCACGCTCCGGAAGATTCAGCACGGAATCGTCATTTTATCGGCTACGAATAGGCAAGGAGAATGGTGGGGCGGGGGAGGCGGTCGTTGCGTCTCCGAGTAATCGGTGCGCACGAACGGGCGGCTTTCCAGCCGCCCACGTTCGGCGGCTCGAAAGCCGCTGGTCCGTCGGACGCATGACCTCCGTGGAGATCGACGCTGAGAGGCGCCCGTAGGCGGCGTTTGAACTGGGTGGACCGAAGGCGACGCGGGAGACAGACACGACGGGGCGGGCGCAAAAAAGGCGGCGCCGCGTGGTGCGGGGCCGCCGGGAGCGGGCTGAAGCAGAGGCTTACTCTTGGTTTTTCTTCTTTCTGACCTTCTTGGGGGCATCGCCCTTGAGCGCTTCGATTTCGGTGTCGCTGAGTTTGCCGTCGTTATCTTTGTCGAGGGCTTTGAGGTTGAGATCGGGGGAGCCGGCGAAGTCTTTGCGGACGGCCTCGAGTTCAGCTCCGTCGATTTTGCCGTTGGCGTTGGTGTCGTATTTTTTGAGGAGCTCGGTGGTGGCGGTGTTGCCCTTCTTGCGGTCGCCCTTGGCGGCGTAGGAGGCCGGGGCGAGGAGGAGGGAGGTGACGGCGAGGGCGAGGAGGAGGCGTTTCATGAGGTGAGTTGGATTGATTTGGAGGGAACGGCGGTATGACGAATAACGGTACGGGGTGGTTACAGCGTCACCTGGACGGGGTTTTGCGGGGTGGGCTGCGGCTGATTTAGACTGCGCTCAGGTGGACGGTGGATTGCAACGCCTCGGAGGATAGCCCACGGTCGGCTGTGTGAACGCACCTGCCGCCATCCGCCGCATCTACATTTCATCCGGCCATAATTTTTTTGGTCGCTACGGCCAGCCGGCGGGGGAGCACCCAGCGGCTGAGGTGACCGACGTGAAATGTCGCGCGGGCTTTGGTCTCGAGGGAGACCGATTCTATGGCTACCGCCCTGGCTACAAGGGGCAGGTGACGTTTTTTAAGTGGGAAACTTTGCTCGCAGCGCGGGAGAAATTTGGGGTGCCCGCGCTCGCTCCCTCGGTCTTTCGGCGCAACGTGGTGGTCGAAGGCATCGACCTCGATCAGTTGCTGGAGCGGCGGTTCACGTTGGGGGGAGTCGAATTTGAGGGCACCGGCGAGGCTCGGCCGTGCCATTGGATGAATTCCGTGGTCGCTCCGGGCGCGGAGGATTGGCTGATGGGTCAGGGCGGGCTGCGGGCGAAAGTGCTCACCGATGGCAAACTCTCCGTGGGTCCGGTGGCGCTTTGGTTGGCCCAGGAAGTCGGTTAGCTCCCCATCGTTCGGCTGCTGCCCGCAAGTCCCCAACGGAACCAACCGGGGAAAGTTGTCATTTATTAGATGACAAATAACCGAATCGGCTCTGACGAAACGAAAATAATTAGTCATCTATTAAATGACAATCTTTCGGGTGGACCTCAGTTGAGGTGGAGATGCTGGCGCAGCCACGCGGTGCCGGTCGTTTCGTCGGCAAAGGCTCCGTCGAGCTGCGCCTCGAAGGCGGCGTCGAGCACGCGTTTGAAATCGGGCCCGGGTGCGATCCCGAGGGCGATGAGGTGACGGCCGAACACGAAGGGTTTGGGGGCAAGGTTCGCGAACTCAAGGGCGCGGGCCGTCGTCTCCAGAGCGTTGATACGGAGGTGGGTTTCGGGCGAGGCGAGCGGGGGCCGGCCGTTGGAATCGGCGCGCATGACGGCGGCGAGTTCGGTGATCGTCGCCGGGGCGAGCCGACGCGCGAGACGGCGGACGCTCGCGTCGGAAAACGTCGCTTGGCCGTGATGGTGGGCGAGGTGATTGACGACGAGGGCGGTGACGGGCGCGTCGAGTTCGCGCAATGCACCGATGCGAAGGAGAAACGTCTGGGCCAGCGGGCCCCCTGCCGCCTCGTGTCCGGCGCTCGTCCACCGGAGCGCGCCATGTTTCTCCTCGTGGCGCGTCGTGCTGGGCTTTCCGAAATCGTGTGCGAGCACGGCGAACATTAACCGCCGGCGTCGCCCGAGGTTTGCGTCATGCCACGTCGGCAGCGCCACCAGCGCATCGAGACAATGTTGAGTGTGGGTAAAGACGTCCCCCTCGGGGTGCCAGGCGGGCTCCTGCGGTGTGCCGCGCAGCGCGGCGAGTTCCGGGAAGTGGCGGAGCCAGCCGCTCTCTTCCAATACCGTGAGGCCTCGGCTCGGCGTCACGGACTTGGCCGCCCATTTTTCCCATTCACCCCACACCCGTTCCAGCGGCAGCTCGGAAAACGTGTCGGCGATGGTTCGGCACAGTGCGGCGGTCTCCGGAGCGAGGGTGAAGTCGAAGCGCCCGGCGAGCTGCATCGCTCGGAGCACGCGCAACGGATCCTCGGCAAAGGCCGCGCTGGTGTGTCGGAGCACGCGAGATTCCAGATCTCGCTGGCCGCCGTGCGGGTCGATAATTTCGCGGGTGAAGGGATCGCACGCGATGGCGTTGACCGTGAAATCGCGGCGCGCCGCCGCCTCGGCATCGCTGAGCGCCGGATCGGGTGCGATGGCAAAGCCCCGGTGGCCGGCGCCGGTCTTCGATTCGCGGCGGGGCAGGGAGAAATCGTAGTCTTCGCCCGTTTCGCGACTGCGAACTTTGATTACGCCAAAACTGCGCCCCACGACATCGGTCGCGCCAAATCGCGCCAGCGCGCGATGCAGGGTCTCGAAATCCACCCCGCCCACTTCGACATCGAAGTCTTTCGGCGTGAGTCCCAGCAACCAATCGCGCACGCCGCCGCCGACGAGCCTCGGCCGGCCAACGCGCCGCACCGCGTCGAGCATCGCGCGCAGATCGGCGGGAAAGTGGAGTTCGGGTCGTGCGGTCATGCTGCTTTCTTCAGTGCGGCGGCAGCGGCGAACAGCCAGCCGAGCACAAACAGCGAGCCGCCCAGCGGTGGCACCGTGATTTTGAACCAAAGCGGCGCGTTCGCGCTGAGCGACAGCACATAGAGAGACCCAGAAAAGAGCGTAATGCCTCCCAGCCAGCAACGCGCGGCCCACGTGAGTCGATTTATGCTGGCTCCCTCAGCCGAGCGTAGACAGGCCGAGATCCCGAGCAAGGCGACGGCGTGCGTGAGTTGATAAAGTACCGCCGTCTCCCAGCGATCGCGGGTGCCCAGTTCCGTCAGGGTGCCGCGGAGTGCATGGGTACCGAACGCGCCGAAGCCGACGCCAACGGCGCCAAAAATACCGGCCGATAGCAGGGGGAAACGATACGCAGGAGACATCCGTTGACCCTTGCACAAAGAAGATGGGAAACAAGCGTGATGGTGGTGCTCGCGGCAGCCGCCGCTCGATCAAGCCGCGCTTGAACGAGTTATTCACAACCCAAAACAGGGGTTGACAGTGCTTCCTGAAACCTCACCTTTTGGCCTCTTTTCTCATGAAAACGTTCCTCGCCAAGAATGAGACAGTGCAGCCCAAGTGGCATCTAATCGATGCTGATGGTGTCGTGCTCGGTCGTCTCGCCGTCAAAGCCGCCAACCTCATCCGTGGTCGTCACAAGGCTGCCTACACCCCTTCCGTCGACAACGGCGATTTCGTGGTGATCATCAATGCCGAGAAGATTGCCGTCACCGGTAAGAAGGAAGTGCAGAACGAGTATATGTTCTTCTCCGGCTTCGTCGGTGGTGAGAGCTACCGCAAGCTCTCCGAGCAGCGTGTGCGCAACCCCGAGTTCATCATCGAGCACGCCGTCAAAGGCATGCTCCCGAAGAACCGGATCGCCGCCAAGATGCTGACCAAGCTCCGCGTCTTCGCCGGCCCGAAGCACACGCACGAGGCCAACAATCCGGTTAAGATCGCCGTCTAATTTTCCCGCCTAGAACATGACCACCACTGCCCCCGCCACTATTTTCCTCGGCACCGGCCGCCGCAAAACTTCGACCGCCCGTGTGCGCCTGACCGAAGGCACCGGCAAGCTGACCGTCAATGGTCGCACCTTTGACAGCTACTTCTCCCACGAGAATTTCTCCAAGCAAGCTTATGCCCCGCTCCTCACGGTTGACCTTCGCGAGAAGATCGACGTGACGGTCAACGTCGCTGGCGGTGGTGTCTCCGGCCAGGCCGGTGCGGTCGCTCACGGCATTGCGCGTGCCCTCCAGAAGATGAACGCGGAGCTTCGTCCGGCGCTGAAGAAGGCCGGTCACATCAAGCGCGATCCCCGCGCCAAAGAGCGCAAGAAGCCCGGCCAGCCCGGCGCTCGCGCCCGCTTCCAGTTCTCCAAGCGCTAAGTGTGGTTGGGCTCCGCGCCCAATCAGGTTTGGAATCACGCTGCGAAAACCCTGTTTTATCGAGCCGCCCGCCTTATCCGCGGGCGGTTCTTTTTTTGGCGTAACGCCGAGGCGCGGGTGCCGCTCAGTTGGGGTGCACTCTTCGGAGTGGCGAAGTGGAACGTGACCTGCTTACTAGAGCCGCCGCGAAAGCGGTGAAATCGGATTGGATGAAGGGGGCGGGGAACGTTCCGCGCCGGGCGCGGGAGGGGCGGGAAACGATGGTCGCGGAAACGCGCGACCATCGTGGAAAAACGACTGACAGCGGCGGTGGGCCGCGAGGGGCTTAGAACTTAAAGATCGACTGGACGGCGAAGAACGTCGCGTTTTTGGCGGCGGACTTCGAGTAGTCGTAGTAGGACAACTCGGCGCGAACCGAGAAATTGTCATTGATCTTGTAGGTCGGGGCGGCGGTGAGCTTGGTGAAGCCGGGACCGTCGTTGCTGAGCTTCTCGCCGCTGACGCGGAAAGCAGAAGACCAGTTCTTGTCGATGGCGTAGTTGAGGAAGAGGAGCCAGTTGTAGCCTTTGTCTCCCTTGCCGCCGTCTTTCGAAACCCACTCGGCAGCCACGGTCACTTCTTTGGTGAGATTGTAGCTGGCCCAGAAATTGATGGTGAGGATTTCGTCATTCTTGTGGATGACGTTGCCCTTGGTGTCGTAGGCAAAGCCGGCCCAGAGGGTGACATCGGGAATGGCCTTGTAGGTGAAGTAGCCTTCGAAACCGGCATTGCGCTTTAGCTCGCCGTCGCCCTTGAGGTAATTGGGTCCCGAGTAGACGGAATCGACGAGCGCAAGGCCCCAGCCGGTGTCTTTATCGCCGCCGTCGAGCCGCACGCCGGAGTGGTAGCCGGGGATTGGCCCGAGGAAATCACCGTTGGCGTAAGAGACCTGGGACATATTTGGAATATCGAATGCCTCGTAGCCGAGGTAGCTCAGGAACTTGCCGGCGGTCACGCTCATGCCGCTGCCGACATCGACGGTGGCGTAGGCATCAAGCAGGGTGACGTCGCTTGGAGCGCCGGGCTGATAATAGAGGCTCACCACGCCGGTGACGGGCTTGAATGAACCCGTGAAGAGGGTTTTTGCAGCGTCGAGGTCGAACTTGTCGACGGCGGTTCCCGGGTCGGATTTGGTGTTGCGATACGATCCCGCAGCGTAGCCACCGACGGAGAGCGAATCGTTGACTTTGACATCGGCGAAGGCCGGCAGGGAAGAGGCGAGCGTCAGGGCCGCCGCGATTGTGATACGTGATTTCATTGGCTGGTGTAGTAGGTTAGTTGCTTTGGGAACTTAGGAATCAGTTCCGTCTGAGGTCCTCATTAGCAGCATTCTTGCCAGTTATGCGTTTGATTCATTTTTATGACATCGAGGTCAGGTGGGGTTCATGCGACGCATGTCAGCGGTGGATTCTCGGCGCACGATTCACGGCGACGGCGCACGCTGTAGGTGGGCGAAATTTTGTATGCCACGAATTGCGCTGGAACAATCCGCGCGCGGTTTGCTCTATTGGCGCTGATTATCCTCACGGATGGTCACTCAAACAGAACACCAACCTAACTACCAATGACCAAGCAACTCCTCCTCTCCCTCCTCAGCTTTGCTGCGGTGGGCACTGTTACGATTCGGGCGCAGGCCCCGGCGGCGCCCGCGGCTGCGGCTCCCGCTTACGCGGTGACCAGCACGTTCTCGGCTGTATCCCAATATATGTTCCGCGGCCAACGCCTCGGCGGTCCTTCTTGGCAGCCATCCGTCGAAGTCGCCGCTGGTGATTTTACGGCCGGTCTCTGGTCCAACTTCCCGTTCAAGGACAAGGTGAAGGATTCCTCTGCTCCCGAGTTCGACCTTTACGGATCCTACACTTTTGCGGTGAGCAAGGATCTGACGATCGTGCCCGGTTTCACGTTCTATGTGTACCCGAAGGCGCCGACGAATGCCGGTTACTATCGTTCGACTTCTGAACCGAGCCTCGCCGTCAACTACACGGTGGCCGGCGTCAAGCTGACCCCGAAGTATTATTACGATGTCGTGCTGAGCGGCCCGACCTATGAGCTCACCGCCGCCTATGCCCTCCCGTTGAAGGATCTGGGCACCGAGCTCGATTTCACCGGCCAGATCGGCACCTACCGGGTTACGGAAGCGGCCAACAACACGACCCCGGGCGTCAAGGCGTGGGGCGACTATTGGCAGCTGGGCGTCGCGGCGCCGTTTCAGCTCACGAAAGAGTCCAAGCTCACGGTCGGCTTCGCCTACACCGAGGGCCGCGATGCGTTCATCAAGCAGGGGAGCTCCCCGAAGGGTGCCAACTCGCTCGCGGTCGGCCGCGGCGTCGTGACCATCAGCTACAGCCACGCGTTCTAAGCAGGTTGCAGCGCGCGGTGCGCTGCCAGCACAACCGCCCGCACGGAAACGTGCGGGCGGTTTTCGTTTGGCGCGGTTTGTGATTTGACCCGGTCGTCGGGGCGGATGCAGATCACTCTCTCACTATCATGAAAGTAGGCATTGTCGGCGCGGCCGGTTATTCCGGCGAAATTTTGGTCAAACTGCTTCTGGGGCACCCCCGGGTGACGCTCGCGGTGGTGACGTCACGCACGCACGCGGGAAAGTCCCTCGCGTCCGTCATGCCCGCGGTGCGGGGAATCGATCGTGGGCTGACGTTTATCGATTCGGACCCCGTCGCGCTGGCGGCCGGCGATAGTGCGTTGTTTTTCCTCGCGCTCCCGCACGGCACCGCGGCGATTTACGCGCAGGCACTCGTCGCCGCCGGCAAGCGGGTGATCGACCTGAGCGCCGATTTCCGCATCGCCGACCTCGCGACCTACCAAAAATATTACGGCGAGCACCATGCGCCCGGGCTGTTGCCCTCCGCGCGATTTGTGTTGCCCGAGCTTACCGCGCCCGCGTGGAAAACGGAGGCCAAGCTCATCGCTGCACCGGGTTGTTATCCGACGAGCATTTTGGTGCCGCTCGTGCCGTTGCTCAAAGCGGCGGTCGTCACGCGTGAGCATATTGTGGTGAACGCTTTCAGCGGCGTCAGTGGGGCCGGCAAAAAAGCCGAAGAAGCCTTTCTCTTTTGCGAGCGGGCCGAGAGCGCGAAAGCTTACGGGCTGGTGAAACACCGCCACCTCGCGGAGGTGGAAGAACAGCTCGCGTTGCACACGGGCGCGCCGACGATTATCCAGTTCAACCCCCACCTCGCGCCCATGCGCCGCGGCATCGCGACGACGATCACCGTGCCGGCGGCGCCTGGGGCGACGGTTGAGCGCGTTTACGCGGCGTGGCGGCAGGCCTACGCCCATGCGCCCTTCGTCCAGATTTTGCCTTCTGGCGAAACCCCGGACACAGCGCACGTCGTCGGCACGAACCGCATCGATATTTCCGCAGTCCACGACCCGCGCACCGGCAATTTCGTGATCACCTCCGCCGAGGACAACCTCATGAAAGGCGCCAGCGGCCAAGCCGTGCAGATCATGAATCTATGGTTCGGCTTCGAAGAGACGGCGGGGCTCGTTTGAGTGGCGCGGGCGGCTCGCCCGTGAGTCCGAGGAAATCTGGGCGGGACGCCCCTGCCACGCTCCCGGCTTAGCTCCGGTAATCCGCGTTCTCGCTCACGTATTCGTGGGTGAGATCGCCGCCCAGCACGGTCGCGGACGCCGCGCCGTTACCCACTTCGATTTCCAGTTCCACGCATCGTTCGTGCGGCGGGAAGTCGATCGGAGCGGAGAAGACCCCGTCCTTCGGTGCCGCGCTTGCGTAGAGCTCGGCGCCGCGGAGGTGAGCAATGAGTGCCGCCTCTTTGCTGGGATCGAGCTGAAAAACTCCGTTCGCGAAAATGTCCACTCCGCCCATGGCCGCGCGCAGTTTCGAGAGATCCGTCTGTGGGGCGAACGCACCGATGTGCTTGCCGATGGCTTGCACGAGGCGGCCGACGTTTGGGTCGTTGCCGGCGACGGCACACTTGAAGAGAGGGGCGTTGACGATGGCCTTGCCGAGTGCCCGCGCGAGGACGGGGCTCGCAGCGTGGGTGACGCGCACGCGGATCACGTGACGGACGCCTTCGCCATTCCGCACTACATCTTCGGC
>Ga0049084_10001167_pt1 | contig 10764 bp, 9 predicted proteins | sample GreLakmeON33MSRF_FD_66720 | JGI IMG/M metagenome (GOLD analysis project Ga0049084, IMG submission 66720) | Freshwater lentic microbial communities from great Laurentian Lakes, MI, USA - Great Lakes metaG ON33MSRF | ecosystem: Environmental > Aquatic > Freshwater > Lake | place: Great Lakes... | reverse complement strand
ATCGAGTCGCCGAGGACGACGATCTTTTGGTTGGCGAGTGAGTCGACGGAAGCCGCGACGGCCAAGGTGGAGGCCAGTAGTAGGGAGAATAGCCAGCGTAAGGGGTGCATGGACGGGTGGGGTGGCTTTTACCACTAGCCTTCGATTGGGAGATGGCAAGGGAGCCGAGTCTCCCAGACTAAAGACCCCTCATCCTTGGTCGGACGAGGGGTCTCAAATGGTCGGATAGGGGGGATTCGAACCCCCGACCTCCTGCACCCGAAGCAGGCGCGCTACCAGGCTACGCTACTATCCGCTAGTTGGACTGAGCTACAGCCGCCGAGAGCGGCTTCGAAGGGTTAAAATACAGCATCTCACTACAAAAATGCAAGTGAGGTCTCTTAATCGCCCTGCTTTTATTGGCTATTTGGCCAAAACCCCGATTTTGGCGATTAGCGTCTGGGGGTGAACGCGGTCTTTAGCCAAGCCAGGGCGTCTTCATCCGTAGCCTTCGGGACATCGGTCCAGCGGACCGCTGAAGCCGCCATAGGGAGGCCGTCAATCAGGCCAGGCAGGTCGCCGTATTTCGCTCCACCGGGGAGGAACTGCAAATCATGGACGTCCTTCAGCTGCGCGAAGCGGAAGCCCGCAGTCGCGAAGTAGGCCGCATCAGGAGCCTGATGGTAGCCGGCGAGTACGGCGGAGATCGAAGCGTCACCGGCGCTGACCACGGCGAGCTGGCCGCGGAAAGTTTGGCGGGCGTAGATAGTCAGTAACTCCACGTCGTGCGCGCGTTGTGCCACGAGTGCATCGTTGTAGCCGAACGTATAGGCCGGCACGGCGCGTGTCTCCTTGACCCGACGGGTGTGCGAAACCTTCGTCCCGCCTTGGAGATAAAGATCGGGTGCGAGCACCGTGAAGCCATGTTCAAGCAGGGCGAGGAAGTGTGTACGGACTTTTCCGTCCGCAGTGCGCAAGGCAGCTTGTCCGTCGTCGCGCAGCCAAAGAACGGTACGGCCGTTCGGCTTGGCTGGCTGGAGGGTCGTAAAGTGCACGCTCTCACCGCGGGTCGCATGGGTGAGTGTTCCGCGTGTTTCCATGTGGGCGCTGAGCGTTTGCGGTGTTTCCGTCGAGGCTTGGACGTCATTGGGTCGAACCGCAGTCCCGAGCACTGCTTCGACATAATTACGGAGCAGGGCAGTGCGCGCTACGGGCGTCGCCTGCTGGAACTGCGCTGCGCTGTCATCGGCGAACCAACGGAGCAGGCGGCGTTCGAAGTCGGGTGAAACCGCGAGTGGGGCTGGGTGAGACTTATCCCAGACGGAGAGCTCCGCTTTGGTCAGTACCTTATAATCACGTTCCTGAATGGGCATCGGCTGGCCTAAGCGGAAGTGGGTATTGAGCCAGCCATAGAACGCTGTGCGGGCGGCCTGATTGTAATTATGCGGTGAAGCCTCATCACGGTGGAGCATCACCGCTTCGGGATGCCCGAGTGTCGTGTAAAGTTGGCGTAGTTGCGGAAAGCCCTTGGTGGACATCTCCTTCGTCCAGTCGTTAGCCGTCGTCATCCCTTGTGGCTTCGGCGCAAAGAGCGCGGCGAAGTGAACATTCCCCTGGCCGATGCGGAGCAACGGTGCATTTTCGCAGGAGCAGCCCCCTTGCATCGCCGTCGACACCATCACGGCGGGGAAGGAGAGCGCAACCCGCTCGTCGAGCGCTGCTAGCATCATCGTTTGCGTGCCGCCACCGCTGGCGCCGGTCGCCGCCACGCGGGTCGGGTCGACGTCGGGTAGGGACAGTACGAAGTCGACGCTCCGCAGTGCATTCCAAGTCTGTAGCCCCATCACTGACTGGAGGCGGGCTTCGGCGGGCGCGCTGTAGAGGCCCCAGGACTGCGGGTCGTTCATCTCGGGACGTTGCTTCGCGAACCGATGAATCACCTCGGGTGAGAACTGAAGCGAGTCGGAGTCGCTGAGCGTATCCCATTGCCAGACGATACAGCCCATGCGGGCTAGCTGCACGCAGAGGGATTGGAAGCGACTCTTTCCGCCTTCGGTGAAAGTCTCTTGGCCGGTGGCGATCTCCTTGCGGACATAGTCGGCGTCCTGGACGAGGAAGCGCGCGTCCTTCCAGTGGCCATGGGCGAACAGCACAACGGGTGCCTTGCCTGTGATCTGCTTGGGGCGATAAAGGTTACCGGTCACGAAGAACCCGGGCGCACTTTCGAAGTAGACCTTTTCGATAGTGTATTCTCCGCCGTCGATCTTGCCATGGATGACGGCGTTGAGGGGCGTGCGCGTGGGCATCGGTAAGAGCCCGAGGGCTACCTGGAGACGGTTGCGAATGGCTGCTCTCTCGCTGGTCCAGGTGGCGCTATCCGTCGGAGGCGTAAAGGGGAAGTAGCCGTTGAGGTCCTTGAGTGGCCCGTCACGGAGATCACCCCCGAAGGCGGGCACGAATAAAGCCACGGCCAAAAGCAGGGCGGGGAAGCGGGGCATGCCCATGGATAGCCTCAGTCAGCTGGTTCGGAAACCTTAAAAAACTTACCAGCTTAGCAACATCTTGGACCGCCAGGCTTCGGTTTGACCAGCTTCGCTGCTAGGTCGACGACTTTGCTTAAGCCTGGAGGCAGTGGGGCGCGACGGTAGTAGGACCAGCGCCCTTCTTTTCGTACCGTCACCAAGCCACATTTGCGCAACATGGCTAGATGTCTAGAAACCGTGGGTTGATCGCGTTTTACCTCGGCCTGTAAGTCGCACACACAGACATCGCCCCGGCCAATCTTGGCCAGCAGCCGTAGCCGTGTGGCGTCAGCCAGACCCCGGCAGACCTTTTCCGGCGAAGGGAAGGTGGGTTTGCTTTTACCGTTGCTCATACACTCCTTTATTACATATGCTTATCCATATGCAACCTTTGAAGCCTCTGCCCATGACGGTCGCCGAATTTCGGGCGGCTTTGTTGGCACAGCCTGGCTTGGCCTTGCGCTTTCGTCTGCCGACGGGCGGCTTGACGCCGATCCACGCACACTTGACCGAGGTGGCGCGGGTGGAGAAGCGTTTCATCGATTGTGGCGGCACGGTTAGGACGCAGGCTTCGGCACGTTTGCAGTTATGGACCGCGGATGACACCGAGCACCGCGTCGACTGCGCTAGAGCCGCACAAGTCCTAGAACGCGGCGCTGCCTTGCTGGGGTCGACGGACCTGCCCTTGGAGGTTGAGCATGACTTCCCGCTCCTCACCGTCTTTCCAGTCGTCGGCTCGATTATCGAGGACGGTGCCCGCGTGTTCTTGCTCGGCACTTTGAAGACCGATTGCTTAGCGCCTGAAATCTGTACGCCCAAGGCTTGCCAGCCTGGCAGCGGCTGCTGCTGATTACTTAGCCCACTTTCATTTCGACCATGCCTCGCCCACTCATCCTGATTCTCTGTACCGGCAACTCGTGCCGCAGCCATTTGGCCGAAGCCATCCTACGGCGCGCCCTTGGGGATTTGGCCGACGTCGCCAGCGCGGGCTCAAAGCCAGCGGGGTATGTGCACCCGATGGCCTTGGAGGTCCTGCAGGAGATCAGCTTGGACGCCTCGTCTCACCATTCAAAGCACTTGAACGAGTTCCTCGATAAGCCCGTGACCACGGTGATCACCGTCTGCGGTAATGCCGACCAAGTCTGTCCGGTCTTCCCCGGACAGCTGAACCGTTACCACTGGGGCTTCAGTGATCCGGCCCATGCCACGGGTACCCCGGAGGAAATCCGGGCGGAGTTCCGTCGCGTCCGTGACCAGATTCGCATAGTTTTTGAGGCCTATGCGGCCGGTTTGAAGGAAGCAGGGGAAAGACGGTGAGTCGTTTAGGTAGACAGAGTTAAAGGGGGTTGCATCGGTCTAGCCCGAACCTAGACCGATTATTCCTCCAGACCCCTCTGGGGGTTAATCTCTACCCCATGCTGCCCCTTTACACAGCCATGGCCGTGCTTCTATTCACAGCCCTCGCAGAGTGGCTCCATGCTCGGCGTATCCGGGCCGTCGGGCGGCTAGCGTTTGGTCCGGCCAGCCAAGCTCGGGCCTGGACGCGGGTGGTGCCTTGGCTCCGTCCGCTCGCGTTTGCGGCCTTCGCTTGGGGCTTAGCGGTGATGGTCGATTTACACTTTGCGGAGCAGGACGGCAAGAAGCCCTCCGCGAAGACACCCGCGCGCTTGATCTTTGTGGCCGACCTTTCGCCGAGCATGAAACTGAAGGATGCTGGCTCCGATGGAAAACTGACCCGCCAAGAGCGGATTCGCGAATCCGTCGAGGGCGTTTTGATGCGCGTCGGCGGCGACCTGCGTTACGGGGTAGTCGGCTTTTATACCGATGCCCGTGCGGTCGTGATGGAGGCGCGCGACCCCGAGTTGGTGCGTAATGTTTTCAACGGCTTGCCCGTGCAGTTACTCATGCGCGGGGGCAAGACCGACCTCGGTACGGCGATTAACCATGCCTTAAAGGAAGTCGCTGACCTGCCAGAGGGCTCCGCTCGACTCTTAATCTATAGCGATGGCGACACCATCCCGCTCCTGCCCATCTCAGCGCTGCCGAAGTCCGTCAAGCAAGTGCTGGTACTGGGGGTCGGGAATCCCAGCAAAGGCCTCTTCATTGATGGCCACCAATCGCGGCAGGATCCAGAATCGCTGAACGCCATCGCGCGGTCGCTGGGCGGCACCTATTACGACATCAACGAGAAGCACCTTTCCACGGAAGCGCTCGGTGACCTGGTGGTGAAGTCGCCTTTACCGAAGTCCGGCCTCGACCTCGAGCAGTGGGCGATGCTCGCCATGTTGCTAGGGTCGCTATTCTTAACCTTTGTACCAGTAGTGTTGCAGTATTTCGGCACCGATTGGCGGGCGCAAGATGCCTTGGAGGGGGCGAGCCGATGAGAAAGTATTTCGTGTTGCTGTGGCTGCTCTGTCCGGTGGCTGTACTGACTTACCATTTTAATTATGGGCAGGCGGAATTGGCCCGTGAGCTGGCCCGTGAACGGCTCGACCATATCCGTGAGCTGGAGCAGGCGAAGGACCCCGATTGGGATTTAATTTTAGGCGAGTATGATAAGATCGTCGAACAGCTGCCCCCCAACGACCATCCCCGTGCCCGCCATCAGGTCCGCTTAGCCAAAGCCAAGGCCCGACTGGAGATGCTCGACGTCGCCGGCACCTTGACGGACCTGACGCAATTACTCTTTGAATCGGCCGCCGCGAGCGGCGAGGACGCCCCGACGACCCGGGCCATCCGCGAGACGCAAGGGAAGGCCTTTTATTATGCGACCTCGCTCTTGCGCTCCAGCGGGGCCACCGAGGACGAGTGGCGCCCGTTTGCGGAGCGGACTCGGCAAATCTTTCGTTACCTCGCCGAACACCAAGACGAGAGCGCGTTGGCTGAATACGAACAACGCGTCGAAAAAGAATTCCAAAAATCCGTTCGCACCCATCTCTCCCAATGAACCGACTACTCCTCGCCACTAGTTTCCTCTGCGCCGCCGCTTCTGCCCAGGAGGCCGCCCCCGCAAAAGTCGAAGGTGTCAACGGCGTCGAACAGCGTGGTGCTCCCCGCGTGAAGCCCGTGGATTCTACAGAGGCAAAATCTGCCCAGTCGGTGCCGCAGCAGGCGCAGCCCATCGCTCAGCCCGTCAAGGCGGCGCCACAGAATGGTCAAGCCGTTGAGCAAGCCGCCACGGCCGCTGGCCAAGGTGGTAAGCCTGTCGAGCAAGCTGCTACAGCCTCAGGGCAGGGTGGTAAACCCGTTGAACAAGCCGCTCAAGCTGCCGGCCAAGGTGGCAAACCCGTTGAACAAGCCGCTCAAGCTGCCGGTCAAGGCGGTAAACCCGTTGAGCAGCAAGCCACGGCCGCAGGCCAAGGTGGCCAAGGTGGTAAGCCTGTCGAACAAGCCGCTACAGCCGCCGGCCAGGGTGGTAAACCCGTTGAGCAAGCCGCCACGGCCGCTGGCCAAGGTGGCAAGCCTGTCGAGCAAGCAGCTACAGCCGCCGGCCAGGGTGGTAAACCCGTTGAGCAAGCCGCTACAGCCGCTGGCCAGGGCGGTAAGCCCGTCGAGCAAGCTGCCGCAGCTGCAGGGCAGGGTGGTAAGCCTGTTGAACAAGCCGCCGCTGCCGCTGGCCAAGGTGGTAAACCCGTTGAACAAGCCGCCACGGCCGCTGGCCAAGGCGGCCAAGGCGCTCAGCCCGTGGCCACGCCTCCTCCCGAGGGAGTAGGCCAAGCCGAAGGCGTGAAGGCCGGTGCCGCGGGCGGTGTCCGTGCCGTCACGGGCGTCGGTGGCATCGATGCCGAGAAGCTCCGCAACCTCGAGGCGGCGCTCCAAGCTAAGCCGCAGGATGGACCCATTGATCCGAAAAAACTTCGAGCCGCCGCCCAACTACTGGGTCAACTTAAGGCCGAAGTTGCCCCCCCTGCTCCCACTGAAAAGACCGACGCACGCTCGTCTCTCAACGAATTTAAACTCCCCGAAGGTTCCTAATCCCCCTTTCTAAAACAAAAACTAAGCCACCATGCGAACCACGCTCCCTTGCGGTCTCCTCCTTGCTTTGCTAGCGCTCGCGCCCCTAGCGTCTGCGCAGACGGCCGCCGCGCTCGACCCGAAGATGCAGGCGCAGTACGAGAACCTGCTTAACCATAAGTTCTCACGCGACTTGTCCGAGGTCTTCACTGCCCTCGAACGCGCCAGCAAGATCGAGGCCTCGACGGCCGCCGATACGCGTTTCCTGCATAGCTTCCGACTCGGCGATTGGGCGCAAATCCGCGCCGAGCTAGGCCAGTTACCGCCCGACCTTTCGCGCCGCATCTTCGATAAGATGCTCGCCGACCTCACCGAGCGCCAGAAGAGCGGGATGAAGCTCGACGACATCCTTGCCTTGGTGGACGCGTTGCCCGGTGAACTCAACGACGCCGAACTGCGTAAGATTGGTGAGCTGCTTTCTAATAGTGTGCCCGCAAGCGAATCCTTCTGGCTGGCCGAGCGGATGCGCCGCGGGACCGCTAAACTGGGTGGTAAGGACCCAGCTCGCCGGCTGGCCGCTGGCCGCGTCCTGCTCGCCGGGGGCTTCCGGGAATTGGCTTTGGCTTACTTGCCGACCAGCGCGAAGCTCGACGAGATCAAGGACGAGGCATTTCGCCAAGAGGTCGCCGCCTTCTTGTCCACCGAGCAGGCCAGTGAGTTCGCTCAGCGCGAGCAGATTCAAAAGGTCTGGGACGAAAACGTTGCTATCTTGAACCGCGCTAAGGTCAACGATGGGGAGATGACCAGGGCAGCGGGCAACTTAGCCCGCGTCATGACGCAGGTGCAGCCCGCTAATTTAGACAGTTTCTTTCGTGACCTCATCCGCACTAAACCAGATGCCGCCGTCCGCCTCATCGCTGGCCTGCAGCGGAAGATCCAGACCGACGCCCGTACCGATCCGGCCACCCGCGTTGAAAACCTGCGCGCGCAGTCCGTCCTCGCGACCCTCGTCGTCAACCATGCTGACGCTGCCGCCAGTCCCTGGAATCCCTTACTCGTCGCCATGGCGGAAGAGTGGATGAACGAAGTCGAGACGACCTTTGCCCAGCGGGCCGCGCTGGCTACTCGCCGGACACGCGGCGGTAACAATAACACGAATGCGATCGAAGCCGAAGAGTTACTGGGTCTCGCTCCGATGGGTAAGTGGTTGGCGGCCCTTGGCCCCGATATCCGCGAACGTTTGGACGCGAGCCTTTCGCGGGCAGTGATCGCGAGTGCTAACTTCGAAGCCGGCGCTGACCTCATCGCGGCCCTCGCGAAGCGTAATCCATCCGCCGGTGTCGCGTTGGCGGAGGATTTCCTCGCCGCTTGGGCCCTAGCCCATAATCCCTTGGTGCCGGAAGAATTGCGCAAGAAGTATGGCCTCCCTGAGGACGCCCGGATTCCCGTGACGCCCGTCATGATGGAGCGCAATATCAACAGCCTCGCCAAGATGATGGAGCTCTTTCGGGCGGCCAATATCAAACCGCGTGATCAAGGTAAAGTCGTCGCTGCCTTTGACCAAGCTTACAGTAACGCCGAAGCCTACAGCGATTCCCACATCAAAAAGGTTTTCGGTTCGGCCGAACAGATGGACGAAGAGGTCTTCTTCCTCCTGACCGCCCGCATGCACGCCAACCTTTCGGACCGCTGGCGCCGGCAGGACTTACAGCGCAACATGCTGACGCGCCGCACTGAGCAGCAGACCTATGAGATGGTCCAGGGCAGTTACAGCTCCCTCGTCACGATGATCGGGGCTTGGACCAAGAATAACCCGACCTCTTCCCGCGCCCTAATCTTCGGTGCGAAGGTGCTGAATGACTGGTCCGATTTCGAGTACCTACAGGAGCTGGCCCCGGTGGACCCTGCCAAGCGGGTAGCCAATATGAAGGAGCGGAGCTTGCAGGCCCTGGAGTATTTCCAGAAAGGGGCGGACGCCTATGGCCGTGAAATTATCCGTAATGGCGGCACGACCCAATCGATCGAGCCTTACTTGGTCTGGTTTAATTCCCTCGTCGGCATTGGCCACAATAACACCGTCAACTTGGCTAAGACCGTGAACCGCGCTGGCCTCCAGAAGATTCGGTCCAGCATCCAAGCACTGCCCGGCAAGGCGGCCCAGACGCATATGAACCTCTTGGCCAAGACGCTGAACGCGCGCCTGACCGATGAGCGCGACCCCTTGCACGAAGACATCAAGTATCGCTACCTCGCCGCGGCCTTGGTGGTCACGAAGGACGACCCGTTTACGATGGCTCTGCAGAAGCGCGCCACCTACCTCGACGAACTGCTCAGCGAAGTCCGCGTCCAGACCCGTCTCGACGGCCCGAACACGGTCGGCTCTAATCAAGAGTTTGGTATCTTTGTCAGTGTGATCCACACCGAAGCCATGGGCCGCGTGGCCAAGCTGGGCCAATACCTCACCAACGATGCCTCCGCCACCGCCGCTAAGAATAAGCGTCGCGGTCCGGCTACGAAGAAGGGTCGCGACGCCCAAGGACCGCGTGATGAGTTCCAGTTCGAGCTCGAGGACGCGCTGTCACCGTTCTTTGTGGTTCGTTCGATTACCTTCGCCGCGCCCGATGTTAAGCCGCGGGCGACCGCCAATCCCGGCTGGGAAGAGACCGTCCTGGCCTACGTGCTGGTGCGGGCTAAAGATGCCAGCGTCGACAAGGTCCCGCCCGTGAAGCTCGAGTTAAAGTTCATCGATCTCTCGGGTCCGGTGACCGTACCGGCCGTGTCGGCGGAGACGGTGTTCAAGGTTTCGCCGACGTCTGGTCCGCGTCCGGCGGGCCGCGTCGAAGTCACGCAGACCCTCGACACCCGTCAGTTTGCCATCAATGGCCAACTTAACTTGGATATCCATGCGACGGGGACGGGCTTGGTGCCTGACCTCGACGACCTCGTGGACCTCGAGATCGTGAAGCGCGTCGCCGCGGTCCGGCAGGTCGGGGCGGGTGAAGGCCTGCAAATCAAGGAGCTCAATACGTGGGGCGAGCAGGTCACCCCCCGTTCGGAGCGCCATTGGGTCATCTCTCTGGATGGCGATAAGATCCGCGCAGCCGACTCAGCCACCGAGGTGCCTTTTGCCCCGCTGAAGAATACGGCCAACGGCGCTATCTGGCGGACCTACGAAGATCAGGACCTCAAAGTCTTGCCCAAAGCTTCGGTCCGCTTGGATCGTCAGCAAGCCTTGCCTGGCACTGGCGCGATTCCGCCGGCCCCGACTGGCCCGTGGTTCTGGCCTTCCCTCGGCAGTATCGTCGCCTTGCTGGGCCTCGGCCTGTTCTTCGGTCTGCGCGGCGGCCCGAAGGGACCGGTCGCCCCGCTGGCGCGCGATGTCTTTAAGATGCCGACGGACGTCGATGGCTTTGCGGCCGCGGCCTTCCTCCGTCGCTATAGTGCCAGCCCGCTCATCGCCCTGAATGCGGCCCAGAAGGGTGAGCTCGCTCAGGATTTAACCCGCATCCAAGTCGGCTGCTTCAATGGTGCCACCGACGTGGGAGAGCCCGAGTTGCGCACCATCCTGCAGAAGTGGCTTAAGCAACTCCGCTAAGCCCTGACCCCATCCCCTTATCCCTACCCCTAACTCCTTTCGTACCATGTCCTCTACTCAATCCTCCCAACAGTTTGTCGCAGCCGTTCGTGAACGCGTCGGTTTGGTCGTCGTCGGCCAAGACGTCGTCGTTGAACGCGTGATGATCGCGCTCCTCACGGGCGGCCACCTGCTTCTGCAAGGCATGCCAGGCCTCGCGAAGACGCTGCTCGTCAATACCGTCGCCAAGGCCATCCACCTCGACTTCAAGCGCATCCAGTTCACCGTGGATATGTTGCCGTCGGATATTCTGGGCTCCGAAGTCGTTGACCTAAAGACGGGCGAGTTCCGTATTCACCGCGGTCCGGTCTTCACGAACCTCCTCCTGGCAGACGAAATTAATCGCGCCGCTCCCAAGGTCCAGGGCGCCATGCTTGAAGCCATGCAAGAGCGTAAGGTCACCCTGGGTGGCCAGAGTATGAAACTCCCGACGCCTTTCCTCGTCATCGCGACCCAGAATCCGGTCGAACAGTCCGGCACGTTTGAGCTACCCGAAGCACAGTTGGACCGGTTTATGCTTCTGCACCGCCTTGGTTACCCCGGCCGCGACGAAGAGCAGGACATCCTGCGTCGTCAGCTGAGCATGGGGCTCCGCAAGGAAGAGGGTGGGGCCGTGCCGAAGACCGCCTTCGACATGATTGATGGTTCGCCGGTCGGGACCGCGACCGACCTCGT
>Ga0049084_10001165_pt1 | contig 10775 bp, 10 predicted proteins | sample GreLakmeON33MSRF_FD_66720 | JGI IMG/M metagenome (GOLD analysis project Ga0049084, IMG submission 66720) | Freshwater lentic microbial communities from great Laurentian Lakes, MI, USA - Great Lakes metaG ON33MSRF | ecosystem: Environmental > Aquatic > Freshwater > Lake | place: Great Lakes... | reverse complement strand
GACGCCGCCAGCATCTCACGCGTGTCCAAGGCCGCGCTCGGCGACACTTGGGCCAAGCTCGCCGCTCGCGCCACCGTGATGAAGCCCACCGTCACCGAAATTGCCGCCGACCTTTCCCTTGGCGCCGTGGACGCCGCCATCCTTTGGGACGCGACTGTCCCGCAGTTCAAAGGACTCATCGCTGTGGAAGTGCCGGAGCTCAAAGACCGCGCGGAGAACGCCAGCGCCGCTGTGCTCGCGTTCTGTCCGCAGCCCGCTGCCGCGCTGAAGTTCGCGCGCTACCTCGCCGCGCCGGAGCAGGGCGGCGCAGTTTTCCAATCGCACGGATTCCAGCTCGCGGGCGGCGACAAGTGGGCGGAGAAACCCGAGTTGATTCTCTACAGTGGCGGCGTCAACCGGCTGGCGATTGAGAAGCTCCTGAAACAGTTCGCCGACCGCGAGGGCGTGAACGTCACCACCGTCTTCAACGGCTGCGGCGTGCTTTGCGCCACGATGAAGACGATGGACTCGGCCACCTCACCGCGCTTCCCAGACGCCTACTACGCGTGCGACCTATGCTTCGTGCCGCCCGTCGCCGCGCAGTTCCCGGAGGCCTTCCTGCTCACGGAGACGGAGATCGGCATCGTCGTGCGCAAGGGCAACCCGAAGAACGTGAAGACCCTCGCCGACCTCGCGCAGCCCGGCCTCAAGCTCGGCCTCTGCAACGCCGAGCAAAGCACGCTCGGCTTCATGACGCGCGGGATGCTCAAGCAAACCGGCCTGCTCGATTCCGTGCGCAAGAACGTCGTCGTTGAGGTCCCCACGGCGGACTTCCTCATCAATCAGATGCGCGCGGGCGGGTTGGAGGCTGCCGTCGTTTATCGCGTGAACGCCGCACCGCAGGCCGAGCATCTCGAGTTCTTCCCCATCAAGCACGAGGGAGCGAAGGCGATTCAGCCCTTCGCCGTCCGCGAGCGTTCGCCCAACCGCCAGCTCGCGCGGCGGCTGCTGGATTTGCTGAAGGCGAATCGCGGCGAGTTCGAGGCGGCCGGCTTCCAGTGGCGCGGCAACGAGCCGGCGCTCAAGAGCAAAGACATCAAGGTGCCGGAGTATCTGCTGGAGAAGTGAGCTGGTGGGCGAGACTCCGTCGAGCCCACGGCCGAGGCTTGGCGGCGAGCGTAGCCTGCCTTCCTGTTCTCCCTATAGTCATCCTCTCCCTGTCAGAATCCCCGAAAATGCCCGAAAAATCAACTTGCGAGGCACCCTTCACGCTTGCTAGGGTTGAGCAATAGATTATGGCAGCCATCGGACGATTTCAAAAGGGCGACGAGATTTTCTACGCCAAAGTTGTCGATGGGGAACACTTCCGCCTGCACGGCGATGTGTTCGGGTCGCCCTCCTTCGACAAGAAGCCGCTCTCGGTGAAGGGGATTAAGACCCTTATCCCGGTGCAGCCTTCAAAGGTTATCGCAGTCGGGTTGAATTACGCTGACCACGCGCGCGAGTCTGGCAAGCCCCTTCCGAAAGAGCCGCTCTTCTGGCTTAAAGCACCGACATCTCTGATTCCCGACGGTGCGAAGGTCGAAATCCCATTTCCGAATCATCGCACCGATTTCGAGGCGGAACTGGCCATCGTCATCGGTCGCCGCGTGCGCAATGTCACCCCCGCCGCCGCCGCCCGATACATCTTCGGCTACACCGCCGCCGAGGACATCAGTGACCGCACCATCCAGAACTCCGAAAGCCAATGGGCACGGTGCAAGTCCTTCGACACCTTTACCCCGCTCGGGCCGTATGTGGAGACGAAGATTGACCCGCATGACCTGACCATCCAGCTCTTCCAAAACGGTCAGCTCCGCCAGAACTCGAACACCAGCCAGCTCATTTTCAACTGCTATCAGATCGTCAGCTTCGTCTCGACGAACATGACACTGCTGCCCGGAGACATCATTCTAACCGGCACCCCGAGCGGCGTCGGCCCGATCGAGTCCGGCGACCGGCTCGAGGTTCGCATCCAAGGGCTCGCGCCGCTGGTCAACACAGTCAAGTAGCCCTTCGCACCATTCTCAAGGCCGTCGGGAACTCATTCTCGGCGGCCTTCTTTCTGAAAGAACCCAACTCCCATGCGCTGGTCACAGTATTTCATCCCAACCCTCAAGGAATCCCCGGCCGACGCGGAAATCCTCTCGCACAAGCTGCTCCTTCGCGCTGGCCTCGTGCGCAAGCTCACCGGCGGCCTCTACACGTTCCTGCCGCTCGGCCTGCGCGTGCTGCGCAAGATCGAGAATCTCATCCGCGAGGAAATGAACCGCGCGGGGGCGATCGAAGTGCTCATGCCCGCACTCCAGCCCACCGACATCTGGCGGCAATCGGGCCGCTACGAGACCGCCAGCGATGTGCTTTACAAGGCGAAGGACCGCTCGAACAAGGAATGGATTCTCAGCCCCACCGCCGAGGAGGTCATCACCACGCTGGCAGCGGGCGAACTCAATTCCTACCGGCAGATGCCGGTGAACTTCTACCAAGTCAGCGTGAAGTTCCGCGACGAAATCCGCCCGCGCTTCGGCCTCATGCGCGCGAAGGAATTCATCATGAAGGACGCCTATTCCTTCGACTCCAGCGACGAGGGCGCGATGGCCAGCTACCAGCGGATGTATGACGCCTACACGCGCATCTTCAACCGCTGCGGCCTGCGCAACTTCCCGGTCGAGGCCGACACCGGCGTCATCGGCGGCAACTACTCGCATGAGTTCATGGTGCCTGCGGTGACTGGCGAGAACGAGGTGGTTTACTGCGAGGCGTGCGGCTACGCGGCGAACATCGAGAAAGCTACCAGCGGAATTCCGAAGACCGCGGCGCGTGAAATTGGCGCGGGCGTTGAGCAGTTCGCCACGCCCGGCGTTGTCACCATCGAGGCCTTGAGTAAGGCGCCTTACAGCGTGCCGGCGAACCGCCAGATCAAGACGCTCGTGTATGTCGCCGATAGCCAGCCGGTCCTCATCCTGATTCGCGGAGACGACCAGTTGAACGAGACCAAGTTCCTCGCCCGCACCGGCGCGCTCGCCGCCCGTCCGGCGACGCCGGAGGAATGCGCGGCCACCCTCGGCGCGAAGCCCGGTTCTCTCGGCGCGGTCCTCAACGTCCCTGCCACGGTGAAGATACTCGCCGACGAACGGTTGCGCGGAGCGAACGACATGACCACCGGTGCGAACGAGGATGGCTTCCATCTCCGCAGCGTCTCGATCGAGCGCGACATCAAAGTGACCGAGTGGTTTGACCTCCGCACCGTCACCGCTGGGGAGCCCTGCGCCAAATGCGCGAAGCCGCTAAAAATGCAGCGTGCCATCGAGGTCGGCCATGTCTTCAAGCTGGGCACCAAATACAGCGAGAAGCTCCACGCCTACTTCCTCGACGCCGACGGCAAATCCAAGCCCTGCGTCATGGGCTGCTACGGCATCGGCGTCACGCGCACGATGCAGGCCGTCATTGAGCAGTGCAACGACAAGGACGGCATCGTCTGGCCGCTGGCCGTCGCACCCTACGCTGTGTGCATCACCCCGCTCGCCGTGGCGAAGGACTCCGCCGTGATGCAACTCGCCGAAAAGATTTACGCCGAACTCACCGCTGCTGGCGTGGAAGTCATCCTCGACGACCGCGACGAGCGTCCGGGCGTGAAGTTCAAGGACGCCGACCTCGTGGGCTTCCCCCTCCGTGTCAGCATCGGCGAGAAGTCGCTGGCGAACGGAGAAGTGGAACTCAAGCCGCGTGGCGGGGCCGTGCAGTTGGTGAAAGTCGAGGAAGCCCTCGCCCAGGTCCGCGCGTTTCTTGCCGCCAAGTCGTAGCCGACGGCGGGCGTCACCACTCGATCACCGCCGCGCCCCACGTCAGGCCCGCGCCGAAGACCACGAGCAGCACGAGGTCGCCGCGCTGAATCTTGCCCGTGCTCACGGCTTCATCCAGCGCGATGGCCACGCTGGCAGCAGAGGTGTTCCCATACTTGTCGAGGTTCACAAACATCTGCTCCGGCTTCGCGTCCAACCGCTCGGCCACAGCATCAATGATGCGCTGGTTGGCCTGGTGGGGGATGACGCACTTGATCTGGCTGATCGTGAGTTCACAGCGCGACAGGGCCTCGCGCGCGGCGGTGCACATGGCGTTGACGGCGTTTTTGAAAACCTCCTTGCCGTCCATTTTTAGGAAATGCAACCGCTGGTCCACGCTCTCGTGCGTGGCAGGAAAGCGGCAGCCGCCACCCGGTTGGGAGAGCAGTCCGGCCTTCCCGCCGTCCGCGCCCATGCAGGCGGTGAGCAAGCCGTGCGAGTCGGGACGGTGCTGCAAAATCGCCGCGCCCGCGCCGTCGCCGAAGAGCACGCACGTCGTGCGGTCCTTCCAGTCAATGATGGACGAGAGCTTCTCCGCGCCGATCACCAGCACGCACTCGCTGGTGCGCGACATGATGAACTGCTGCCCGACCTCCAGCGCGTAAATGAAGCCTGAGCAGGCCGCTTCGAGGTCAAACGCCGCCGCGCGCTTCGCCCCAATCTTGTGCTGCACGAGGCACGCCGTGGAGGGGAACGGCATGTCTGGCGTGATGGTGGCGACGATGATAAGATCAATCTGGTCCGCAGTCACCCCGGCCTGAGCCATCGCGCGCTCGGCGGCCTTGGCCGCGAGGTCGGAGCAAAACTCATCGTCCGCGGCGAAGCGGCGCGCCTTGATGCCCGTGCGGCTGGTGATCCACTCGTCCGTCGTCTCGACGAACTTCTCCAAGTCTGCGTTGGTAACCACGCGCTCGGGCAAGTAGGCCCCGACGCCGGTGACGGAGCAGGTGCGCCCCTGAAAGCCGTGCTTGGCGCGGGGATTGGTGAAGTCGCGGGCGGGTAGTGAACTCATCGCTGTCTCGCAGGATTGCAATTTTCCAGCGACCAAAAGTCAATCGGCAATTCCGGCCGAAGGCGTTGGCTTGGGTGGCACAATTCAGGTTCCGACAATTTCCGGTGCGATTCCAATTTCGGCCGGCCCAGCGCCCGGCGTAGTTCAATTGGCGAATCGAAGGATTTTTACCTACAGCGGGGCTGCTACCATGCGTCCGGAACAAAAGTGTCCAGAAAAAATGTTGACTCTTTTTCGCTGCGGCATAGTTTGTGCGCCCGGTTCACAAGAATCGTCAGAAGTTTTAAGAGCACATCGGCCCGGGTTTCGACAGCGGGGCAAACGGGGCCGATGGTTTTTTTCTCCCCTGACGGGGAAATGTGGGACCAACGGGTGAAAGTGATTTCGCCCATGTAGCTCAGTTGGCAGAGCACGTCCTTGGTAAGGACGAGGTCACCGGTTCAACCCCGGTCATGGGCTCCAGAATTTAGGCCGGTCGGTAACGGTCGGATATCGCAGCAGAGTCAAACCATTAACTAGAACATCGCAATGGCAAAAGAAGTGTTTAAACGGACCAAACCCCACGTCAACGTCGGCACTATCGGCCACGTTGACCATGGCAAATCCACCCTCACGGCGGCCTTAGTCGCTGTGCAACACCGTAAGGGCTTGGCCCCCGCAATTTCCTACGCCGACATCACCAAGGGCGGCACGGTGCGCGACGAGAACAAGACCGTGACCATCGCGGCGTCGCACGTCGAATACGAGTCCGAGTTGCGCCACTACGCGCACGTGGACTGCCCCGGCCACGCCGACTACGTCAAGAACATGATCACCGGTGCGGCCCAGATGGACGGCGCCATTCTTGTTGTCTCCGCCGCTGACGGCCCGATGCCCCAAACGCGCGAGCACATCCTGCTCGCCCGCCAGGTCGGCGTGCCGTCCGTCGTGGTTTTCCTGAACAAGGTTGACCTCGTGGACGACCCGGAGCTACTCGACCTCGTCGAGATGGAAATTCGCGACCTGCTCACAAAGTATCAATTCCCGGGGGAAACCACCCCGATCGTCCGCGGCAGTTCCTCCGCCGCGCTTGCTGGCACGCCGGAAGGCGAGAAGGCAATTCAGGACTTGCTCAACGCAGTTGACACGTTCATTCCCGAGCCGGTGCGTGAGGTCGACAAGCCCTTCCTCATGTGCATCGAGGACGTGTTCAACATCGAAGGTCGCGGCACCGTTGTGACGGGTCGTGTCGAGCGCGGCATCATCAAGAAGATGGATGAAGTCGAGATCATCGGCATCAAGGAGACGCGCAAGACGACCGCGACCGACCTCGAAATGTTCCGCAAGTTGCTCGACGAAGCGCGTTGCGGTGAAAACGTCGGCGTGCTCCTCCGCGGCACCAAGAAGGAAGACGTCGAGCGCGGCATGGTGCTCGCCAAGCCCGGCAGCATCAAGGCCCAGACCAAGTTCAAGGCTGAGGTTTACGTCCTCACCAAGGACGAGGGCGGCCGCCACACGCCGTTCTTCAACAAGTATCGCCCGCAGTTCTACTTCCGCACTTCGGACGTGACTGGTAACGTGTCCCTCCCCGCGGGTGTGGAAATGGTGATGCCTGGCGATAACGTCTCCGTCGACATTGAGCTCATCGTCGGGGTTGCTATGGAAAAGGGCCAGCGCTTCGCCATCCGCGAAGGTGGTCGCACCATCGGCGCGGGTCGCGTGAGCGAAATCGTCGCCGTGGTCTGAACCTGACCAATCAACCGGGAGCGCGGGCCCAAGCCCCGTCTCCATTTCCGTCTCTATAAACAGAAACAACATCCGAATGGCACTAGGGCGTTAGCTCAATTGGTAGAGTAGCGGTCTCCAAAACCGTTGGTTGGGGGTTCGAGTCCCTCACGCCCTGCCAGCCGGCGCTGGAGGGGTGGCAGAGTGGTCTATCGCGGCGGTCTTGAAAACCGCTTCGGGTTAACGCCCGACGGGGGTTCGAATCCCTCCCCCTCCGCCAAGCCGGATGACGCAGTCGAAGTTAAAGTCGTGAGCACATTGCAATACATTCTGCTGGGTGTGGCCGTCGCCGTGTTCTTCTGGGCATGGCAGAAGGGCCACCTGCTCCGGTTGGGCAATTACGTGGATGAGACCAAGGTCGAATTGCGCAAATGCACTTGGCCGACGCGTGAGGAACTGAAGGGCTCGACGGTCGTGGTCCTTGTCAGCACCGCCCTCGTGGCTGTGTTCACTGTCGGTGTGGATTTCATCATCAGCCAGATGATTGTCCTGCTGAACAACAACTTTTAACGAAACGCACGCCATGCAAAGCCAGTGGTTCGCCATTCATACATTGTCCGGTCAGGAGCTTAAGGTCCGGGACAATATCGAGAAACGTATCAAGGCCGAGGAGATGCAGGAATTCATCAAGGAAGTCCTGGTCCCCATGGAGAAGGTCGTCGAGGTTCGGAACCAGAAGAAGACTGTCACGAACCGCAAGCTGCATCCCGGCTACGTTTACATTGACATGGTGCTGCTGGACGAGAACCGCCGCTTACTGGACCGCCCGTGGTATTTCATACGCGAGACGACCGGCATCATCGGCTTTGTCGGCGGCGACCGCCCCATCTCCGTGAGTCGCGATGAGATGGCGGTCATCAAGGAGCAAATTTCGCAGTCCGAGGACACGGAGAAGCCGAAGGTCAACTTCGAGGTGGGCGAGACCATCAAGATCAATGATGGCCCGTTCCTGAACTTCAGCGGCGCAATCGAGGAAATTGACCCGGCGCGCGGCAAATTGAAGGTAACCGTCAACATTTTCGGGCGCAATACACCCGTGGAACTCGAGTATTGGCAGGTCGAGAAGGCGTAACACGCGTCACTCCAGCGACAGTAACGACAGCATTTTCATCACCCTATGGCAAAGAAAGTAACCGGATCCATCAAGCTCGCCATCCCCGCCGGTCAGGCGAATCCCGCCCCGCCCGTCGGCCCCGCGCTCGGCCAGCACGGCGTGAACATCATGGCCTTCTGCAAGGAGTTCAACGCCGCCACGAAGGATCAGGCTGGCCTGATCATCCCCGTGATCATCACGGTATATCAGGACAAGTCTTTCACGCTCCTTTACAAGTCACCCCCCGCCTCCATCCTGCTCAAGAAGGCCGCAGGCGTCGCGTCCGGCTCCAAGACGCCGAACAAAGACAAGGTCGGCAAGGTCACGCGCAAGCAGATTCTCGAAATCATCAAGATGAAGCAGAAAGACCTCCACGTGAACAGCGAGGAGGCTGCCATCCGCCTCATCTCCGGCACCGCCCGGAGCATGGGAATTGAAGTCGTCGGTTGAACCAAAACGCGGGAGGGCGCTCTGCGTCCGCTTGCACCGCACCAAAACAAATGCCCAGCAAACGCTACAAGAAAAACGCACAGTTGGTCGAAGGCCTGAAGTTGCTTCCCCTCAAGGAGGCCGTTCAGGTTCTCATCAAGTTCGAGAAGGCCAAATTCAACGAGACCATTGACCTCGCCTTCCGCCTCGGCGTGGACCCGAAGCAGAGCGACCAGATGGTCCGTGGCACCGTCCCGCTGCCACACGGCTCCGGCAAGAACGTCCGTGTGCTCGTGTTCGCCAAGCCCGGCGCCACTGCGGATGCCGCGCGTGCGGCTGGCGCGGAGTTCGTCGGCTTTGACGACATGATCAAGAAGTGCACTGAAGGCTGGGTGGACTTCGATATCGCGGTTGCCACGCCTGAGGCGATGGTGGAAGTCCGCAAGTTGGGCAAAGTCCTCGGACCGCGCGGCCTCATGCCCAATCCGAAGACTGGCACCGTGACCGAGGACACCGCCAAGGCGGTCAGAGAAGTGAAGGCAGGCCGCGTCGAGTTCAAGGTGGATAAAGCCGGTAACATCCATGTTCCCGTCGGCAAAACGGCGTTCAAGCCGGAGGAAATTGAAGTGAACGCCCGTGCCGTCATCGAGGCCATCGCCAAGGCGCGTCCCGCCAGCGTGAAGGGCGTGTTTCTTCGGAGTTGCACCATCTCGGCCACCATGAGTCCGGGCGTCCGCGTGGACACCCGCGAGTTCGTCGCCTCCGCCGCCTAAACCTTTAACAGGACACCTACCATGCGTGCCGAAAAGAAATTCATCACCAGCGAATACGTCGCCCGGCTTAATGCCTCGCCGTTTTTCATCGTAGTGGACTACACGGGCCTGACCGTGACGCACTTCAACGAACTGCGCACCCGCCTCCGCAAGGGCGGGGCCGAGGCGCACGTCGTCAAGAACAGCATCTTCCGCATAGCCGCCCAGGAAGCCGGCATCGCCGACCTCTCGGGCGCGCTCACTGGGCAGATCGCCGTTGTGACCGGCCAGAAGGATGTCTCTGCCGCCGCGAAGACGCTCAAGAAATTCGCCGCCGAGTTCGAGAAGCCGAAGCTCAAGTTCGGCCACCTTGGCAATAAGCGTCTCGAAAGCGCCGACCTCCTCGCCCTCGCCGACCTGCCGTCGCTGGAAGTCCTGCGTGGCAAGTTGCTCGGGGTGCTGCAAGCCCCGGCCCAGAAGCTCGTCGCCCTCATCAGCACGCCCGCCTCGCAGCTTGCGCGCGTCATCAAGGCCAAGTCCGAGAAGGCTGCCTGAACAATCTCCTGTCCGCTGTTGCGGACAGGGAAAACAAACAACGAAACAAACAGAGTGAATCGTCGGTCAGCGGCTGCTGGCTCAAATCTCCGGGGCTCCGGGGGCGACGAGACTAAAGAAAGGTAACATGGCTGATATCGCAAAGTTGGTTGATGAGTTGAGCGCGCTGACCGTTTTGGAAGCCGCCGACCTCGTGAAGCAGTTGGAAGGCAAGTGGGGCGTGACCGCTGCCGCTCCCGTGGCTGTCGCCGCTGCTGGTGGTGGCGCTGCTGCTGCTGCCCCCGCTGAAGTCAAGGACACCTTTGACGTGATTCTCAAGGAAGCCGGCGCCAACAAGATTGGCACCATCAAGGCCGTCCGCGAGGTCAAGGCCGGTCTGGGTCTCGCTGAGGCCAAGGCGCTGGTCGAGGGGGCTCCGAAGCCCGTCCTCGAAGGCGTCAACAAGGTTGAAGCCGAAGCCGCCAAGAAGAAGCTCGAAGAAGCCGGCGCGAAGGTCGAACTCAAGTAAGCATTGTCATTCAGGCGGGCGGCGGCCCCTGTGCCGCCGTCCGCTCTTCCTCCCGAGGGAGGAATGAATGGCGCAGCAGCCCGATTTGTTGCAGAAATAGTTTTGATATTTTGGCGGACTTCCGGGGGTGACCCGGAAGCCTGCCTCTTTTCGTCCCGTAATGAAAATGTCCGGCCGATGCCGGACCAGCTCGAATAAACAAAATGCCAACGCGCCACGCAGAACGCATCAACTTCGGCAAGATCAAGGAACCCCTTGTGCCGCCGAACATGATCGAAATCCAAGTCAACTCCTACGTGGAGTTCCTGCAAACGCAGGTGGCGCCTGCCAAGCGCAAGAACCTCGGGCTGCAAGCCGTGTTCAACGAGGTCTTTCCCATCGAGAGCTACGATGGCAAGACCGTTCTCGAATACACCGGCTTCGAGATTGGCGACCCCAAGCTTTCCTGGCTCGACAGCATCCGCGAGGGCCTGACCTTCGGCGCGCCGCTCCACGTCACCTTCCGCCTTCGCGACGAGGCACGCGGGGCGAAAGAGGAGAAGGTGTTCATGGGCGAACTGCCCCTCATGACCCCGCAAGGCACCTTTGTCATCAACGGGGCCGAGCGCGTCATCGTCAGCCAGCTCCACCGCTCTCCCGGTTTGGCCTTCGAGGAGACCATCCACCCGAACGGCAAGAAGCTCCACAGCTTCCGCATCATCCCAGACCGCGGCTCGTGGTATGAGGCAATGTTCGACACGAGCGACATGCTTTACGTCTATCTCGACCGCAAAAAGCGCCGCAGGAAATTCCTGACGACCAC
>Ga0049084_10001162_pt1 | contig 10787 bp, 12 predicted proteins | sample GreLakmeON33MSRF_FD_66720 | JGI IMG/M metagenome (GOLD analysis project Ga0049084, IMG submission 66720) | Freshwater lentic microbial communities from great Laurentian Lakes, MI, USA - Great Lakes metaG ON33MSRF | ecosystem: Environmental > Aquatic > Freshwater > Lake | place: Great Lakes... | reverse complement strand
AGGTGCTCTTGACCAGGAACCAGAAGTGGAAGGAGCTCTCATTGCCCTCAATGCTAACAATGGAGAAATTATTTCCCTTGTAGGTGGTATTGATTTTCAAAAATCTCAATTTAATAGAGTTATACAATCCGCAAGACAACCAGGCTCCGCATTTAAACCGTTCATATACGCTGCGAGTTTGGAGAATGGGTACAATCCATCGACAATTCTAATGGATACACCACAAGCACTGGGAGGGGTTGATGACTCGTTAAGTTGGAAGCCACGAAATTATGACGGAGACTTTAAAGGTCCAATGACTTTTAGAAATGCTCTCGAAGTAAGTCGAAATATTCCAACCGTTAGACTGGTTCAGGATTTAGGGGTTGCTAAAATTCATAATTTTGTAAATCGTTTCCATATGCAGACTGATTTACCCAAAGATATGAGTCTTGCTCTGGGATCATTTGGAATAAGCCTCGCCGAACTTACCAAAGCCTATGCTGTTTTTCCAAACGGTGGACGAGCTGTTAGACTACATCACATTACCTCAATAAAAGATCGTAATGGTAAATCATATACTATTCCTCAAGCTGATAATTCCTGGCCCGAAACAACTGAAGTTGAAGCGGCTCCGAAAGAAGAATTTCCAGCTGATGAAACGTCTTTGGCGCCGGCTATGAATTTAAATCCATTTATCTCAAAACTAAATCCAACTCAGGTTTTAGATCCACGTTTAGCCTACATTATGTCCAATCTTTTACGTGGCGTAACTATTTATGGAACCGCTGCTGCTGCAGGCAAATTAAGTCACAACATTGGTGGTAAGACCGGGACAACTAATAATTATGTTGATGCCCTGTTTGTTGGTTTCACAGAGAATTTAGTCGTGGGTACTTGGGCAGGTTTTGATGATAACCGCTCATTGGGTTACGGTGAAACTGGTGGTAAATCAGCACTTCCCATCTGGATTGATTATATGGAAGCTGCTATTCCAAAATTTGGAGTTCCTGAATTTAAAATTCCTGAAGGTATAGTGAATATTATGGTGAATAAAGAAACTGGCAGACCACTTCCACCGGGTTCTTCAGAAGGTTTTTTAGAGTCATTTGTTGAAGGTTTTGATCCTGACTCTGCACCTCAGGAATTTGGAGAGAATGGCCAAGCTGATGAAAACAAAGCCCAGTCACTGGATGATGGAGATTATTTTAAAAATCAGTAGATTCCTGTTAAAAAGTAAGAGATATGTGCCGAAGATACTTGTATGACTTTTCGGCGCATACATATTTTTTATATCTCTCTGCTTTGCCTATCGGTACTGACTAATTTAATTGTAAGAAATGAGTTTAAAGCTAATAAATTGGCTCGTGGTCCTGCTTCTGTAAATTATAAAATGGTTGGTAATCTTGAAAAAATACATTTAGGTGAAAACAAGGATTTGGAATATTTCGCCAAGATGGATTCCGGTGCTGAATCCTCATCTCTGCACGCTAAAAATATTTCAACATTTCATCGCATAGAAAATGATAAAGCCGTCTTGTATGTAGAGTTTGATACAGTTGATGAACATCAAAATCCTCAAAGACTTATTCGTCCGGTAGTTAAAATTGATGAAATTAAAAGTTCACTGGGTCGCCACAAGAGATATTTTATTCAAGAAAAAATCTGGATCGGTGAGCATTCTTATTTTGTGAATGTAAATTTAACTGATAGAAGTCATTTAAAACGTAAATTCCTCATAGGTAAAAATGTCCTAGATCAAGGTTACATTATTGATACAAGCAGTATCATGCTGGCGTCTCCCCAGTAAGCCCGGCAAGCCTCTTTCCTTGAGTCTAAATCTTTAACTATATTTATTTTTATGCCGAAAAGTCTCTTAATGGAGGCTGAATGGTTTCTTCTCTCTCCCGAAATGAACGGACTTTTTATATTTTTTTTGGTGTCATCTTTTTTGTACACGCCATTTTATTGGTGACTAAAGTTCGTGATCAATTGCCAGCCGCGAGCTGGACTCCACCACAATCAATTAAATTAAAACTCGTTCAAGAAGCTATGCAAGAACTGGCCATGAATCAGAAAAAACAAATTGTTCAATCTGAAGATTCTGACAATACTGAAAAAAAGAAAGACGCTTTTTTGAGTGATAAAAATCGCACTTTTGACCGTGAGACCATGGCAAAAAACGTTGATATTTTTGAGCGGGCGGCCTTAGGTGATGCCACGATTACTAAAAAAAACCAAACAAAAGTAGCTCAGTCTAAGAAAAAAGCCGACATGAAGAATTTAAAGCTATCTGATTTTGGAATGGCCAGTGGTGATCCAATGCCAAAAGAGATTACTCGCTCTCCCGCCAGTAATTCCTTAGAAGGGATGAAAAACGGAGATCCTTTATCTCAGGGTCTTTCTGCAACTAATGACTATGTAGAAGAAGTGATGTTAGGGGATTTCACTCATTTGAACACTGTGGAATATAAGTTTTATGGCTTTTACCACCGTATCCGTCAAAAACTCGAGCAATTTTGGGGCAAGAGTATCCAGGAAAAAGCAGATGCTCTATTTAGATCTGGGCGAAGAATCCCTGCTAGTGAAAATCTCGTAACGTCACTTCAGGTTAGCTTGAATGCCAAAGGAGAAATTATCAGTGTTAAAATCTTAGGTGCTTCTGGAGTTAAAGAACTGGATGATGCTGCTATTGAATCATTCAATCAAGCAGGTCCATTTCCTAATCCACCTAAAGAGCTTTTGGTAAACGGCAAGGCCACAATTGATTGGGGATTTGTAGTTAAGTCTTAGTGTGGAGAACGAAGTAGATTCTTAAGACGATCGATACCTTCCATTACAACATAATCAGACCAGATAGAATCGAGTTCACGGATAGCTTCAACAACTTGTAGTGCCGCTTGATCACGTGAAATTTTTTGTGTCTCTGCATATTGAGAAATAGTTTTATTTAAAATTTCAATAATAGGAGAGTTGCAAACTTGATTCAATCTTTCTTCAAAAGATTGAATCACTTTTTTTTCTTTGCTTTTGATGATGGCTGTATTTAAAAGCTGAATAGATTCCATTTAATAAATTCCTCAAAACTTCAATGTCGAATGGAGATGCAGTATCTATAAACTCGAGTCTTTCGTAAAGACCTTTTGATTTTTTATGGAAAATTTTAGGTTGAAAAATCCATTTGGACTAGATTTGAGGAAGGCTAAATAAAATGTTTAGCCTTCCAATGTTATGACTTAGTGAGATGAATTACAAAATTCTTGATATTGCTCTGCCGATAAAAGTTTATTGATTTCAGTAAGATCTTTAACCTTGACTTTTATTAACCACGAACCATAAGCATCCTCATTTATTTTTTCTGGAGATCCTTCTACGTCACTATTTTTTGCAATGACTTCACCACTAACTGGTGAATATAAATCACTCACAGATTTAATTGATTCAACTACGCCGAAAGTTGATCCTTCTTTGAGATCTGAGCCAACCTCTGGAACTTCAACGAAAACAATGTCACCTAACGCAGATTGTGCGAAGTCTGTGATACCCACAGTTACGGTATTTCCTTCGATAAGCGTCCATTCATGTTCTTTAGTGTACTTTAAATTCGCAGGGATATTGGTAGCCATTATTTATGTCCTCCGGTTACAAACGGTTTTTTAATTAATTGAGCGGAATAAAGTTTATTTCTGATATCCACCATGAATACTTCATCTTTTGGGGCTTTATCAATTTGAATACGCGCCAAGGCTATACCTTTGTTAATAACCACCGACATAGTTCCACTCGTAATTAAGCCGATGACTTCGTTATTTGCATTTAAAACGGGATAACCTTCGCGAGGAATTCCCTTATCTAATTGCAGTTTAACCAATTTGTATTTAGCTGGTTTATTTTGTAAAACTTCTTTGCCAATAAATTTTGCTTTTTGGGCTTTTACTGTCCATGAAAGACCTGCGTCATAAGGATTCACATCGTCATTCAGTTCGTGACCATAAAGTGGATAGCAAACTTCAAGACGCAAAACGTCGCGGGCAGCCAAGCCACATGGAGTTACTCCTGCCATCAGAAGTTTCTGCCAAAGATCCTTGATCGTTTGATGATGACCAAAGATTTCAAAACCATCTTCGCCCGTATAACCAGTGCGAGCGATGATAACTGGTGCACCACCAGCGAAGGTTTCACAAACTGAGTAGTACTCCATATCGGAAAGTTCAGTTAATAAAGGGCGTAATTTTTCAAAAGATTTCGGTCCTTGCAAAGCGATTAAAGAAAACACATTAGAAAGATTGGTAAGGCTGCATTCAAAGCCGGCTTGCTTGGATTTCATCCAGGCAAAATCTTTTTCAATATTTGAGGCATTCACACAGATCATCACTCGACCTGTCGCCAGTTTATAGACGATTAAATCATCCACTATAGTTCCATCTTCCCTACAAAGCGGAGAATAGATGGCTTTTCTCATTGGAGCATTCAAAATATCATTTGTTACCAGATAATCTGCAAAAGCTTCAGCATCTTTACCATCAATAAAAAATTCTCCCATATGGGAAACATCAAAAACACCCACATTGTTTCTGACCGCCAATACTTCATCTTTTACAGATGTATATTGAACAGGCATTTCCCATCCAGCGAAAGGAACGATTTTTCCACCGAGTTTTACGTGCTCATCAAAAAGTTGAGTCCGAAACAATTGAGACATTGTTTATCCTTTAAGTTTATTTTCAGCTGCAGTGATTAAATTTTCGATCAGAGAAAGCACAGTCATTGGCCCAACTCCTCCTGGAACCGGTGTAACAGCTCCAGCAACATTAAGAACATCAGGAGCAACATCCCCGGTTAATTTTCCATTCAAAGTATTCATTCCCACATCTATTATGATGGTTTTTTTGGAAGGATTGAGATGAGAAGCTTGGATGAAATGCGTTTTTCCAATAGCCACTACAATAATATCAGCGATCTTGGTGATTTCCGCTAAATTCTTAGTTTTAGAGTGGGCAAGAGTTACTGTGGCATCAAAATTAGACAGGAGCATAGAAAGTGGCTTACCAACGATCAGACTTCTTCCAATAACCACCACATGCTTACCGGCAAGTTCAATGCCGTAAAACTTCAATAAATAGAGCACACCTTTAGGCGTACAAGGTAACATGAGTTTTAAATTCGTGCTGCCAGAATAGATCGCATTGGTATTATCTTTATGAAATCCATCGATATCTTTTTCAGGTACTACAAGATTGGCAATATCCAGTTTTTTTAAATGATCGCTCACTGGAAGCTGGATGATTATGCCATGAATGGTCAAATCTTGATTCAATGACTTCAGTTGCTGTAAAAAATCTTTCTCTGAAATTGAAGTTGGAAGTTGTACTAATTTAAATGTCGACCCAACTTCTTCACAAAGTTTTTTTTTATTTCGAATGTAACTCAAAGATGCGGGATTATCTCCCACCAGCACGACACTCATGCATGGGATTACTCCGCGACTTTTTAATTCTGCAACACGAGACTTTAAATCTGATTTGAGATGGTCTACAACTGGGAGTGCCGTAAGTATTTGTGCTGTCATAATAGGTAGCTAAACTATAGACGTTCACCTTTAAAAAGTCCTTTCTTATTTATTATTCCTGCAGTATCTGTTGAAGCATGAAAGCAAAATTTTATCTTGGCCTTGGCATGCAACTTTTTGGCCTAATTGCTGTAGGACTGTGTTTTATTTCAGGAATTAGAAATGGTGACTATGGTCAGTTTGAATTGGCCCAATTAGTTATTGGTTCTTTTGTCTTTTACGTTGGAAATTATTTAAAAGGTAAATCTCTCGGCTAGACGCCTTATTCTTTTGTCCTGTACAATTTCCGTAACATGATTGTACTCGCTATAGATCCAGGTTCTATCACGGCTGGTTTTGCCCTTCTGCAACAAGAAGGCAGAAAAATCAATTATATTGCTTCCGGAATTCTTAAGTTTAATGGTGATGATGAATTCTTGCATCGGGTAAAAGATATTTTCGACCAAACTCAAAATCTCATCGAAAAATATTCACCTGATGAAATTGCTCTCGAATCGTTGATCTTTGTTAAAAGTCCAACGGCGCTTATTAAATTAGCGCAATCGCGTGGAACCATGTTGGCGTCGCTAACTCAAAAGTATCATAAAAAAATTTATGAATATTCACCCAATCTGGTGAAATCCACAGTTACTGGCCACGGTCATGCAGACAAAGAGGGCGTTCAAAAAGTTTTACAACAATACTTAGGACTTACTAATTTTAAAACTCATGATGAAAGTGATGCTGTTGCCATTGCTCTATGCCATTTATTGAGTTTAAACGTGAGAACTTTGAATATTCCCAAGAAAAAAAAGATCTCTTCCAAAAAAATGGGAAACAGTTTAGCGGCTTCTCTGGCTCATAAAATTAAGGAAAAAATTGTATGATTGGTTATATTTCAGGAACAGTTGTTTATTCTGATTCTCAAAAATCTATTATCCTCACTGCTCAAGGCGTGGGTTATGAAATCAGCACTTCAACTCCTATGATGCCTAATCGAGATGTAGCCCTCTACATTTCTCATATCATTCGAGAAACTTCTCAAGACTTATATGGTTTTGAGTCAGTGGATGAAAAAAAGTTTTTTGAAATGCTAATTGATGTGAATGGCATAGGTCCAAAATCTGCTTTTTCCCTCATTACTCATTTAGGCATACAGCAAATTATAAGTGCGATCACTTTTGACAATTCAGATATTTTAAAATCTGCACCAGGTGTTGGTAAAAAGAGTTCGGAGCAAATTATCCTTTCATTAAAAGATAAAATCAGTAGGCTTGAAATCGGTTTTGTCGCGCACGAAAAGCTGGTTAAGGCTGGCGGCAAGGTGTTGCCGGAAATTAGACAAGAAGCAATGCTGGTAAAGGAAACTCTAGCCGCTTGTCAGGGGCTGGGATTTAAAGATCAGGATATTCTTCCGATGATTCAGCGTCATTTACAAACGGGTAATGCAAATAAGCCGGAAGATTTAGTAAAAATTATTCTCAAAGAATTAAGGTAAGATCATGGCCGATAGAATTGTCACCAGTGACTTAAACGGAACTGAAAAAGAGCATGAAGCACAACTGCGTCCGCAGAATTTTTCAGAATTTATAGGCCAGAAAAAGGTCGTAGAAAATATTGATCTTATGGTGAAGTCATCAGTCATTAGAAAAGCGGCTATGGATCACGTGCTCCTATCAGGACCACCGGGGCTAGGTAAAACTTCTCTAGCTATGCTTATTTCAAAAGCAATTGGTTCTGAATTGCATTTAGTTTCTGGTCCTGCCATCGAAAAGAAAGGTGATCTTGCTGCAGTTTTGACAAATTTAAAGCCTAAAGATGTACTTTTTATAGATGAAATTCACCGTATCCACATCACCGTTGAGGAAATTCTCTATTCAGCGATGGAAGATTTTAGGCTGGATATTTTAATCGGTCAGGGCGCTTCGGCTCGAACTATGCAAATTGATCTGGCTCCTTTCACTTTAATAGGTGCCACCACTCGTTCGGGATTATTGTCCAATCCGTTGCGAGATCGTTTTATGGCGCATTTAAATTTTGATTTTTATGAGCCGGAAATGTTGGGGAAAATTTTAATGAATAACGCTCGTAAGATACATCTTGATTTATCTGAAGAAGCGAAAATGCAAATAGCTATGCGCTCACGTGGAACTCCCCGCATTGCAAATAGAATTCTTAGGCGAGTTAGAGATTTTGCATTGGTTAATAAATCGAAGCAGGTGGAATATAAAGAAGTTAAAGCAGCGCTAAGCTTGTTAGATATAGATGATCTCGGTTTAGATTCTATGGATCGCAAAATTTTAAGTGTCATGAAAAATTACTATCATGGTGGCCCTGTAGGCATCGAAGCTTTGTCTGCAACCTTAGGCGAAGATAAGCAAACCATTGAAGAAGTTTATGAACCTTATCTGTTGAAAGAGGGATTTATTCTTCGAACGCCGAGAGGTAGAACTCTTTCGGAAAAGGCAGCGATCCATATCGCCTAAATTTCGGTGCTCCATTCAAGAGCAAATGAGTTTACAGCGTTGTCACGTCTTGAACCTTGCCTGCCTGATCTTATGCGGCGGATATCATAAGTATATTCATTTGAGTAAATAAGACTTAATTTCTCTGTAAGTAGACGCCTTATTAGAAGAGTTGAACGTAAATCAATGTCCTGCATATCAAGAGTTTGAGTTCTAAAATAATAAGCTGGCTGATAATTAAATACGTAGTTAATGGTCCAATCTTTTATATCCATCGCTAACCTGTAGCGAAGTGAATGTCGGACTGTTTCCACAGTTTTAGATAGTGGCTCACCTGGTGGTTGAATGTCATTATCACTACTCACCCATTCGTATAATGGGATATAGCTAATATCCATCTTCTTAATAATTTCTCCGTTTCGAATGAAGGCATATTTTAACCCAAACAGACCAAGACGAATCTGGTCTTTGATATTATAAATACCATTAATTCGCTCACGCTTATAACCAGTGATCGCAAAATATGTCCAATTTCCGTAGAAGCGATTAAAATCATACACAAGATTGGAGGTGTAAGTGATCATTTCTTGTTGAGAATGATCGAAATCATTTCGACCTTGACTGTGGTAGATAGAAGAATCATGACCAAATTCATGTTTTTCAGAAATGGCCGATGTTGTTCCAATTCTATAACCGGCATTGATCGTTCTTTGCTGGTTTATGGTGGTGAAGGAAATAGGATTGGCAAAAAGGGATAGATTAAATAATGGTTCCCGAGGAGTGGTCTTTTGTTTGATCTTTTTGATCATGTCTTGTAGTTCATAAGGCCATTTTTCTACTGCTTGTTGATTCTTGATTTTAATCTTCACTGTCTTCCAGTAAATTTTTCCGTCTTTAACTTCATGCTTTTTAGTCAAGATATTGAAATCGTCTGATTTTACCGTCAGATATTCTTTATTTTGATATTTAGTTTCATCTTTGGTGCGATAAAAAAATTTGGGAATTTTGGATTTTGAATCCAAATGAATGGCATGGCCTGCAATTTGATAAAGCAGTAAGCTAAAACAAAAAAATAATTTTATCATTGTACCAATGATAAAGAATTAAAATCTCATATGTAAAGGACTAACAGGCTATGGCGCGTTTGGGTGAACAAGTGTTGTTAAGCCATCGTTAGCGAAGATAATTACATGATCGCTGGTAGATAGAGATGTATCTACAGTAATAGAATTATCCAAGTTAACATCTCCAGCAAAGTAGCCATTAAGTTTCGTAAGATCAGGAGCAGCAGTAAAAATGGCATTCACTTGACTGTTAATAGCAGCAAGGTCACTTGAGTCAATTAAATTATCGTTGTTGACATCACCAGCTGCTAAACACTGATTGCCAACCAAGCTTGAGAAATTACCGGTAAGAACTGTTTGTGGATTGGTAAAATCGACATCAAATACTAAAGGATCAATTTCGCTATAATTTTGTATTGAAAGTGCGACGGCATTTTGCGTGGCAATAGCAAGGTGATTTCTGTGTTTGATATTTATAAAGTAATTACCAGGCCAAAGATTAGCAAAGTATAAACTTTGAGTTGCTGTAGAGGAATAAAGAGATCCATTTTCATGCAAAAGTGCTGATTGAGCATCCACTATTAAATAAGACCCATCTTCGCTTTTGTTATAAATTTCAACAAGCACCCAGTCCACCCAAGGTAATGAAATATAAGTTCCAGGATTTTTTAGCGCTTTGTCCGCAATGCTATAATGATACCAAGGCTTTGCTAACGTATAGGGAGTTACAAATGGGAGAGTGCTGTTATTTTTGAGAGCTGTGGACATAGGAAAGGGACCAGCTCCTTCAAGACAAACCTTGGCATTTAAATAAACCCCAGGATACTCATTCCCTGTAATGTTCTTGTTGTAAGAGACTTTGCATCCTAATAAACCAGAAAATGTGAATATTAAAGTTAGGGCGAGATTCATCTTCATATTTAAAATGATCGGAAAAATGAGATATTTTCTTTAAAGAAAATCGAATATGCCCAGATTAATAGGCTAAAGGCATTTTTTGATTTCTAAAGTTAACCTTCTAAGTCGGGTATTGTCCTTCGACCAGGAAACTTATACGTAAAGCACAATTTTCTTCCATACAAACTCTTAAAATTCACTTATAATTGACAACGAACGTTTTTATAAGGTTATCAATGATTTATCAACGTACCCTGGCCAAAGAAGTTAAAGTCACTGGAATCGGTCTCCATTCTGGTAAAAAAGTGACCATGAATCTTATTCCACAAGACTCGGACTTTGGTATTAAATTTATTCGAACCGATATTTCAAATTCTAAAGCTATGAAAGCTAATGCATTGACTGTAGGAACGACAGAAAATGCAACAACTTTAGGTTCTGGCATTGAAGCCATTCATACGGTTGAGCATTTACTAGGAACGCTCTATGGCCTCGGAATTAATAACGTTCTAATCGAAATTGATGGTCCGGAAGTACCAATTATGGACGGCTCCGGTGCTTCATTCATTTTTTTATTTAAAGAAACTGGCATCAAGAACCTTAATAGATCTAAAAAATTCTTAGTCATTTTGGATACGGTTCGTGTGGAAAAAGATGGAAAATGGGCCCAATTTGAACCTCATTCAAATCTAGCAATCGACTCAACCATTGTTTTTGCTCACCCAGTGATCAAGACCCAAAGATTTGGTTTTGAATTTTCATGTGAAAACTTTATTCATGACATCGCCCGTGCGAGAACATTTGGTTTTGCCCGCGACGTAGATATGCTTAAGC
>Ga0049084_10001160_pt1 | contig 10797 bp, 9 predicted proteins | sample GreLakmeON33MSRF_FD_66720 | JGI IMG/M metagenome (GOLD analysis project Ga0049084, IMG submission 66720) | Freshwater lentic microbial communities from great Laurentian Lakes, MI, USA - Great Lakes metaG ON33MSRF | ecosystem: Environmental > Aquatic > Freshwater > Lake | place: Great Lakes... | reverse complement strand
TGCCCCCTCTCCCATCAAAGCCCCGATCAATCGCTTCGTGCCCCACGCCGCCACGGTCGAACAGATCGAACAGGAAATAGACAACTTCGCCAGCTTCTCTGAATTCTGCCAGCAGGCTGGTTATGATGGCGTCGAGATCATGGGGTCGGAAGGTTATTTCATCAACGAATTCATCGCGGCGCGCACCAACCAGCGTCAGGATGAATGGGGTGGCAGTTACGAAAACCGTATGCGCCTGCCGCTGGCGATAGTTAATCGTGTGCGGGCACGGGTTGGCGAAAACTTCATCATCATCTTTCGTCTGTCCATGCTCGATCTGGTGGAAGGTGGCAGTAGTTACGAGGAAATCCTGCAACTCGGCCGCGCTCTGGTCGATGCCGGCGTCACCATCATCAACACCGGCATCGGCTGGCATGAAGCCACCATACCCACCATTGCTACCAAGGTGCCACGTGCCGCCTTTTCCTGGGTAACTGCGAAGTTTCGGCAACAACTATCAGTGCCGGTGATTACCTCGAATCGAATCAACACACCCGAAGTAGCCGAGGCGATTCTGGCGCGCGGTGATGCCGACATGGTGTCCATGGCGCGGCCATTGCTGGCCGATGCCGATTTCGTGAACAAGGCCGCCGCGAACCGCAGCGACGAGATCAATACCTGCATCGGCTGCAATCAGGCCTGTCTCGATCATATCTTTAATGGCCAGCTGACCAGCTGTCTGGTAAATCCCCGCGCCTGTCACGAACTGGAGTTACAAATCCAGCCGGCCCGAATCAGCAAACGCATCGCGGTCGTTGGCGCCGGCCCGGCCGGACTCGCCGCGGCCGTTACCGCCGCCGAGCGCGGCCATAGCGTTACCCTGTTCGATGGGGATGACAGAATCGGCGGCCAGTTCAATCTCGCCAAACTGATTCCAGGCAAAGAGGAATTTCACGAAACCCTGCGCTACTACGCGCGCCGCCTCGAACTACTGGGCGTAACACTCGAGCTAGGGCGCCGAATCACTGCTGCCGAATTAAATGCATCCGATTTTGACGAGGTCCTGGTCGCCACCGGCATCGCGCCGCGCGTGCCTGCTATCGAAGGCATCAAGCACGCTTCAGTGCACAGTTATGTCGATGTCATCAAAGGCAAAGTAAAGATTGGCGCACGGGTAGCTATCATCGGCGCCGGAGGGATTGGCTTCGACGTGGCCGAATTCCTCGCGCACAGCGGACCTTCCACCAGCCAGGATATTCCAGCCTTCATGCGGGAATGGGGTATCGATATGTCGCTGCGCGCGCGCGGTGGCATCGAAGGACTGACAGCAACCACACCACCCTCGCCGCGCACAATCTATCTGCTGCAACGCAAAGCCGAAGGTCTCGGCAAGCAGCTCGGCAAAACTACTGGCTGGATTCACCGGCTCGGCTTGATCAAGCGTGGCGTAAAAATGCTCGCCGGCTGCACCTATCACCGCATAGATGACCGTGGCCTGCACGTAACAATAGGCACTGACCCGCAAATACTGGAAGTGGATGATGTTGTTATCTGTGCTGGCCAGGAACCACTGCGCGAACTCACTATCAACCTCAACAAACCCTGGCATTTGATTGGCGGCGCCGACGTCGCCACCGAACTCGATGCCAAACGCGCGATCGATCAGGGCACTCGACTCGCTGCTACGCTATAACATTCATTACAGTCAGAAGTTGCGGCGCTGAGTCTTCTCAAGCAAAAACCTATTCGTGAATCTTTTTGCTCGTAGTTGCGAAATCCAGAGACGGTTTTAAAGCAAAAACCAATCGAGCTACTTTCCGCCCGACTCGCAGGTAATCATCCCCTCACGACGCTCCGCGTCTGATTGTTCGGTGACGATCACCTCCGATCCGGGCTGCTATCGACGTTGAATTCTTCAGATCACTATTGAATTCTTTTGATCGAAGTTGCATTCACGAACCAAATCGCATTTGCCGAGGCATGGGGTGGTATTGGGGTTCAGCTGCGATCAAAGACCAGCGCCGAAGGAGCGAAAAAGACCGCAGCCCAGGGCTTTTTTGCGATGGAGGGCACCGCGGAGCGGCGCGGTCTGCAGCGGAAACCCAAAACCACCCCGTGCCGCCCGAAGCTACGAAATCAAGAGACGGTTTTAAAGCAAAAACCAATCGAGCTACTTTCCGCCCGACTCGAAGGTAATCATCCCCTCACGACGCTGCGCGTCTGATTGCTCGGTGACGATCACCTCCGATCCGGGCTCGACGCAGAGTTGAAGTTAATTGTCTCGCAATAAATTTGCTGGTGCATATTGGTCGGTCAGCACGCGCCTGCTCATATCCCAATCCACACGCGTAGTCAGCCGCGCCGGATATTCCAGCAAGGGGATGTCATATTTTTCAAGGCTTGGGGCCAGGCGCTGCGCCTCGGTGACGAGTGCTCCGCGCGGCGGCAGTGGCTTGAGTTGGGTGATGATGATGCGATTGCCTGAGGCTGGCATCTTGAAATTGAAAAATTCCGTGAACACACGTTGATAGGTTACTGATTCATGATCATAGAAGCGGCTCGTGGAAAAAGTATTGGCGACGAGCACGCCATCGTCAGCCATGATCGCCTTCACTTCTTCCAGGAACTCCATGGTCAGCAGGTGCTCTGGAATGTAATCACCGCCAAAGGCATCAAGCACAATGTAATCGTATTTCTTGCCGAGCAGACCTGCGCGCTTCACGAACACTCTGGCATCGGCCACAGTCACCTTCATATTCGGATTTTCTTCGAAGAAGAAAAACTGATGAGCGACATTGACCACGGCCTGGTCCACTTCCACGACATCAATCTCGGCATCGGGGAATAAATCAGTGAGCGTGGTGGGAATGGAACCACCACCGAGACCGGCAACAAGAATGGTTTTCGGATCGGGCTTCAGCAGCAGACCGGCGAAACTCATGCGCGTATAGGCGAACACCAGTTTGTCAGGTGTGCTCACATCGACACAAGTCTGGTTTCTGTCGCCACGATGCACATTGAATATCAGACAGCGACGATCACCGGTTTGCACGACGGTGATATCACGATAAATAGAGCGTTCTTCATGGATGGTTTCAGCAGCGAAACTGCTGACGCTGTGCCCGCACAAAATTATCAGCAATAACCTGCAAGCAACCAAGAGTTTATTTCTCATGGCCTGGTACCCGAGCCGGACTTGGCTGCGCATTGCGCAAGTAATCGATCAGCAGGATCACGCCGCCGGCCATAAGCAAGGCCGCTATCGATCCCCACATGATCTGGTTTACATCAAACCACAATACAAAATAAAAGCTCGTGGCCAGGGTTCCGGCGGCACTGCCCAATGTGGAAATAAAGAACAGCTGACCCGCCATGTGACCGCTGTGATCCTGAGACTGCACCAGCAGCCGCACCGAATAGGGAGAGATCATGCCCAGGATACCGATAGGCACAAAATACATGATGATGCAGGCGAGCAAGGAGCCATAACGCGGATCTTCTATATTCAGGAAAATTGGGCGCATGGTCAGATCTGCGAACAGGATGATGGGCAAGCAGAACAGTGCCGCGCCAATGAAAAACAGCCCGAAGGTAGTGCCATTGGGATTGCGCGTCGACAGGCGCCCGCCAAGCAGGTAACCCATGGCCAGGGCGAGCATAAAAATCGTGATGATGCTGCCCCACACCACCTGACTGCCGCCAAAATACGGCGCCATGATGCGCGCGCCCAGCATCTCAATGGCCATGATGCAGAAGCCGCTGATGAAGGCCATGCTGATGATGAGCAGAGGAGGAAGCCCGCTGGATACAGCCCGTTTTTTACTACTCACAAATTACCTGCCCTATCAGTCAAGGACCGCTAAAGTATCATTGACTGACCCGCAAATAAAATGATTCCGCACCCAGTGCCTGTGAGCAAGCTTGGGAAGCCGGCTGCAGTTGGCTGCATTGAGTGAGAAATCCGGGTTGTTAAATTGCGCAGCTGGCCCCACTCGAAGCAATTTTAGAAAAGACTACTTTTTGCTGCCAAGGTGACGACCGCCATCGATGGCGATAACCTGACCAGTCATGTACCTGGCCGCGGGTGATACAAGGTACAGCGCAAGACCAGCCATATCTGCCTGATTACCGATGCGTCCTAATGGATTCTCCTGCTCGATCTGTGCGCGATGCTGGCTCAGGGTCCAGTCCATCATCTGACTCTCGAAAGCGCCCGGCGCGATAGCATTCACAGTCACGCCTTTTGGTGCCAGTCTTACCGCCAGGTTTTTGGTGAGAAAATGCACCGCTGCCTTGCTGGCACCGTACGCGAAATTATCCATGGAGGATACACGTAAACCATCGATGGAACCGATGTTGATGACGCGGCTTGGATTGGCCGGGCTCGCACCCTCACGCAGCAATGGCATCAGGTCGCGAGTCAGCATGAAGATCGCCTTGACGTTGATGTTCATCACCTTGTCATAACCTTCCTCGGGATACTCCTCGAACGGCGCACCCCAGGCCGCACCGGCATTATTTACCAGAATATCCAGTCGCTTCTCTCTTGATTTGATCTCAGCGACAAATGCTGCGCGTCCGGCACTGGTGGAGAGATCGGCAGGTAATGCGATACATGCGCCGGCACCTAAAGCTGACAATTCTTTTGCAGTCGCGTCACAGGCCTGGGCTTTGCGCGCGGTGATATAAGTCTTGATACCATTCTCGACAAAGCCGGTGGCGATCATCTTGCCGATGCCACGGGAGCCGCCGGTGACAATTGCGATCTTGCCGGATACAGAGAACAGCGAATTGATGTTTAAAGACATGGGGTAATCCTGTGATAGTTATAAGGCGATGCCAGTGGCTGGCGCCGAACTCAAGTGGAAATTTTGCCTGCCATGATCAACTCGCACATTTGTTGCAGGATGATGGTTTTCTTCACCATCATCTTGAAACGTATATCCTGGGTCAGGCCGTGGTAATAACGATAATAAATCTGCTGCCCAATCACCGCCAGACGAAACAGGCCAAAGCAGTAATAGAAAGGAAAATTGTTTACTGACAAGCCAGTGCGCTGCTGGAAGCGTGCAATGATCTCTCGTCGCGTCGGCGCACCCTCGACATCGCTCGGCATATTGCGGTATTCGCGGAAGAAATCCGGGTCGCCGGTCTCCACCCAATAGCCGAGTGTGCAACCGAGATCCATTAACGGATCGCCAACTGTAGCCATTTCCCAGTCCAGCACTCCGATTACCTGTTGCGGGTTGGAGGCAGAGAAGATTACGTTATCCATCTTATAATCGTTATGAATTACACTGGCCTTGCCACTCTCTGCCGGCATATTGTCCTGCAGCCATTGCATGGTCGCGTCGCAATTCGCGGTATCCGGCGTCATAGCATCAGCCCAGCGTTTGCACCAGCCATCCACCTGTCTTTGTACGTAACCCACCGGCTTGCCAAAAGTATCCAGCCCGGCTGCCACCAGGTCTACCGAATGTAATTCACCCAACACGTCGAAGAAGTTGAACAATTGCTGGCGAATCTGGGCAGGCGTCAGCTTTAACTGCGGCGGGTATTCGCGGCGAATTACCAGACCCTCGATATAATTCATCAGGTAAAAATCGCAACCGATGATGCTTTGATCCTGGCAGAAATGAATCGGTGTGGGCCCGTACGGAAAAACGTTTTGCAAGGCAGACAGAATCTTGTACTCACGGGACATATCGTGCGCCGACTTGACCGTGGAGCCAAAGGGCGGGCGGCGCAGCACCCATTTATCGCTGCCACTGCTCAGCAAATAGGTAAGATTGGAAAAACCACCGGGGAATTGCTGCAATTTGAGATTGGCAACCTTGCTGCCCAACACCGGCTGCAAGTATTGCCGTAGCTGCTCGAGGTCCAATTCCTCACCAGCCCGAATTGTGCCTGCCTTATCTACCAAACTGGAATCTGTCACGCGCTATCCTTTCACCAAGACTACCGGTAGGTAATCATGTGCTGCAATCCGGGACGTTCCAGATGCGGCAGGTTATTAAACTGGGTGAGCGACATCTTGCCATTGCCGTACTTGATCCGCGTCACGGAGCTATTATGCACCATCCAGTTTGTCGTAATAACCTGTTCGTCGGGAAATTGCAGAACTCTTTGCAGGGCCATGGCGATGACGCCGCCGGATGTGGAAAGCAGCACCCGGCTGCCACTGCCGTGTTGCGCCATGAGTGTATCGAGCACACCGTATACGCGCTGGCGGAAGTCCTGCCAGTGTTCAAACCCCGTGTCGTCCGAACGGGGTTGCAACTGGTTCGTGATCCATTTTGCAGTCGCTGCCTCGAACAGCGTCTGAAATAGTTTTGCTTCCTTTATAGGGAATTGCGGCGGCGGATCGAAGCCTTCAGAACGCGCGTGGTCGCGCAGATAGAGCTGGATTAGCGGATCGCCATTGTATTCATTCAGATGGGCGTGTTCGACCAGTTGCAGCGGTTGCTCGCGGCCCAACTCCAGTAATTCGCTCGCAGTTTCCTTCTGCCGCAGCAGACTGCCGCTGTAAATTGCATCGAAGCGCTCGCCGGTGCCCTGCCAATGCTGCGCCAGCAAGCGTACCTGTTCGATACCACGTTCACTTAACTTGTCATAGGACGCTGTGCCGAATGACGCCTGTCCGTGTCGCACCAGGATCAGCTCACTCATAACCATCCTGTCTGTGCATCAGTGATCGACACGCGCCGCTACCAGCAGTTTCAGAGCGACGCGAAGCGAGCGGCGTGGAAGTCGCCATTGCCAAACAACAAATCGATGGCGGTGACACGCTTGAACAGATGGGCGACGTCCAGCTCGTCGGTCATGCCAATACCACCGTGAATCTGGATCGCTTCCTGGCTGACTTTCTTGATGGCCTTGCCAATGCGGCACTTGGCGGCAGAGACTGCCTTGCTCTTTTCCTGTGCGCTGTCTTTGCTGTCCAATATCATGGCGGCGCGCAGCACGATGGAACGTGCCAGCTGACATTCGATGAACATGTCTGCCATGCGGTGTTGCAGTGCCTGGAAACTGCCGATTGGCACATCGAATTGCTTGCGTGTCTTGCTGTATTCCACGGTCTTGCGCAGCAGTGCTTCCAGTGCGCCTACCGCTTCAGCACTCACCGCCACCGTGGCGCGATCGATCACGACATTGAGTCCGTCAAGCGCCGCACCAGCAGCACCGAGCCGGGATGCGACCGGCACCCGCACGGTCTTGAATTGAATCTGCGCCGCTTGCCTGCCATCCACTGTTGGATACCTTGTCATGCTTACGCCAGCGGTCTTGCTGTCTACCAGGAACACAGAAATTCCCTGGGCAGCAGTCGCTGCTCCGGATTCGCGCGCCGTCACCAGCAAGTGCTGCGCCGCAGGGCCGTTCAGCACCAGAATCTTGGTGCCATCGAGAATCACCTCATCGCCTTTGCGCACCGCTGTGGTGGTGACATTGGCAAGATTGAAGCGACTGCCGGCTTCGGCATAGGCCAGCGCCAACTGCAATTCGCCGCCCATGATCTGTGGCAACAATGCGGACTTCTGTGCGCTACTGCCAAGCTCACTGATCAAGCAGCCGCACAGTATTGCAGTGGGTAAAAACGGCTCCACCAGCATGGCCTTGCCGAATTCTTCCATCATCACCATCAAGTCCACTGCGCGGCCACCGAAGCCACCATCGGCTTCATTGAAGGGCACTGTTAACCAACCCAACTCGGCGAATAACTGCCAGTTGGCTGCGCTGTATCCGGCGGCACTTGCCATGATTTTCTTGCGAGTATCGAAATCGTAATTTTTGTGCACAAATTTCTGCACGCTTTCCTGCAACATCTGCTGTTCTTCTGAATATGAAAAATCCACTGGTAATCCTCTTGCCTGATTAACGCTTGTTAGGGTCCAACTTGCCAAGGTGCCTGGTATTAAACTACTGCCTGTCAGAGCCCAAGGACCGCTTTACAAATAATGTTGCGCTGCACTTCGTTGGAACCACCGAAGATTGTCAGCTTCCTGTTGTTGAAATAAGTCAGGGCGGCGGCAGCGGAATTGCCCGGGCCGATATGGACACCCTGAAAGCCTTCCTCGAACTGGTCTGGCAGAAATGGCAGCGAGTGATAGGCCGCCAGCTCGACGAATAGTTCGTCCATTGACTGCGCCAGTTCGGTGCCGACAATTTTCAGAATGGAAGATTCTGGACCTGGTGCTTTGCCGACACTCAACGCCGCCAAGGTACGCAACTCTGCATATTCCAGCGCCATCAGCTCAATCTCGGCGCGAGCAAGCTTGTGCTTGAAGCCGGAATGATTTGCCATGCTGCCGCCAAAACCGTCATCGGTATTGGCAGCGATCCGTTGCAACGCCAATAAACGGCGCTTGCCTCTGGGCACGCCAGCAATATTGGTGCGCTCGTGGGTAAGCAAAACTTTGGCATAGGTCCAGCCCTTGTTCTCTGCACCGATCAGGTTGTTGACGGGGACCCGCACATCATCGAAAAAGACCTCGTTGACTTCCGGGTGCCCGTCCAACAATACGATGGGCTTCAAACTGACACCGGGTGTTTTCATGTCGATCAACAGAAAGCTGATGCCTTCCTGCTTCTTCACTGTGTTATCAGTGCGCACCAGACAAAATATCCAGTCAGCAAACTGGCCATAGGTATTCCAGGTCTTGCTGCCATTGACCACATAGTGATCGCCATCGCGTATGGCCGTGGTTTTCAGGGACGCGAGATCAGAACCGGAATTTGGTTCGGAATAGCCCTGGCACCACCATACGTTGCTTTCGAGAATATCGGGCAGGAAACGCTGTTTCTGCTCGGCCGAGCCATACGCCATGATTACCGGGGCGACCATCTTCATACCAAATGGCACTGGCTCCGGAGCACCAACCAGACCCATCTCGGTGGCGAATATATATTTCTCGGTAGCGGTCCAACCGGTGCCGCCGTGCTCCACTGGCCAGTTAGGCGCAGCCCAGCCTTTCTGATACAGGATTTTCTGCCAACGAACAGTTTCGGCCTTGGACAAGCGGATATTGGCATCGATTTTTTGTTTCATTGCGGCCGGGAATTCATTCTGCATAAATTCGCGCACGTCCTTCTGAAACACTATTTCCTCGGCGGTAAATTCTGCATTCACATGACTTCTCCTGGGTGAAAAACCAGCGCAGGGTAACATTTATGCTCGCCTTTGATAAGCAATTTCGAGCGCGTGTTCGGTAGCTGAAGGCCAGTAACCGCGCTAGTTGTAGGCATATCGAGCATTTTTGAAGTGGCGCCGCCACCACAACAAAATAGTGCTGACTCATTGGAATTACGGGGATGATTGCTGTATGCTTCGCACGCTTCAAAAACCGCAGTAAATCCAACAATACCCACAAGCTTGTTATAGCTTACACACAATTCTCCCGAGACCTTTGCCCACAATGAAGGAACCGGGACGCAGGAGTCCGCATGACTATTAACCGTTTTACCAAAACCCTGATCTTATTGATTACCCTGACCAGCATCGTGGCTTGTCGCTCCAGCAGCGAAGAAGCCGCCACCGCTCCTGCTGCCCAAACCGAGTCCGGCATTGATGCTACGACTCGTCGCGCACAAGAGCTGGCCGCAGAGCGCGCCGCGCGCGAAGCAGAAGCCGCAGAACGTATGCGAGTAGCTGCACTTAACACCAAGGTGTTCTATTTTGATTTCGATGTGGCTGAGTTCCGTCAGGCTGATCGTGATGTGCTGACCTTTCATGCCCGCGACCTGGCTGCAAATTCCGGTAAGCGCATTCGGCTTGAAGGTCATGCCGACGAACGCGGTACCCGCGAATACAACCTGGCCCTCGGTGAGCGCCGCGCTAACGGTATCCTCAATTACCTGATCGTGAACGGTGCCGCACGTGCCCAGATCGAAGTGGTGAGCTATGGCGAAGAACGCCCTGCTGCTACCGCAACCAATGAAGATGCCTATCAGCGCAATCGTCGCGTTGAAATCGTCAGCCCCTAGAAGTTGGCGAAGCGCTTTTAATTGCTGTATTTCAGCTTTTAAATTCTAAAGACAAGAAACTGGCCGAACCTGAAAAGATTAGGCCATTTTTTTTGGCGGCAGTTTGTAGCGGAGTATTAGCTGGCGAGCGCCTTGCGCAGCGCCTGACCCATCTGGGTGAGAGCCGTCATGCCAGCAGGGATACCACCAGCGAAGGAAATGAAAGCATGGATCATGTCGGTGTAACACACATGTTCTGTGGCAACCCCATGCTCCGCCAATCGCAAGGCAAAAGCATAACCTTCGTCGCGTATGGGATCGAAGCCTGCTGTCAGCACAAATGCCGGAGGTAATCCGTGCAGGTCAGCGCGCATGGCTGACACCTGTGCAGCCAGAGCCCGCTCGGGGTTTTCCAGGAAATGATCGCGAAACCAGATCATATTGTCCTGGGTCAGAAAATAGCCTTGCGCAAAATCTTTGATGGATGGAAAGCTCATCGTGTAATCAGTAGCAGGGTAAATCAGCAGCTGGAATGCTGGTTGCGGGAATCCGGATTGTTTACACGCCAATGCGACGGCGATGGTGAGATTGCCACCGGCGCTATCGCCCCCGATCGCGATGCGCTGTCGATCTACACCCAGCATTGCACTCTGGTTGTAGACCCATTGCAAGGCCGCCAACCCATCCGCATAAATTGCCGCTGATTTGACCCCAGGCGCCACGCGATATTCGATGGAAATCACCGTACAGCCTGACAGTGCCGCCAGTTGCTGCGTCACCGTGTCATAGGTATTGATATCTCCCAACACGTAACCACCGCCGTGGTAATACACCAACACTGGTTGCAATCCTGCGGGT
>Ga0049084_10001158_pt1 | contig 10800 bp, 14 predicted proteins | sample GreLakmeON33MSRF_FD_66720 | JGI IMG/M metagenome (GOLD analysis project Ga0049084, IMG submission 66720) | Freshwater lentic microbial communities from great Laurentian Lakes, MI, USA - Great Lakes metaG ON33MSRF | ecosystem: Environmental > Aquatic > Freshwater > Lake | place: Great Lakes... | reverse complement strand
TATAATAATGATAATAATTTTGATAAAATGATAACTATTATAAATGGAACATCAAAAATATCACTTAGAATAGTAGATTGGTTTGTTACAAATTATTCTAAAAAAAATTATATTGTATATGAATTAGATAATGAAAAAAATGAAAGAGTAAAAGTTTATAATGACTATAAATTAAAATTAAAAGCATATAGTAAAAAAAAATTCGATCCTTTTTGTAGATGGGAGAGAATAAATGTTCCATATAAAAATGAAACATGTATTCAAACAACACTAGGGCAATTAAATTTTTTTAAATGGTGTATTGAAAATAAAATATTAGATTATATTGAAGCAAATTATAAAATTATTGAAAATGATATGAATTTAAGAAATACTTCGGCAAAAGTAAAAAATTCCTCATTAAATTCAAATACATCAACAACATCAGTAGAAAGTAGCGATTCTTACTCATCAACCAATTCAAATAATTCGAACAATTCAAATAATTCAAATAATTCAAACAAAACTAGAAAAAAACGCGAAGAACTTTCAAGTAATGCATCAAAATCTATTAAAAAAGAATTTATAATTACAACTGTTGAATTTAATTAAATATAATAACATTTCGTTATATATTATATTATAAAGAAACAAATTATATTAGTTATGGGTAACAATAATAGTATAAATAAAGTCAACTTTGAATATATTCAAAAATGTATAAATTATGGAAACGAAAAAATATTATTAATTAATACATTAGATTATAGTAAACAAGATTGTTTAATAAAAAATTCTATACATGCTTCAAAAGAAGAAGAAATATTAAATAATTGTTTAAAAAACAATAGAGTTATTAAAATTGTAATATATGGAGAAAATTGTACTGATAATAGAGTAATAACTAAATATAATCAATTATATAAATTGGGTTTTGCAAATTTATATGTGTATATTGGGGGTTTATTTGAATGGTTATTATTACAAGATATATACGGAGATGAAGAATTTCCAACTTCATCGAAAATTATAGATATTTTAAAATATAAAGGAACTAGTAACACTAGTATTATTAATAATAATACTATAAATAATAGTTATAAAAAGTGACAAATAAATAGAAGTTTTATAAATTCATATTATTATAATTTAATAATTTATAATAATAAAATGGCTATTAATCATATATTATTAGATTTAGAAGTTATTAAACAATTAGAAGACTACGATAAATTAGGAGTGCTAACTTTACCTGGTTCAACTAAATTATGTGTTGATAGTTTTGGTTATAGAAGTTCAATAACACGTTGGTATAATAATTTTAATAGAGAAGCAAGTATAATCTATCTAGAACAACTAACTAATAATATTGAAAAAACAACCGATTTCATAATTTCAGGACAACACAACGAAGAAGGAGAAACATTAAGAGAGGCAATTGATAGCGCTTTAATTGGATTAGAAAAATTAAAACTAACATATAGTAGCGACTCAATAATAGCAGCTCGAATTATTTTAATAATTAATAAATTGAAAACTTTGTCTAAAAATTTAAAAAACTTTACAAATAATACATATAATTTTATTAATGAAATAGAAAACGCAAATAATGCTAATACTAATACTAATACTAATACTAATACTAATACTTATGATAACAATTCAATTACGCCCATTAATTAATTAAATAATAATATTATATATTTAGTAAGAAATATTTTACTACAAATATATATTCATCTTCAATTTTTTCATAATGATCTAACCCATCAATAATAGTCCAAGCAATATTATAATTAGGTTCTAATAATTTTGAGCATTTTATTTGAAATGCTAAATTATAGACATCATCTTTATTTCCGCTAAAAAAGAACATAGGAGTCGCATAATTGGTTTTTAAATTTATATATTTATACATATAGAGAGATTTAATACAAAATAATCCTCCTAATGGTTGGGGCAGAAACTTCAATATATTAAATAATAATGTTCCTCCTTGTGAAACACCTAGTATAAATATATTTTTATAACTTTTTATAATTACGGCTTCGTTTTTTATAATAGCCACAATTTTTTGTGTTTGTAATAAAAAATCATCACTATTTATTTTATCCAATTTACTCAAATTGTTATAACAAGTATAATAATTATACCATGATTTAACATTATATTGTTTATTATTTGGATAATCTATGTCCATTAGTGGAGACTCAGGCAAAATAAATTTAATATTATTCGCAATTATACAAGTGTTTTTAAAATACTCAATATAATCATTAAAGTATGTAGAATCCGAGAACATAGGATGTAGCATTATAAATGTATATTTGTGTTTTTTAACGCTATTATGTATTATACTATTAATATATGTATTATTAGTATACATAATAATACATAATATTTTATTTATAAACAGCACCACTATACTCAATATAGTCATCAAGTTTACATTTGTTTTTGTTATTTTTGAGGTATTTTATACATTTCTTCTGTTCTCTTTTATATTTGTTATGTGATTTACATGACCTATTATTGTAGTTATGAGTGTTATATTTTACAGCATACTTCTCCATTTTACTATCCATACTTTCATAAGTAGAACATGGTTTATAATTTTTTTTACCCAACCATGATGGACAAAATTCGTCCAACCTGGTTTTATTCATAATATTTAAAAATTCTTGCTCAGTATGTTTTCCAGATTTTTTAGCACCAATTCCATCATATAATATATAGCGTGGTATTTTTTTACTTTTACTTTTACTTTTACTTTTAGTTTTATTTAATAAAGAAGGTGCTTTTTTACGCGATGACATTTTAATATATTAAAATATATTAAAATATATTAAAATATATTAAAATATATTGATTATAAATTAAACAAAATTAAATTTAATTTACGCTTAGTTGATTTTTTCGCATAGTCCAGTTATTTTATTTGGTTTTAACAAGTTTTCTTTTGCTTTTTCTATCCACCATGCGTATTTCTTTAGGTCAATAAACAATTAACCAATCATATATTCAATACTTTCCTTCTCTGTGTTGCGTGCCATGTCTATAAGAGCTTGTTTTGCCTTTGATTTATTAACTTTACCAAAGAGACGCTCGGCTTCAGTTTTTTATTTTAACTTTTTGTAAGACTTGTAATTTTCGTCGCGTTTTGCGTCCTCTAAAAACTGCCTGAATTTTAATAGCATTTCTATTTTTTAACTTTTATTACTTAATGATTGTGGTGATAGCATTTATTATATAATAAAATATTATAAAAAAAGAATCAAAATTCTAAATACTAAATTCTAAATACTAAATACTAAATATAAGATTACAATGTAAATACAAAATCATATACTTTTCTTGTTACTTCGTCGTAAAAATTATTGTCTATAAATTGACTTGTATTTGTTTCTTCGTTTCCATTAATGACTAATATTAACCCTTGTTCAATAGCAACTGGGTTATTTAACCATATATCGTGATAATGATGACAATCTTTTAAATATTCAATAGGAATAGTTTCTCCCAGGCGACCACGTTGTTTTACACGCAAATCACAAATTTCTGGACTAGTTCTAATATAAACTATTTTTAAATCTTGAAAAATAGTTTGAAACTCATTAAACATATTTAAATAAATTATATATTCAATAAGGCTCATTTTCTTAGCCTCATATAGACTTTTTGCGAATACAAATTTGTCTGTATAAACGGAGCGTTCTGTAATAATAACATCGTAATTTTCTTTTAGTGCTTCCTTTAACAACGATAGTCGACTAGTATATGCCATTACTTGAAACGCAAAACTATAGCGCTCATTATTTTCATAAAAGTGCGTAATAATACTTTTTCCGTTAGCATCTCCAATTGATTCCCAAACAGAAATAGGTTCTTGTAAAAAGCAGATTTTACATGTATTACCTTTTGAAGCACAATATTTTGCGAAATTTTTCTCAAAATAACGTACAACACTCGATTTTCCAGAACCAATATTTCCATCAATTGATACAATAAGTGGTGCCATTAAAATGTATAAAGTTTTTATATATATTTGTTTAAAATATAATTTAAAATGTTATCAATTTTTTTTATAGTATTAATAAAAAAATATTATTAACAATAAAAACAATTTTAACACCTTTTTACATGTCAAACGCCAAATAGTTTTTTTAACTCTTTATAAACAAATTTCATTTTATCTTCATATATATTTTGATAATATTGCATTTGTTTATTATATTCTTCTTCTGTTATTTCACTTTGATTTAATTTTTTGGTTAATATTTGTTTTATTCGTGTGAATCCTAATTTATGTTCTATATCTGTAACTATATGATGGCATGATAAACACAAAATTTGACATTTATCTATTTCAGAATAAATGTCTTCAATATTTACACATTCATTAACCATGCTACATATACTATTACCTTTATTAAACATGTTTAAATGGTCATAATGATAGCGCTCTGAGATGTGGGTTTGTATGCTACAACAAATCTCACATTTTATAGTTTTATATGCTGTAATTTTTCCCCAAATTTCCTTACGATAATCTTCATATTTAGACCAACATGTATCACATATATCATTTCCTTTCCATATTCGGTGTGTATTTATTTGAATACACATTATATTTTTCTTACATTCATTGCATTTTTTTGATAACTGATTAATATTGGTTAAATATACATTTAAATTCATTTGTCTATTTAAAAGTTCATTTAACGGAATTTCATTATATAATGATTTACATAGATTTGGTGTAATATCTAATAATACGCTTAATTCAAGACAATTGTCTTCTATATTTTTGTCTTCTAAACAATCTTGGGATAAAATATAATTTTTTATTTTTTGTCTAAGTTTGTTATTTTTATCAATAACAATTTTACAATCAATGCTATTTGTGTTATGACCCAATTCATTACAATTTTTACATACCTTACGCTGCTTATCTTTAGGCGTTTTTTTTATTAATTCTTTCAATACATCGGTAAATTTATTTTCACTTATAATAGAGTTAAGTTGTTCTTTTTTTTCATGTTCTTTCATTCTTAATAATATTTCATTTTTAGTTTTTGAACTAACCCCTTTAATTCCCATTTCTTTACACTTTAAAAGCAAATCAGATTTATTCATTATAGTTATTTAATTTATTTGTAATAGTTAAAATAAAAGAGATAAATAATCAATTTTTTTTATAGTATTAATAAAATATTATACATAATTACGTAACCAATCTTCAGCTAAGAATTTTGCATCATCACTATAATAAAATTTAATTAAGTTTCGTAATTGGTGAGTTGGTTCACTATTTAAACGTTCATCTGATAAATCTGTATCTCGCGTAGTAATTTTTTCCCAACTATTTCTAAATTTCTGTAAATTCTTTATTAACTCTTCGCGCGTCATTGAACTTATTGTTTTGGTTAGTGGTTCATACATTCCTCGATAATTAGTAATTGGTTTACTAATTCTATCCTCTATGAGTTTTGTTGCTTTTTTTTTTTGACCTTTATCTAATAAATGATAAATTAATTCTAAATCATTACTTTCGATTGTTGAACCGCTCAATCTAAATAAGCCTTGAGCCATCTTTTCTTTTGAACCACTTGTTGTTACATTATGTTTTTTAAGTAGTTGTCTTAATCTATCTACTGAAATGTCATATTTTTTGCTTTTATGAATTGTATATTTTTTTGTTTGATTGTTTTTTTGATTTTTTGCTTTAATTATTTTTTTTGTTTTCTGTAATTTGTTTTCATTCACTTTTGACCACCGCTTACTATTTTTTGTTTGTATTATGACCCACATATTACCATCATTGCCTCGCTTTTTTGTTCCTAATGTAAAGTCATTTGCACTTTCTGATGGTGCTTTTCTTGTTGCCATTATTTATATATTATATTTTATATAACATACTAAAATAAATTTACAGAAAAAATGTATAGCAAATAATTATTAAACAATAGCATTTAAATATTTATTACTCTAAACTAATAATTATTAATTTTTATTTGAATTATGGAGTTTATTATTAGAGAGAATATTATTCCTTTTACAAATATAAACTTGGCTTTATTTATTTTATGTTATTTTAAACCTTACAATAATTATATAAAGTATGATAACTTATATAGTATAAGTTATTGTTGGAATCACATAATTTTTATAACATTTAATGGAGCATATTTTATAGATAACACAACTTTTAGGAGAATGGCAATTAGAAAAAGAATTTCACTCCCTCTTTTTCATATTGGAAATATAATATTACATAATTTACCATTTTTATATGTAAATATTTATATACCCAAGTGCGTTACATTACATCATTCATTTTTAGCATGTTTAACTAATTTATTATGGTGCTATTGGGCAACATTTGGAACATTTGATATTGAGCATGTTTATGTGTATATGAAAAAACGTGAGCAAATAACTTTATATATTATAAATATCACTTCAATACTTTATAATCCTTTGATTTACCATAGTAATAAATATATAAGAAATAATTTTGTGTATGTATAATATTTAAAAAAATAATATAAAGATTATTAGATAAGTTTAATTAATAGATTGCTACAATCTATTCATTTTTTAAGCATTGGTGCCCGAGTGGTCTAAGGGGTGCGACTCAAGTTCGCATGGTGAAAACCTCGTGGGTTCGAACCCCACCCAATGTAAACATTTTTTTTATTTTTATAAAATATTTCATATAAATATTTTATAAAAAAATTTTAATTTTGAATTTTGAATTTTTAATTTTTAATTATTTAATATATTATTTAATTGAAATGTCTAAATATAGGTCTTAAACTCATTTGACGTCTTAAACGAGGTGGTTCACTATTAGAACTACGTGGAGTTGGTGGCGGTGTGGTAACATAAGATTGTGTACGTTCAACTTGTGTAAATGCGGTATTCATACAACTTTTTTGCCTATTTACAACATTACCAACCGATCTATATGCTGACATACAATGTTCTTGTGTTTCACTATAATTAATAGCGTGACTTGGTAAAATACCAATTTTTGTTGCCTCTAAAATAGCATCTTGATTAGCGCCTAAGTAAAGTAATTCAATATTATATGATTTTTGTGCGCTGTCAATAAGTTTTTTTAAAGACTTCGCATCAAATTTTATACTACAATTTTCACAACCATCTGTAGCAACATAAATTAAACATTTGTCATAACAAGTTGGATTATGAAGTTTTTTTTCCATAAAATAAGTTATAGTAGAACCAATAGCATCATATAATGCTGTTTGTCCTCGTGGAACAAATTGTCTTAATTCAATTGGTCTAACCTGATTAATATTTAATGATCTAATTAACATTTTTTCTTCATGGTCAAATAATTTAATAGATACATTTACTTGCTCGTTTGGTTTTAAATCTTGCTTAATAACTTCAAATGAAGAGTTTACTCCACCAATAGTATCTTGCTCTTTACCACACATAGAACCTGAACGATCAATAATTGCCACAACTTCTTGGATAAATAGTGCCATATTATATAATGTTAATGTTAATAATAAATTTAATAAAATAAGTAATCAATTTTTTTTAATTTAATATTTTTATTAAATAAAAGTTACTTTGCTTAAAAAAAAATTGATTACTAATTTTTAATAATTAATAATCAATATTTAATAAAAAATGCTAAAGCAACAAATGCTAATTGAAAAAACTAATTATGAACCCCATCTTAATATTGAATTATTGACTGGAGCATTTATAGAAAATAAATTTAAAAGCATATGTAAAACAACTATTTATGATGCTTATATTAATGAAATTTTAATAATTGAATATTTGAAATATAGACTTGCTAAAGATCCTGAAACATTTACAGATATACTATTTACTATAGATTTGCCATTTGTTCAAGATTATATTGAACATATAAAACAAGTTAGCATAACTTGTGAAGACATTCCTGTAATAACTTATGTATATAATACATTATTGCGCGAACCAGGAGATAGGGAACTATGGCCACACGATAAAGCATCATTAATTCTTGATAAAATACATTGCTTCTTTGATATTGATGAAGACAAATTAGCAAATGAATTAGTAGAAGTAATAAGTGAAATTTATTATGATACATTGTGGTAAGCATAAAGCGTAAAGCGTAAAACAAATTGCTAAAAAAAATTGATATAATAACTTTTTTTACTTATTTTATTATTAACTAAAATGATTTATGAGTATTATGCTTATGATGTTTACAATCAATTATTGAAAAATAGTTATAATTTTATTAATAAAAGTTGCTTAGATATTGGAACAAGAAATGGAGCCAATTGTGAAAATTTAGTAAGAGTTGGTGCCTCAAGTGTAGTAGGTATTGATATAAATTCCTCACGCTTTGATGAGATGTCGAGTAATAATAAAATCACACTTTTAAAGCAAGATTTATTAACAATGGATAATTCTAATAAATTTGATGTAATTACATGCTTTTTATGGAATATGCCTTATTTACAATATAATAATGTAATGAATAAAATTAAAGAACTCTTAAATCCAGACGGATTAGTGTATATAGGTATTGTTGATGAAGTCTATAAATGCGATCCGCCCGGACCACATAGTGTAAATATTGTTGAATTATTAAAAAAACATTTTAATAATACAAGAATTTTAGATAAAAAAAGTATTCAGTGGTTAATAGAAGCTAAAAATCCATGTTAATTAAATAAAATGATAACAATTTTTAGAGCAATAATAAAATTTACTTTGTTTTTTATAAAAATCGTGCTGTAGTTTATATTTTTTATTACAAACATGACATTTTATGTTTGTTAAATTATTGACTAAGTATATTACATCCTCATTTAAGAGTAATATTTTAAATTTATAATTCTTTGTTTTTAATTTTAAAAACATTACAAAAATAATAGTAATAATATATTTATATAATTTTTATAATGTATTTTATGTGGCAAATTTTTCTTCTATTTTTGTTATAAATAATTCTAAATTTGTTTTTAATAATGATGATGTGGAACATAATGCTTTTAATGTATTTCTTTTAGAACCTGACTTTTTATCATATATTAAATAATATTTATTGGCTTGTGATTCGTGTTTTCTAATACTAATATATTTTGGCAATAGTATTGAATTTTTATTATTTTGTAAAATATTAGAAACTTGTAGTTCGCTCTTTATAACTTGTTTTGTTTCATTATTTTCATTATTTTCATTATTTTCATTATTTTTCTTATAAACTTCATATTCTTCTTCAATAATTAATAACATTTTTTTAACTTCTTCTAATTTATCCAATATATTTATTTTATTTGATTTGGATGATACATATAATTTATTATGTATATTGTGAGGATGTTTTTCTATTTTAAAATATTCTCTATAACATTTATTTTTTTGGTCATAACATTCTTTATAATAATTAACATAAATAGGTATACTAGATTGTTCTATATTAGTAGGTAATTTTACAGCATTGTGCTTTCTTTCACGTTTGCCTTCTTCTTTTGTTATTGTAATATTTGATAAATCATTCATTTATACTAAAATAATACATTAAAATATTACGGATTTTGTTAAATATAACCAAAATAAAATTCCTACTATTGCCTTAGTAGTTAAGTCTAACATATTGTATCCTATTAGTTTGGTTGCTTCATTTGTTTGATAAAATACTCCATATAATGACCATAAACCAACGTATAACCAAAAAATAAATTTAGATTGATATGTTACTTTCAAAGATGTCATAAAAAGTTTCCAAATAGTTCCAAATGTTAAAAAAAAGAATATAAAACCTATAAGATTTGCCAAAGTCCTATTTAGTAAACCTATTTCTCCACTATATCCAAAACCCAACATCAAAAGATTAAAAAATAAAACTAATAAAAATGGTCTAAACTTTACTTGTATTTTATTTTCATAACCCAATAACATAGAAAGTGCTAATAACATAAAAGGAGTAGTAATTACCCAATCAGAATAACGCATATTATTAATTTTTTCTAAAGGTAGGTCGTCAACCGAATTAATGTTTTCGTCTTTTACTAACTCATTTTTTGATTGAACATTCTTTTGTGTGTTATTTATTTGTTCTATAAATAATCCATAAAAATAACTGGCAATAACTGAAATACACGTTTCTAAATTCAAAATATGACGAACTTGTGGGATTGGACTTCGTAATGCTTCAATAAATGTAATTACAGAAGTAGTAATTAAAAAAATATATGTAATATAAAAACTATTTATTACTAAAGATGTATTCATATTAATGTATTTAGTATAGTATAGTATAATATAATAAAGTAATAAAGTAATAAAGTAATAATTTTTTATTGAATAGCAATAAAATATTATTAAGAACTGAAAAATAACTAAGCAAAATTATTTAATTCGAGTAAGCTAAACCACCCATACCCGACATGATGCGGAGGACGTTGTAGTTGACAGCATAAACGCGGACTTTGGCAGTGCTTACACCTGAAACGGTGGCATTAGATAAAACTAATTGTAAAGTGGCATTGTCAATACGCGAGAAGTTGCATGTGCCAGATGGCTGGTGTTCTTCAGGTCTTAAGGCGAACGAGTAAACATTAATACCGGTGTCTGGAGCACGAGTGTGGTGCTGGAAAGGTTGGACTAAGTCGAAATATGTGCCTTCACGCTCAGAAAATCTGTCTTGGCCATTTAATTGTAATTTGGCAACAACAACTGGATTTTCACCCCAGCAGTGCATATCTAAAGCAGTTTCGGCTAAAACGAAAGTGCCAGCATCCGAAACACCCGACTCTGAAGCATTAGTAGCACCACCCC
>Ga0049084_10001157_pt1 | contig 10800 bp, 7 predicted proteins | sample GreLakmeON33MSRF_FD_66720 | JGI IMG/M metagenome (GOLD analysis project Ga0049084, IMG submission 66720) | Freshwater lentic microbial communities from great Laurentian Lakes, MI, USA - Great Lakes metaG ON33MSRF | ecosystem: Environmental > Aquatic > Freshwater > Lake | place: Great Lakes... | reverse complement strand
TCGGCTTCGGCGGCGGCGATGGCATCGGTGCGGGCGCCGAGGCCGGCGGTCGTGAGTTGCGAAGTGAGCTCATCGATGGCGCGGGTATTGCGCTCGTGAGTGAGGCGGGCGCGGTCGATTTCGGCGGCGGCAATGAGGCTCGTCTTGAAGAGATTTTCTTGGCGGGCGAGCTCGAGCTTTGAGAGCTCGGCACCGGAGCGAGCCTGGGCGAGGCGCGCCTCGAGGGTGGCGAGTTCACTCGGGCGCGAGCCTTTTTGCAGGTCGGCGAGGCGAGCTTGTGCGGCGCGAAGTTGATCGGCGGCCTGGCGTTGGGCGGCGAGATCTTGGCCGCGTTCGAGGGTGAAGAGCGGGGCGTCGGCGGCGACCCGCGCACCTTTGGTGACCGCGAGCGTTTCCAGTCGGCCGGCCAGCGGCGAGGCGACGTAGACGAAGTCACCCTCGAGGTAGCCCTGCCAGCCGGCGGGCGTCGGGCGGGAGCATGCGGCGAGAGCGAGGAGACCAAGCGCGGCGGCGGCAAGAGGGAGGAAGTGGCGGCGCATGCCAAGTAATTGGCAGGGCCGGTGCCGGTCTCCAAGGACGAAAGCACTTTGACCGCGCGGGCACCCATCTCCGAGTTGTCGATTGTCCGGGGTGGCATGGGTATCTTGCAGATGTTTGTGGACCGCCCCAATCCTCCGGGCGAGACGCCCGTGCCGCGCCTTGGCCGGCGCGGCGAAGATTCCCGTCACTTGACGCGGCGAGCGGGCTTCCTATCACTTCCTTTCCTCCGCCATGTCTCCCTGTACCCTGATGTCTCTCCGTTGTTGGGCCCTGGTGGGGTTGGCGCGGTTGGCCGCAGTAGAATCGGCGGCGCAGCCCTCCTCCTCGCCGTTCTTGCCTCATTCCGTGGCGGTGGCGAATGCGCCGACGGCCGGTGCGCCGATTGAGTTTCGCGGCTTCATGGAGACCTCGGAGGGGATGCGATTTCGTCTTTACGATCCGGCGCGCAAGGCGGGGGTGTGGGTGAAGCTCAATGAGCGCGACTCCACGCTCGACGTGGTGGCCAAACAGTTTGCGCCCGAAGGCGAGACCCTCGTGGTCGAGCATCAGGGGCGGACGCTCACCTTGGCGCAGCGTGTGTCCAAAGTCGTGTCGTCCGGTTCGGCCATGCAAAACATGGCGCCCCCGCCGCCGCAGATGTCCAATGTGCCGCAGGCCGTCACCCAGGCGGTCGTGGTCAATCCGACGCCGGCCGACGAAGCGCGCCGGCTCGAGGCGGTGGCTTCGGAAGTTGCCCGTCGTCGGGCTCTGCGCGAGCAGGTGTCGCAGCAAGGCAATCCGCCGCCGGTGCCGCCGCAGCAAATGCAGCCGCGCCAGCCGCCGAACAATCTGCCGAGCGCAGGTCAGCAGCCGCCCCAGCGGAAATAGCTGCGTGCGCCGGTCGCTACGCTTCGAGCGGGCGGGTAGGGTGGGTTCGTGGTGATTCCACGTTGCTTCAATATTAGACCGATTTGCTGGGATGCAGGAGCCTGCGTGCAGGCGATTCAGGACGTGGTCAGTCGGCGAAACATAGACTCGCTTCTCCGCGCAAGCCCCCCCCCGCCCCCGCACACCCAGCCGAAGCACGCCTCGGGTATTGGATCCAAGGGGAATAAATTTCGTGCGCCGTCGGGTCGTGCGCGTAGGCTGGGGTCTCGTATGTCCCTTCCGTCCCACGCTCCCACCGCCGCTGCGCCCTTCAATGGGGTGCTGATCCGTCGGCTGTTCGGGTTGGCTTGGCGCTACCGGCTCCACTGCCTCCAGGTGCTCGGCATCCAGCTTGCGTTGCTCACGATGGGCATCGTCGGCCTCAGTTTCACGGGTCTGGGGATTGACTATATCCGGCACAAAATGGACGGCACGCCGCTCGCGGCCAACCAGCTCCATCTGTCGCTCCCTGCGGACTGGCCGCCGCTCCACGTGCTCGGCCTCATCGCCGGTTTGATTCTCGTGCTCGCGCTCGGTCGTGCGCTGCTCAATTACACCTACGCGATTTCGATCAATGTGCTCGTGCAGCAGAAACTCGTCGTCGATCTGCGAGGCGAGGTTTACGAAAAACTCCAGCGGCTGAGTTTCCGTTTCTTCGACGCCAACTCGACGGGCTCGATCATCACCCGGGTGACGGGCGATGTGCAGGCGGTGCGGATGTTCGTCGATCAGGTGCTCATGCAGAGTGTGATCATGGTGATTTCGCTGACGGTCTATGTGATCTACATGGCGAGTCTGCATCCGGGTCTGACGTTGGCCTGTCTCGCGACGACGCCGGTGCTGTGGTTGATGTCGGCGTGGTTTTCCCGGAAAATTCAGCCCGAATACGCGCACAACCGGACACTCGTCGAACGTATGGTGCAGACGCTGGCCGAGAGTATCCAAGGCATCGCTGTCACGAAAGGATTTGGGCGCGAGGCCGAAGATCGCGCGAAATTTGAAGCTGCCAACCAAGCCTGTTTCGACCAGCAGCGCGGGATTTTTTGGCGGCTGAGTTTGTTTACGCCGGCGATCGGTTTCCTGACGCGCATCAACATCATGGTTCTGCTCGGTTACGGCGGCTGGCTCGTGGCGCACAACCGGCTGCCCTTCGGCACTGGACTCATCGTCTTTGCCGGTCTGCTCGAACAGTTTTCGGGACAGATCAACAACGTCGTCAACATTGTGAACAGTGTGCAGCAATCGCTGATCGGTGCGCGGCGGGTATTCGAAATTCTCGATGCGCCTGTCGAGGTGAAAAGCGCGCCCGCCGCCGTGCGCCGCCCCAGGCTCGCCGGTGAAGTCCGCTTCGAAAACGTTTCGTTCACCTACGACGGTGCGGAGGCGGTGGTGCGGGAAATCGACCTCACGGTGCAACCGGGGCAGTGCGTCGCGATCCTCGGCGCGACGGGTGCGGGCAAGAGCGTGCTGATGAGCCTCATCCCGCGCTTCTTCGATCCCACTTCCGGGCGGCTGCTCATCGACGGCATCGACGCGCGGCAGCTCAACCTCGATGATCTCCGTCGCAATATCGGCCTCGTGTTTCAGGAGAGCTTTCTCTTTTCAAATACCGTCGCAGCGAACATCGCGTTTGGGCACCCGGAGGCGACGTCCGCGCAGATTGAGAAAGCCGCGCGCATCGCGGCCGCGCACGATTTTATCCTCGGCCTGCCGAAAGGCTATGACACCGTCTTGGGCGAGAGCGGGAACACCCTCTCCGGCGGCCAGCGCCAGCGCCTCGCGATTGCCCGCGCCGTCCTGCTGGAGCCGCCGATTCTGCTGCTGGATGATCCGACGGCGGCCATCGACAGCGAGACGGAGCACGAGATTTTCGAGGCACTCGACCGGGCGATCGCCGGCCGCACGACGTTCATCGTCGCCCATCGTTTGAGCACGCTGCGCCGGGCGGACTTTATCATCGTGATGGAGGACGGGCGCATCGTGCAGCGCGGCACGCATGAGCAACTGATGAAAGCGGACGGGCCTTACCTGCGCGTCGCCAATCTCCAACTCGTCGACGGCCGCGAGCTGCAACAGTTGAAACTCAAGGGAGGTGCCGCGTGAGTCTGCTTCTTTCTCTTTCCTCTTTCTCTTCCTTTTTTCTCCCGTTTGGGAGCGGGACGAACGCGCCTCGGGGCGGAAGAGAAAGATTAAGAGAACGAGGAAAGAGAAAGATCGATCAAGGGGAGGGCCGCCCGTGAGCGAGATTCCTGCCAAGATCAGCGACCTCGGACTCGTGCGCCGCCCGCTGGAGGACGACGAGGATGCGGAGCAGTTCAAGCCCCTCGAGTGGGGACTGATCCGGCGCATGTTTACCTATGCGCGGCCGGTGAAGCGCCAGCTGAACATTTTGCTCGTCCTCACGGTGATTCGTTCGGCGCAGTTGCCGGCGCTGATCTGGGCCTCGGCTGCTATCATTTCCGGACCGATCGCCCACCATGACATCGGCGGGTTGCCGTGGGCGGTACTCGGATACGGGGTGCTCGCGCTCACGACGGATGTGCTGTTTCATTGGCGCCAACGTTTCGCGCTCGAGATTGGTGAGACCGTCGTCAACGGACTGCGCGCCGAGATCTTTGCGAAGACGCAGCGCCAGCCGATGAGTTTTTTCCACCGGGTAAAACTCGGCCGGATCATTAGCCGCGTGACGAGTGACGTGGAGTCGCTGCGGGTGGGCATCCAGGACGTGATGTTCGTGAGCGCAATCCAGTTCGGGCAAATGGTGTTTACGGCGATTGTCATGGTGCGCTGCGACTGGGTGCTGTTCCTCGTGGTCGCGGGACTCGCGCCGGTGCTGTGGGGTGCGAACCGCCATTTCCGCGTGCGCCTCAGCCACCTTACGCGGGCCGCGCAGGAGAGCTTTAGTCGGGTCACGGCAACGCTCGCGGAGTCGGTCAACGGTATCCGGGTGACGCAGGGATTTGTGCGGCAGGAGACGAATGCCGGACTCTTCCGCGGCCTGCTCGCGGACCATTCCCGCTACAACATGGCGCTCGCGCGCACCTCCGCGAAGCTCACGCCGCTGCTCGAGCTCAACAGCCAATTCTTCGTGGCCATTCTGCTTTTGTTCGGAGGTTGGCGGGTCTTCGACGGTGCGATGTCGATTGATGCGCTCATCACGTTTTTCTTTCTCTCCAATTTCTTCTTTTCACCCATTGCGGTCATCGGCAACCAATACAATCAGGCGCTCGTGGCGATGGCCGGCGCCGAGCGGGTCTTCCGGTTGATCGACACCCAGCCGGCCTGGGAGGACGCACCCGACGCGGTGGCGTTGCCGAAGGTGGCTGGGCAGGGCGCGCGCGTAGAGTTTCGGAAAATTTCGTTCGGTTACGATCCGTCGCGACTCGTCTTGCACGAGGTGGATTTCGTGGCGGAGCCCGGGCAAACCGTGGCGCTCGTGGGTCACACGGGTAGCGGCAAGACGTCCATTATCAACCTCGCGGCAAAATTCTATCTACCGACGTGCGGCGAGTTGTTCATCGATGGACGCGAAGTGCGGACGATCACCAGTGATTCGCTCCACCGGCAGCTGGGCATGGTGCCGCAGCAGAATTTTCTCTTCAGCGGCACGGTGTTGGCCAACCTCCGGCTCGCGCGACCCGAGGCGACGGAAGCCGAGGTGCGCGCGGCCGCGCAACAGCTCGACTGTCTTGATCTGCTGGAGGCGTTGCCGCAAGGGCTGCATACCGAAGTGGGCGAGCGCGGCGCGGGACTGTCGGTCGGCCAGCGCCAGCTCGTGTGTTTCACGCGGGCGCTGCTGGCCGATCCGCGGTTGGTGATCCTCGACGAGGCGACCAGCTCGATCGATGCGCTCACGGAAGCGCGACTGCAGAAGGCGCTCGTCACGCTGTTGCGGGGTCGTACCAGCTTCGTCGTGGCGCATCGGCTCTCGACGATTCGTCACGCGGATTTGGTGCTCGTGCTCGACCAAGGGCGGGTGATTGAGCGGGGGACGCATACCGAATTGCTCGCTGGCGGGGGGCATTACGCGGCCCTCTACCGGCAGTTTGTGCAGGTGGACGAGCCTGCGTGAGAGGAGATTGCCTCTAAAAACTTGAAGATTCTCCTAGGCAAAGGACCGTTTTCCCCTCTAGAACCATGGTGGTCTCAGAGGATAAATCCCAACAAAAGTAACATTATGGCTAAAAAAGCAGCACGTAAACCAAACGCAGCATTCATGAAACCGGTCACGCCAGACGCCGCTCTCGCGGCCGTCGTTGGTGCAGCCCCACTCCCGCGCACCGAGCTCACCAAGAAGCTCTGGGCTTACATCAAGAAAAATGGTCTGCAGGACAAGAAGGTCCGCACCCAGATCAATGCCGACGACAAGTTGAAGATCGTTTTCGGTGGCAAGAAGGCCGTCTCGATGTTCGAGATGACCAAGCTCGTCTCCGGTCACGTCGCCAAGTAAGTCGCCTGTTTCATTTTCAAGCCGCCCCGGATTTTTCCGTGGCGGTTTTTTTATGCCCAGCCGAGCCGCGGGCACGGACTGAGTGCGAGACCGCATTGTTTATTCCCGCAGATTCAGGGTTCGGCAGATTGAAAGGCTGCTGCTCAGAAATCTGCGGAGTCCTGAATCTGTGGGCATTCCGGTGAGGGCTAGTGATCTCATGCTCATTCGCTTTCGAGGTGAGTTTAATCCGAACGCCGAATTCCGCGTTCGGGTTAAAAGCCTCGTCGCATTACACTTCGAGGGCCGCGGCGATTTGTTTGCAGGAGGTCTTGAGGATTTCGAGGCGGGCGAAGCGTTTATTGTCGGCGGGCACGAGGTGCCACGGTGCGGTGGGGCGGTCGGTGAGGGCGAGCATGTCGCCGACGGCGGTCTCGTACGCGGCCCACTGGCGGCGGTTGCGCCAATCCTCGGCGTTGATCTTGTGCTGCTTGTAGTCGGTCTCCTCCCGGAGGCGGAAGCGTCGCAACTGTTCCGCCTTGGAGAGATGTAGCCAGAATTTAAGTACGATGATGCCGTGGGCGGTGAGCTGGGCCTCGAAGTCGTTCAATTCCGCGTAGGCGCGGCGCCACTCGGGGTCGCGGCAGAAGCCTTCGATCCGTTCGACGAGTACGCGGCCATACCAAGAGCGGTCGTAAATGGTGACGCGGCCGGCGCGCGGCGCGTGGCGCCAAAAGCGCCAGAGGTAGTGGTGCACTTTTTCCTCGTCGGTGGGCTTCGCGATGGGGATCACGCGAAAATCGCGGGCGTCGAGCGCGCTCGTGAGCCGGCGGATCGCGCCGCCCTTGCCGGCGGCGTCCCAACCCTCGAAGACCCACACAATGGAGCGGCCGCGCTCGGCGGCGGTGCGGACGGCGCGGTGGAGGCGGCCGAGCCATTTGTCGCGTTTTTCCCCGTAGGCGGCCTCGGAGAGGGGCTGATCGAGGCGGAGCGCGAGCAGGCGCCGGAGGCCAGCGGGGCGCAGCGAGACGGTGCGGCGCGGCTTGGCGGCGGGACCGATTTTTAATTGTGCGGCCAGCTGCCGGCGAAAACTCGCGAGCACGCACTCGGTGACGGCGAGGTTACGCGCGCGGGGATCGGTCGCGTCGATCACGTGCCACGGAACACCGGGCTTGTGGGTGGCGCGCCGCATCTGTTCGGAGAGGCGGGCGTGGTGCTCGTAGTCACGGTTGTGCTGCCAATCGTCGGCGGTGACACGCCACGCGGTATCGGGATCGCTCTCCAGTGCGAGCAGCCGTTCGCGTTGCGCAGCCTGCGAGAGTTGCAGCCAGACTTTGACGATGAGGGCTCCGCCGTCGGCCAGCAGGCGTTCGAAATGGGCGAAGAGGCGGAGTCGCTCGGCGAAATGATCGAGTTCGTGCGGGGTGCGGGGATTGGCGCGCAGTGCGTCGGCGTGCCAGCCACCCGCGTAGATCGCCATGCGGCCGCGCGGAGGGAGACAGCGCCAGTAACGCCACATGGGCGGGCGCTCGCGCTCCTCGTCGGTGGGCTCGTGAAAAGCAAAGGTCTCGACTCCGCGCGGGTCGAGCCAGGCGTTGAGGAGATTGACGACGTCGCCCTTGCCAGAGGCTTCGTCGCCGGCGACGACGAGCAGAATGGGAAACGGGGCGTGCTGGAGCGCGACCTGCATCTGGACGAGCGCACCGCGCAGGGCGGGCACGCGGGCCTCGTAATCTTTTTTTGGAAGACGCTGTGCGCCGTTTGCCTTCGCCATGATGGAGAGAAGTGGCGGGGGGGCGCGGAGTTGTCGAGGCTCGGGAGTTATTTTGGGGGAGGTAGACGATTTGTCACAGAGCGGGTCGTGACGCCGCCGGTGGGGGTAAAGGAAAAGCTGCCGCCACGATCGAGGCTGGAGAGCCAGTGGGCCCCTCCGGAAGCGAGGTAGGCGTCCCCGAGATTGGTGCCGAGGGTGGTGCGCACCTGGTTGCGGGTCTCTTGGGCGAGGGCTTTGAGCGCGTCCACTTTCTGCTGGGAGTTGAGGCTGGGATCGGCGGCGATGCGGCCCGACGCGGCGCTCGTCTCGAGCGGAAATTTGGTCAAGGCGTCGACAGTGGCGGGGGGAAGCGCAAAGCGGCGCTGCAGATCGACGAGGGTGCGGTAGTCTTCGCGTTGGGCCAATTGCCACGCGGCGTAGCGGTCGGCACCGAGGGCGGCGCGGAGGTCTTCGGCGAGTTTCGCCTCGGCGAGGGTGCGCGGTTCGGCACCGGTGAGGACGACGGTCATGCCGGTGGAGGGGAATTTTTCGTCGAAGGATATCTGGAGATCGTAAACGGCGCGGAATTCCGCCTCGGTGCCATCGAAAGAGGCGAGGCGGGTGGCGAGTTTTTGGGCGGTGGGGGAGGTGCGGAGTTCGCGGGCGGTGCGTTCCTCGGGGGTGAGGAGCGCGGCGAGGTCGCGGGTGTATTCGTTTTCCAAGATACGCCGGCGTTCGGCGGCGGCGGTCGGATCACCGGGGACGGCTTGGGCGAGTTCGAAGCGGAGGTCGGTGTAGTCGCGTTCGAGCGCGGCGAGGTCAGCGGCGCGGTCGGGCGGGAGAAACAGATACGGTTCGAGCTCGGCCGCAGTGAGCGCACCGGCGCGGCCGAAGAGGCGGGTCATTTCTTCGCGCTCCGCGGTGCGGAGGTCACGCAAGTCGTTCTCCTGTTCCGGGGTGACGCGGTAGCCGTGGAGACCCTGCCACCAAGGCAGCGGGGGCGTGGCGGCGCGCAGGTCGCGATCGCGGGCGCGACGCGGGGCCTCGATGACGGCGCGGATGGCGGCGCGCACGGCTTCGGCCGGGAGGCCGAGGGCGAGGAGGCGGTCGCGCAGCGCGGCGTGCGAATCGGTGGCGGAGCGGGCGGAGGCGACGGTGGTGGCTTTGGTGGGAGCGGGCTCGGCCGAGGGTGGGTGCGCGGGCGCGTTGAGTGCGAGAGTCGATGGCGTTGGCTCAGGGGCGCGGTGGAAGAGGAGCCACGCGAGCAGGGCATTGGCTGCGAGGGAGACGGCGAGGAGAACGGAGGCGAGCGCGGGTGTTTTCATGGCGCAGGTCATTTGCCCGGAGTGGTCGGTGCCGGCGGAGCCGCTGGGCGGGTGATGGGAGCGACGCTCCGCATGGAAATGCTGCCACCGGTCAGTTGGACGCCCCCGCCGTTGGCCATGAGATCGATCCAGAAAACGTCCCGCAGATATTTTTCGGTGACGTCCGGGCCGAGCTTGGCGGCGACTTGGGTGCGGGTAGCGGCGGCGAGTTGTGCGAGGGCGGCGGCGCGTTGCTCTGTTGGGCGGGCGTCGTCGTTGACGAGCGTCCATGAGGACGCGGCGGCGGCGGCGAGGAGGGCGTTGACTTCGCGGACTGCCGTGGGGGGCAGATTGTTGACGACGGCGAGTTGAGCGAGGGCTTGGACGTGGGTTTGCGTGGAGGATTCCCAGTCGGCGAAACGGGTTTCGCCGAGGGTGGCGCGGATTTGTTTGGTGAACTCGGGCTGGCTATCGATGGAAGGAACCCGCGAGCCGGAGGCTGGGCTGGCCGGGAGGGTGAAGTGTTGCTCGAAGGATTTTTGGATCGCGTAGAGGGCGCGGTATTCTTCTTCGGTGGCTTGGAAGGCGAGCATCCGGGAGGCGAGGCGCGTCGCGGTGGGCGAGGTGTGTTGGTCGAGGATTTCGCGTTCGGCGGGAGAGAGCAGGACGGCGAGATCGCGCTGGCGTTCGGTCTCGAGGAGTTTTTCCCGCTCACGATCAGCGGTGGTGCGGACGCGACCGAGCTCATCGCGCAGTTCGGAGTTCAGGTTGCGGTAGTCCTGCTCGAGGGCGTCGAGGAGGACGGCTTTTTCGGGGGAGAGAAAGGCGTAGCGAGCGGCGATGCTGCCGGTGGGATCGAGGGGGACGGGGCCGAGCGTGGCGAGGGTGGCGGCGCGGGCCTCGGCTTCGAGGTCGTGGAGTTCTTTGCGCTCGGCGGGTGTGAGATGGATGCTCGAGTCGTAAGTGGGCGGGCGCTTCGCGAATTTCCACCACGGGAGGGATTGCGAGGCGGCGGTGAGGAGTTCTCGGCGGCGGGCATCGTGGGGGGCGTAAAGTCGGGCGCGGACGAGGGCGGTGACGGCGGCGGGCGGGAGGCCGAGTGAGGTCAGGTGTTCGCGCAGGGCGGCGGGAGTGAGCGCGGAGGGGGCGGCGCGTGGGGTGAGAGAGGGTGCGGCGGTCGTGGGGGCACGGGTGCTGGAGTTGTGGGCGGTGAGGGCGGCCGAGGCGCGATCTGGCGCGAGCCACCACGTCAGGAGCACGGCGTTCGCGACGAGCGAGCCGACGAGAAGGAAAGAGGGTAGCTTCATGGGGCGGAGGCGGGCGCGGAGGCCGACACGCAGCGGGACGGGCTCTTAGAACGGAAGTGGCGATAGGAAGTCGAGGCAAACCGTGGCCAGGCCGGAAAGTGCCCGGCACGGGGGGCGGGCGGCGCATCCGGCAATTCACTTGGCGAAGGCGGGAACGGGCGGCACGGTGGGCGGCTGCGTTTTCCACGCCGAAAAATTTCGAATGTCCGACGCTCATCATCCCCAACGCTCGCGAGCGATTCTCATGCTCTTGTTCGCGAATTTATTCTGGGGACTGAGTTTTCCGGTCATCAAAGCGGTGATGCTGCTGCACGGCGTGCTGATTCCGCACGCGGGGTCGTGGTTTTCGGCGATCTACACGGTCGCGCCGCGATTCCTGTTGGCGTCGGCGGTGTTGATGGCGCTGCGACCGTTTGATTTCTGGAAGGTGACGCGGGGCGAGGTGAAACAGGGAGTGATCATCGGGCTTTTTTCTTCCGTGGGCATGCTGCTGCAGAACGATGCGATGCAATTCACGGCGGCGAGCACCTCGGCGTTTCTCACGCAGTTCTACGCGATTCT
>Ga0049084_10001155_pt1 | contig 10817 bp, 10 predicted proteins | sample GreLakmeON33MSRF_FD_66720 | JGI IMG/M metagenome (GOLD analysis project Ga0049084, IMG submission 66720) | Freshwater lentic microbial communities from great Laurentian Lakes, MI, USA - Great Lakes metaG ON33MSRF | ecosystem: Environmental > Aquatic > Freshwater > Lake | place: Great Lakes... | reverse complement strand
CCGTCTCGGCGCCAAGTCCTGAGATCCGCCGCGCACCGGCCATCTCGTCCGGACCGGCTCTGCCGCCGCCGGTACCAGCCGTTCCGCGCGTCGTCGCCCCGCGCAACCCAACACCACCAACGCCACTTCCGGCGATCGACGAACTCCGAAGCATTCACGACGCGCACCCTCGGAACGAACGGGCGGCGATGGCGTTTTCGAACGCGCTCGCCAACCGCGGCAACATCGAGGGCGCGCTGGGCGCCCTGCAGCGGGCCATCGACGCCGGCGCCAGCGCCGTGATGCTCCGTTGCGCCCGGGCGACGATCCTGAGCGGACGGCTGCGGTACGAAGAAGCCGAGCGCGAGCTCCAGCAGGCGCAGAAGGCAAAGCCGAATGATCCCCACGTGCTGCTACTGCAGGGGATTCTGGCCTGCCGGCGCGCCAAATGGCGCGAGGCTGTCGAACCACTCGGCAGCGCAGTAAAGCACGACCCGCTCTCGGGCCAAGGGCACTTCTACCTCGGCGAGGCCTTGAGCAAGCTGGATCGGCTTGGCGAAGCGCTTGAGGCATACCACCGCGCCGCCGAGCTTGAGCCCGATAACTGGCGCGCGTTCAAGGGTGTCGGCATGGTGCTCGATCGCATGAGTCGCCCGACCGAGGCAGCAGCATTTTATCGCCGCGCGCGCGACGGGCAGCGCGCGACCTGATGACGACCGGTTCGCCAGCAGGGCAAAGCCATTCAGCGCCAACGAACTTCCCTATTCGCGCGGCGCTGAGGCGTCTCGAGAAGGTGTCACGATGAGTCGTGTGCAACTTGCCAATGAGCCGGACATTCCCGGACTCGTCGCGCTCAACAACCGCTACGTGCAGCAGGGGCTCACGCTCAAGCGCTCGGGCGAGTTCGCCTACGCTCACCTCGCCGACTATCGTGTGGTTCGCGGCGCCGACGGGGAGATCATCGGCTGTGTCGCACTGGACGAGTATTCGCCGTCAGTGGTCGAGATCATCTCACTGGCGGTGTCGCAGGACGAGCAGGGGCTCGGCCACGGCACGGCGCTGATCAACGCGGCGGAACAGCTCGCACGGAAGCGCGGCTATGCCGAAGTGTTCTCGGTGTCCTTCTCAGACGAGTTATTCCTTGCCTGCGGATTCGAATACACCGCGCTCACGAACTACCCCGAGAAGATCTCCCGCTACGAAAAGATCGACCGAAGCGAACTCCAGGTCGGCGAGAAGCACTGCTTCAGAAAGTCGCTGCAGTAGCCTAAGCCAACCGTCAGCGCGCGTTTTCCTCGCCGCAGTTGGAGCAGAACCGCGCGTCGGCCTCGGGGCGCGGGCCGCAGGTCGGACAGCTTGCTCGCGAGCCCGCCGGCGCCGGCCAGATCAGTGGCACAACGACCCACGCCGCGACGCCGAGCGCGACGAACGCGGCGAGGGAGATCACGATGTCGGTTCCCGGCGCCGCCGAAGCAGCGGTGCCACTGTTCCGATGGCCAGCAGCCAACCGCCGACAGCGAGCCATGGCGCGAGCGGCACAAAGGTGATGCGAAGCGTGGGTCGCTTCCCCTCCGGCTCCACCACGGTCAGTCGCGTCTCGAGAAACGGGCCGGCCAGGTGGCCGGTGATGAAGGCGGGTGGTCCGGCATCCTCACCGCTGGCCAGCGTATACGAGCGAGCTTCTGCCGAAAGCATCGCCAACTGCTGGTCGTCGCGTTTCGGCATCAGCGACACCGTCAGTGAGGCGTAGTTCTCGCGCTGTAGGGTCGAAATGCCTTGGCTCGCGAACGACCACTGGTGACCGAACGGATCGCGCGCGCGAAAAATCTCCGCATCACCGAGGGCCACCGTCCGGTCGCGGGTGAACCGGGCGCCAACAGCTGCCGCGACCACGAGCACGAAGCCGGCGTGGGCAATCCAGGCAGCAACTGGTGAGCGCACGTCGTCTGCAATACGCGACGCCGAGGCGAGGGCACCATCGCCAGGACGGAGGAGCACGACCAAGAGCAGCACGGCCGCCGCCGGTGTCGCGCCCACCCACCACCCCGCGCGATGCGTCAACGCGGAGGCCGCGCCAGTGACGAATGCGCCAGCCCCAAATGTGAGCGCCAGCATCGCGCCGACGAAGGTCGCAGCGATCAGGATCACGCGGGTGACGGCCCGCTCGGCGGTCGCCCGACCACTGTCGAGGTGCACCAGCCACGCGCCCGTCGCCGTGGGCAGAAGCCAGAGTGCCGTGACTGGATCGGAGAGCCACGCACCACGCACCGGATTCAGCGCATACCATCGCGCGCCGGCGATGGCACCGACGAACAGCGCCGTCCACGCGAGTGCATTCCAGACACGGACGCGCGCGCTCCAGCGCTCGTCCACTGTGCGCGATGCGACGGCCGCGGCAGTCAGCGCGAACGACACAGTGGCGCATGCCGTCCCAAGCATCAAGGCGAGCGCGTGCAGCGTCGTCGCACCGCGCTGAAGATCGGGCGAGAGTCCCGCACCATCTTGGCGCGCGCCGATCGGCAAGTCGAATGGCGCCGCGAACGCGGCGATTGCGAGCGGCACGATGATCGCGCCAGCAACGCAAGCCACGGTCCAGCGACTCGTCAACGCATCGTGCCGACGTCCACCGGTCATCGCCAAGCCGGCCGCACCGACCAGTGCAGCGAGCACGAGCAGTGCCCCACCCGGTGCGGCAAGGAACGCGGCCGGCACGTAACGGATCGGCATGAGCGCTGACGACGATTGCATCACGAAACGGCTCGACCGGTCGAAGCTGATCAGGCCGGCGGCCAGGCCGGCGACCGCGACGAGCGCGCAGACAGATGCGGCGAACAATCCGCGCCGCGCCGCCATCGCGAAATCGGTTCGCGCTGCACGAATCGCGACTACCGACGCCGCCAGAGCCCAGAGCGCGAACAGCGGCGCCAGCGCCACCGTGAACCGGAGGACACCGTTCATTGGCACACGGCCAGCGGTTTGCCGAGCACCGCACGACGGTCCGACCGACGCACCGATGCGAAGGGCATTACTGCGTGTCCCGGGCCCACGAGAGCGCAGCACGCATAGCGCGCTGCCAACCCTGTGCACCTTCGGCTGCTGACACTCGGCCAGCGCCTGGCCTGAACCGGTCGTACCTGCGGCAGCGCATCATCTCATCAGCCGTCTTCCAGACTCCCGCGTGCAGTCCCGCGAGCGCGCCGGCGCCCATCGCCGTCGTCTCGATGATGTCGGGCCGTTCCACGGGCATGTCGAGCAGATCGGCTTGGAACTGCATCATCCACCCGTTGGCCGTTGCGCCGCCATCCACACGGAGCATTGCGAGCGGTGCGCCGCTCGCGCCGCGCATCGCATGTAGCACGTCCGCCGTGCCGTAGCACATCGCCTCGAGGGCGGCGCGCACGAGGTGGTCGCGCGTCGTGCCGCGTGTGAGCCCGACAATCGTTCCCCGCGCGTTCGGCTCCCACGACGGCGCACCGAGCCCGGTGAGTGCAGGCACGAAATACACGCCTTCATTGGTCTCCACCGCGCGCGCCATCGCTTCTGTCTCTGAGGCACGCGCCACGATGCCGAGTCCGTCGCGTAGCCACTGCACCGCCGCACCGGCAATGAAGATGCTCGCCTCGAGCGCATACGCGGTCCCACCCGTTGCATTGCAGGCGACGGTCGTGAGCATTCCGCCGCCGCCGGCTGGACGGACCTCGCCGGTGTTGAGCAGGAGAAAGGCGCCCGTTCCATAGGTGTTCTTGCTCATGCCCGCGTGCCAGCATCCCTGCCCGAACAGGGCGGCCTGCTGGTCACCCGCGACACCCGAGATCGGAATCTCGCGCCCAAAATGCTCCGCGGCGGCCACGCCGAAATCCCCCGACGACGGCCGGACGTCGGGCAAGATCGACCGCGGCACGCCGAACAGGGTCCGCAGCGGCTCGCTCCACGCATGCGCGTTGATGTCGTAGAGCATCGTGCGCGACGCGTTGGTCGGATCGGTCGCGTGGACCGCGCCGTTCGTGAGTTTCCAGATCAGCCAGCTGTCGATCGTGCCGGCGGCGAGCGACTCGACTCCGCCCCGAACGCCTTGCGCTCGGTGCTGCAGGATCCATTCAAGCTTGCTCGCTGAAAAATATGGGTCGGTGACGAGGCCGGTCGCCTGCTGGATCAGGTCCCGTTGCGGCTCAAGCGCCGCGCACCGCGCCGCGGTCCGGCGATCCTGCCAGACGATCGCACGACCAAGGGGTGCTCCGGTCGCACGATCCCAGACCACCACGGTTTCGCGCTGGTTCGTGATGCCAATGGCCTCGGGCTGGAGCCCGCTCTGCGCGATGGCTTCACGCGCCGCGTCGCGCGTGCGCTGGAAGATTTCGTCCGGATCGTGCTCGACCCACCCTGGCTCGGGAAAGTGTTGCGTAATCTCCCGGTAACCGCGGCCGGCAATACGTCCGTCGTCGGTGATCACGAGACAGGTCGACCCAGTGGTCCCTTGGTCGATGGCGAGAACGGATCGCGTCATACAAATGCAAATGGTGCGCGGTGGACGCCGCGGTCGGTGACGATTGCCGTCACGAGCGCAGACGGGGTGATGTCGAACGCGGGATTCCACACATCGGTGCCATCCGGCGACACCGTCAGGCCAGCGATCGTGCGCACTTCTGACCCGTCTCGCATCTCGATGGCGATCGCGCCACCGGTCGCCGTCTGCGGGTCCACGGTGGACCAGGGTGCACAGACCACGAAAGGAATTCCGTGATGATGCGCTGCGACGGCGATGGAATACGTGCCGATCTTGTTGGCCACGTCGCCGTTGGCGGCGATGCGGTCGGCGCCGACGAGCACGAGGTCAACTTGTCCCGACTGCATCAGCGATGCCGCCATGCCGTCGGTGATGAGCCGCACAGGAATTCCCGCGCGGCCAAGTTCCCACGCGGTAAGCCGGCTGCCCTGCAGCAGCGGGCGCGTCTCGCCGGCCACAACGTGTACGCGCCGGCCAGCAGCGTGCGCGGCGTAGACAGGCGCGAGGGCGGTCCCGATGCCTGCGGTGGCGAGCGCTCCCGCGTTGCAATGCGTGAGTACGCGCGTTCCGTCCGGCACGAATTCGACGCCATTCGCCCCGATCGCGTCGCACATCGCACGGTCCTCGTTTAGGATCGCGGTCGCCTCAACGCGGAGCACACCGAGCACCTGCGTGGGCGGGCCACTCGTCGCCTTCGCGCGGGCCATCATCCGCGCGATGGCCCACGCCAGGTTCACCGCGGTCGGTCGCACGGCTGCCAGCGCGCGCGCGTGTGACTCGAGTGTCACGTCGAACGCGTGGCGGTCGTCACCGGCCCAGTCCTGCAGCGACGTCACAAGGCTCATCGCCGCGGCGACACCGATCGCCGGGGCGCCGCGAACCGCCAGCGTATAGATCGCATCGCAGCCGTCGTGCAACGACCGGAGGTCGCGCTCGACGAGTTCGCCCGGAAGGCGCCGTTGGTCAATGATGCGGACGGCGTCGCCGCCCGGTGACCACTGCACCGCTCGAATCGGTTCCACGTCGTGAAAATAGCGCTCAGCGCGCGCCGCGGTTGAGTAGATTCGACTTTCATCCTCCACGACACGCGCCATGGCCTCGGATCTCATTCTCGTCGAAACCCGCCAGCAGATCGGCACCATCACGATCAACCGTCCCGACAAGCTGAACGCGCTGAACGCCGCGGTACTGGGCGAACTCGAAACGGCCATGCAACGCCTCGGGTCCGATGCCGGGATTCGCGCGATCGTGATCACCGGCGCAGGCCGTTCCTTCGTCGCGGGGGCCGACATCGGTGAAATCGCCGATGCGTCGCGCGGCACGCTCCAGGCCTTCGCCGAGCGCGGCCAAGCCGTGTTCCGCGCGATCGAGCAGACGCGGAAGCCGGTGATCGCTGCGGTCAATGGATTCGCACTTGGCGGCGGATGCGAACTCGCCTTGGCCTGCCATATCCGCGTGGCGTCGACCAAGGCGAAGTTCGGACTGCCTGAGGTCAAGCTCGGCCTGATTCCGGGTTTCGGAGGCACGCAGCGGCTGCCACGCCTCGTCGGGCGGGGCCCTGCCCTGCGGCTCATCCTGAGCGCCGAGCCCATTGACGGAACGGAAGCCCACCGGATCGGACTCGCCGACCTCCTCGCTGAACCCGAGACGCTGATGACCACGGCATACACGTTGGCCGACGCCTGCATGGCCAACAGTCCCGTGGCCATCGCACGAGCGATCGAAGCAGTGGACGTCGGCCTCGACCTCTCGCTCGAGGACGGGCTGCGATCGGAAGCGACGCTGTTCGCCTCACTCGGCGACTCGAACGACATGCGTGAAGGCACCCTTGCCTTCATCGAAAAACGTGCGCCCGCGTTCCGCGGCAACTGACGGAACGAGAGAATGCAGCGGTGACGGCTGGAGCGCCGGTACGTGACATGAGCCCGGCGGCGGCCGCCATCGGCCGTGCGGTCGTGCGCGCACGCCTGACATCGCTGTCGGTGACCGGCTTCCGCAACATCACGGACGCCTCGCTCGATCTGCCAGCCGACGGCATCGCCGTGATCGGCGACAATGGCCAGGGCAAGACGAACCTGCTCGAGGCCGTCGCGTATCTCGAACTCCTACGCTCGATGCGTGGCGCGCGCGACCGAGACCTGATCCAGTTTGACCGCAACACGTTTCACATCGGCGCAACCGTCGAGGGCGCGCGCGCGCGGCGCGTCTCCGTCGGAGTCGACCGCGCCGGCACGAAACGCGCGCAGCTCGACGGAACCGACCAGCTGCGTCTCACCGACGCGCTGGGCGCCGTCCCGTCCGTCTGTTTTTCGCCTGCCGACGTCGCGCTGGTGACCGCGGGCCCCAGCGAGCGGCGGCGCTATCTCGACATCGTGCTGGCACTGACCGAGCCGGCGTACCTCAGCGCGTTGCGGCGCTACCGAGCGGCGCTGGTGCGGCGCAATGCGGTGCTGAGGGCTGGACGCCAAGATCGGACGGCGGTGCGCGCGTGGGAGCCGGCGCTCGCGACGAGCGGAGCCGTGCTGATCAATGCGCGCCGGTCGTGGGCTACGGCATTCGGCGAACGGTTCGCCGCATTGACCGCCGCGGCCGGCGAGCCGCAGCCAATGTCGATCACCTACTCCTCGGCATTTGCGGACGCCGGCGATGCCGGAGCCGCGCTCACCGCAGCACTCGACGCATCGCGCGACCAGGACCAGCACCGGGGCTCGACGCAATCTGGGCCGCACCGCGACGACCTCTCGCTCGCGCTTGGTACACATGACCTGCGGACCACGGGGTCGGCCGGCCAGCACCGTACGGCGGCGATTGCGCTGCGCCTGCTCGAAGCCGAAACCTTTCGCGAGCGCATGGGTGCGCAGCCGCTTGTGCTACTCGACGATCCGTTCGCCGAGCTCGATCGAGGGCGTGCCGCGCGGGTACTCGCGCTCCTCGACGGCGCCACGCACGCGGGGGTGGGCCAGATCATCCTCTGCGTTCCGCGTGAGGATGACATCCCGCGCGAATTCACGCGGCTGGAGCGATGGCGCGTCCGCGGCGGCGCCTTCACCCGCGAACTCGCGGCGGGCTGACCATGACCGAGCGCAAGGGCAAGGCAGAGTCCGTCGCGGACACCGTGGCGAGCTTTCTCAAGTCGAGGGGGCTCGACGTTCGTGTGGGACGGGCGTCGATCCTGATTGAGTGGGCCGCGCTCGTGGGACCACAGATCGCGCGGGTGACGACACCACGCCAGATCACCGATGACGGCACGCTGTTCGTGGGCGTCCAAACGCACGGATGGATGACGGAGCTGTCGCTGATGGAGGTCCAACTGCTCGCGAAGATCAACGCGCGCGAGGGTCGCGAACCGATTCGCAGGATCCGCTGGGAATTGGCGAGGTAGTCCCAGACTGCGCATCAGGTAAGTCGTTGGCGCCCATTCGCTTGGGGCTCGTTTTCCCGGTTGCGTTGCAATGGAATGCGCGTTAATTTAAGTCGTCCAATCCGGGACGTCGGTCATTCGGCATTTATTCGCGCCTGATGACCCCCGTTTCTGCCACCGGAACTGGATTCGTCGCCCACCTCGAACTCCAGTCACTCGACATGGCCAAGACGAACGACGCGACCGCCGGGAACTACGGCGCCTCCGACATTCAGGTACTCAAGGGACTTGAGGCCGTACGCAAACGTCCCGGCATGTACATCGGGTCCACGAGTTCACGGGGATTGCACCACCTCGTGTTCGAAGTCGTGGACAACTCGATCGACGAAGCGCTCGCCGGCTATTGCGATGAGGTGACCGTCTCGATCCTGCCCGACGAGTCGATTCTCGTCGAGGACAACGGGCGCGGCATTCCGGTGGATCTGCACCCAACCGAAAACATGCCGGGCCTCGAACTGGCCATGACGGTGCTGCACGCCGGCGGCAAGTTCGACAAGAGCTCGTACAAGGTGTCGGGCGGCCTGCACGGCGTCGGCGTCAGCGTCGTGAATGCGCTCTCCGAGCAACTCAAAGTCTGGGTCAAGCGCGACAGCAAGGAGCATTACATGGACTTCGTGCGTGGCGACACCACGACGAAGCTCAAGCTCCTCGGCAAGGCCGGCGCGAAGGAGACCGGTACGCGCGTTTGGTTCAAGCCGGACACGACGATTTTCACCGAAACGATCTACGACTACGGCATCATCCAGTCGCGGCTGCGCGAGCTGTCGTACCTCAACAAGGGCGTGAAGATCACGCTCCGCGACGAGCGACCCGAGCGAGAGAAGGAAGAAGTCTTTCACGCCAAGGGCGGCCTCGAGGAGTTCGTCGGCTTCCTGAACGCCAGCAAGAAGGCGCTGCACAAGGAGATCCTGTACCTCGACGGCACCCGCGACGATATCGGTATCGAGATCGCGATGCAATACAACGATGGCTACAACGAGAACGTGTTCTCGTTCGTGAACAACATCAACACGCACGAGGGCGGCACGCACCTCACCGGCTTCAAGTCGGCGCTCACGAGCGTGATCAACAAGCATCTCGACAAATCCAGCTTCGCCAAGAAGGACAAGGACCTGAAGTTGTCGGGCGAAGATGTACGCGAAGGCCTCACCGCGGTGCTGTCGATCAAGGTCAGGGAGCCGCAGTTCGAGGGCCAGACCAAGACCAAACTCGGCAACTCGGAAGTCGAGAGTGCGGTCAAGACGTTCACCAACGAGTGGCTCGCGTCGTACCTCGAGGAGCATCCGCGCGTCGCGAACATCATACTCGACAAGGCGCTCGGCGCAGCCCGTGCGCGCGAGGCGGCTCGCAAGGCCCGCGACCTGACCCGCAAGAAGTCGGCGCTCGACGTCGGCAACCTGCCCGGCAAGCTGGCTGACTGCTCGCTCTCGGATCCGGCAATGTGCGAGCTCTACTTGGTCGAGGGCGACTCGGCCGGCGGTTCGGCCAAGCAGGGCCGCGACCGTATGTACCAGGCGATTTTGCCACTGCGTGGCAAGATCTTGAACGTCGAGAAGGCACGGATCGACAAGATCCTCTCCAACGAGGAAATCCGGACGATCATCACGGCGGTCGGCACGGGGATCAAGGAAGAGTTCACGCTCGAGAATGCCCGGTACCACAAGATCATCATCATGACGGACGCCGACGTGGACGGCGCGCACATCCGCACGCTGCTGCTGACGTTCTTCTTTCGCCAGATGCCGGAACTGATCGAGGCGGGCATGATCTACATCGCGCAGCCGCCACTCTTCCGCGTGGCCAAGGGGAAGGAGGAGTACTATGCCTTCGACATTGCGGAACGTGACGAAATCATCAAGCGACTTGGCAACGGCGACGGCAAGGCGAGCCTCAACATTCAGCGCTACAAGGGCCTCGGCGAAATGAACCCGCCTCAGCTGTGGAAGACGACCATGGATCCCGCGGCACGAACGATCCTCAAGGTGAACGTCTCGGACGCCGTACAGGCCGACCAGGTCTTCCAGATGCTGATGGGCGACGAGGTCGAGCCGCGCCGCCTATTCATCGAGGCCAATGCCAAGTTCGCTTCGAACCTCGACGTCTAGCCTGCAGGTGGGCAGGAACCGCGGAGATCCGCGGAGCGGGTAGCTGAGAAACCGCGGAGAGCGCGACTGTAAACAACTGGGGGAACTGCCACGACGATGCTTGTCGTGGTAGTTCCCTCAGTCTTTTTTTTCAGTGGTCGGTTTCCGTGACGCTCCGGTCTTGGTGCGCGAAAACTCCGCGGCCACGCAGTCGCAGTCGGCCCTACACGCCCGGGCAGGAGTTCTTGCCGGCCTTGAGCTGCCGGCCGAAGTCCACGTGCCACGCAGCAATCAATACCACCGGCACGATCATCGCAGCCGCCAGCGCCAACCAGCCAGTCTGATCAAATCCGCCGCCATTTCCTGGCATGCCACCGGTCGGCGTGGGACGGAGTCTCAGGAGCAGTAGCGCGTACAATCCAAACGCGCCGGGAGCAACACCCATGGCGCCAAGGGCAGCGTACTTGATGAATTTCTCGGGAATCATGCGTTGGCCTCGGTGGTCACGAGCTGAACGTCCGGTTCGCAAACTGAAATTGTCGTCTGTGCTGCTGCAAAAGCAACCGACGCAACTGGGGTGCGATGGACCAGTGTCAACTCAGGCGTTCGACACCGTCACGCGTCACCCGGTGCGAGATGAACGGGGGGAGCGTGACCGGCGCATCACCGATGGTGATGGCCTCGTCGAGCGCCGCCTGGCCGGCCGCCACGCCGGCGTCGTCGCTCGCCAGCACCCACGCGAGCACCTCCCCCTGGTTGACCGGCGTGCCCGGAATGACCGAGAGTGAAAAACCCACACTATGGTCGATCAGGTCGTCCATCGTCTCGC
>Ga0049084_10001153_pt1 | contig 10823 bp, 17 predicted proteins | sample GreLakmeON33MSRF_FD_66720 | JGI IMG/M metagenome (GOLD analysis project Ga0049084, IMG submission 66720) | Freshwater lentic microbial communities from great Laurentian Lakes, MI, USA - Great Lakes metaG ON33MSRF | ecosystem: Environmental > Aquatic > Freshwater > Lake | place: Great Lakes... | reverse complement strand
CGGGCGTCGATCGGCAGTTGGTGGGCCAGGTTGCCGCCAACCTGCGCAGCTTGCGCAAGCCCGACCCGTACCAGCAGAAGGGTGTCCGCTACACGGGCGAAGTGCTGAAGAAGAAGGCCGGAAAGACCGGAGCGTAGTTATGCAGATCAAAACCAAGGAAGATCGCCGCGATCGGATCAAGTTCCGGATCCGCAAGAAGATGGCCGGCACGTCCGACAAGCCGCGCCTGAGCGTGTTTCGCAGCGTGTCGCACATCTACGTCCAGGTGATTGACGATCGCACCGGCCAGACCGTGGCGTCGGCGTCGAGCATCGACGCCGTGGTCAAGGGCCAGATGCCGAAGGGCGTCGCCGGCGGCAACCTCAAGGGCGCCGAGCTGGTGGGCACCGCGATCGCCGAGCGGCTGAAGCAAAAGGGCATTACCAAGGTGGTGTTCGATCGGAACGGGTTCCTGTACCACGGGCGCGTGCGCGCCGTGGCCGAGGCCGCCCGCACCGCCGGTCTGGAATTTTAGAGGTCATATGATTCGGACACGCGAAAAGATCGACCCGGCGCAGCTCGACCTCAAGGACACGGTGGTTTCCATCAACCGTGTCACCAAGGTGGTCAAGGGCGGCAAGAACCTGAGCTTCAGCGCGCTGGTCGTCGTCGGTGACGCCCACGGGGTCGTCGGTTACGGCGTCGGCAAGGCGAAGGAAGTGCCCTCGGCGATCAAGAAGGGCATCGAGGCCGCCAAGAAAAACCTGATCCGCGTACCGGTGCAGGGCACCACCGTGCCACACCCGATCGTCGGTCGCTACGGCGCCGGCCGCGTGCTGCTGAAGCCCGCGCCGGACGGCACCGGCATCATCGCCGGCGCGGCGGTGCGTGCGGTGGTGGAAGCGGCGGGCGTGACCAACGTGCTGACCAAGTCGCTCGGCTCGGCCAACCCGCACAACGTGGTGCGCGCGGCGTTCACGGCACTGAAGGAACTGAAGGACCCGGGCAAGCTGATGCGGCTGCGCGGCAAGGACACGCTTGAAGAGCTGGCCGGCGGCCGGACCGCGTAAGTAACGGTCGACAAACCTGAAGGTTTGTCGCCACAGGACAAAGAACAATGGCGAAGGCGAAGCAAGCAAAGCAGGCGGCGAAGACCGTGACGATCAAGCTCACCAAGAGCCCGATCGGCTTCAACAAGTACCAGGCCACGGTGGTCCAGGGTATCGGCCTGCGCAAGATCAACCATTCGGTGACCCTGGCGGACACGCCCGAGACCCGCGGCATGATCTTCAAGGTTCGTCACCTCGTGACGGTGAGCGAGTAATTTATGAGTCTCGATAAGCTGAAGCCGGCCGACCGCTCGAAGTTCAAGAAGAAGCGGGTCGGGCGCGGTCCCGGTTCGGGCCTGGGCAAGACCTCGGGCCGCGGCCACAAGGGCGCGCAGTCGCGCTCGGGCTACGCCTTCAAGCGCGGCTTCGAAGGTGGCCAGATGCCGCTGCACCGCCGGGTGCCGAAGCGCGGCTTCACCAACATCTTCCGCACCGAGTATGACGTGGTGAATCTCGATCAGCTCGAGGCCGCGTTCGACACCGGCGCGACGGTGACCGTCGAGACCCTGCGCGCGCACGGTCTCGTCAGCAGCCGCACCTCGCTCGTCAAGGTTCTCGGTCGCGGGGAACTGACCAAGGCGCTGACGGTGGTCGCCCATAAGTTCAGCGGAAAAGCCGCCGAGAAGGTGGCCGCCGCCGGTGGCCGGACCGAGGCCATCCCGGACGGCACAACCGCCGTCCCAGATGGTTCGGTTAAGGCCGAAGCGTAGCAATCAGTAAATAACTGAGGGCTGTTGTGCTGGATACACTGAAGAATCTGTTCGCCGTCGCGGACCTCCGCAACCGAGTGCTGTTTACGCTCGGCATGCTGGCGGTGTATCGCGTCGGCAACTTCATCCCGACGCCCGGAGTCAATTCCGAGGCGCTGCGGATCATGTCGGAACAGGCGCAGAACTCGATGTTCGGCCTCTACGACATGTTCACGGGCGGCAGCTTGTCGCGCGTCACCATTTTCGCGCTCGGCGTGATGCCGTACATCAGTTCGTCGATCATCCTGCAGCTGTTGACGGTGGTGTGGCCGTACCTCGAGCGGTTGTCGAAGGAAGGCGAACTGGGCCGCCGCAAGATTACCCAGTACACGCGCTACCTGACGCTGCTGCTCGCGGGCGTGCAGTCGCTCGGCATCGCCATTTTCCTCGAGCGCCAGACCGAGATCGCCGGTGGCCTGCCGCTGGTTTATGAGACGGGCTGGAGCTTCCGCCTGATGGCGATGCTGACGCTGACCACCGGCACCATGTTCATCATGTGGCTGGGTGAGCAGATTACCGAGCGCGGCATCGGCAACGGCATGTCGCTGATCATCTTCGCGGGTATCGTCGTCAACTTCCCGCGCGCGGTGATTGCCACCATCGACCAGATGCAGACCGGCCAGATCGGCCTGCTGACGCTGGCGTTCCTGGTGGTGCTGATGGTCGGCGTGATCGGCGCGATCATCTACGTCGAGCGTGGCCATCGCCGCATCACGGTGCAATACGCCAAGCGGGTGGTGGGCCGCCGCCAGTACGGCGGGTCGAGCACGCACATCCCGCTCAAGGTCAACACCGGCGGCGTGATCCCGGTGATCTTCGCCAGCTCGATCCTGACCTTCCCGCAGACGCTGTCGGGCATGTTCACGCCGGGCGGCTACGCCGACGCGGCGGTGCGGCAGATTGGCTACGGCATGCCGCTCTACAACCTGCTCTACGTGGTGGGCATCATCTTCTTCGCGTATTTCTACACTGCGATCATCTTTAATCCGGATGACGTCTCGGAGAACATGCGCAAGTACGGCGGCTTCATCCCGGGCATTCGTCCCGGCAAGCGGACCGCCGAATACATCGACACCATTCTGGCGCGCATCACGATTGTCGGCGCGGTCTACCTGGCGATGGTGGCAATCCTGCCGGAGTTCCTGCTGACCGGCTTCAAGGTGGCGCCGATTCCGTTCATCGGCGAGTCGCTCGACGCGATTCTGCCGCGCGTGGTCACGCAGGGCTTGAACGTGCAGTTCTTCTTCGGCGGCACGTCGCTCCTGATCGTGGTCGGGGTGGCCATGGATACCGTGAACCAGGTCGAGTCGCAGTTGATCATGCGGCACTACGACGGGTTCATGAAAAAGACGCGAATCCGGGGACGGCGCGGCTAAGGTGGCCCTCAACCTCGTGATGCTTGGCCCGCCGGGGGCGGGCAAGGGCACGCAGGCGGAACGATTCGCCCGCGAGCATGGGATTCCCAAGGTCTCGACCGGGGATATCCTGCGCGAAGCGGTGCACAGCAGAACGGCGCTGGGCCAGGCGGTGCAAGCCGTGATGGAACGCGGCGAGCTGGTGAGCGACGACCTGATCATCGGCATCGTCCGCGAGCGGTTGACGCGGCCGGATGCGCTGGCCGGGTTCGTACTCGACGGGTTTCCGCGCACCGCGGCGCAAGCCAAGGCGCTGGATGAGATTACGGCGTTGCGGGGACCGGTGATTTGCGTCGAAATCAAGGTCCCGGACGAGGAACTGGTGCGGCGGGTGCGGGGCCGGCGGGTGTGTGACGACTGCGGCGCTAACGCCGACGCGTTCGAGCACAAGCCGGATGCGCTGTCGGACTTGTGCCAGAACACCGAACGGTGCCGCGCGGTCGGCCCGAAGTGGGTGGCGCGCTCGGACGACTCGGAGACGGTGGTCCGCGAGCGCCTGAAGATTTACTGGCGCGATACGCGGCCGATGATTGAGTACTACAGCGCGCGGCCGACGTTTCGCGTGATTGACGGCTTGCAGTCGCCCGAACAGGTGCGCGAGGCGCTGGTCGGGGCGGTGGCTTCGGCGCTGGGACGGCCGGTGGCGCAGTGATCGTCTGCAGGTCGGCGGCGGAAATCGAGAAGCTCGCGCGCGTGAACGCCCTGGTGGCCCGCGTGTTGAAGGAGCTGGCGACGGCGGTGCGACCGGGAATCACCACCGCCGATCTCGACGCTCTCGCCGAGCAGCGGTTGCGGGAGGCCGGCGCGGAGCCGGCGTTCAAGGGCTACCACGGCTACCCGGCAACGATTTGCGCGTCGGTGAACGAAGAAGTCGTGCACGGCATTCCATCGCCGCGGGCCCTGGTCGAGGGAGACATCATCTCGATCGACATGGGCGCCAAGCTTGATGGCTTTTACGGCGACTCGGCGGTGACGGTGCCAGTGGGTGCGGTGTCCGCCGAAGCGCAACGGTTGCTCGATGTCACCCGGACCGCGCTCGATCGCGCGGTGGCGACGGTCAAGGCCGGCGCCCGAGTGTCGGATATCGGCGCCGCGGTTCAGTCGTACGTCGAGGCGCAGGGGTTTTCGGTGGTCCGCGAGTTCGTCGGCCACGGCATCGGAACGTCGCTCCACGAGGAGCCGCAGATTCCGAACTACGGGACCGCCGGACGCGGTCCGCGGCTGGCAGAAGGCATGGCGCTCGCGATCGAGCCCATGGTGAACGCGGGCAAGCCCGCGGTGAAGGTGTTGGGAGACGGCTGGACGGCGGTCACGAAAGACAAGGCCCTGTCGGCGCACTTCGAACACACGGTGGTGGTCACCGAAGGCGGCTGCCGGGTGCTGACGCTCCCGGACGTGGTCGTCGAAGATGGACGAACCGCAAGCGCCGCCCGATAGGCTGGCGGACGGGGTCGTGAAGGAACTGCTGCCAAGCCAGCTCGTGCGAGTGGAGCTGGAGGGGCGGCACCAGGTGACGGCGCACCTGGCCAGTCCGGTCGGACGTAATTTTGTCCGGGTCCTGGTCGGTGATCGGGTGAGGGTCGCGCTCATGGGTAACGACCCAAGCCGCGGACGGATCGTGGAGAAGTTATGAAAGTTAGAGCCTCGGTTAAGAAAATTTGCGTGAAGTGCAAGGTTGTCCGCCGCCGTGGGGTGGTCCGGGTGATCTGCAGTAACCAGAAGCACAAGCAGCGGCAAGGATAAGACATGGCGCGTATTTCAGGTGTCGATCTCCCGCGCACGAAGCGCATTGAGATTGGTCTCACGTATATCTTCGGCATCGGGCGTCATCGCTCGAACGCCGTGCTGACGGCAGCTGGTGTCGATCCGAACGTCCGGGTGAAGGACCTCACCGAAGACGACGTCCGCAAGATCACCCGCGTCCTGGAAGATCAGGGCGGCGTGGAAGGCGATCTCCGCAAGGAAATCTCCTTGAACATCAAGCGGCTGATCGAGATCGGCAGCTATCGCGGCGGCCGTCACCGCCGCAACCTGCCGTTGCGCGGGCAGCGGACCAAGACCAACGCGCGCACGCGGAAGGGCCCTCGCAAGGGCGCCGTGGCGAAGAAGAAGACGGTTTAAATCATGGCCAAAGCAGAGACTCCGGGCGGCGCGGAAGCACCGACCAAGAAAAAGAAGGCGTTCAAGAAGCGCGGCGAGAAGCGCATTGTCCACCATGGCTTCGTGCACGTGCAGGCGTCGTTCAACAACACGCTGATCACGATCACCGACGCCGAGGGTGCGGTGGTGTCGTGGTCGAGCGCCGGCGCGATTGGCTTCAAGGGCTCGCGCAAGGGCACGCCGTTCGCGGCGACCCAGGCTGCGCTCAGTGCCACCAACGCCGCCAAGACCTTTGGCATGCGCTCGTGCGACGTGCTGGTCAAGGGCCCCGGCTCCGGCCGCGAGTCGGCGATCCGCGCGCTGCAGACGGCGGGCCTCGAGGTGCGATCGATCCGCGACGTCACGCCGATCCCGCACAACGGCTGCCGGCCGCCGAAGCGCCGTCGCGTCTGATTACTGCTACTGGATACTGGATACTGATTTATGGCTCGATATAACGGACCCGTTTGCCGCCTGTGCCGCCGTGAGGGCATGAAGCTGTTCCTCAAGGGCGAGCGCTGCTACACCGAAAAGTGCGCGATCGAAAAGCGCAACATGCCCCCCGGGCAGCACGGCCGCCTGCGCAAGGCGAAGATGGTCGGCTACGCCGTCCAGTTGCGCGAGAAGCAGAAGGTCAAGCGCATCTATGGGGTGCTCGAAGACCAGTTCCGCGGCTACTTCGCCCAGGCCGATCGCACCCGCGGCGGCATTACCGGCGAGACGCTGCTGCAGCTGCTGGAGCGCCGTCTCGACAACGTGGTCTACCGCATGGGTCTTGGCACCTCGCGCGCCCAGGCGCGCCAGCTGGTTCGCCACGGCCACTTCCTGGTCAACGGCAAGAAGGTCGACATTCCGTCGTACTCGTTGAAGGCCGGCGACACCGTGGCGGTCCGCGAGGGCAGCCGTGCCAACACCACCATCATCCACGCCACCGCAGAAGTGAAGGGCCGCGGCATTCCCGAATGGCTCTCGCTCGAGGGCGAGATGGGCGGCAAGGTCGTCAGCATGCCGACCCGCGAACAGATCAACCTGCCCGTGCAGGAACAGCTCATCGTCGAGCTCTACAGCAAGTAGTGCCAGGAGGGCGGGACTTCAGTCCCGCCCCTTCGCCAGCCGCGCTCCAGCAGTTTTTCAGGCCTGCAGCGAGCGAGCGTGGTCATTACCCGCAGGCCTGGAGGCCAGAGTTGCTGGCCCGTAAGCGAAAGGACGAGATCCCATGTTGTGGAAAGGTTTTCAGCGCCCCAAGCGCCTTGAGTTCGAACGCGAGACGCTGACCGATCGCTTCGGCCGCTTCTACGCGCAGCCCTTCGAGCGCGGCTTCGGCACCACCGTCGGCAACGCCCTGCGTCGCGTGCTGCTGTCGTCGATTGAAGGCGCCGCCATCACCGCGGTGCAGATTGACGGCGTGCTCCACGAGTTCTCGCCGATCAAGGGCGTGGTCGAGGATGCCACCGACATCATCCTGAACCTCAAGCAGTTGCCGCTGACCTGTCACGTCGACTACACCAAGACGCTGACGTTGCGGAAGGACAAGGCGGGCCCGGTGCGCGCCTCGGACATCGAAGCCGATGCCGACGTCGAAATCCTGGAACCGGATGCCATCATTGCGACCGTCGCTGAAGGCGGCAAGCTGCACATGCAGTTGCGCGTCAAGCGCGGCCGCGGCTACGTCTCGGCCGACCGCAACTTCGACGAGGACCTCGGCATTGGCTGGATCCCGATTGACTCGGTCCACTCGCCGGTCAAGAAGGTGAACTACCTGGTGGAAGGCGCCCGCATCGGCCAGACCACCGACTACGACAAGCTGACCATCGAAGTGTGGACCAACGGCTCGGTCACGCCCCGCGACGCCGTGTCGCTGTCGGCCAAGCTGATCCGTGACCACCTGAACATCTTCGTCAGCCTCGATGAAGCGGACGATGAGTCGTCGGAAGCGGGCGCGGAAACGCCGCGCCTCGGCGTCACCAACGAGCACCTCGACAAGAGCGTCGAAGAACTCGAACTGTCGGTGCGGTCATACAACTGCCTGAAGAACGCCAACATCCGGACCATCCGCGAGCTGGTCGGCAAGACCGAAACCGAGATGCTGAAGACCAAGAATTTTGGGCGCAAGTCGCTCAACGAGATCAAGGAGATCCTGACGTTGATGGGGCTGAGCCTCGGCATGAAGCTCGACTCGCCCTCGACGGCGGAATAAACAGTCATGCGTCATCGAAATGCACATCGCAAGCTCGGCCGGGACACGTCGCACCGCACGGCGCTGCTTCGCAACCAGGCCGAGGCCCTGCTTCGCCACGAACGGATCGAAACGACCGTCCCGAAGGCGAAGGAGCTGCGCCCCTACGTTGAACGGCTGATCACGATCGCCAAGCGTGGCGTGAAGGCGAACGACCCCAAGGGCGTCTCGCTGTCGGCGCGCCGTTTGGTCATGCGTGACATCCTGAATGAGACCGTGGTCACCAAGCTGTTCGACCAGTTGGCTCCCCGCTTCATGGAACGTCCGGGTGGCTACACCCGCGTCCTCAAGCTCGGTCACCGTCGCGGCGATGCCGCCGAGATGGCGCAGATCGAGCTGCTCGGCAGCGAGTTCGATCCGAAGAAAGCCGAAGCCGAGAAGAAGGCGGCCGACGAAGCCGCCGCGGCCGGCGATCAGCCCAAGTCGAAGAAGAGCGTCGGCGAGCGCCTCAAGGCCGCGGCCAAGAGCATTCGTGGCGGCGGTGGCCAGAAGAACAAGGGCGACGGCGGCCCGAAGACCAAGGCCAGCAAGCCCGCCCGTGGCGCGTCGAAGCAAACCTCGACGCCCCGCAAGGCTGGCGGCGCGTAAGTTTCTCTAGGTTAAAGACGCCGGGTTGAATTTCGTGACTGATAACGCGAAATTCAACCCGGCGTCCTTACGTACCGAATTCGGCGACATCGACATCTACGTCTTCGACCAGTTGCTGCGCGGCCGCATCGCCCCTGGCAGGCGGGTGTTCGACGCCGGCTGCGGTGGCGGACGCAACCTCGTCTACCTGCTGCGCCAGGGGTTCGATGTGTTCGGGAACGACCTGAACCCGGACGCGGTTGCGACGGTGCGCGCGCTGGCACCCGAATCGGATTTTCGCGTGGAAGCCATTGAAGACACGTCGTTCGCCGAGGCCAGCGCCGACGTCGTGATCGCGAACGCCGTGTTGCACTTTGCCCGCGACGCCGCGCATTTTGAGGCCATGCTGCGGTCGCTGTGGCGTGTGCTCAAGCCCGGTGGCGTGTTCTTCGCCCGGCTGGCGTCGACCATCGGAATAGAGGGCCAACTGCAGGCAGAGCTTGCCTCGCCGAAGCTCGCCCCGCCCACGCGCGTGAGCGGAGGCGGGCGGTATCGGCTGCCGGACGGCTCCGACTGTTACCTCGTCGACGCCGATACCATCCTTGAGTGGACCGCCCGTCTCGGCGGCGAGTTGCTGGACCCCATCAAGACCACCGTGGTGCACGACCAGCGTTCGATGACCACATGGGTCGCCCGCCGACGGTAAAATACAGGACGTATGGATCTGGTGACGACGCTCCTCGACAACAACCGGAAGTGGGCCGCCCAACGGGTCAAGAACGATCCCCAGTTCTTCACGCGGCTGGCGGGACAGCAGGCTCCGTCCTACCTGTGGGTGGGCTGCTCGGATAGCCGCGTCCCGGCCAACGAGATTGTCGGCCTCGACCCCGGCGAGCTCTTCGTCCACCGCAACGTCGCCAACATCGTCGTTCACACGGACGTGAATTGCCTGTCGGTGCTGCAGTATGCCGTGGACATGCTTAAGGTGCAGCACGTCATCGTCTGCGGCCACTACGGCTGCGGCGGCATTCGCGCCGCGCTCGACGGCACCGCCCATGGACTGATCGACAACTGGCTGCAGCACGTGCAGGACGTCAAGGAAGCGCATCAGGCGGAACTGCTGACCCTCGCCGACGTCAACGACCGCATCAACCGCCTGGCGGAATTGAACGTGATCGAGCAGGTCCGCAACATCTCGCGCACCACGATCGTGCAGGACGCGTGGCGCCGCGACCAGCCGCTCAAGCTACACGGCTGGATCTACGGCCTGACCGACGGCCTGATCCACGACCTCGGCGTCTCGGTCTCTGCTTAGCCGGGCCCCGCGCGCGGCAGGGCGAGTGCCTCGGCCACCGCCCCCGCCTTTTCGGTCTGCACTTCCACGCCGGCGACGCCATCGACGACGACCATGGCGGCATCGGCGACTTGCAGCGCGGCGTGCGCCGCGGCAAAGAAATTGCCAAAGCCAGGGGTGTCAATCAGGTTGATCTTGGTCTCATTCCACTCGGCGTAGGCGAGGCTGGCCGAGCGCGTGTGCTTGCGGGCGATTTCTTCTTTGTCGGAGTCGGTGACCGTGGTCCCGTCATCGACGAGGCCGAGGCGGTTGACCATCCCGCTGTCGAACAGCAGGGCCGAGTTCAGCTGCGTCTTGCCAGACCCGCCGTGCCCCACCACGGCCACGTTACCGATACTGGCAGCGTCGTAGACCTTCATGGGTGGTACCCTCCCGGGCGATCAACGCCCGATCAGGCGATAGTAGCTCGGGGTCCAGGGCCCGGACCTATTCGTAGCGCAAGGCTTCGATCGGGTCGAGGCGCGAGGCGCGCCAGGCCGGGAGCATGCCGAAGAAGATGCCGATCGAGGCCGAGAAACCCAGGCCGAGCGCGAACGACCACCAGGGGAGCGAGACCGGGAAGCCCGAGATCAGGTTCACCGCCAGGCCGATAGTGCTGCCCATCAGGACCCCGAGAATGCCGCCGACCGAGGTCAGCACCGCGGCTTCGATCAGGAACTGCACGAGAATTTCACGCCGTCTGGCGCCGATCGCCAGGCGGACCCCGATCTCCCGCGTTCGCTCGGTTACCGAGATGGTCATGATCGCCATCACGCCAATACCGCCGACCATCAGCGCGATTGACGAAATCACGACCAGCGCCAGCAGGATCGCGGCGGAGATTTGATCCCACACCGCGAGAATGGCGTCGGACGTGACGAGATCGAAGTCGTTGGGTTTGTCGAGCGTCAGGCCGTGGCGAATCCGCATGATCGTCTCGACCTCACGCATCGTCTCTTCGCGCGCAACGCCTTCACGCGGCAGTACCGCGATCATGATCGGCATCCCCATGCGGCCGCGCTGGACGCGTTCGTGGCCGAACTGCTTGCGGAACGCCGTGTAGGGCACGATCACGAAGTCGTCGGCGCCGCCGAAGCCGCCCGGTGACGGTCGCTTGCCGACCACACCGAGCACGAGGTACTCGACGTTGCCGATGCGCGCCGACTTGCCGATCGGGTCAATCCCGCGTTTCTCGAACAGGGCCTCGTACGGTCCGTAGCCGATCACCGCGACCGCTCGACCGCGTCGCACTTCTTGCTCGGTGAACGAGCGCCCGAGGTGCATCTTGGCGAAGTT
>Ga0049084_10001152_pt1 | contig 10848 bp, 6 predicted proteins | sample GreLakmeON33MSRF_FD_66720 | JGI IMG/M metagenome (GOLD analysis project Ga0049084, IMG submission 66720) | Freshwater lentic microbial communities from great Laurentian Lakes, MI, USA - Great Lakes metaG ON33MSRF | ecosystem: Environmental > Aquatic > Freshwater > Lake | place: Great Lakes... | reverse complement strand
TCTCAGTTCAGATTGCACTCTGCAACTCGGGTGCATGAAGCTGGAATCGCTAGTAATCGCAGATCAGCACGCTGCGGTGAATACGTTCCCGGGCCTTGTACACACCGCCCGTCACACCATGGGAGTTGGTTCTACCCGAAGACGGTTTGCTAACCGCAAGGAGGCAGCCGGCCACGGTAGGGTCAGCGACTGGGGTGAAGTCGTAACAAGGTAGCCGTAGGGGAACCTGCGGCTGGATCACCTCCTTTCAAGGACGTTTCTGGAGCAATCTGGGAACTTCTTGCAATCGCCATCCCATCTGTACCCACAGATGATTGGCAAATCGAACTCCGGCGGATCGCCGTCTTCGTATCCCTTTCGTATGATGAATTTAAACGCAGGCATTGCCAACAAGCAGCTGGGCGACCGGGCCTGTAGCTCAGTTGGTTAGAGCGCGCGCTTGATAAGCGTGAGGTCGGAAGTTCAAGTCTTCCCAGGCCCACCAACCTCCGCTCGCATCAGTGAGAGGTGGTTGTCCCCCCCCCGAATAAAAATGCGGCGGACCAGTTTTTAAGGTCAGGGCGAGCTTTCCTAACGGGGCCATAGCTCAGCTGGGAGAGCGCCGGCTTTGCAAGCCGGAGGTCGTCGGTTCGATCCCGACTGGCTCCACCATTTTCTCCCGTTTGTGTGGTTGAGGAAATCTGAGTGGTTGAGAAAACAGAGAATTCATCATGCGAATTTCGAATTTGAATAGGTTTCAGGGCGAAAGCCCTGTTCGTCGGTTCTTTGACATCGTGAATAGGCAACCAAGGTTTTTATGATCGTCGTTTCTGTGATAGAAACGCTGATCGTAAGTTCCAATATGTAAGTTTGTCCAAATTTTAAGTCTTTATTGGACAGGCTTGCGGGTTTTGTATCTTCACGCTGATGCCTCCGCCCCGAAGGTGGATCATCAGCAAAACTTAAACTCAATATCGAACCTTAAAAATTCGAGCATGGATCCTGACCGCAAAAGCAGGGCCCCAGCGATTGAGCAACGAGCGTTAACCGCATTCAGATGTTTTGCTGACTTCTGAGTATGCGGGTTCTTAAGTGCGAAAAGGGCATCTGGTGGATGCCTTGGCGACACAAGGCGATGAAGGACGTGGCACTCTGCGATAAGGTCCGGGGAGGCGAGAGCACCCTTTGATCCGGACATTTCCGAATGGGGAAACCCACCCGTAAGGGTATCTGCATCTGAATACATAGGGTGCGGAAGCGAACCCAGGGAACTGAAACATCTCAGTACCTGGAGGAAAGGACATCAACCGAGACTCCGCTAGTAGTGGCGAGCGAACGCGGACCAGCCCAGTGATCAATTAGCTTATACCGGAACCGTCTGGAAAGTCGGGCCATAGTGGGTGATAGCCCCGTACGGGAAAGACGCTGATTGATCCTCGAGTAGGACGGGACACGTGAAATCCTGTCTGAACATGGGGGGACCACCCTCCAAGGCTAAGTACTCTGTGTCGACCGATAGTGCACCAGTACCGTGAGGGAAAGGTGAAAAGCACCCCGATAAGGGGAGTGAAATAGTACCTGAAACCGGATGTCTACAAGCAGTCGGAGCCTCCTTGAGGGGCGACGGCGTACCTTTTGCATAATGGGTCAGCGAGTTGGTGTTGCATGCAAGCTTAAGCCGTTAGGTGTAGGCGAAGCGAAAGCGAGTCTTAAAAGGGCGTCTAGTATGCAGTATCAGACCCGAAACCGGGTGATCTAGTCATGGGCAGGTTGAAGGTGAGGTAACATTCACTGGAGGACCGAACTCACTACCGTTGAAAAGGTATGGGATGACCTGTGATTAGGGGTGAAAGGCCAATCAAACTCGGAAATAGCTGGTTCTCCGCGAAAGCTATTTAGGTAGCGCGTCATGCGAATACCTACGGGGGTAGAGCACTGGATGGGCTAGGGGGGCGCGAGTCTTACCAAACCTAACCAAACTCCGAATACCGTAGAGTAATACATGGCAGACAGGCGGCGGGTGCTAAGGTCCGTCGCCAAAAGGGAAACAGCCCAGACCGCCAGCTAAGGTCCCTAAATCTTGGCTAAGTTGGAAAGGATGTGGGAAGGCCATAACAACCAGGAGGTTGGCTTAGAAGCAGCCATCCTTTAAAGAAAGCGTAACAGCTCACTGGTCTAATTAAGCCGTCCTGCGCCGAAGATGTATCGGGGATTAAGCCAAGTACCGAAGCTGCGGGTGTCATAACTTCGGTTATGACGCGGTAGCGGAGCGTTCCGTAAGCCTGCGAAGGTGTACCGTTAGGTATGCTGGAGGTATCGGAAGTGACTATGCTGACATGAGTAGCGACAAAGAGTGTGAGAAACACTCTCGCCGAAAATCCAAGGGTTCCTGCGCAAGGCTAATCCGCGCAGGGTGAGCCGGCTCCTAAGGTGAGGCCGACAGGCGTAATCGATGGGAACCAGGTTAATATTCCTGGGCCAGCTGGATGTGACGTCCTTCGTAAATTGTTCCCGCTTATCGGATTGCGGGGGCTGTGAAGAGGGACCAGGAAATAGCACCAGCATGTGACCGTACCCTAAACCGACACAGGTGGATTGGTAGAGTATACCTAGGCGCTTGAGAGAACTATGTTGAAGGAACTAGGCAATTTGCCCGCGTAACTTCGGGATAAGCGGGCCTCTATGGTGCGCAAGCATTGTAGAGGGGCACAAACCAGGGGGTAGCGACTGTTTATTAAAAACACAGGGCTCTGCGAAGTGGCAACACGACGTATAGGGTCTGACGCCTGCCCGGTGCCGGAAGGTTAAGAGGAGGGGTGCAAGCTCCGAATCGAAGCCCCGGTAAACGGCGGCCGTAACTATAACGGTCCTAAGGTAGCGAAATTCCTTGTCGGGTAAGTTCCGACCTGCACGAATGGCGTAACGACTTCCCCAGTGTCTCCAACATAGACTCAGCGAAATTGAATTCTCCGTGAAGATGCGGAGTACCCGCGGCCAGACGGAAAGACCCCGTGCACCTTTACTATAGTTTTGCATTGGTACTAGGCATTGGATGTGTAGGATAGGTCGGAGGCTTTGAAGCAGTGGCGCTAGCTATTGTGGAGCCAACGTTGAAATACGACCCTTTTGGTGACTGGTATCTAACCGCGTCCCGTTAACCGGGACCGGGACACTGCATGATGGGTAGTTTGACTGGGGCGGTCGCCTCCGAAAGAGTAACGGAGGCGCGCGATGGTGGGCTCAAGCCGGTCGGAAATCGGCTGTTGAGTGCAAGAGCATAAGCCCGCCTGACTGCGAGACCGACGGGTCGAGCAGAGACGAAAGTCGGTTCTAGTGATCCGGTGGTTCTAAGTGGAAGGGCCATCGCTCAACGGATAAAAGGTACGCCGGGGATAACAGGCTGATACCCCCCAAGAGTCCACATCGACGGGGGTGTTTGGCACCTCGATGTCGACTCATCACATCCTGGGGCTGGAGCAGGTCCCAAGGGTTTGGCTGTTCGCCAATTAAAGTGGTACGTGAGTTGGGTTTAGAACGTCGTGAGACAGTTCGGTCCCTATCTACCGTGGGTGTTGGAAGCTTGAGAGGATCTGTCCCTAGTACGAGAGGACCGGGATGGACGTACCTCTGGTGTACCAGTTGTTCCGCCAGGAGCATCGCTGGGTAGCTATGTACGGACGGGATAACCGCTGAATGCATCTAAGCGGGAAACCCACCTCAAAACCAGGCTTCCCTGAGAATCGTGATAGACCATCACGTTGATAGGCCGGGTGTGGAAGCGCAGCAATGCGTGCAGCTAACCGGTACTAATTATTCGATAGACTTGAGAGCCCGTATTCTCAGACGTCAGGCCTGAACCGCAAGGTTCATCGCTCGACTATGAAATGCGAGATAACGCTCAAGAAGACACAAAACATTGGAACAAAAAACCTTGGTTCGCGACATTTTTTAAGCCGTCCGGTTTCGGACGATCTGGTGGTAATGGCGAGGATGAAACACCCGATCCCATCCCGAACTCGGCCGTGAAAAGCCTCAGCGCCGATGGTACTGTATCTCAAGATGCGGGAGAGTAGGACACTGCCAGGTCTTCCGAAATCGGATCGCTTAATAAATGTCGTGAATGCCTAGACACGATGCAAGAACTCTCGAAGCGATCTGCAATTGATGTAGAAGCTTCGTGATATACAGAACCGGCCATTTCTTATTTCAAATGAACTTGGCTGGTCGCGCGCAAACACACGTGCTGTGGTGACGCGGGGTGGAGCAGTCTGGTAGCTCGTCAGGCTCATAACCTGAAGGTCCTAGGTTCAAATCCTAGCCCCGCAACCACTTCTTCTGAATGTTCTCAACGACTTAGCTTACGACCGAGAAACGACTTCATAGTCGCATGTCAGAAACGTGTCAGAAACGTGTCAATCTGCTCCTCTTTTTGAGCGATCTTCAGTGGTCTGAAGGTCCTAGGTTCAAATCCTAGCCCCGCAACCAACTTTATAAATCATATCAATGATATGCATTCGAGTGCCCGTGATCTGCTGGCCTTTTAATTGCCTCAGGATCACGTGCACCCAGTCATAGCGCAGTACACGCGCTAACATACTGATCGGCATCCGACATCGCTCTTGGTAAGGGGGAGGCCGAGTGTTCAATCCACTCCGGCAGCACCAATATAAATAAATGAGTTACAGAGTTTTCCGGAATTCGTTATTTCGACCGCGTAAGCAATGGGTAAGCATAACACGGATGTGGGCCCTGTATGTCGTCAGAACATTTGGGACCGATGGGGGAGTGATTTAGCGGAGTGTTGGCCTCACCTGGTTGATTGATCTTAAGCGGCGAGCTTTTTGCTGGGTTTTCGAGCGCTTAACGGGCGGCCTGTTCCTGGTATATAGTCAAGTTTCTGCCCTGCGATTGCGGCCAAAACCACTTCAGCGAGGAGCGCGGCCATGAATGTTCACACCCCCGCCACTGTATCGTTGGATGCTTTTTTTTCATCGCTGCTGAGTGAATTTGAATCCCAAACTGTGGCCAGCCCTGCATTGGGGCGGCGGTCTTTGCTTAAGCTCAGTGTCGGGTCGGGCTTGGTTCTCGCTTTTTGTCTGGGTGGGCACACCACATCAGCAAACGCTGCCGTTACATCTAAGGAATTTTCGCCCAACGCGTACTTACGCATTTCGCCCGAGGGGCAAATTTTGATTTATGCCAAAAACCCCGAAATCGGGCAGGGCGTCAAAACATCCTTGCCGATGATTGTGGCGGAAGAACTTGATGCTGCGTGGGCCGATGTGGTGGTCGCGCAGTCGGCGATTAACGCGAAATTGTATGGCCGCCAGGCTGCCGGCGGGTCCACCTCCATTCCTGTGAATTTTGAACCACTGCGCCGTGCGGGTGCTGTTGCGCGCGCCATGTTGGTGTCGGCCGCCGCAAAGCAGTGGGGTGTCAAAGATGCCGAGTGCACCACAGCCGACAGCGCAGTGTTTCATGCGGCCACCAATCGTCGTCTGAGTTACGGCGCGTTGACCACGCGGGCGGCGAGCTTGCCTGTGCCAGACCCGATGACATTGACACTCAAAACCCGCGATCAATTTAAGTTGCTAGGTACGCGCATCGGGGGTGTCGACAACCCCAAGGTCGTGTCGGGCGCGCCGTTATTCGGCTCGGACCAGGTTGTGCCGGGCATGGCCTATGCCGTGTACGAAAAATGCCCCGCCGTCGGCGGCAAAGTTGTCAGCGCAAACCTCGCGCATATCAAAACATTGCCAGGTGTGCGCGATGCTTTTGTGTTGGAGGGCAATGGCGTTGTCCAAGACCTGATGCCGGGCGTTGCGATTGTTGCCGATTCCACCTGGGCTGCGTTTAGCGCGCGGCGCGCGCTGCAAGTGGAATGGGATGAAAGCGCGGCGTCCAAAGATAGTTGGAGTGAAGCATCAGCTCAGGCCCGCGAATTGGCTAAAACAAGCGGCCCACAAGAGATCGCCAAGAAGGGCGATGTGGACCAAGCCTTCAAGGGGGCCGCCAAAACCGTTGATGCGTTTTACAGCTACCCATTCTTGCCGCACGCACCTATGGAGCCGCAAAATTGCACCGCGTGGTTTAAGGGCGATGCTGTTGAGTTGTGGGCGCCAACCCAAACCCCGCAGCGCGGCCTCACACAAGTGGCCAAGCTGCTGGAGTTATCTGAAGACAAAGTGACCGTCAATCAAACGCGTGCTGGTGGCGGTTTCGGCCGTCGTCTTACCAACGATTATATGTGCGAGGCTGCCGCGATCTCGAAGCAAGCGGGGGTGCCAGTTAAACTGCAATGGAGCCGCGAAGATGATACGCGCCACGACTTCTATCGTGTTGGCGGATTTCATTCGCTCAGCGGCGCGTTGGATGCCGTAGGTAAGCTCATCGGCTTTCGTGATCATTTCATCACCTTCAGTGCCGACGGTAAAGCGCCAGTGATGGGTGGAAATATAACACAGGAAGAATTTCCCATTCCGTTGCTGGTCAATGCACAAATCACGCAAACTATGTTGCCACTCAAAATTCCGTGTGGGGCATGGCGCGCACCGAAGTCCAATTCTGTGGCCTTCGCGGTTCAATCTTTCCTCCACGAAATGGCAACGGCGGCGGGCCGCGATCACTTGGAATTCTTGCTCGAAATTATGGGCGAGCCAATGTGGCTAGCCCCGGGCACACCAGGTGCGCTCCATACGGGCCGGGCGGCAGGCGTGATTAAGCTGGCGGCTGAAAAATCTGGCTGGGGCACGAAGTTGCCAGCCGGGCGCGCGCTGGGGCTGGCATTTTATTTTAGCCACGCGGGGCACGTGGCTGAAGTGGCCGAGGTGAGTGTGGATGCAGCCCGCAATGTGAAAGTCCACAAAGTCACTGTCGCTGTCGACATCGGACCCGTGGTGAATTTAAGTGGCGCTGAAAATCAGGTGCAGGGCTCTGTGATCGACGGGCTCAGTACCATGATGAATCTGGAACTCAGCATCGAGAATGGTCGCATCAAGGAAAGCAATTTCCACGACTATCCCATCATGCGCATGGCCGACGCGCCCGACGTGGATGTGCATTTTATTCAATCAGAATTCCCGCCTACCGGTATAGGCGAGCCCGCGCTGCCGCCCTTAGCGCCCGCGGTGGCCAACGCCGTGTTCGCCGCCAGCGGGATACGCGTGCGCGCCCTGCCCATGATGACGCGCGGGCTGGTGCGCAACATCGTCGCGGATGCGTCGGGCGGGAGGTAGAGCATGACGAGGAAGAGGTGCGGTGAATAAAGCGCAAAATATCTGCGTTGCATTTTAACGCTGACCCTCAACTCATCACTTGCTCTTACGTTTCTGTCTCTCGGTCATAGGTATAAACGCTACTTGGTCCTGTGCCCTGCAGAGAATCCTCACAATTCACAGCTCAAATGTTCCACTGGGTAGCCAGTATAGCCTGTAAACAACCGACAATAACCGGTGTAACCGGTCGCTGCACTTCAACACAGCGCGTTGACCATCCCGCCCGTCCAGCATAATGTCCCTCCTGCGATAGGTTCCTCGAAAGAGGATGAAAAGGGAACTCAGGTGGAACACCTGGGCTGCCCCCGCAACTGTAAGCGGCGAGTCCGCGCGTCACTAAGCCACTGGATGTTCGAGTATCCGGGAAGGCGGCGCACCACGGACAACGACCCGCGAGCCAGGAGACCTGCCTGTCGTCGTCGTCCTTCGTTTGGCCGGGGTGTGCCACGCGAACGGGGGTTTCCCGAGAGGCGGCAAGTGTTGTTCACCGTGCGTTGCGCGGGGGCAAGGCAGGTCTGCTTTTCGTCCAGCCCCATCCCTTCGTGCGCATTTGTCGCTGATACGAAGGGAAGACCCATGCCTCGCACTCTCATTGCCACCATATCCATTGCGGTTGTTCTTGCTGCTGCGCCGCTTGCGGCACAAACTGCTATCGAACAAATCGTGGTCTCAGCCACGCGCTCACCGCAACCGCTCTATCGGGTCGGCTCATCAATCACCGTGCTCACGGCCGATGTGATTCAATCGACCCAAACCCAGATCGTCTCGGACTTGCTCAGCCAAACAACTGGCGTCAACGTCACGCGCAGTGGTGGGGTTGGTGGTGCCACATCGCTGCGTATTCGCGGCGCTGAGCCCGATCAAACCGTAGTCATTATCGATGGTGTGAAGCTCAACGATCCATCCTCGGTCGGTGGCGGTTACAACTTCGCTAACCTTTTGGTCGGAGACATCGAGCGCATAGAAGTTTTGCGCGGTGCGCAGTCCACGCTGTGGGGCAGCCAGGCCATCGGTGGCGTTGTCAGCATTCAGACGGCTACGCCGACCAAAGCCTTTGAAGCCTCGGGCGAAGTTGAGGGTGGCTCGCGCAGCACCGTTTCGCTTCGTGGCGGGGCAGGTGGAAAAACCGATCGCGTTGTGTGGCGGTTAGCAGGCAACCACTATTCCACCGATGGCATTTCCTCGTTTGCTGCCGGAAAGGAGGCCGATGGCTACCGTAACACCGGCCTCAGTGGTCGTGCGCGCGTTGATATGGCTGACAATGTCTCGCTCGATGCGCGTGGCGTTTACTCCAATAGTCGCAATGAATTCGATGGCTTTCCCGCCCCCGCATTCGCTTTTGGCGACACCGCTGAGTACGGCTTCACCAAGGAGTTCGTGGGCTATACGGGCCTGAATGTTGATCTGTTCGACAACAAGCTGAAGAACCGCGTGGCCTACGCCCTTACCGACACCAATCGCGATAACATCAATCCTGCTCAAGCCGTGACAACTACCACATTTGATGCCGCAGGTAAGAATAAGCGCTGGGAGTATCAGGGCACATTCGTGATTGTCGAAAATTGGTCTGCTGTGTTTGGGATCGAAAATGAGGCATCCTCCTTGCGCACGGCTTCGCCATCGACGTTCACGCCCAACCCTGTGCCCGTGCGCAATAAAGCCGAGATCACGAGCGCCTATGCGCAGGTCCAGGGCGAACTGACCGCTGGATTAACGCTGACCGGCGGGCTTCGGCACGACGATCACAATACCTTTGGTACGCGTACCTTAGGGCAAGCCGCCGCCGCGTGGTCGCTGAACAACGGCAATACCATTTTACGCGCAAGTTTTGGACAGGGCTTTAAAGCACCGACGCTGTTCCAACTGTTTAGCTCGTTCGGGAACAAAGCTTTGCGACCCGAAGAAGCAGACAGCTGGGATGGGGGCATTGAGCAACGCTTTGCTGATGGCAATGTCGTGATTTCGGCCATTGGGTTTACGCGCAAGACCAAGAACCAAATCGACTTTGCCGGGTGCCCTGGCAATCCATTTTGCCGACCTGCGACGTTTGGTGTGTATGACAATATCGCGAGCACCAAAGCAGATGGCATCGAACTTGCTGCCACCGCCAAAGTTGAAGCTTTGTCGATCCAAGCTAATTATACGTACACCGACACTGAAAACACCTCGCTCGGAAACGCCAACAGGGGCAAGGTTCTCGCGCGCCGACCTAAGACCATAGCGAACCTGTGGCTTACCTACGCTTGGCCCACTAACGTCTCAACAGGGATCGGCGTGCGATACGTCGGGGACTCATTTGACAATGCGGCTAACTCATTTGTGCTCGAAGATTATGTCGTGGTTGATCTTCGCGCATCGTGGCCGATCAACGGTACAGTCGAGTTATATGGTCGCGTCGAGAATGTGTTTGATAAGAGCTACGCCACCACACGGAATTACGGATCACCTGGGCGAGGGGCCTTTGCCGGTGTTCGCGCGAAATTCTAAAAGAATTGCCTGCACTATTGCTGTCGCGATCTGCGGCTGGACATCTGTGGCATGTGCAGATGTCCAGCGCGTCGTGTCGCTCTATCCATGCTTGGATACCATTTTGGTTCATGTGGCAGATCGCGAACAAATCGCCGCGTTGAGTTATTACGCCAGCGATCCGCGATCTTCGACGATTGCCGATATTGCAAAAACCCTCCCCATGACTTACGGCACCGCAGAGGAAATTGTTTCGTTACGACCAGATCTTGTCATTAGCAGCCAATACGCGCCGCAAAAGACACATGAGGCACTGCAACGTCTTGGTGCAAAGATCGCCCTCTTCGATGTTCCGCTCACCCTAGCTGAAAGCATCGCGCAAGTTCGTGAGCTGGCTCGTGCCGTTAACCGCCCCGAGCGAGGTGAGGCGGTGGTTGCCAATATCGAAGCGGCACTGGTGGCGGCAGCCGCGCCACCCAATACCCCGCCGATCAGCGCTTTGGTGTTTCAGTCCAACGGCTTTTTTGCAGGCCAAGGCGTCTTGATTGATGAACTGCTGGGGCGCACGGGCTTTGTTAACGTCGCGGCCCGTTACCAACTCGGGCAATTCGGTGTCGTGACATTGGAACGCATGATCGCCGATCCGCCGCAAGCCTTGTTGTCCGGCGTGATCGAAGCGGGTGGCCTGACGTGGGGCGATCGGTTGGTGTCACATCCAGCGTTGGCGCGCGTGGCCCAGGGTATGGCGCGAGCGGAATTGCCAGAGCGGCTGTTATTATGCGGCGGGCCTGTGATCCCGCAAACTGTCGCGGTCTTGGCTGATGCGCGTCGCCGTATTGCGAGTGCTGCGCCATGAGAAGCATTTCGGCACGTTTCCTTTACAGTGCTCTTCTCTTCGCGCTCGTGACGCTGAGTTGCGGAAGCCTCATCGCGGGTAAGGTGTGGGTGCCATGGAGTGCATGGTTTGCGGTGAACGATGACCCTCTCTGGGTGATTATTCTTGAATTGCGTATTCCTAGGACGATCTTAGGTGTCGCTGTCGGCTTCGCTTTGGGCGTCTCGGGAGCTGCACTTCAGGGCTATACGCGCAATCCCTTGGCCGATCCCGGTGTGCTTGGCGTCTCGGCTT
>Ga0049084_10001144_pt1 | contig 10872 bp, 10 predicted proteins | sample GreLakmeON33MSRF_FD_66720 | JGI IMG/M metagenome (GOLD analysis project Ga0049084, IMG submission 66720) | Freshwater lentic microbial communities from great Laurentian Lakes, MI, USA - Great Lakes metaG ON33MSRF | ecosystem: Environmental > Aquatic > Freshwater > Lake | place: Great Lakes... | reverse complement strand
GCATCGGTGCCGCCGATGAGGCGATCGCCATGCGTGGCGGTGGTGCCCGACACGGAAATGGAGTGTCCTTTGCGCACCGCGCGGCTATACCCAGCCATCGGCTCCCATACGGTGCCGCTCAGTGCCAGCGTGCGTCCATTCACGCCGGGCCGCGTGGTGAACGGCGCCGGAAATTGCGACACATGATGGCTGAGGTCACCGCTCGCAGTGAGATACGGCGCCTGTCGATATTCATCGCCGCAATCACCGGGAATCGCGGTGAGCGCCGCCTGCGCGTCGGCAATGGTGCGGCGATCGTCGTCGTCGAGCGTGAAGGTGAACAGTTGCGCCGTGTCGGCGACATGCGCCGACTGCCCAAGGCGCGCGCCAACAATGACGCCGGCCACGCCGGGCTGATCGAGTACCCACTTGCTGGCCACGGCAGCAATCGAGACGTCGTGCTTCGTGGCCACGGTGTGCGCGGCGCGCAGCACGCCCTGAAACGGCGCCCAGCCACCGGCGGCGCGAATGAACCGACCATACTTCATCTGCGACCAGGTGCTGAGCGTGTCCCAGTCGGGTTCGGCCGCGCCGAGCCAGCGTTCGCTGAGAAATCCGCCCAGTAGCGTGCCGTAGCAGAGGAGGCCAACGCCGTTCGCCAACGCGTACGGGGCGAGCTTGGCGGTGAAGCGCGTGTCGAGCAGCGATCCACTGACCTGATTGCTCGCAATGCGAATACCGCTGGCCACGGCCACCCGCAGGTGCGCGGTGTCCACGTTCGTGAGGCCGATTGCGCCAATGCGGCCGGCGTCGCGTTCGGCTTCCAGATACCACAGTGCATCGAGCCAGCGCGGATCGGTGAAGGTCCACGCGTGAAACTGCAGTACATCGATGCGGTCGGTGCGCAGTCGCGCACAGGCGCGATCGACAGCCGCGCGCACATCGGCCTCCGTGACCGGGCCGGGCTCGGGAACCCACTTGGTGAGGCACTGCACCGACGCGTCGGGGCGCAGCTGCTGGCGGAAAATGCCCGCGACGTCTTCGGCCGAACCGTAATGATCGGCCATGTCGAACGTCGTAAAGCCATGCTCGACATACTCGGCCATCGCGTGCGCGGCTGCGTCGCGATTAAGCACGCGTCCATCGCGCTCCATGTCGGCCAGCTGCCAGAGACCGGTCAGCACACGGGAGATTTCGAGACCAGGGGCGAGCGTGTAACGGGGGATCGTCGTCATCAGTGTCGGCAATGGGGTGTTCAGGGGACAGGCAATTCGCGACCGCCGCGGAAGGCGCGGACACCGCGTGCGGTGTCGTGGAGCAGCAGCAAGGCGTCAGGTCGTCCGTATTGTCGCATGAGGTCGTGCATCAGTGGGGCGTCGTCATCCCACGGGTAGCCGAAGACGACGTCGAAGTCGTCGAGGGCGCGGCCAAGCTGCAGGTAGCCCGATGGTCCGTCACCGATGGTTTCGGATTCGTCGTCACCGCCGAGCCGCTTGTAGCCGGTGGGGAGGAAGCTACCGGCTACGAACTGTGCGTGTGAGGCGAAGCGGGTGGCGAGGGCTCGGGCGGTGGTCACCAGCGAGGCGTCGAGCTCGATGCCGTACGCCTCGAATCCCACCATGTCGGCCATGATGGCGATCACGCCGGTGGCCGAGCCCCACTCGAGGAAGCGGGCACCGGGGGCGCGGTGCACCAACAGGGCGCGGCGTACGGCATCATAGTCGGCGGCCACGAACGCATGGAAGTCGCGGTCGCGCACGGTGCGCTCAAATCGCTCCCAGATGCTCCACCCCTCGGCGCAGATCGCGTCGAGGCGCGCCGCAAGCGCCGTATCGCGCACGGTATCGTGCACGGTATCGTGTGCCGCGTTCAGCAGAGCTCCTGCTACTACAGCGGCGCGCGCATCTTGCTGTTCATGGCGTGGGTGCGCACGGTCTTCATGATCCGGGCCATCCCAATGGGAATTGGTTTTGGCGTTGCTCATCGCGGTAATGTTGCGTCGACCCGCTGGCACCGCTACCACGGTGGCCACCGTGGAATTTCCCAGCGGAAGTCGAACACGGGGACGAACGGAGGATCTCACACCGGAAGCGGTGCGGTACCGGCAACCTGGGACGACGGTGATCGAACTCGTCGGCGTGAGGATCGGGGCGCGGGAGGGGGCCTTCGCTGCGGTCAAATTCGCTATACTTCTTGTTATGAGCCAATACTCGGACTCTCCTCTCCCGCCCACGCGGCGTGCCTTTTTCCTTGCCGCCGCCCAACTGGGGTTGGCGTCCCTCGCGACTGCGACTGCGACCGCGACTGCGACCACGCTCGCAACTGTGGTCGGGACGAAGGCGCTCGGTGCCCAGCCGGCCCCGAAGCGGGCCGCCGCCGCCGCGCTGCCACCGATGACCGTGTATAAAGATCCGAACTGCGGCTGCTGCACCGAATGGGTGAGCCACGTGCGGAAAGCCGGGTTCGTGGTCACTGTCCGAGACACGGCCGACATGTCGAGCGTGAAGGCGTCGTTCGGTGTGCCGTCGGCCCTCGAGTCCTGCCACACGGCGCGGGTCGGTACCTACGCGATCGAAGGGCACGTACCGGCCGATCTGATTCAGAAGCTGCTCCGTGAGCAGCCGGTGGCGCGTGGGTTGGCCGTTCCCGGTATGCCACAAGGGTCGCCGGGCATGGAGCAAGGAGCGCCCAAGGACGCCTTCGACGTGCTCCTGTTCGACAAGGCCGGCAAGACCCGGGTGTTCGCGTCGCGTTGATGGCAACCGACACGGACACCGCGGCGGTGGAGAGTGCGGCGTGGCCCCTGCGGGTGCGCCATGCGCACGACGATGATGTGGCCGATATCGTGGCTCTGAACAACATGTTCGCCCCGGACGGACTTACGCTGCATCGCAGCAAAGCCTTCGTCGTGAGTCACCTGCAGGATTATCAGGTGGTGCGCGGCGCCGACGGCACGCTGATGGGTCAGGTCGCCCTCGACGAGTATTCGCCGTCGCTCGTGGAGCTGGTGTCGCTCGCGGTGGCGACCGAGGCGCAGGGAAACGGTCTCGGGCAGCGGCTGATCACGGCGGCGGAAAAGCTGGCGCGGGAGCGTGGCTACCCAGAGCTGTTCGCCATTTCACTGGCCGAGCCGCTCTTTCTCCGCATGGGATTTCAGGAATCCACGATTCTGCGCTATCCCGAGAAGATTGCGCGTTACCGGGCGATTTCGCGCTCCGAGCTCTCCATTGGCCGGAAGTTCTGCTTCGCAAAGAAGCTGACGTCCATTCCCGCGGCGGGCTGATAGGGCCGTCGTTGGCGCGCGGTAACAATAACGGCGCGCGCGGCCGCGCTCTGCACTTTTCGGGTTGGTCCGGCAGCCAACGGCGTGAGCACGCGGATCTCAAAGGTGGCTTGTCGCAGTGCCGCGACCCGCGGCAGGTGCGTGAACAGCGCTTCATCGCCAACCCAACAGAGCGCTTCGCCCTGCCCGTTCGCGGCAGACGTGGAGAGCGCGATCGGTACGACGGGGACCCCAGCGATCACCGCCGCCTCGAGCAGCGAGGAGCGGAACGGTAGGGTCTGGCGACCGTTGGTCGTGGTGCCTTCCGGGAACAGCACCACGTGCGTCCCGCGTCGTAGCGTCTCGCTGAGGACGGCCACGGCGCGTGGGAGGTCGCGCTTCCGGCGCCGGTCGATCCACACCACATCGAGGGCGGCGCCGAGTGCGCCCACCAGCGGCCAGTCCCGCACCTCGTTCTTCGCCACGAACGTGCAGTCGTAGAACGCCGTCAGGGCGACAATGTCGATCCACGACAGATGGTTCGCGACGAGTAGCGCCGGACCCGCCGCCAGCTGGCCTTCGGCGCGCACCTCGATGGCCAGCAGGCGCAGCACGCCGCGGCACAGCCACCGGACGCCGCGACGCATCAGCTGGCGGCCAACGGGTCTGAGCGCACGCGAGGCGATCGGTCGCATCATGAGGTGCCTCAACCGAACAACGAGGCGTAGCTCCGCGCATCCATATCGTGAATGTCCAGCAAGACGAGAAAGTCGGTTGTTCCAAAGGCATGGTCGAGCGCCGGCGCGCCGCACACTTTGGCGCCGAGTGCCAGGTAGCCTTCGAACAACGGCGGCAGCTCCGCCGCGAGCGCGGTCGCGTCGATCAGGGGTCGGACGCGGCCGTCGTCGGGGAGGGCGCGCGCGGCGGGCCGTGGACGCACGAGAATCCGGTCGTGCATGGCGTGCCGTGCGTGCAGCGCCCGCCACGCCTCGACGGCTGGTTCCTGGGCAACGCCGGCGAGTGAGCAGCAGCCGAACAGGTATTGCTTGTCGTTCCACTGCAGATAGCGTGCGATGCCTTTCCACAACAGCCGCAGCACGCGTCCCGAGCGATGGGCGGGATCGACGCACGCCCGCCCGATCTCGACAGCGCCGATTAACACGCTTCCCGGCACGGCGCCCAGTTCGAACAACGTGGCGCTGTAGAACCCGTGACGAGTAGCCGCCATGACGGCTGTTTGGAGGCGATACGTGCCAACCACCGCGCCGGAGCTTCGCTCGCAGATCATGAGGTGGTGGAACCAGGGATCCCGTTCATCGGCCTCACGCGCTGACGTGGCCGCCGGCGCGGTGGTGTCGGGCGTCCCTTCGCCAAGCTCTTCGCAAAACACCCGGTAGCGCAACGCCTGCACCGCGTGCAGGTCGTGACGGGACCAGGCGAAGCGAAGGACGTACTTGCCGGTCTCAACGGTGCCCGGCGGAATGCCGTCCACGTGGTGCGGGAAGACGTCGGCCTCGCGCGGCGCGACCGTCTGTGTTTCGTCGCCAGCCGGCGTAAGGTAGGGGGTGGTCGACGCGTCAAATGCGCGAGCGAGCATGAGGCCTCCAGTGGTCGGTGACGTCCGTCGCGACGTGCTCGGACGGCACAACGTGCCGCGCCGGGGTACCGAAACGGTGGCCGAATGACCACGAAACGGTCACTACCCGGCAACGGTATGCCCGCACTGCACTGGCCCCGATGCGGCACTGGGGTGAGCTTTCCCCACCACGTCCACACGGTCGGTCGATCCCTCGCTGCCGAAGCGGGTGGACCGCAGCGTGCCGGTGCCGGAAGCCGGCCGACGTTCGGCGCTCTCCTCGCACTACATTGACAATGGCTACACCGGCGACGCGGCTGTTCCACGACCTGCTGAATCGCCAGCAGATCGGACATACCTTCGACCTGTGGGGGCATGACGTGAACCACGATGGGCCGTGGTGGCGTACCATGCTTCCGCTCTATCTGGAGCAACTCGGATGCTGAAGAACAGTCGGGCGTTTTGGGTGGTTTGTGCTGGGTTGGCGATGAGTGCCCCTACGGTGGCGATGGGTCAGGTGGCGGCAAAGAAGCCGGCGGCCGCCGCGGTCTCGATACGGGAGGCGTCGCTCCAGACACGCCTCGCGTATGTGCGCACGATTTTGCGCAACACGCCACTGGTAGACGGGCACAATGATCTGCCCTGGGCGATGCGGGAAGCGGCCAAGGATCCGCTCGACGTCGTGGCGTACGATCTCCGCCGCCCGACCGCCGGCATGACGGACATTGCGCGCCTGCGTAAAGGCATGGTAGGCGGACAGTTCTGGTCGGTGTATATCCCCGGCGAAGTGCGCGACTCCGGCTATGCGCGCATTCAGCTCGAACAGATCGACATCGCCAAGCGCGTGATCGCGCGCTATCCCGACGTGTTCGTGCCCGCCTTTACCGCGGCTGACGTGCGCAAGGCGTATGCACAGGGCAAGATTGGCTCGCTCCTGGGCATGGAAGGCGGACATGCGATCGAGAATTCGTTAGGCGCGCTGCGCTCCTACTACGAACTCGGTGCGCGCTACATGACGCTCACGCACAACGTGACGTTGGATTGGGCCGACGCCGCGAATGATGTGCCGCGCAACAACGGGCTCACCGCCTTCGGCAAGGAAGTCGTGCGCGAGATGAACCGGCTTGGCATGATCGTCGACTTGGCGCACACGTCGCCGGCGGTGATGAGTCAGGCCCTGTCGGTGACTGAAGCGCCGGTGATCTGGTCGCACGCCGCGGCGCGCGGCATCACTGATGTGCCGCGTAATGTGCCCGATTCGATTCTGGCCCGACTCCCCAAGAACGGCGGCGTGGTGATGATGACATTCGTGCCGGGTTTCGTGTCGCAGGCCGTGGCGAACTACGGCGCGCAGGTCACGGCGGTGCGTGACTCGATCGCCAAGCGCTTCCCGAACGACAACGACGCGCAGTTCAAGGCGGTGGCGGCGTGGCGCGAAACGCACCCTACACCGATCGCCACGATCAGCGATGTGGCTGACCATCTCGACCACATCAAGAAGATCGCCGGCGCTGCGCATGTAGGCATCGGCGGCGACTTCGACGGCATCACGGAAACCGTGCAGGGGCTCGAGGATGTTTCGACGTACCCGACGCTGTTCGCCGAACTGCTGAAGCGCGGCTGGACCGCCACGGAACTCAAAGGCCTCGCCGGCGAGAATGTACTACGCGTCTTGAAGGGTGCCGAGTCGGTATCGGCGCTGTTGCGTACATCGCGACCTTCCTCTACGAAGACCATCCAACAACTCGACGGACGCCGCCCATGAGCCTCGATCGCCGCACATTCCTGAAGCATTCAGCGCTGCTCGGCGGCGCCGTTGGACTGGGACTGCCCGCTGCCGCCCAGGCATTCACCGCGGACGGCGTGCGCCCGTTGGTGTACCGCCCGGAGACGGGTACGGCGCAGCCGAAACCGCTGCGCATTCTCATTCTGGGCGGCACGGGATTCATCGGACCGAATCAGGTGGAGTACGCGCTGGCGCGGAAGCACAAGGTCACGCTGTTCAATCGCGGCAAGACGAACGCGACGTTGTTTCCGAACGTCCCGCGCATCATTGGCGATCGCAACGTGGCCGGTGGTCACGATGGGCTGAAAAAGGGCACGTGGGACGTCGTGATCGACAATCCCACGCGTAATCCGTTGTGGGTGCGTGGCGCCGGCGAAGCGCTGAAGGGCCGCGTGGGGCAGTACCTCTTCGTGTCCACGATTTCGACCTACAGCGACAATTCTATCGTCGGCATGGACGAGAGCGGTCCGCTGCATAAGCCGAGCGATCCGTCGGTGTGGGCCAGCAGCGACGGCGCGCATTACGGTCCCAACAAGGTGCAGTGCGAGCTCGATGCCAAGGCGCAGTTCGGTGATGACAAGGTCACGATCGTGCGCCCCGGATTGATTGTCGGTCCAGGGGACTTGAGTGACCGCTTTTCGTACTGGCCGGTGCGCATCGATAAGGGCGGGGAGATCATGGCGCCCGGCACGCCGAACGACGCGGTGCAGTACATCGACGCGGAAGATCTTGGACAGTGGACCGTACGACTGGCTGAGAACCACACGATCGGGACGTTCAATGCGACGGGTCCGAAGTCGCCGACGAACATCGCCGAGATGCTGTACGGCATCAAAGCGGTGACCAGCAGCGACGCCCATTTCACGTGGGTGGCCGCCGACTTCCTCGCCGAGAATCAGGTGCGGCCGTGGAGTGACATGCCGGTGTGGATGCCGCCCACGGGGCGCACGGCCGGCTTCATGGCGGTGAATTGCAATAAGGCGTTCGCGGCCGGACTCACGGCGCGGCCACTGGCCGATTCGGCAAAGCACACCCTCGACTGGTACAAGACGCGTCCGGCTGCCGAGCAGGAGAAGGCGCGGGCTGGACTTGCGCCGGAGAAGGAAAAGACGGTGTTGGCGGCGTGGCACGCGAAGGTGGGGAAGTGAGCGTAGCACCGTTGCGCGTGCTGGTGTTGGGTGGCACGGGATACATCGGCCCGCATCTGGTGGAGCATGCCCTGGCGCGCGGACACTCGGTCACGTTGTTCAACCGCGGCAAGACCAAGCCCGGGCTGTTTCCAAAGGCGGAGCAGCTGATCGGCGATCGCAACGATCCGAATGGACACGACGCGCTCAAGGGGCGCACGTGGGACGTGGTGTTTGACTTGCCGACCACGACGCCGCAGTGGATTGTGAACGCCGCGGCGGTGCTGAAGGGCAGCGTGGCGCAGTACGTGTACGTGAGCAGCACGGCGGCGTACAAGGATTTCACGCGCTCGTTCCCCGACGAGACGCATCCGACGCAGGAGCCGGCGCCGATCAGTGGCCCCGATGCGGCGGCCGCACCCTATGGCAACAAGAAGGTGCGGTGCGAGCAGTTGGTGCAGGAGGCGTTCGGCGCTGGCGCGACGGTCGTGCGGGCGGGGCTCATCGTGGGTCCCGGCGATCTCACCGATCGGTTCACGTATTGGCCGGTGCGTATCGAGAAAGGCGGCGAGATTCTCGCGCCGGGCACGCTCGACGATCCGGCGCAGTGGATCGACGTGCGTGATCTCACCGAGTGGATGGTCCGCCTCGGCGAGAGCCGCACCGGCGGCGTATTCAATGCGGTGGGTCCGCGCACGGTGTGTGGCATAGGCGAACTGTTGTACGGCATCAAGGGGTGTTTCAACAACGACGCGCGGTTCACCTGGGTGCCCACAACGTTTCTCACCGCGCAGAAGGTACGATCATGGGGCGACATGCCCGTGTGGTCGTTCGCGGGCGCGAGCACGGTGGCGTTCTGCACCAGTGTGATTGAAAAGGCGTTGGCGGCGGGGCTGACGTTCCGTCCGTTAGCCACCACGGTGCGCGATGCACTCACGTGGTATCATGCCCGACCGGCGGCGGAGCAAGAGAAGCTGCGTGCCGGCATCGCGCCGGAGCGTGAGCGTGATGTATTGGCGGCGTGGCATGCCCAGCAAGCCGGAGCCAAGTGATCCGTCGTGTTATGGCGAAGCTGGTGACGGTGGAAGAAGGCGAGTGGCGGGCTACGCTGTTCGCGTTTTCTTTTTTCTTCTTTCTGTTGGCCAGTTATTTCATTTTGCGCAGCATTCGTGACGCGATCGGCGTGGCCGCCGGAACGGCGCAACTGCCGTGGCTGTTCACGGGGACGCTGGTCGCGACGTTACTAGCGAATCCGCTCTACGCAACGATCGTGTCGCGCCTCCCGGTACGACGCTTTATCCCGATTGTGTATCGGGTGTTCTCCGCGCTCCTGCTGATCTTCGCCTTCGCGGTCTCCAGCACGGGGCCGGCGGAAGAGAAGTACCTTGGCCCGGCATTTTGGATCTTCATCAGCGTGTTCAGCCTGTTCGTGCCCTCGGTGTTCTGGGGCTTCATGGCGGACACCTTCTATAGCAATCAAGGAAAACGGCTATACGGCTTTATCGGGGTGGGCGGAACTCTCGGCGGGATGTTTGGCTCGAAGTTCACCGCGCTGATGGCGACGCAGGTTGGAACGCCGGTCTTGATGCTGATGTCGGTGCTGTTGCTGGAGTGCGGCGTGCAGGTGCTTCGACGGTTCCCGCCCAGCTTTCGCGAGGAGACACGCGATCGGGAGCAGGCGGAGCGATCGGTTGGTGGTGGATCATTGGCCGGCATCACGCACGTACTCCGGTCGCCGTATCTGCTTGGCATCTGTCTGTTCATGCTGTTGTTCACGATCGGCACCACGGTGTTGTACTTCCAGCAGGCTGAGATCGTAGGCGCCAAGTTCGCCGATCGTGAATCGCGCACGGCGTTTCTGGCGAATCTCGACTTTTACGTGCAGCTGCTCACGGTGCTGGCGCAGCTGTTCATTTCGGGTCGCGTCATCAAGTGGATCGGCGTCGGCATGACGCTGGCGATTCTGCCGTTGGTGAGCGTGATCGGGTTCGGCGCGCTCGGCGTGTGGCCGTCGCTCTCGTTGTTCGTGGCGTTCACGGTGATTCGTCGCGCTGGCAACTACGCCTTCGCCAACCCGGGGCGCGAGGTGCTGTTCTCGGTGATCCCGGCCGAGGACAAGTACAAGGCCAAGAACTTCATCGACACATTTGCGTATCGTAGCGGCGATCAGATAGGGGCGTGGAGCTACGCCGCGATGTCGGCCGCCGGTCTCGCGGTAAGTTCGATCGCGTTGGTTGCGGCGCCGATGAGCGCGGTGTGGCTGGTGGTGGCGCTGTGGCTGGGGCGGCGACATACGGTGATGTCGAAGACGGAGTCGGCGTAGCGGCCTCTCGAACAGTGTAGCCGCGAATGTTCGCGGATGGCCGCGGATTGCGCCGAACCAACACGGATACGCCATTCGGCGTGCCGTCTCCGCCCCCCGCCCCCGTCCCCCGCCGCGACAACATTGCGGGTAGCCAGAGCGTAGCGCATAGTTGATGGGCCCTGCGTTCTCTCGGGCCGTGTCGGTCCACCTATGCTTATCTCGCTCATGCGCAAAATTCGCGTCCTTGCTGTCGGTGCCGCGTTGTCCGGCGTGATGGCCAGCCCGCTCGCTGCCCAGACGGCGCTGCCGCCCAAGGCCTCCGCCAGCGATGCGGTCATCAACGCCTTGCGTTGGCGAAACATCGGCCCCGCCAACATGATGGGGCGCATCGTCGATATCGAAGGCATTGCGTCGCCCTCGAAGACATTCTACGTGTCCACCGCCGGCGGCGGTTTGTGGAAGACCACCAACAACGGCACCACGTTCAAGGCGGTGATGGACACGGCCCGGGTGTCGTCGGGCGGTGATCTCGCGATCGCGCCGTCGGACACCAACGTGATCTACTGGGGCACCGGCGAAGCGAATTCGCGGAATTCCATCTCGCCCGGCGGCGGCATTTATAAGTCCGCCGACGGGGGCAAGTCGTGGACCTTCCTGGGCCTCGCCGACACGCGCACCATCGGTCGCATTCAGGTGCACCCCACCGATCCCAACACCGTGTGGGTGGCCGCCCTTGGTCATCCGTGGGGACCGAACAAGGAACGCGGTCTGTACAAGACCACCGACGGCGGTAAGAACTGGCGCCTGGTGAAGTTCATCGACGACAAGACCGGCTTC
>Ga0049084_10001141_pt1 | contig 10882 bp, 8 predicted proteins | sample GreLakmeON33MSRF_FD_66720 | JGI IMG/M metagenome (GOLD analysis project Ga0049084, IMG submission 66720) | Freshwater lentic microbial communities from great Laurentian Lakes, MI, USA - Great Lakes metaG ON33MSRF | ecosystem: Environmental > Aquatic > Freshwater > Lake | place: Great Lakes... | reverse complement strand
TAGCAGTCCTCGATCCAGAGAAACTTTTTGGTCGGGCAGCCGAGGGAGTATTCCGCGTAGATGCCGGTCATGCAGCGGGCAAATTCGAGGCCGACGATCTTGAATCCCTCCTGGTCGGCGAGCCGGATGCCGGTCAGGTCCTTCTTGAAATCCTGCCGGTCGATGATCGGTTTGCTGCCTTCGCCATACGCACTGATCGTGATGGGTTTTTCCGGAGTGCCATTGCCCTTGGGAGCCAGTTCCTCATTCCAAGTGTCGCCGCGCTTGAGGAGCAGCGTGTCGCCGGACTGGTACTGGATGGAGGCTTTCGCCAGCGTCTTCCACGGCCGGGTAGCGGATTCGCCGGTCGAGGCATCGTCCCCGGCGGACTGGCTGACGTAATAGGTTTTCGCGTGGGCGGGCGCGGTGATGAAGCCGAGGACGACCAGCGTTCCCAGCATGACCGGTTTGGAAAGGAGGTTTTTCATTTTCATGATTGTGGATGATTTGACCTCGTTGACCCGGGGAATTCCAGAAAGAAAAATCAGGTGCCGGACAGAACGCCCGGCACCCGCCCAGATCTTGGTTCAATTATTTGGCAGCAGCGGCCGCACCGCCGAGCGCGACGACGCGGAAGCCGTAGTGTGGCCACTTGGCGCTGAGGACGTCGTAACGGGTCGAGGAGTGCAGGTAGGATTCGTTGTCGTTGATGTACCACGAACCGCCGCGCAGACCGACTTTGCCGTCCGCCTGGGCTTCGTTGTATTCCCAGGCGTTGCCGTTCTGATCGAACGTGCCATTGGGGCTGACCGCCGTGGTGAACGAACCGCCCTCTTTCGGCTCGTTCGAGTTGAGATTGGCTTCCGGGGCGCTGCCGCCCTTCACGGCGAAGGACCAATAGCCGGCCCCGCCCGCCTTGTTGGTGTCGTAATAGGCCGCCTTGTACCATTCGTTTTCACTGGCGATCACCCAGTTGGTGGTCTTGCTGGCGGCGAGGACGGCGTGATCGGGGGCTTTGACCTCGCCATTCTTGAACGTGTAACCGCCGGTCTCGGTGGCGCCGGGGCCCTGGCCGTTCGAGAGCCAGTTGCAGAAGCGGGCGCAGGATTCCCAGGTCACATAGCCGACGGGCTTTTTGCCCCAGCCTTCCTTGACGGTGTAGGTGTAGCTGCCGCGCGATCCTTCCCGGGTGATGCCGCCGTACTCCCCGTCCATGCGCGAATCATAAAGATTGTGGTGGTTGGTCTTGGCCGCGCCGTTGAGGAACTCGCAATACTCGGCCTGGTTCACCTCGAACTTGCCAATCTGGTAGGGGTAGGCCACGGCGCCGAAGCCGGTGGTGTCGGCGGTGTTGCCGGCGTTGGTCACGGTGACGGTCACGGGCACGGCGGCGTGCGCCACGGCGGCGACGGCCAGGAGCAGCAGGGCGGCGGTCAATTTTTTCAGGATCATAATCAGTATTCTATTGTTTCACGGCCCCATCCCCGGCGAAAGCCAGGCACTCGAATGGAACCGCGGGTGGAGATGACGGGCCAGTTGCGGACTTTCTTCAAGAAAATTTCTGACCGCCGGCACGTCTCAAACGCGCCCAAGAATGCGGTTCAACGAATCGCTCGTCTGATAAATGAGCGCCTCCGGATAGTGCGGGTAGGGATGGAAATATTCGAAGGTCACGTAGCCGCGGTAGCCGTTGGCGTCGAGCGCATCCATCACGGCGGGCCAGTTCGTGGTGCCGTCCAGCAGCGGGCGGAACGTTTCCAGCGAATAGTCCGTCCCCTTCTTGGTGTACTCCTTGAAGTGAATGTTCTTCGTCCGCTTGCCCAGGACCGATGCCCAATGCTCGGCGAACTGGAACATCGAAATGTTGCCGGTGTCGAAATGCACGCGCACATGTTCGCTCTGAAAACTGTCCACGAACGAGTTCATTTCCATCGGCGTCATCAGGTAGCCGTTGAAGAAAATGTTTTCGATGTTCAGGAAGACCTTGAGCTTCGCGGCCTCTTTTTCGAGAATCCGAACCGCGTCGCGGGCGCGCCGGTCGCAGACGTCGTTCGGCACCGGCTCGTGATCCGTGCGCCATGGGATGTGGACGGCGCCGGGCACGACCAGCACGTTCTCGACGCCGAGATCGTGCGCGGCCTTGGCGATCTTGCCGGCCAACTCGATCCCGCGCGCGCGCTTGTCCGGGTCGTTGCTTGAGAGCGGATACGGCCAGAACAGAAACGAGCACAGGCCGCTGATCTGGATGCCGATCTTGTCCGCCAGCTTGCGGATGTTCTCAAACTCCTTGGTGCCAGCCTTCGGCGAAAGATCGTTGTCCAGGTCGTAATTCAACTCGATGCCGTCGAAGCCCGCGTCCTTGGCCAGCCGCAGACATTCCTCGAGGTTCATCCGCTGGGGGTAGGGGAACGCCCAGAGGTTGATCGACTTCTTCATGTCATAACGCTTCGTCGAGGCGCGCCGGGCGTCCGGCTTGGGCGCTTCGGCGGCGACGGCCGCGCGGGGCGCGAGCGCGGTGGCGGCGGCGAGCAGTGCGGCGCCCTTCAACGCGGCGCGGCGGGTGAGCAGGTGTTCCGAGGCGGCATCCGGGCGGGGAAACAATTGATGATGTGAGTTCATGCAGTTGTCTTGTCAGAAAGCGCCGGTCCGATCAATCCGATTGTATCAGTGTCTGGCATGACGGTGCTTTGAAATCCCCGGACAACTTGCCGGATCGGGGACCGGCGTTCCACGGTCGCATGGAGCTTTCACTCACTTTTCAGCCAGATTCACGCAGATGATTTCCTTGTCGTTACGGATGTAGGCACAGCGGTTCGCGTAGGCGGGATGCGACCAGACGACCGGGCGACCGGCGGCGTCACTGGTGGGTTCGAGCAGGTGGGCGCGGCTGATTTCGTTGTAGCCTTGCGGCGTGAGCCGGGCGATGAGCAGGTCGCCCTTTTCGTTGAAGATGAAATAGCGGTCGGTGTTTTTTACGAGGAAGGCGTTGCCCCAGCGGACTTCCTTGCCGCCCGTTGCGGCGAAGGTTTCCCAGACGCGCTCGCCGGTGTCGGCCTTGAGGCAGCGGAGCTGGCCGTAGCTGCACACGCCGTAGATGTGGCCATCTTCGAGGAAGGGCGTGGGCATGATGCTGTGCAGCGTGTCGGTGTCGCGTTCGCTGCTTTTCTTCGCGCGCCAGAGGACGGTGGCGGCGGGCTTCGCGCGGTCGAGCTGCAGCATCATCGCGCCGTCATAGAAGGCGGTGATGAGGAGCTGGTCGCCGACGTGGCGCGGCGTGGCCACGCTCAGGCCCATTCGCGCGGAGAATTTCTCGCTCCAATAAACCTTGCCCGTCTCCGGGTCGAGGGAGTTGACGGATTCCGGGTGCCAGATGATGAGCTGCCGTTTGCCGCCGGCTTCGATGATCGCGGGCGGACAGTAGCCCGGCTCTTTGGCGGTGAGCGCGCGCCAGAGTTCCTTGCCCGTGTCCTTGTCGAAGGCCACCGCCACGCTCCCCGCGCCGCCGACGAGGCAGATGAGTTTCTGGCCGTCGATGAGCGGATGTCCGGTGAAACCCCACATGGGCGTCTGGACCTGGTAATCTTCCTTGAAGTTGCGCTGCCAGAGAATTTTCCCTTTCGCGGCTTCGAAGCAGATCAAATCCCCCTCGGTGCCGAGCGTATAGACTTTCCCGCCGCTGACCGTGGGTGTGGCGCGCGGGCCGGACGGATAGCTCACGGTGTAGGCGCAGTCGTATTCGAACTGCCAGATCGTCTGGCCGTTAGTTTCGTTCAGGCAAAGGACGCGCTCACTGCCGGGAATCTGGCCGCGCTGAAATGCGTTCGCGGGATTCTTCGCGCCCGTCTCGAGCCGGCGGTCGGTGACGAAGACGCGGCCGCCCGAGACGGCCGGGCCGGCGTAGCCGCCAAGGAGGTTCGTGCGCCAGCGGACGGTCGGGCCGTTGGTGGGAAAAGTTTTCAGAATGCCCGTCTCGCGCCAGACGCCGTCGCGCTGCGGGCCGAGCCACTGCGGCCAGTCGTCAGCGTGGAGGGCGAGGGCGGAGAGCAGGAGGACCAGGAGCGTGCGCATGGAGCGAGAGTTTACGGCTCCGCGGAGATTTGGAAATTGAAAAGCGCGATCCTTTGGCCGGTGGCGCGGCTGCACTGCCTCGCCCGGCCGAGGCCCGCCTCACGGGAGCGCCTGCCGATACTTGAGGCTCAGGCTCACGGTGCCCGGCGGCGCGAGGCTCTTCGTCAGGTGGGTGTGAGCTTGTGCTTTGAGAATGCGTCCGTAATCGCCGAACGGGCTCAAGTCCGGCGCGGCCTTCTGCGTTTCCAGTCCGCTGGAAATCACCTGCGTGTCGAATCCGTTCGGCAGCGCCACGACCCATTCGAGCGTGCCGGCGGTCTGGAAAACTTCGGGCAGCGTGAGTTCCGCCGTGCCGACGAAGCCGAGCCGCAGCGGCGGATACGCGAGGCGAAAGGAGAGGCGGTGCGCGGTCTGTTGCGCCTCGCGGACGGGCAGGCGGATGCGGCAGAGTTGGTCTTCCACAGCGGGCGCGCTGACTTCAACGCCGTTCACGAAAACGAAAATCAACCGCGCCCGGGCGGGCAGCTTCAGGCGGAAGTCTTCGCTTTGAAAGGCCGGCAGTTTCATCTCGCCGGCCAGCAGGTGCTGGCTCTCCCCGTCCTGGCTGCGCGGATGAGGGCATTTGAAAAGCACGAAGATGGGTTCATCAAAGGCGTTGCTCACCACATGGCGCGCGCGAAACTGGCCCGACATGTCCATGATGGTCCCCAGCCCCCGGTAGTCGCGCCGCCCGTTCATCTCGAAGCGGACGTCTGAAAAATCCGCCTGCACCGGCCGGATGACGGAAACGTCTTCGCTGACTTTGCGCGTGAAGACCTGCGGCGATTCCTGAACCAACCCGGCCTTGGTCACCCGCAGGGGCTGACCGATGAATTCCGGCCGCTCCTGCATCAGTATTTTCAAGCCGAGAAACGTGAGGGAAATCACCACCCAGCTCACCACGCCGGCGGCGCGGGAATGGATCGCGTCGGGCCGGAAGGGATGACCGGTGGAGAATCGGTGGTGTTCATGATGAGTATTGGTCGTGCGTTCCGACCGCCGTCCGTCCGGCGCGGGCTGCAATTGTGACAGCCATGCCGCGCGAGCGGTTAAAGAGCGTGTGCGCGATGCCGGTGCGGAACGCCGGCTTCAGCCGGCAGAGACTTTCGGCCACCGTGGGGCTGGTCGAGTTTTCAGCGCGCTCCTTCGCGTCTGGCAGCGGTACCCCACTGTATGGATTCGGCTAAACCCGAACTCCGAAGCCGGAATGGGTGGCACAGGCTACCAGCCCGTGCCGCCGGGCCACCGGCCCGGCAGAAGGGGCGGGCGGTTTCGATGAAAATGGGCGGTTAGGAAATTTCCAGGCCGCCCTTCCGTTCCGCGCGGCAAGTTGCCGCGCGGCACGGGCAGGTTGCCCGTGCCACCCGGCGGCGGAGCCGCCGCTGCTTCGGAGTTCGGGCGGCCAGCGCACTCCGAATTGCCCGCCGCCAAAAACATCCTTGCGACACCGGCGGGCGAACCATCACTCTCTCGGCCGCAACCATGAACCGGCACACGAGATTTTCGCGGATCGGAAGGCTGGGTGCGCTCGTCGCCGTGACCGCGATTCTCCCCGGCTGCTGGCAGGATAACCCATACCAGACGCTCCACTTGCCGCCACCCGCCGCACCCACCATGAACACCACCGCCGCCGATCCTTATCTCTGGCTCGAAGATGTCACTGCCGCGAAGTCACTCGACTGGGTGCGCCAGCAAAATGCCTTCAGCACCAAAGAGCTGGAGGCGTCGCCGGACTTCGCGCCGTTGCGGCAGCGGCTGCTCGCCATTCTCGACTCGAAGGAGCGTATCCCGTCGGTGGCCAAGCACGGAAAATTTTATTACAACTACTGGCGCGACCAGAAAAACCCGCGCGGTCTGCTGCGCCGCACGTCGCTGGAGGAATTCAAGAAGGCGCAGCCGGCCTGGGAACCCGTGCTCGACCTCGATCTGCTCAGCACCGCCGAGAAAGAGAACTGGGTCTGGAAGGGCGAGAATTTCCTGGAGCCGGATTACGACCGTTGTCTGATCGTGCTTTCTCGCGGCGGCGCGGATGCCTCGGTTTATCGTGAGTTTGATCTCAACCGGAAAGAGTTCATCGCCGACGGCTTCAAGCTGCCCGAAGCCAAGAGCCGCGTGGACTGGCGCAACCGCGACACGCTCTACGTCGCAACCGACTACGGCCCCGGCTCGCTGACCAAGTCCGGCTACCCGCGCATCGTCAAGGAATGGAAGCGCGGCACGCCACTGGCCGACGCGCGCGTCGTCTTCGAGGGCAAGGTGGAGGATGTGAGCGCGAGCGCGTCGGTCGCGCATGACCACGGGCGCGTCTATGAGTTCGCCCACCGCGCGCCGACGTTTTTTACGAGTGAAGTTTTCGTGCGCCGCCAGGACGCCTTCGTCCGCCTCGACAAGCCGGCGGACGCCCAGGTCCACACCTTCGGCGACTGGCTGCTGCTGAAATTGCGCGCCGACTGGACGGTGGGCGGCCAGACCCACGCGGGCGGTTCGCTCCTGGCGGTGAACTTCGATGCCTTCCTGCAAGGCGGACGCCAGTTCACCACGCTCTTCGAGCCGACGCCGCGCAAATCACTCGCGAGCATCAGTGCGACGAAAAATTTCCTCATCCTGAACGAACTCGAAAACGTGCGCAGCCGTCTCTGGCTGCTGCGGGAAACGGGCGGACGCTGGCCGCGCACACCGATCGAGGCCCCGGCCTTCGGCAACGTCGGGGTTCACGGCATCGACGATGACGAGTCGGATGATTACTTCATGACGGTCACGGATTTTCTCACGCCTTCGAGCCTGTACCTCGGCACGGCGGGCCAGGCGGAGCGCGAAAAGCTCAAGGGCCTGCCGGACTTTTTCCGGACGGCCGGACTGGAGATTCAGCAGTTCGAGGCGGTCTCGAAGGACGGCACGCGCATCCCGTATTTTCAAGTCGGCCCCCAAGGACTGAAGCTCGACGGCAAAACCCCCGCGCTGCTCTACGGCTACGGCGGGTTCGAGATTTCGATGCTGCCGAATTATAGCCCCGGCTCCGGCGCGGCGTGGCTGGAGCGCGGCGGCGTGTTCGTGCTGGCGAACATTCGCGGCGGCGGCGAGTTCGGCCCGCGCTGGCATCACGCCGCGCGCAAGGAAAACCGCCAACTCGCCTACGATGACTTCATCGCTATCGCCGAACAGCTCATCGCGCGCCGGGTCACTTCGCCCAAACATCTCGGCATTCAAGGCGGCTCGAACGGCGGCCTGCTCATGGGCGTGATGCTGACGCAGCGGCCCGAACTCTTCGGCGCGATCGTCTGCCAGGTGCCGCTGCTCGACATGCGCCGCTACCATCAGATGCTGGCGGGCGCGAGCTGGATGGACGAGTTCGGCGACCCCGATCAGCCGGCGGAATGGGCCTTCATCAAAAAGTATTCGCCCTACCAAAACGTCGCGCCAGGCCGGCCGTATCCGCGCGTTCTCTTCACCACCTCGACGCGTGACGACCGCGTGCATCCTGGCCACGCGCGCAAGATGGTGGCGCGCCTGAAGGAGCAGGGCCACGACGTGCTTTACTACGAAAACATCGAGGGCGGCCACGGCGGCTCGGCCAACAACCAGCAGGCCGCCTACATGTCCGCGCTGGCCTACACTTTTTTGTGGAATCAACTGAAGTGATCCGGCCCACGTTCCCGTCATGAAACTCCACCCACTCGTCGGACTGCTGCTCTGCGGAACCATGTACGCCGCGTCCGATGCCAACTGGCCGCAGTTCCGCGGCCCGCAGGCCGGCGGAGTTTCCGCTGGAGTCGCGCCGACCAGGTGGGAGGTGGGGACCGGCGAGAACATCCGGTGGCAGGTGCCGGTTCCCGGTCTGGGCCACGCGAGTCCGATCATCTGGGGTGACCGCCTTTACCTCGCGACGGCCGTGCGCCCGGGGGCGAAGGCGGAGTTGAAGATCGGCAACTACGGCAGCGGGGATTCCTTCAAGGAAAAGGAAAAGCACGAATGGCGGTTGCTCTGTTTCGACAAAGCCACGGGAAAAATTCTTTGGGACAAGCCCGGCTATGAGGCGGTGCCGCGCCAGGAGCGGCACACCAAGGCGTCCCATTGCAACTCCACGCCCGCGAGCGACGGCCGCTGCATCGTGGCAATCTTCGGCTCGGAGGGTTTGTTCTGCTTCGACATGGAGGGTAAACAACTTTGGCGTCGCGATCTCGGGAAGATGGACGCCGGCCCGTGGGATGCGCCGACCTTGCAATGGAGCTTCGCCGCCTCGCCGGTGCTGCACGAGGGACGGGTCATCGTGCAGTGCGACGTGTTGAGTGAACAATTCCTCGCCGCCTACGACGTGAAGGACGGGCGCGAACTCTGGCGCACGCCGCGCCAGGAAGTGGCGAACTGGTGTACGCCCACCATTGCCACGCACGCGGGCCCGACGCAGATCGTCGTGAACGGCTGGAAGCAGATTGGCGGCTACGATTTCGCGACCGGCCGCCAGCTCTGGACGATGGCCGGCGGCGGCGACATCCCGATCCCCGCGCCGGTGGTGGCGCACGAGTTGGCCTTCTTCACCAGCGCGCACGGAAAATTTCGCCCGTTGCGCGCCGTCCGCCTCGCCGCCGCCGGCAACATCACGCCCGAGGAGGTGGGCGCGACGAATCAGGCGGTCGTCTGGTGCCATCCGCGGCTGGGCAGCTATCTGCAAACGCCCATCGTCGTCGGGCCGCTGCTCTTCAGTTGCGACTCGACCGGCGTGCTGACGTGCGTGGACGCGCGGACGGGCCGGCTGCATTACAGCGAACGGCTCGGCGCCGGCGGCCAGTCCTTCACGGCCTCGCCTGTCGCGGCGGCGAACCGGCTCTACTTCGCCAGCGAAAGCGGCGAGGTGTTCGTCGTGGCAGCGACCGAGAAATTTCGCGTGCTCGCCATCGGCCAGGTCGGCGGGCCGTGTCTGGCCACGCCGGCAGTCTCGGACGGGGCCATCTATTTTCGCACCACGGAAAAGCTCGTCGTCGTCGGCGGCAAAAAGTAAGCTCGACACCAATTATGAAACTTGGATTCGTCACCGCCATCGTGCCTGAACTCTCCCTGGAAAAAGTCCTCGCCCTCGCGCACGCCGACGGCTTCGCGTGCGTCGAGGTCATGTGCTGGCCGGTGGGCCGGGCCGAACGGCGCTTCGGCGGCGTCACCCATCTGGATGTCACGGGCTTCACCCGCGCGCAGGCCGAGGACGTGAACGCCTTGTGCGCGAAGCACGGCGTCAGCTTCAGCGCGCTCGGCTACTATCCAAACCCGCTGGATCCCGACCCCAAACGCGCACGGGTGGCGGTGAGTCATTTGAAGCGCGTCATCGTGGCGGCGGAAAAAATGGGGCTGAAGAACGTGAACACGTTCATCGGACGCGACTGGACGAAGAGCGTCGATGACAACTGGCCGCGTTTCCTCAAGACTTGGCGGCCACTCATCGCCTATGCCGAGGATCACGGCATCAAGATCGGCATCGAGAACTGTCCGATGTATTACTCGGCCGACGAATGGCCGGGCGGAAAAAATCTCGCGATGTGCCCCGCGATCTGGCGGCGCATGTTCAGCGACATCGACTCAAAAAACTTCGGGCTGAACTACGATCCATCGCACCCGCTGCTGCTGCGGTTCGATCATCTCAAGCCGCTGCGCGAATTTCGCGACAAGCTGTTTCACATTCACGCCAAGGACGTGCTGAACGACGCGGACCAGTTCAACGACTGGGGCATTCTCGGTCTGCCGAAGGAATATCACGCGCCGCGCATTCCGGGCTTTGGCGAGATCGACTGGGGCCAGTTTATGGGCACGCTCATGGAAGTCGGCTACGACGGCCCGGTGTGCATCGAGGTCGAGGACGACACGTTCGGCAAGAGCCTGGCCGGCCGGAAGCGCGCGATCAAGGTGGCCGGGAATGTGTTGAAGCCGTACTTTGGATGATTGAACCCTTTTTTTGACAAGGACCCGATCCGCTTCGATTCTGCTCGCAACAATAACATGGCGCGATGCGGAGAGCCGCCCCTCGAGAAACAAACTTCGCGTGCCGTCAATAATTTCTTGTGTTCCTTACGCCGTCCCGGCTTCGTTATTGAGGTTCGTGCCATAGAGTGACATCACCAGCACGATGATGTTGCCGCCAGACGGAGCGCCGAGCATTGCTCGGCTTGGGCGGGAAGATGTCCCTCCTGCCGAGCAATGCTCGGCGCTCCGTCACTCGATTGCATGAGCCTCAATAACGCCGCATTTATGAAATACACCTACGAACAGCTCGCCAAGATGATTGACCACTCGCTCCTGCATCCGACGATGACGGATCAGGAACTGGAGGACGGCTGCCGGCTCGCCGCAAAATACGGCGCGGCGTCCGTGTGCATCAAACCTTACGCCGTGCCGCGCGCGGTCGAATGGCTGCGCGGTTCCGGCGTGCTCGTCGGTGCGGTCATCGGCTTTCCGCACGGGAACAGTTGCACCGAGTCCAAGCGTTACGAGACGGAACTGGCCTGCCGCGACGGCGCGGCGGAGATCGACATGGTCATCAACCTCGGCAAGGCCTTGAGCGGCGACTGGGATTATGTGGAGCGCGACGTGCAGGCCGTCTGCGACGCGGCGCACCAGCACGGCGCGAAGGTGAAGGTGATTTTTGAGAACGATTATCTGACCAAAGGCGGCGCGGATCTCAGCAGCGACGACTTCAAGAAGAAGCTCTGCCAGCTTTGCGAACGCGCCGGAGCCGACTGGGTGAAGACTTCCTCCGGCTACGGCTTCGTGAAACAGCCGGACGGCAGCTACAACTACAAGGGCGCGACGGAGC
>Ga0049084_10001140_pt1 | contig 10885 bp, 10 predicted proteins | sample GreLakmeON33MSRF_FD_66720 | JGI IMG/M metagenome (GOLD analysis project Ga0049084, IMG submission 66720) | Freshwater lentic microbial communities from great Laurentian Lakes, MI, USA - Great Lakes metaG ON33MSRF | ecosystem: Environmental > Aquatic > Freshwater > Lake | place: Great Lakes... | reverse complement strand
CAAAGATGTCGAACAAACCGACGTGCTTGAGTTTTTTGACCAGGCGATCATGACTTGATGACGACGCCACAGCCTTTGGTCCTGCAACTGCGACGATGGCGTCATAGACGCCGTCATGGGCCAGCAACGACGTCTCAAGCTCCGCAGCGGTCAGCGCCAGCATGCGGTCCAAAAAGCCATCGGGCAAAGGGCGCTGGAACTGACTAACGTGATCATCATTCAGGCCTGCGAGATAAGCCTCCAGCGTCAAGCCTAAGAACCGATCGGCATAATCATGTGGATCGAAAACCAATCCAATCTCGGTCAGACAACCGAATTCGATCTTTCGATAAATCTCTTCGCTGTTTACCAGCACGCCATCACAATCAAAAATGATAGCGCGCGTCATAGGCCGTTACTTGCCTTGTGCCATTTTGCCCAGGCGCAGGCGCAGCGCATTGAGTTTGATGAACCCTTCGGCATCGTGTTGGTCGTAGACCGAGTCTTCTTCGAAGGTCACGTAGTCCAAGCGGTACAGCGAATTGGGCGACTTACGACCCACTACTGCCGCCACGCCCTTGAACAGCTTAATGCGGACCACGCCGTTGACGCGTGCTTGGGTTTGGTCGATAGCCGCTTGCAACATTTCACGCTCGGGCGCGAACCAATAGCCAGTGTACACCATCTTGGCGTAACGCGGCATCAGCTCGTCTTTCAGGTGCATGGCTTCGCGGTCGAGCGTGATCGACTCGATGCCCCGGTGTGCCGCATGCAAAATTGTGCCGCCTGGTGTTTCGTAAACGCCGCGGCTCTTCATGCCGACGTAACGGTTTTCCACCAAATCCAAACGGCCCACGCCATGCTTGCCGCCCAACTCATTGAGCTTCGCCAGCAACTTCGCCGGTGACAACTTCACACCATTCACAGCCATCGCATCGCCTTGGGCGAATTCGATTTCAACATACTCGGGCGTGTCGGGGGCTTTTTGCGGCGACACGGTCAAGCGGAACATCTCTTCGCTGGCCTCGACCCAGGGGTCTTCCAGCGCTTTGCCTTCGTAGGAAATGTGCAACAGGTTCGCATCCATTGAATAGGGCGCTTCGCCGCGCTTATCGCGCGGGATCGGAATTTGATGTTTCTCGGCGTACTCGATCATTTGTGTGCGCGAGGTCATGTCCCACTCGCGCCACGGCGCGATGATTTTCACTTCCGGTTTCAAGGCATAGGCGGTCAGCTCAAAGCGCACCTGATCGTTGCCTTTGCCCGTGGCGCCATGGGAAATGGCGTCTGCTCCGGTTTCGTTGGCGATCTCGACCAAACGTTTTGCAATCAGCGGGCGCGCGATTGATGTGCCCAGCAAATAAACGCCCTCATACAACGCGTTGGCCCGAAACATCGGAAACACGAAATCGCGAATGAATTCTTCTTTCAAATCTTCGATGTAGATTTGTTTAATCCCCATCAGCTCGGCTTTTTTACGCGCCGGCTCCAACTCTTCGCCTTGGCCCAAGTCGGCGGTGAAGGTCACGACTTCGCAGCCTTTTTCCACCTGCAGCCAACGCAGAATGATCGATGTATCCAGGCCACCGGAATAGGCCAGCACGACTTTCTTGGGGGCTTTTTTGGCGGCAGTGGCCATGGTCATGAACTCGCGTCAAACGTGGAGGGAGGGGTTGAAAATCGGGCGCAGTATACGGAGCAAGGTGCGCGGGGCAAGGGCATGTCGATGAAGAATTTACGCCTTTAAAGCGGCTTCTTTTTCATCCCACGCCGCTTGCGCGAGTTTGCGTTCTTCGGTTTCGCGTTCGCGCATTTCTTTGGCCGACAAACGCTCGCTATCGGTGCGCAGTTGCCCACAGGCGGCTAAAATATCGCGCCCGCGCGGGGTGCGGATGGTGGCGGTATAGCCCGCCTTATATAGCGTTTCTGAAAAATCACTGACGGTCTCGGCGTCGGAACATTCGTATAAAGATCCCGGCCAGGGATTGAAGGGGATCAGATTGAACTTGGCTGGAATACCGGCCACCAGTTTTGTCAACGCGCGCGCGTGGCTCATTGAGTCGTTGATGCCTTTGAGCATCACATATTCAAACGTAATGCGTCGCGAATTCTGAAGGCCTGGGTAATCGCGGCATGCGGCAATCAATTCTTTCAGCGGATATTTTTTGTTGATCGGCATAATGGCTGTGCGCGTATCGTCGTCGGGCGCATGTAGCGAGATGGCCAAGTTGACGCCCAACTCCGCGCCGCAGCGGCGAATTTCGGGCACCACGCCTGATGTGGACAACGTGATGCGGCGTTTTCCCAATGCGATGCCGTCATCGGCCATGACGATCTTCAAGGCTTTGGCGACGTTATCAAAATTGTACAGCGGCTCGCCCATGCCCATCATCACAATGTTCGAGAGCATGCGCCGCTCATCGGTAGGCGTGGGCCATTCGCCGTAGCTGTCACGCGCAATCATGAACTGGCCCAAAATTTCCGCCGCCGTCAGATTGCGCACCAAGCGCTGAGTGCCGGTGTTGCAAAACCGGCATGTCAGCGTGCAGCCCACTTGGCTTGAAATACACACTGCGCCGCGATCGTCCTCGGGGATGAACACCGTCTCGGCCTTTTGGCCGTCACCAAACGCCATCAGCCATTTGCGGGTGCGGTCGGTGGACGTTTGCTCGCGCGCGACCGTCGGGCGACCCACAATGTAGCGTTCATCAAGCTTGGCGCGCAGCTCTTTGCCCAGGTCAGTCATCTCGGAAAAAGTTTTGGCCCCCCGGTGATACAGCCAATGCCAGACCTGTTTGGTGCGAAAGGCCTTCTCGCCCAAGCTGGCCAGCTCCGCGGCCAATTCGCCACGGCTTAACCCTACCAGTGCGGTGCGGGTGTCGGTGGGGGCGTGGGGGGCGTCTTTGGGTCTCATAATGGGGTCCTATACGCTCAAACCCCCCTTTGTGACAAACGCGAAGGCCATAAAGCCTGATGCCATATTGACCAGGGGTTGGGTTCAAAAGCGGCCTAAGTCCTTGGCTGGCATCGCTTCTTGTCTCTATTCAGGGCCGAACGATAAAACTAACAGTCCACACCGGCGGGTCTGCTCAGTGCCTGCGCCGGGTCGGGTGATGTCGATGCCGTTCGCGCCATGCCGAACAAAGGGGCCGCCTTCCTCAGCCTGCGGTGCGCGACATCACCGAAGCGCGCACACGTTTGATGGCGGTGCTGACCGACGACAATCGCAAGGCCTTACCAGCCCAAGCCTCGCTAGCGCAGACGGCAGTTGATTGCTGGATGGAACAACAAGAAGAAAATTTCCAACCCAAAGACATTGAAGCCTGCAAAAGCACATTCAACAGCTCTGCCCTCACGCCTGAAGCCCGCAAGACCGTCACCGATATTGGCGCGGCTTATAAAAAATATAATCCATCCACCGTCATGGTAGTAGGTCATACCGATACGTCTGGCGTTGGCGATAGCAATATAGTCTTGTCGCAAAAACGCGCCGAGACCGTGGCCAACGCGCTGACCAAAGAAGGCGTGTCTCAAAACAAGATGCGCATTGAGGCTTATGGCGAAGAACGCCCAACGGTGAAATCTGGCGATGGCGTCAAAGAACAAATAAATCGCCGCGTCGATGTGGTATTCGAGAAATAAACTTTTCTTTTTTTGTCATCCTCCGGCTTGACCGGGGTATCCAGGGTTTAATCCCCAATCGTGACTATTGCCCTGGACCCTCGCGTCGGGCCGAGGGTGACGTGTTGAGTTTATTTCGACAAATCTTTAATCGTCGGCGCGTCGCCACACAGCGCGCAGGCGTGGTCGCGGTTGACCTTCACCACGCGGGTTGAAGTGCTCAGGGCGTCGTAAATCATTAAGCGTCCGGCCATACTTTCGCCAATACCCAAAATTTCTTTTAACACTTCGGTGGCTTGCAGCGTGCCCATCACACCTGCCACAGCTCCCAAAATCCCGGCTTCGGCACAGGTGGGAATTTGCCCCGCAGCGGGCTCTTCGGGGTACAGGCAGCGGTAACAGGGTCCGCGCACGTGCGATTTGTAGGTCGCAAGCTGGCCATCGAAACGCAGCACCGCAGCACTGACCAGAGTTTTTTTGGCGAAGAAGCAGGCATCATTCACCAAAAACCGCGTAGCGAAGTTGTCCGAGCCATCGGCCACGATGTCGTAACTGGCTAAGAGCGACTCGATGTTGTGAACGCTCAATCTCTCTTTGTGCGCGATCAGCTTCACATCGGGGTTGATAGCCGCGACCCCCGCTTGGGCGCTGTAAACTTTCGGCAATCCAATGCGTGCTGTCGTATGCAGGATTTGGCGCTGCAAATTGGAGAGATCCACGCTGTCGTGATCAATCACTCCAATGGTGCCCACGCCGGCTGCAGCGAGATACAAAATTAACGGCGAGCCAAGGCCACCCGCACCCACCACCAGCACGCGCGCTTTCAGTAATTTTTCTTGGCCCACGCCACCAACTTCCGGCAGCAGGATGTGGCGGGCGTAGCGTTGAATCTGGTTTTCGGTGAAATCCATGTGGGCCCAGCTGTTTGCGTTCTGGCCCCCTCACCCCGACCCCCCATGGCGGGTGGAGAGGGATGCACAGGGTTAGCGAGGCGTAGGCCGAGCTTACCCGAAGCTGGGTGAGGGGGATGTGTCCTTATCGGTATGTTGTGCGCTAACTTTTTTGTCCCGTCGATCCAAAGCCGCCTGCACCGCGCGCGGTTTCAGGCAATGTCGCGGTTTTGCTCCAGGTTACGGTGGCGTATGTCGCAATCACCATCTGCGCGATGCGTAGTCCGCGTGTGATCGTGTAGGGCTCGGTGCCATGGTTTATGAGAATCACGCCCACTTCGCCGCGATAGTCGGCATCAATCGTGCCCGGCGAATTCAGGACGGTGATGCCATTTTTCGCAGCCAACCCCGACCGTGGCCTTACTTGGGCTTCTGTTCCCACAGGCAAGGCGATCGCGTAGCCCGTTGGAATAATTGCACGGGCACCAGGGGCTAATACCACGTCTGTTTTCACAGCCGCGCACAAATCCATCCCAGCAGCTTGCGCCGTGGCGTACTTGGGCAGCGGTAAATCCTCTGCGCCGGGCAGGCGTTGAATGGCAACGGTCAATGCTTGAGTCATGGGGCCTGGTGGTTCTCTAGAGTTTTTTGGCAGCGAAGGTGGCCACGAGATCAGCCAGTTTTTCGGCGACCTCGCGCTTTGTCATGGTCGGCCAATTTTGCACACCCTCAGCCGTAATCACATGAACAGTGTTGTTCTCGCTGCCGAAGGTGCCCGAGCCCGGCGAGACGTCATTGGCAACAATCCAATCGCAGTTTTTCTCGGCGCGTTTGATTTTGGCTTTTTCAATCACATCGCTGGTTTCAGCCGCAAAGCCAATAACGAGGCTAGGGCGTTGTTTGCCTGGCTGGGCCAACGTTGCCAAAATATCAGGATTTGGCGCTAAGTTAATGCGTGGCGGCGCTGTGCTTTTTTTCAGCTTAATCTTGCTGACATCGGCCACATGCCAATCGGCCACGGCGGCAGCACATACCGCGATGTCACAAGGCAATGCGGCGCGCACCGCTTTTAACATCTGCGCGGCTGTTTCAACTTTCACCACCGTGATTCCATCCGGATCGGCTTCTTGCGTGGGGCCAGAAACCAGTGTCACTTGCGCGCCCATGTCGGCCAATGCAGCGGCGATGGCATGGCCTTGTTTGCCCGACGACCGATTGGTGATGTAACGCACCGGATCAATGGGCTCAATGGTCGGCCCACTGGTCACAACAATGCGAAAGCGCACCAAGGCACCATCGCCACGTTGCTTTTGAAAGTGTCTTCCCAACGCTGAGACCAGATCCATCACTTCAGCCATACGCCCGTCGCCCACTTCGCCACAGGCCAAGTCCCCCGCGCCGGGCCCAAAAACACTCACGCCGCGGGCTTTGAGTGTTTCCAAATTTACTTGCACCGCAGGGTGTGTCCACATCATCACATTCATCGACGGCGCAATCATCACCGGCTTGTCGGTGGCCAACAATGCAGTGGTCGCCAAATCGTCGGCGATGCCATGAGACATCTTGGCTATCATGTCGGCGGTGGCCGGGGCCACTAAAATAATATCGGCTTCGCGCGACAGTCGAATATGGCCCATCTCGCTTTCATCGGTCAGCGAGAATAAATCCTGATAAACGTGCTGACCTGAAAGGGCTGCCAGCGAGAGTGGCGTCACAAACTGCGCGCCGCCCTTGGTGAGGATGCATCGCACACTGGCCCCGCGTTCACGCAAGCGCCTGATCAGGTCGGGCACTTTTACGGCGGCAATCCCGCCCGCGACGATGAGAAGAATACGTTTGTTGTGCAGCACGTGCTTTACACCTGATCAGAAGATAAACCTCAGACTAAACTAATTCCGCTCGACAAGCAGGGCAATCACCAGCGCGCCAATCGCCAGCCACGGTATCCAGCGGCCCCACGCCCCCCCGTTGCCCCCGCGCAAAGCCTGCGCGGTGTCGGGGTGTAGCTTCAGACCGTGCGATTGCAACTCAGCGGTGGCGGCGTCTACACGATCAATGATGCGTGGCACTTTGGCCAGCGTCGCTATCGCGCTCTCGGTGGCCGTCATGACGATGGCCTCGGTACCCAGTTGGTCGCGCATCCAACTTTCAATCATCGGCTTGGCCAGTTCCCACATGTTCATCTCAGGCACCAAATTGCGCCCCACGCCCTCGACCACCAGCATGCTTTTTTGCAGCAGCAATAATTGTGGTTGGGTCTGCATCTCGAAGGTTTCGGCGATCTGGAACAGTTGGCCCAACAGACGCGCCAAAGAGATCTCGGCAATGGGTTTTCCAAGTATCGGTTCAGCGATAGATCGGCAGGCTTGAGCGAAATCATCGACCGATTTGTGGGCCGGCACGAAGCCTGCGCTCATATGCACTTCGGCGACCTTTTTGTAATCGCGCGTCAAAAAGCCCAGCAGCATTTCACCCAGCGTGCGCTGCGTGGCGTGGTCAATGCGGCCCATAATGCCGAAGTCCATCACAACAATAGTAGCTTCATTGGTCACAAACAAATTGCCCGGGTGCATATCGGCGTGAAAAAAGCCGTGCGTGAAAACCATTTTAAAAAAGGCTTCTGCAGCCGTTTTCACCACAACAATCGGATCAAGGCCTGCGGCTTCAATCGCGCTGCGATCATCAACCCGCAGACCCGAAACACGCTCAAGCGTCAGCACACGTTCAGATGTGCGCTGCCAATCGACGCCAGGCACCTTGACGCTGGGATCGTTCGCAAAATTTTCGGCAAGCTCTTGGGCGGCAGCGGCCTCGAAGCGAAAATTCATCTCATTACGCGTCGTGTTTTCGAAGGTCGACACCACATCACGCGGTTTCAAGCGCTGCAGTTTTGGTAGGGCTTGCAGGGCTAAATCCGCCAGCCAATACAGCAGGGCGATATCGCGTTTGAAGGCCTCGGCCACACTGGGCCGCAGCACTTTAACGGCAACTTCCTGGCCCTCGGTGGTGATAGCAAAATGAACTTGTGCGATGGAAGCCGCAGCGACTGGCTTTTCGTCAAAGCTTGAAAATAATTCGGTGAGGGGCCTGCCAAAACCAGCTGCGATGGTGGCCTCTGCATCTTTAAATGCAAACGGCGGCAAACGGTCTTGCAGCTCGGCTAAGTCAGCGGCCACGTCCTCGCCCAGCAAGTCAGCGCGTGTCGACAATGCCTGGCCAAATTTGATGAATGTCGGGCCGAGTTTGGCCAAAGCCAAAGCCAGTCTCTGTCCGGTTCGCAAATCTTTAAGGTCTGCCGATGGTCGCCAGATGAATTTGGCCGCGCGTGCAGCAGTGCGCGTGGCTGGATGAATCTCGGAAAAGACCATGGCGTCGTGACGCGCCAGCATGCGCGCAATAGTCAGGAGCCGGGTGATGTGACCGAGCGTAGTGAACATAGGCGTGCCTTAAATCCGCCAGCCGGAGTGAATCGCAGCAATGCCACCGCTGAGGTTGCGGTGGATTGCTTGTGAAAAACCCGCGTCCGCCATTTTGCTGCACAGCGTGCGCTGATCGGGAAATTTGCGGATACTTTCAGCCAAATATTGGTAAGCCGCGCGGTCGCCCGCAATCATCTGGCCCAAGACCGGCAGCACCGAGAACGAATAGGCGTCGTAGAGTTTGTCCAAACCGGGGATCACCATGTGACTGAACTCAAGACACAAATACCGGCCGCCGGGTTTGAGGATGCGCCGGGCCTCGCTGAGTGCACGCTCAATGTGGGTGACGTTGCGCAATCCAAAGGCAATGGTGGTCACGTCAAAGCTTGCATCGGGAAACGGCAGCGCTTCGGCATCGCCGCAACTCCAAACCACGCCATCCAACAACCCATGGTCGATGGCGCGGTCGCGCCCCACAGCCAGCATTTCAGCGTTGATATCGCACACCGTCACTGGAATTTTTGGTCGCCCCCCCAATCTGTCGACCAAGCGAAACGCAATGTCACCGGTGCCGCCCGCCACATCCAAGAATTTCTGACCCGCCCTGGGGGCAACCATGTCGATCATGGTGGCTTTCCACAGCCGATGAACGCCCGCGCTCATCAGGTCGTTCATGATGTCGTATTTGGACGCCACCGAATCGAAGACTTGGCGCACCAGCCCTGATTTTTCGTGCTCGCCAACTTTGCGAAATCCGAAGTCGGCATCAGCGTGCGTGTGGGGTGTGGGATTCTCACTCATGATCTTCGCACCATAGTCTAACGGCCTGGCGCTGTCATGCCGGGTACCGGCCCCCAAGCCATTCTCAATGCTCGACAATTTACTCGTGGTTCAGCATGGTCCTGTCGTCCCTCTCACGAGAATACGCATGCCCGAGTTACCTGAGGTCGAAACGGTTTGCCGAGGTCTGTCGCACCTGATGGAGGGGTGCAGGCTGGTGCGGGTTGATGTGCGTCGCAAAAACTTGCGCATCCCTTTTCCATCGGGGCTTGCGCAAAAGTTGACCGGACGGCGCATCGATAAAATTTACCGTCGCGCCAAATACATCATTATGAACCTCGACGATGGCCAGGCGATTATCGCTCATCTGGGCATGTCAGGCCGCATGACCACGGTCAATCCCGGCCAGTCCCTTGATGCACATGACCACGTTATTTTTGAGACCGACGACGGCACCGAAGTGCGACTGAACGATCCGCGTCGATTCGGCCTGATGACGTTGGCGGCGCAAAACGAACTCGATACCCACAAGCTGTTTAAAGATCAGGGGCCTGATCCGCTGGGGGTTGATTTTACGCCCGAGGTCTTAGCCGCAGCGCTGAAGGGCCGCGCCAGCGCAATTAAAACGGCGCTTCTCGATCAGCGAATCGTAGTGGGTTTAGGCAACATCTACGTCTGCGAGGCTTTGTTCCGGTCGGGCCTTTCGCCCAAGCGGAAATCGGGCACCGTCAATCTGGCGCGCACTCAAAAGCTAGTTCCGCACATCAAGGCGGTCCTGCTTGAGGCCATCAAGGTGGGAGGGTCATCCTTGCGCGATCACATCCAACCCAATGGCGAGTTGGGTTACTTCCAACACAACTGGCGTGTTTATGGCCGGGAAGGCGAGCCCTGTCACAATGCTGACAGTCATGGCGGCGTGGGCGCGATAAAACGCCTGATTCAAGGCGGTCGGTCGACTTTTTATTGCCCGAAGTGTCAAACCTAGTGCAGCGGATTTGACGCAGCCTAAGGTCAGGTGTAGACCGCGCCGCCATTCAAGATGCGGTCCTCAAGGGTTTGAGTTGAAACCGCAATCACCGAAGCTGGAGAACGCCATGGCTTACGAAAATATTTTGGTCGAGACCCTTGGCCATGTTGGCCTCATCACCCTCAATCGTCCCAAGGCGCTGAATGCCTTGTCGAACGGCCTGGTGCGTGATCTTGGCCAAGCGCTCGATGCGTTCGAAACCGACACCACGATCCGGGCGATTGTTCTGACGGGCAGCGAAAAGGCTTTCGCGGCCGGGGCAGATATCAAAGAAATGGCCTCGCAAACCTTTGTCGATGCCTATGTTGGCGATTTCATCACCAAGGGGTGGGAGCGCATTACGGTCTGTCGCAAACCGATTATCGCCGCGGTGGCCGGCTATGCCCTGGGTGGGGGCTGCGAATTAGCCATGATGTGCGACTTCATTATTGCCGCCGACACCGCGCGCTTTGGCCAACCTGAAATAACCTTGGGTATTATTCCAGGCGCCGGGGGCACCCAGCGCCTCACCCGTGCGGTCGGCAAAGCCAAAGCCATGGATATGGTGCTCACCGCCCGCAACATGGATGCGGCTGAGGCCGAGAAGTGCGGCCTCGTCAGTCGGGTTGTGGCGGCTGATAAGCTGATGGAAGAAGCCATGAAGGCCGCCGAGCGCATCGCCGCCCTCTCGCTGCCCGTCGTGATGATGGCCAAAGAGTGCGTCAACCGCACTTTTGAGACCACCCTGGCCGAAGGCGTGCGATTTGAGCGCCGGATGTTTCACGCCACCTTTGCACTGGAAGATCAAAAAGAAGGCATGGCCGCCTTTGTCGAGAAACGCCAACCGGCCTTTAAGCACCAGTAAGATCACGATCTGTGCCTCGGCCCCGCTGTTGACGGGGTAGGGCGGCTCTCTTATAAGGCGCGGTCTCGTGTACGAGGCGATTCGGCCATCAGCCGGGTCTGCCTAAAAACTCAAGACCTTCCTAAAAACCCGATACCTTCAAGAAGATCGATCCATGGCTCAGCATAAGTCTGCCAAAAAGCGCATTCGCCGTAACGCCCGCCGGGCCGTGATTAACAAGTCACGTCTCAGTGCGATTCGCACAGCCGTGAAGGGTATCGAGATCGCCCTGGCCGCGGGCGACAAAGCCGCTGCTCAAGCCGCCTTCAAAAAAGCCATGCCAGCC
>Ga0049084_10001139_pt1 | contig 10897 bp, 10 predicted proteins | sample GreLakmeON33MSRF_FD_66720 | JGI IMG/M metagenome (GOLD analysis project Ga0049084, IMG submission 66720) | Freshwater lentic microbial communities from great Laurentian Lakes, MI, USA - Great Lakes metaG ON33MSRF | ecosystem: Environmental > Aquatic > Freshwater > Lake | place: Great Lakes... | reverse complement strand
AGTTAAGGTTCTTGTAGAGACGCAAAATTTTGCGTCTCAGGATGTGATTTGATATTTATAACGTGAGACGCAAAATTTTGCGTCTCTACACCAACTGCGTATTCAACAACCTTCCCGACTCAACCAATCTATGCATGTGCTCAGTACAAAAAGCCCTTTCGATAATAGGAAGATGTGCAGCTTTATGAATATCGGTACCCAAGAAATCAACCATACCTTCATCAATCATAAAATGTGCAGCATGAGTAGATTGCGGACCGTAATGGCCGGCCAATGATTTGATGTTAATTTGAAAATACACACCATGTTCGCGCACCGCTCTTAGCGCATCTTCTCTGCCAAAATAAAAAGGATATCTTTCTGGATGAGCCAACACAGGTTTGTAGCCCAAATCACGTATTTTATGAATTAAAGGAAATGGATTTTCGGGTTCGTTTAAATATGAAAATTCAAACAAAATATATTCATTTTTTATGGGTAGCAAATCATTCTCTTGAACCAACTTCGCGAAATTTTCATCGAAATAATACTCAGCAGAAGGATGAATAATGGTATTTAAATTCTCACTCTCCAACCTCTTGTTCAAATCCTCTGCGCCTTGTAAAATGGTAGCCGATGAATTACGGTAAAAATCAGACATTACGTGAGGCGTGGTATGGAAGGTATGAAAACCAAACTCTTTCAATCCTTTAACCAAAACAACAGAATCATCTAATGTTTTAGCGCCATCATCGATACCAGCAATGAGGTGTGAATGCATGTCAACGCCTATCAATTTAGCATCGATAGGCGGTAAAATAATTTCTTTCTTTTTCTTTTTGAAGAAGCCAAACATCTAAACTATATTTTGAAAATATTTACTTTCAAACCAAGCAATAGTTTCTGCTAACCCTACATTAATACTAACTTGTGGTTGATAGCCCAATAGATTTTGTGTTTTAGAAATATCGGCTAATGAATCTTTAACATCACCCACACGTGGAGCCACAAAAGTAGGTTCCAACGAAGAATTCACCGATGTTTTCAGCATTTTGAATAAATCTAATATAGAAGTAGCTTCCCCATAACCAACATTAAACATTTCACCAAAAGCTTGTTCTTTTTGAGTGAATAAAGCTCTAATATTGGCTTGCACCACGTTATCTATATAAGTGAAATCTCTAGACTGATCACCTTCGCCATGAATGGTAGGTGATTGATTAGAGAGCAAAGCATTCATAAACATAGGGATAACTGCGGCGTACGGTCCGTTCGGACTCTGATTCGGACCGAAAACATTAAAATATCTCAAACCCATTACAGGGAATTTATATACGCGATAGAACACTTTGGCATACAACTCATCTACTTGTTTTGATACAGCGTAAGGTGATAAAGGATTTCCGATTTGCTCTTCGGTTCTTGGCATTACCGGACTATCTCCATACACAGAAGAAGAGCTGGCGAAAACCATTCTTTTTACATTAGCATCTTTGGCTGCAGTAAGCAAGTTTAAAAAAGCACTAACGTTAGCTTCGTTGGTGGCGATAGGATTGTTGATAGAGCGCGGTACAGAACCTAAAGCGGCTTGATAAATCACGTAATCAGCGCCTTGTACTACTTTTTCGCACACCATCATATCCACCAATGATTCTTCGTAGAAAACAACATTGGGAAGAGACAAGAACTCTTCAATATTTTCTAAATAACCATTAGATAAATTATCTACAATGCGAATCACTCCTGCATTGTGTTTCACTAAATATTTAACGATGTTCGAGCCAATAAAGCCTGCACCACCTGTAACTAAAAAAGTGCTTTTGCTGATATCTGTATTATGAAAATTCATTCTTATATATTTATCTTGATTCGTATTGTGTAGCGTAATATTTTTTATAATCCCCTGAAACAACGCCATCAACCCATTGTTGGTTGGCGAGATACCAATCAACTGTTTGTTCTAAGCCGCTTTCAAACTGAGCTTTTGGCTTCCAACTCAATTCATTATTTAATTTAGTAAAATCGATAGAATAACGCATGTCATGTCCCTGCCGGTCTTTCACGTAGGTTATTAGTTTTTCAGATGTACCCGGAGCTCTACTTAATTTGTTATTCATTATTTTACAAAGCGCCTTTACCAATGTGATATTCTGCCATTCGTTGTCGCCGCCAATATTGTACGTTTCTCCATTTTTTCCATCATGAAAAATCAAATCAATAGCCTCTACGTGATCTTGCACATACAGCCAATCGCGCACATTTTCACCTTTACCGTAAATAGGCAAAGGCTTATTATTTATAATATTTTGAATGCAAAGCGGAATTAATTTTTCTGGAAATTGGCATGGACCGTAATTGTTAGAACAGTTGCTCAATACCACAGGTAAATGAAAAGTTTCGTGGTAAGCGCGCACAAAATGATCAGACGAAGCCTTGCTGGCTGAATAAGGAGAGCGCGGATCATAAGAAGTAGTTTCTAGAAATTTTCCTGTTTCCCCCAAAGTGCCATACACCTCATCGGTAGAAATGTGATAAAACAAATGTTCTTTTTCATCTTTCCAATTGTTTTTAGCTACGTTAAGCATCGTTACAGTGCCAATAACATTGGTTTGCACAAACTCTAAAGGATTTAATATAGAGCGATCAACATGCGATTCTGCGGCGCAGTGAATAACATGAGTTATTTGATAAGTATCGAAAATTTCTTGAATGCCTTTTTCATCACAAATATCTGCTTTTACAAAGGCATAATTTGCTGCATCTTTTATATCATCTAAAGAACTTAAATTACCTGCGTAAGTGAGCTTATCAGCATTCACAATAAAATAATGAGGATAAGTATTCACAAAATGCCGAATTAAGTGACTGCCTATAAATCCAGCTCCACCTGTAATCAATATATTCTTTTGCATACTCATTTTATTTTTATTTTATATACTTTATATCGCGTTCCCAAGCAGAAGAGATCATATCGTCAAGAGAATACTGGGGAGTCCAATTTAATTTATTTTTAGCCAAAGTAGAATCAGAGTAAATTTGAGTTATATCCCCTTTTCTTCTTCCTGCAATTTGATAATTCACTTTGATACCATTCACCTTTTCGAAGGTATGAATAAGCTCAAAAACGCTATATCCCTCCTCAGAACCAAGATTGTAAAACTCTAATTTCTTGTCCATTTGTTTAGCAATCATTCTTTCTAAAGCACAAACATGTGCCGCAGCAATATCCATTACGTGAACATAATCTCTAATGCATGTGCCATCCTTTGTTTCGTAATCATCACCGTACACCGTAAGCTGTGCAATTTCGCCTTTGGCCACCTTTAAAATCAGCGGCATGATGTTATCCATGTTTTTAGGATTGTCGCCCAAAAGCAGTGTAGTATGAGCACCAATAGGATTGAAATAGCGCAATGAAATACATTCTAATTTCCCGACAGCAACAACATCTTCAATCATTTCTTCACACACCTTCTTCGTTTTTCCATAAGGAGAAAAAGGTTTTTGAACTGGGAAAGTTTCGTCAACGGGTACTTTTTGAACATCTCCATAAACAGTACAAGAGGAAGAAAAAATCAGCTTTGTACACTCTAACTTCTCCATCAAATAAAGTACATTAATCATTCCTCTTAAGTTATTATTATAATATTTAAGAGGATTTTCAACCGATTCTTTCACCGCTTTATGCGCAGCAAAATGCACCACAGCATCCACTTTGTATTTATCCGCTATAGAGAGTAATGCAGTCAAATCGGTAACATCTATAATTTCTAAGGGCACTCTAGATCCAGTAATGGTTTCAATTACATCAATAACAGATTTATCAGACGTAGATAAATTATCCACTATCACAACCTCGTAGCTACTTTTAATAAGTTCTACAACGGTGTGTGATCCAATATATCCAGTACCTCCAGTAACTAAAATCATAACCTAAAAACTAATGTAATCGGCAACCGATATTTTATTTCTGTAAATACCTTTAACATCAACCAAAACTCCTTTTTCGTTGAAATGTTTGCCAAAGAATTCGTCACCTAAACCAACATATTCACGGTGATTAACCGCTACAATAATAGCATCGTATTTCCCTGTAATTTCGGGAACCAAATCATAGCCATACTCTTCTAAAATTTCATGCGCATCTGCATGAGGATCATGCACCTCCAGATTTACTGCAAACGATTTCAATTCATTCACCACATCGGCTACTTTAGAGTTTCTAATATCTGTAACGTTCTCTTTAAAAGTAGTACCCATTATAAGCACGCGAGCCTTGGATAAATCTTTTCCGTTCACCACCATTTTTTTAACCGCCAAACGCGCCAAGTGAGCGCCCATAGCATCATTTATTGCTCGTCCTGATGTTATTATTTTAGCATGAATACCTAATTCTTCTGCTTTGTAAGTAAGGTAGTAAGGATCAACACCAATGCAGTGTCCGCCTACCAAACCAGGTGAAAATTTCAAGAAATTCCATTTTGTACCTGCAGCTTCTAAAACTTCATAAGTGTTGATATTCATTTTCGAGAAAATCAACGACAATTCATTCATTAACGCGATGTTTACGTCACGTTGTGTGTTTTCAATAATCTTAGCAGCTTCAGCTACTTTGATAGAAGATGCTTGATGAATACCTGCAGTAATAACCATGCCGTAAACCTTAGCTATTTCTGCTGCCGATTCCTTATCAGAACCAGATACTACTTTCACAATTTTAGCTAAAGTATGTTCTTTATCTCCCGGATTGATTCTTTCTGGAGAATACCCCACTTTGAAATCAACACCAAATTTCAATCCCGATTCCTGCTCCAATACTGGTACACAATCTTCTTCGGTACAGCCAGGATAAACAGTAGATTCAAACACTACATAATCTCCTTTTTTCAACACTTTACCTACCGTTTTTGAAGCAGAAAGCAAAGGTTTTAAATCGGGTAAATTGTGCTGATCAATAGGAGTTGGCACTGCTACGATGAAAAAATTAACATCCTTCAAATCATTTAAATCTGCCGAGAAATGAATGTCGCAACCTTCAAAATCTTTTGCTTCCAACTCATTACTAGGATCGATATTTTTCCTCATCAAATCAACTCTAGCTTGGTTGATATCGAAACCTACTACTTTTGCTTTACGTGCAAACTCCAAGGCAATTGGTAAGCCTACATAACCTAAACCAATCAATGCCATTTTCGCCTCTTTTTTGGCAATTTTTTCTGCAATCATAACCTACTTTTTATTCTGTTTTAATTCGTATATTCTTTCAATAATCTCTACTACTTTTAAGCCTTCTAAAGCATTGGTGGTTACATAATCACCGCGTTTAATGGTGTTCACAACGTTCTCGATAACATAATGATGGTTAGCGGCAGATCCTTTATAATCGCCGTAATCGTTTGGTGCATTTACTGGCGCCAATTCGGGCATCACATAATCTTGAATATTGCAATATTCTACTTTATCCATGTATTGTCCGCCTACCTTAATACTCCCTTTAGAACCAATAATAGTAATGCTACTTTCTAAATTTGAATTGTACACGGCAGTTGAATAGTTAATAGTGCCTACTCCGCCATTTACAAATTTGAAATTTACGATCCCTGTATCTTCAAAATCAGTTGATTCTTGGTGACAGAAATCTTCGAAACGAGCATTGATATCAGTAATATCACCAAACAACCAATACATAATATCTATGAAGTGAGAGAACTGAGTAAACAAAGTGCCACCATCCATATCTTTTGTTCCCTTCCACGCACTTTTCTTGTAGTATCTGTCGTCTCTGTTCCAATAGCAATTCAATTGCACCAAATAAATATCACCCAAACGATTATTGTGCACCACATCTTTTAACCATACTGAAGGAGGAGAATAACGATTTTGCATCACACAAAACACCTTTTTAGAATAGTTTAAAGCTTTCTCTATTACTTTCTCGCACTCACTCTTGGTTAGTCCCATTGGTTTTTCACACACCACATGTTTTCTATTGCTTAAAGCAGTAATGCTTTGTTCGGCATGCAAACCGTTGGGCGTACAAATATTTACTACATCAATCTCTTTCACAGACGAAAGCATTTCTTGTACATCTGTAAAATAAGGCTGAGTAAACTTAGGGTCGATGTTTAATTGTTCTTTATCGAGTACATCACAAAAAGCCACCAATTCGGCCTCTGGATTTCTTTCTATCATCTCCATGTGACGCTTGCCAATATGGCCGCATCCAACGACAGCAAATTTTACTTTATCAGCCATTCGATATTTTTTTTACAATATTGTTATTCAATTCATATTGATCTCCCGATAAAGAACAAGTTGCCTTACCATCCTTATCGAAATTTAATTTCTCTCCTTGTTCGCTCATCCAACCTATTTGACGGGCCGGATTGCCTACCAGCATTGCGTAAGGTTTAACTTCACGAATCACCACTGTACCTGCACCAACAAAAGCATATTCTCCTATATTTATTCCGCATACTATCGTTGCATTAGCGCCTATGGTAGCTCCTTTCTTTACCACTGTTTTTTTGTATTCGCTCTTTCTGTTTACTGCAGAGCGAGGATTCATTACATTGGTGAAAACCATTGATGGACCCAAGAAAACATCATCCTCACACACTACCCCAGTATACACCGAAACATTGTTTTGCACCTTTACATTATTGCCGAAAACAACATCAGGCGAAATCACCACGTTTTGTCCGAGATTACAATTCTCCCCCATCACCGTTTTTCCCATCACATGACTGAAATGCCATATTTTAGTGCCTTTTCCAATTGTGGCACCTTCGTCGACATAAGACGATTCGTGAACAAAATATTCCTTAGTTTCCAAAATTCAATTCCTTTTTAAAGAGTTCGTCTTGCGGCAAAGATTTAAAGTATTCTAAGGTTTTTTTCAAACCTTCAGAACGACTTACTTTAGGCTGCCAGCCTAGAATTTCTTTAGCTTTCGTAATGTCTGGCTGACGCTGTTTAGGGTCGTCAACCGGCAAATCTGTATAAATAACTTTGGATGCTGTACCCGTTAATTTTACCACTTCCTCGGCAAAATCGCGAATGGTGATTTCATCGGGGTTGCCAATATTAACAGGTTGCGCGTAATCACTTAATAACAAACGATAAATACCTTCAATTAAATCATCAACATAGCAAAATGAGCGTGTTTGAGAACCATCGCCAAAAACGGTGATGTCTTCGCCACGTAAGGCTTGACCTACAAATGCTGGTAGTGCTCTACCATCGTTCAATCGCATTTTCGGACCATAAGTATTAAAAATTCTTACGATTCTGGTTTCCAATCCGTGGAAAGTATGGTAGGCCATAGTCATGGCTTCTTGAAAACGTTTTGCTTCATCGTACACTCCTCGCGGACCAATTGGATTTACATTACCCCAATAGGTTTCGGGTTGTGGATGCACATCTGGATCACCATATACTTCAGAAGTAGAAGCAATCAACATTCTTGCATTTTTAGCCTTCGCTAATCCCAACAAATTGTGCGTACCTAACGAACCCACTTTTAAGGTTTGAATAGGAATTTTAAGGTAATCTATCGGACTAGCAGGTGAAGCAAAATGCAAAATATAGTGCAATTCACCTGGCACGAAAACAAACTTACTTACATCATGGTGGTAAAACTCAAAATCTTCAAGTTTAAAGAACTCCTCAATATTTCTAAGATTACCTGTAATCAAGTTATCCATGGCAATAACGTGATAGCCTTCCTTTAAAAAACGTGCACAAAGATGTGAACCTAAAAAGCCAGCTGCACCAGTAATTAAAACTCTTTTTTTCATTGCGCCGAAACTTACTTGTTGATTAACACTTGTTTTCTTCCTATACTGATGTAATCGAAACCCTTGGATTCAATACTTTCTAAATCGAATAAATTTCTTCCATCGAAAATCACTTTTCTCTTCATCAACTTAGCTATTTGCTCAAAATCGGGTGCTCTAAACACCGACCATTCTGTTGCTATCACCAAGGCATCGGCGCCAGAAACCGCTTCATATTGATTTTCGCAAAATTCAATTTCATTTTTGAAAACACCTTTCATGTTTTCCATTCCCTCTGGATCAAAAGCTTTTACACTAGCCCCTCTTTTCAACAATTCTTGAATAACATAAATGGCTGGAGCTTCACGAATATCATCGGTATTAGGCTTAAACGACAAGCCCCAAACACCAAAGGTTTTGCCCTTTAAATCACCTTTAAAATAAGCATCTATTTTAGGTACAATAATGGTTTTTTGTACCGCATTTACTTCTTCAACAGCAGTTAAAATCTTGAAATCGTAATTCACTTCTTCAGATGATTTTATCAATGCCTGCACATCTTTAGGAAAACAACTTCCGCCGTATCCAATACCCGGAAACAAAAATCTCTTGCCAATTCTGGTGTCAGAGCCCATTCCAATGCGAACTTGATCAACATCAGCACCCAACAATTCACACAAATTAGCCACCTCATTCATGAAAGAAATTTTAGCTGCCAAGAATGAATTTGCTGCATATTTTGTAAGTTCGGCAGAACGCTCATCCATGAAATAAACTGGGTTACCCTGGCGAACAAAAGGTTTATACAATTCATCCATTTGCTTGCGGGCACGAGCACTTGATGTGCCCACCACCACTCTGTCTGGTTTCATAAAATCATCTACCGCATATCCTTCTCTTAAAAATTCGGGGTTAGAAACCACATCGAATTCTACTTTAGCATTTTTAGCAATGGCTGCCGTTACCTTTTCGGCTGTACCTACTGGAACTGTACTTTTATCTACAATAATTTTGTACTCTTCCATGATATCGCCCAACTGATTAGCAACACCCAAAATGTACGACAAATCGGCCGAGCCATCTTCACCCGGAGGTGTTGGTAGCGCTAAGAAAATCATAGATGACTTCTTCACCGCATCTTTCAAATCGGTAGTAAATTTCAAACGACCTTGTTTGGTGTTTCTTTCAAACAAAACATCCAATTCTGGCTCATAAATAGGCACTATGCCCTCTTTCAATTTTTGTACTTTTTGCTCGTTTATATCTACACAAATCACATTGTTTCCGCTTTCCGCAAAACATGTTCCTGTAACCAAACCAACATAACCAGTACCAATAACGGCAATATTCATAATTTCTTAATTAAAAAACTCTTTAACAGATGCACAAATATAATTCAGTTGCTCTTCGCTTAATTCGGTATGCATAGGCAACGACAAAACCTGCTGAGCCAACAACTCAGTAACAGGTAACTTCACCTCATCCATCACTCCTTTAAATACATTTTGTTGATGCAAAGGCATAGGATAATAAACCATTGCAGGAATTCCTTTTTTCTCTAAAAAAGCCTTCAATTCATCTCTCTTTCCGTTCAACACTTTTAAAGTATATTGATGAAAAACATGAGTAGAATTCTTTGCTCTGCCAGGTGTTTCGAGAGCCGAAACAGCTTTGAAAGCATTGTCATAATAACTGGCAGCTTCATTTCTGCGAGCACTAAAATCATCTAAATGCTTTAATTTCTCATTCAACACCGCAGCTTGCAAAGAATCTAAGCGAGAGTTAATACCCACCACATCATGGTAGTAGCGAACTCTAGATCCATGGTTAGAAATTTGATTGCTCAAATCGGCCAAAGCTTTATCGTTGGTCATTAAAGCACCACCATCACCAAAACAACCTAAATTTTTAGAAGGAAAGAAACTTGTGGTACCAATAGAACCAATAGTTCCAGCTCTTTTTACACTGCCATCGCTAAAAGTATATTGAGCTCCAATGGCCTGAGCGGTATCTTCTACAACATATAAATTTTTCTTAGCGGCCAAAGCCAAAATCGCCTCCATATCAGAACACTGTCCGAACAAATGAACAGGCATGATCACCTTCGTTCTAGGGGTAATGGCTTTCTCTACCGCTTCTATATTGATGGTAAAATCATCGGCATGAACATCAACAAAAACAGGTTTTAAACCCAACAACACTATCACCTCGGCAGTAGCAATGAAGGTAAACGCCGAGGTAATTACCTCATCGCCAGGCTTTAAACCCAAGGCCATTAAGGCAATTTGCAAAGCATCTGTTCCGTTGGCACAAGGTATCACGTGATTTACACCGCAATAGGTGGCCAATTCAGTAGCAAAATTCTTTACAGCCGGACCACTTATAAACGATGTTTCGTCGAGTACTTTTTGCATGGCCGAATCTATCTGAGGCTTCAGTCTTTGATACTGTGTGGCCAAATCAACCATCTTAATATCTTTCACAGGATTTTCTGTCATAAAAAACATTTGCTGCGAAGATAATAATTTAAGCCTAACTTTAAACTCAATTTTCAGCCAATGAATAGAGTTTTTACAAGTTGTTTTCTACTCATTCTTTTTCATCTTTTTGCTAAAGGGGGAAATACCCTTCCTCAACATCTTTTTTGCATAACTTACAGCGGCAGTATTGGTAGCAAAGAAATAAGTGCTAAAACCAATTACATCAATAGAATTGGAGCGGCATACCAGTTTCAAAAAAAACACTACACGCTAGGCCTAGAATATCAGTTTATGTTTAGCGCATACACAGGTGTCGATTTATTTTCGGCTCTTAGAACGAGCGAAGGGTTGATTATTTCCGATAATGGCTCATTGATCGACATTCAAACTCTGTTTAGAGGAAACAGTGGCTACATTACTTGCGGCAAAATCATACCAATTTCTTCTGTTAATAGCTTTCAATTTAATGTTGGGTTCGGTATCCTAGAGCATCACTTATCCATCAAAACATTTGATGAATCGAGTGCTTATTTCACTAAAAACAACCTAAAGGGCTACGATCAACTTTCGCTAGGACCCGCCATTAAGCAACAATTTCGATTCAATCATTTTGGCCCCAAAAACAGAATCAATTGCTACCTTGAACTCTTTTGCGAAGAA
>Ga0049084_10001138_pt1 | contig 10901 bp, 11 predicted proteins | sample GreLakmeON33MSRF_FD_66720 | JGI IMG/M metagenome (GOLD analysis project Ga0049084, IMG submission 66720) | Freshwater lentic microbial communities from great Laurentian Lakes, MI, USA - Great Lakes metaG ON33MSRF | ecosystem: Environmental > Aquatic > Freshwater > Lake | place: Great Lakes... | reverse complement strand
GTCGCCGCGCTGGGGCATCACGAGCCGGACCTTGCGGCCGGCCTTGCGGGCCAGCCAGTCCTCAAGCAGTTCCTGTTCCGCCAGTTCGACCGGGATGTGAATCTCCGGAGGCGGCGCCTGGTCGAAATAGAACTGCTGAATCGCGGCTTCCACCACCTCGCTCTCGGTCTCACCGTCTTCCTTGGCGTCGGTCACAAACTCCACGCGTTCGATGACGCGGCCGCCACGAACCAGGAACACTTGCACGACGGCGCCCTTGGGCCCGAGCTTCAGGCCGAAGACGTCGCGGTCGCCGAGTTCAGCCGACGCCATCTTCTGTTGCCGTTCCTGCAGCGTCTGAACGGTCCGCATGGCATCACGCAAGTGGGCCGCCTCTTCGAAGCGCTCGTCGGCCGCAGCCGCCATCATTCGGATCTGCAACTGGTCTGCCAATTCGTCGTTGCGGCCTTCGAGAAATAACCGCGTATCGGCGACCGCCACGGCGTATTGCTCGGGCGAGCAAATCGTCTCGACGCACGGCGCCAGGCAACGCTTGATGTCGTACTCGAGGCACGCCCGCTGGCGCTGGCCGGTAATCACCTCGTTGCAGGAGCGGATGCCGAACACCCTGTGCGTCAGCGACATGGTCCGGCGGGCGAACTTGGCGGGCAAGAACGGCCCGGCATAGACGTTGCCGTCGCGTTCGACCGAGCGAGCCACCAGCACGCGCGGAAACGCCTCGCTGGTGGTCAGCTGCAGGTAGGGGTAGTTCTTGTCGTCGCGCAGCAGGATGTTGAACTTGGGTGACCGCTGCTTGATGAGATTGTTTTCGAGCGCCAGCGCCTCGACCACCGAATCCGTGACAATGACCTCGAGGCCGGCGACCTCGTCCAGCAAAGCGTTGGTCTTGGGGCTGCTGCCATAGGCGCCCAGGTACGAGCGCGTCCGATCCCGCAGCGAGCGGGCCTTGCCGACGTAGATGGTCTCGCCCTGGGCGTTGTAATACAGGTAGACGCCCGGCTGCTCCGGGAGGCGGCTAATCTGTTCCTTGAGATCATGGATAGGCATCGGGTACGCTTAACCCACCTTCCATTATGACCTTCACAGGGGCGATCGGCGCCGTTTGCATGTTTCCCCTCCGGGCCATCATCAGCGCCTCGGTGGCCCTGGGTATCCATCCCAACGTCCTGACCCTCATCGGCGTGCTGATCAACATCGTCGCGGCGTGCACCCTGGCGGTTGATAGCTTTGTGCTGGCCGGCGTGATCATGATCGTCGCCAACATCTTCGACTTCATCGACGGCAAGGTGGCGCACATCACCGGCAAGCAGTCGGAATTCGGCGCGTTCTGGGACTCGACGCTCGACCGGTTCTCGGACCTGGCGCTCTTTACCGGGTTGATCTGGCTCTACGCCGAGCGCGGCAGTAACGGCTACGTGCTGGTCGCGACCCTGGCGTTGATCTTCTCGATCATGACCAGCTACGCCAGGGCGCGCGCCGAGTCGTTGATCGACAAGTGCAAGGTTGGCTTCATGGAACGGCCCGAGCGCATTGTGCTGTTCATGATCGGCGCCTTCACCGACCGCATGGCAGGCGTGCTGTGGGTGCTGCTGGTGCTGTCGATCATCACGGTCAGCAACCGCATTCACTACACCTACCTGGCGTTGAACCAGAAGCCGATGCCCACCGGGGTGTTCGCGCGTTTCTTCTTCTGGCGGGACGAACGCGCGACGATGCCCTACGATATCTGGGTCGCGATTATTCTCGCGTTCGTCTGGCTGGTGCCGCCCGATTGGCTTCAGGATCCTGCGGCGAGCGGCCTGGGATTGCTGGGTTATTTAATGAATTAGACGGCGGCATTAAAGCAGTCTTCTTCTTGCCCCTGCTCACCTGGTCAAGGCTTTTGCGCAGGGCCTCCATCAGGTCGACCACCTGGCGGGCCAGCTTCATTTCGGCCGGATTGACCTGACCGCGCCCCTCGCGCAGCTCGTCGATCTAATCGATAGTGCGGATCTCGGCGGCGTGGTGCCGAAGTTACGCGGATTCGCGCGTATCGCGGGAACCGAGGTGCAGCCCGGGCCCTTCATCGAACGCGATGGTGTGGCGGCCAATCTCTTCGCGCAGCAGGTGCCGCACTTCGCCTAGATGGGGGCCCGGGACCGTCAACTGCCGGGCCAGCGTCTTTTGGCGCGATGCCAGGATCAGCGTGCCACCGCTCTTCCATGTGAGGCCGCCAATTTCCCGGTACGACATGAAGCCGCTGTCGGTCCAGATGCCGTCGCGGTAGAGCCCTGGCTTGATGCGCGCGGAGAGCGGCAGCAGGTAGCCGTAGTAGGTGAACATCATCGCCACGCCGAACAGCGACGAGTACGAGCGCGGCATGCGATACGCCGTGAGCAACAGGATCGCGCCGAGCATGATACCGATGGTCAGGTTGATGGCGAAGAACGGCGGCTTTGGCGATGGCCACGTCAGCATGACGTCGCGCCGCAAGCGCCACCAGGCGGCCAGCTCGTAGCTGACCCGCAGGTTGACGATGACGAACAGTGCACCAAGGGCGATGAGGGCCTGCCGTAACGTGCCGGCAAACTCATCGGCGCTCATCGCGCCTCGGCCTTGGTGGCCTCGTCGGCGCGTGACAACGTCGGATCGAAGCACTGCCGGCACCGCGCCTCGTAGATATTCTGCGCACCGAGCAACACCCGGTCCTCACTATGAATGAGGCGTTGCGTGTGATTCGCGGGATTGCCGCACACCATGCAGATGGCGCGGGTCTTCGTGATGTACTCGGCAATCGCCAGTAACTGCGGCATGGGTTCGAACGGCTTACCCAGGTAGTCCTGGTCGAGGCCGGCAATCACCACGCGCATGCCGCGCGCGGCGAGCTCGGTGGCAACGGCGGGCAAACCCGCGTCGAAGAACTGCCCTTCATCGATGCCGACGACTTCAGTGTCGGGCTTGATCTGCGACAGCAACTCAGCCGAGTCGCGCGCGCGCGCTGACGGAATTCGCAGCTCGCTGTGCGAGACGATGTGGTCGTCGGAGAAACGCGTATCGACCGCAGGCTTGAAGATCTGTACGCGCTGCCGGGCGATTTCGGCGCGGCGCAAGCGGCGGATCAGCTCTTCGCTCTTGCCGCTGAACATGCTGCCGACGACGACTTCAATCCAGCCGGTGGAGGGGGTACGGACGACGTCCATACGCCGATTATATGGAGGAAGATGAGCTGGCGAGTTGGTGAATTGGTGGTTTGGTGATTAGGCCTAAATCTCCAGGCTACCAGCTCACCAAATCACCAAATCCGCTTAGGCCCGGGTCGAGTACTCGCCCGTTTCGGTGTTGATCCGAATCACGTCGCCCTCTTCGATGAAGGGCGGCACCTGAATGACGACGCCGGTCTCGAGTGTAGCGGGCTTGGTCTGGTTGGTGGCGGTCGCGCCCTTGATCGCCGGCATGGTCTGGGTGACCGTAAGGTCCACGGTCTGCGGCAGCTCGATGCCGATTGGATTCTCGCCGTAGAACTCGACCTCGATGCTCATTTCTGGCTTCAGGAAGCCCACCGAATCCCCCATGAGTGCGGCCGTCAGCTGCACCTGGTCGTAGGTGACCGTGTCCATGAAATGGTAGCCGTCGCTGTCGTTGTAGAGGTACTGCATGGCCTTCTGTTCGAGGGACACGCGCTCAACGATGTCTTCCGAGCGGAGCTTCTCTTCGGCCATCGCGCCGTTCTGGATGTTGCGCATCTTCACGCGCACGAAGCCGCGCAGATTGCCGGGCGTCACATGCTGGCATCCGAGAATGCGGAACAGCTTGTTCTCGATCTTGACGATCATGCCCTTGCGGAGCTGGGTTGCCAGAAGATTGTCTGCCATAAAGTCTTTGTTATCAGTTAGTAGAACCTTACGAGTTTAACATAGGGACCGCCAGCCCGGCCAGTCCGAGGGCCGTGCTACGATGCCAGACATCGTGGCGTTTGTGCGCTGGGACCCGTTCCGCGACCTCCTCACAATTCAGCATCGGCTCGAGCGCCTGGCGACCGGGCCGCAGGGCTGGACGCCCGCCATGGACCTGTGCGAGACCGCGCACGCCTATGTCCTGACGGCCGAGCTCCCCGGCGTGACGCGCGAACAGGTCCGCATCGACATCCGCGACGGCAAGCTGACCCTGCAGGGCCGCCGTGAGGCCCGCGTGTCGTGCGAGCAGTATCACCAGGTCGAGCGCGGACATGGCGAGTTCTGCCGCAGCGTGGTGCTGCCACTGTCCATAGACACCCTGAACGTCGTTACCGACATGCGCGATGGTATCTTGACCATTACGCTCCCCAAGTTGCCGGACGCCGGACCGCGCCGCATCGAAGTCTCATGATCAAACGTCTTTCCCTCATCGCCCTGCTGCTGGTGGCTGGCTTGGTGGCCGGCCTGGTGTTGTCGGGCACGGCCGGAAGCCGCGAGGCCGTACTCGCCCGCCCGAGCGCCGAGCTGGTGGTCGAACAGGCGGCCGCCGCACCCGCCGCTCCTGCCACCGCCATCCCCGGTCCTGATTTCACGAGAGTTGCCGCCCAAACCGTCAAGGCGGTCACCAACATCTCGTCAGTGCAGGTCGGACGGCGGCGACAGGCCTCGCCCTTCAGCAACGATCCGTTCTTCCAATATTTCTTCGGCGACCAGGGCGAGATGTTCGGCCAGCCGCGCGCCGAGTCGAGTCTCGGCTCTGGCGTCGTGATTTCCGCGGATGGCTATGTCGTCACCAACAACCATGTGGTTGGCGAGGGCGAGACCGAAGTGACGGTTACCGTCGGTGACTATCGCGATGTCCGCGCGAAGATCGTCGGCGTGGACTCGTGGACGGACCTCGCCCTGCTGAAGATCGACGTCACGGGCTTGCCGGTCATCCCCTATGGCGACTCATCGAAACTGAAGGTCGCCGAATGGGTGATGGCCGTGGGCAGTCCCTTTTCGCTGAGCCAGACGGTGACGCTTGGCGTCGTGAGCGCGCTCGGCCGCGCGAACGTCGGCATTACGCAGTACGAAGACTTCATCCAGACCGATGCGGCGATCAACCCCGGCAACTCGGGTGGCGCACTGATCAACAGCCGCGCCGAGCTGGTCGGCATCAACACCGCGATCTTCTCGCAGAGCGGTGGCTACCAGGGCATTGGCTTCGCGGTCCCCAGCAACCTGGTCCGCCGCGTGGTCGGCGACCTGATGAAGTTCGGGCGGGTGCGCCGCGGCTCAATTGGCTACCTGGAAGTGATGCCGCTCACGTCGCGGCTGGCCGATGAGTTGCGCGCGCCGAAGTCCGATGGCATTGTCGTCAACCAGATGGCGCGGGCGTCGGCCGCTTACAAGGCCGGCCTGCTGCCGGGCGACATCATCATCTCGCTCAACGGCCAGGCCATTGCCGACCCGTCGCAATTCGTGCGGCAGATTTCCGACAGTGCGATCGGATCGACCGTGCGCGTGGAAGTGCTGCGCGACGGTCAGCGAACGACGCTGCGCATTCCGATCGAAGCACAGCAGGAACGCCCGCAAAGGCGCCGGTAGGCGATGCAGGCGGCCGCTGGCAGCGCGCAAGGACTTGAACGCCGCAAGCGCGCGCAGGCACCAATCACCACGGAACCGTTGCACCGAGTTCTTGCAGGTAGCCGCGGGCCTGGACCCGGTGCGACTGGCTGCCGACCGCCTGCTGGATGATGACGATCGAGCCATCCTTGAGCAGGCGCTCGCGCGCAAATGCCACCGCCAGGGCCGTCGCGTCGCGGCCCTCGGCCCAGCGCTCGGCCGCCACCGTCTTGACCAGCTCCACCGTCGAGACATCGCCAATGCGAGCCAGCGCTTCGAGGGCGCCACCGGCCCGCGCGCGCTTGCCATCAGCGCGATAGAACGCGTAACGCTCGGTGAGTGCCGCCACGGCGTTGGTTTCGCGAACGAGCCCCAGCGCATCCATCGCCGCCAGTTGTTCGTACGCGTTCGGCTGATTCAGTAGCGAAAACAATCCCTCGGTGAGGCCAGCGGGCAGCGGCGGGCGAACCCCACCAGGCTCAAACGAGGCGGCCAGCACGCGGCCCGCGACCCGGGCCCCGGCGATGCGCGACCGCCGGTCTCCGGAACCCATCATCTGCACCAGCGCCTGTCCAGCCGCGGCCAACTCCCCCGGCAACGCTTCTCTTGCTGAGCGTCCAGCCAGAATGCCAAAGGCATATGCGGCCGCCACCCGATCACTACCGGTGGCCATTGATAGCCTGGCCAACGGGGTCGCGAACGCACCCGCACCAACCGCCACGGTCGGCACCAGTCCGGCATCGAACGCGGCCTCGAAGTTCTTGCCCGGCAACTCCACACCGTGCCGGGCCAGGACATCGATCAGGATCGACTGCGCGTCAGCCGCCGTCCCGACCAGCACACACAGTGACCACACGCTCAGCATCCGCATCATGGTTCTCATCGATGGCCGACGGTCAGCAGCACCTTGTGCGACGACAGCACTTCCTTGAGGTAGCGGCCGGTGTGCGATTCCTTCACATGCGCCACCTGCTCGGGCGTGCCGACGGCCAGCACCCGACCGCCGCTCTCGCCGCCCTCTGGACCGAGATCGATGATCCAGTCGGCCACCTTGATCACATCGAGGTTGTGCTCGATGACCACCAGCGTATGTCCCGCCTCCAGCAGTTTCCTGAACGCCGCCAGCAGCTTGGCGATGTCGTCGAAGTGCAGGCCCGTTGTCGGCTCGTCCAGAATGTAGAGCAGGCGCTCGCCGGTATGCGACGACAGATGCGCGGCGATCTTGATGCGCTGCGCCTCTCCGCCCGACAGGGTGGTCGCCGGCTGCCCCAGCCGCAGGTAGCCGAGGCCGATCTCTTCGAGCACCTGCATGCGCCGCAGCACCTTGGGGGTGCTGGCAAAGAACGTCAACGCTTCGCGTACCGTTAACTCGAGCACTTGCGTGATGCTCTTGCCGCGGTACTTGACCTCGAGCACTTGCGACTTGAAGCGGCGGCCATCGCACTGTTCGCATGGCACAAACACGTCGGCGAGAAACTGCATCTCGACGCGCACTTCACCCTCGCCCTGGCATGCCTCGCAGCGCCCGCCCGGCACGTTGAACGAGAAGTGACTGGGCGTCAGTCCGCGCGACTTGGCATCCTTGGTCGAGGCAAACAACTCGCGAATCGGGTCGAACGCCTTCAGGTAAGTCACTGGATTCGACCGCGGCGTGCGGCCAATCGGCGTCTGGTCCACCAGCACGACATCGCTCACGTACTCGTGGCCTTCGAGCCGGGTGTGCGCGCCGACCTTGCGGTCCCAATCGCCCTTCGCCCGCTTCATCGCCGCATACAGCACGTCGTGCACCAGCGTGGACTTGCCCGAACCACTGACGCCGGTCACGCACGTCAGCGTATTGGTCGGGAACTCGATGTCGACGCCCTTCAGGTTGTGCTCGGTCGCGCCGATCAGGCGGATGCGCTGCGGTCCGCCCTTACGCCGTGCGTGCGGCACCGGGATGCTGAGCTCGCCACGCAGATACTTCGCCGTCAGCGAGCGCGGCTCCGCCATCAACTGCTCGAGCGTGCCCGTGAAGATGACGCGGCCACCGTGCTCTCCGGCGCCGAGCCCCATGTCGACGATGAAGTCGGCGACGCCGATCATGTCGGCGTCGTGCTCGACCACAATCACGGTGTTGCCCTGGTCACGAAGCTGGCGCAGGATGTCGATCAGGCGCTGGTTGTCGCGGGTGTGCAAACCAATCGACGGCTCGTCCAGCACATAGAGCGTTCCGACCAGCGCGGACCCGAGCGAGGTCGCCAGGTTGATGCGCTGCGCCTCGCCGCCAGAGAGCGTCGACGACAGGCGGTCGAGCGTCAGGTAGTCCAGGCCAACATCTCGCAGGAATCCGAGCCGCTTCTGGATCTCCTTGAGCACCTTGTCGGCGATCGCGGCTTCCTTCGCCGTGAGCTGCAGCTGCTTGAAGAACTTCTCAGCCTCGCGCACCGTCCGGCTCGACGCCACGTCGATGGTGACGCCGCCTATCTGCACGTCGCGTGCCTCGCGTCGCAGGCGGGCGCCGTGGCAATCGGGACAGGTCAGGTAGCCGCGATAGCGGCTGAGGAAGACGCGGACGTGCACCTTGTATTTCTTTTTCTCAAGCCATCGAAAGAACCCGCGGATGCCTTCGAAATCCCCATCGCCATCAACGACGAACTTCACTTCGTCCGGCGTGAGATCGGCCCACGCCACGTCCATCCGCACGCCCTTGGTCTTGGCGGCGCGCTTCAGCTCGGCCAACTGCGAGCGATAGTGCGGCTTGGTCCACGGCTCGATCGCGCCCTGGTTGATCGACTTGGCCTGATCGGGCACCACCAGCACGAGGTCGAGCTCGATGATGTTGCCAAAGCCATGGCAAGTCGGACAGGCGCCAAACGGGTTGTTGAACGAGAACAGCCGCGGCTGCGGATCCTCATACGGAATGCTGCAGGTGCGGCACTCGAAGCGTTCAGAGAACAGGTGCCAGACGGGGTCGCCCACGTCGACCAACTGCAACGCCCAAGCCGCGCCACCGCCTTCGGCGTATGCGGTCTCAATCGAATCCGTGATGCGCGTCTGCGCCTCGGGCGCGGTCTTGATGCGGTCAACGACGACCCTTAACATCGATGCGTTTTTCAGCGCCGACGCCGGGACGTCCTCGAAAGTTACCGCCTGGCCATCAAGCAGGAGACGCCCGAAGCCCTTACGGCGGAGACCCTCAAGCAGCGCCGCTGGGGACGACGAATCGTCGGGGACCGCAGGTGACGCAGGTTCAAGACCTTCCTGCTCTGTGTCCTCGGTGTCCTCTGTGGCCCGGCTCGTGTTCATCTGCACGACTGGCAGGTCGAACCCCAGCAGCAGGCGGCTGCCTTCGGGCAGGGCCATCAGCTTTTTCGTGACGACTTCGGCCGTCTCGCGGATGACTTCGAGCCCGCACTTGCGGCACATGGTCCGGCCGACGCGCGCGTAGAGCAGGCGCAGGTAGTCGTGGATCTCGGTGACCGTGCCGACGGTCGAGCGTGGGTTGCGGACGCTGTTCTTCTGACGGATCGCAATCGACGGGCAGATGCCTTCAATCTTGTCGACGTCCGGCTTTTCCATTCGCTCGAGGAACTGGCGGGCGTAGGCGGAGAGCGACTCGACGTAGCGGCGCTGCCCTTCGGCGTAGATGGTGTCAAACGCGAGCGAAGACTTGCCGGATCCGCTGACCCCGGTGAAGACGATCAGCTTGCCCGTGGGCAGGGTCAGATCGACATTCTTGAGGTTGTGCGTACGCGCGCCGCGAATAATGAGGGGGCTGGTTTCAGAGACGGACGGCATGGTCAATTTGGGTGCAGGCCGACGGTCGCGAATTTGTTCATGCCTGTAACCTTCAATCTTACACTACGGCACGATGATGGAGGTTACCCAGTCCGCCATTATCCTGATCCTGACCGCGCTGGCCTCACTTTCGGCCCGCACCCCGGCTCGCGGAGCTGTCTCCGAAACCGGGTGACTACGCCACGGCGGTCGAGGCGAACGTGACGGCGCTGGTCGCCGCCCGCTTCATCACTGAGGCCGATGGCCTGGCGCTTATTGCTGAAGCTCGGCTAACGAAATAGCGCCGTCGCCGGTGAGTAAGCGGCGCAAGTAGTCGATTTGCCCGAGGTGATAACTCAGGTGACCTTCGAGGTGAATCAGCATCTGCTGGGTCGGTAGCGTCATGCCGCTATAGAGCTGTGGATATGCTGCCTCGAGCTGTTCGGCCGAGAGGCCCGCGACCACCGGCGGAATGTCGTCGCGCACGGCCGACAGCCGCGCGATCAGTTCGCTCTTCTCGATCCCTGAATCGCTGAACTCGCGCGGCCGGTCGCGCTTGTAGTCGAGTTGGCCGAGTAACCGGCCGATAAACTCGCGCAGGTTACCTTCCAGGTGCAACGCGAGGTTGCCGGCGGAGTTGGTGATGCCGGCGCGCGTCTGCCAGAGGGTATCGGTATCGGGAAAGGCCTGAAGTTCCTGAACGAGGCGTGTCAGGTCTCGCGTGTAAAGTGCAGCAAGTTCAACGGAGAGCATCCACCAATTCTAGCCGAACCGCTGGCCAGCCACCACGGCTCCAGCAACGGAGATACGTCTGCCGGGGAAGGAAATAGTTATGGACATCTTGATCACTCGGCGCGTATTCGCTCTCGAGCTTACAGTCCGGAACGTTTAACGCTGAGTTCTCCAAGAGTGGCTTCACGACGTCAACTCGCGCAGTGACGCTCACGCAGAACTCCACACTGAGCCCGGTCCTTAGTCCCCTTGTGACGGGGCCAATTTCAGAGCCACGCGCCAGAATAAACGCCCCGTGCCGCGAGGGCACCGGTAGTAATGCCACTGGCAGCGGTGGATGTTCATTAAGCGATCGAGCCCTCGCGCTGGATTGCCACCCAAGCCGTGATTTTCTTGCCGACCTTTATCGGCAACACCCTCCAGTGCATTATGAACGGCGTGCCATCTTTCTTGTAGTTGATTGCCTTGCCTTCAAACCGTCCACCAGCCTTGAGGGCGCTGGCAAGCCGATCGATGACTTTCTTATCCGTTCCCAACCCCTGAAGTATGCGTGGAGTCTGCCCAAGCACATCCGCAGGATCGTGTCCCGTCAGCTTTTTGAAGGCTTTGTTTGCGTAGATGATTTTGCCCGCCGAGGAAGCATCGGTTACCAAGATTGAATCAAAACTGTTCTCAGCCAGAACTTGCAGAAGTGCCAAGCTGGCATTCTTGCCCTCAAGAACTTTTTCCAACGATGAAGCCATTGTTAATCCTTTTAGTGAGATGGACGCAGATAAACCATTGCCAGGGTGCTAACGAACTTGCCCGGATGCAGCAGCGTCGCTGGAGTTGTCCCGTTCGCTGTTGAAACTCAGCGGCGGCTCAGTGGAC
>Ga0049084_10001130_pt1 | contig 10925 bp, 8 predicted proteins | sample GreLakmeON33MSRF_FD_66720 | JGI IMG/M metagenome (GOLD analysis project Ga0049084, IMG submission 66720) | Freshwater lentic microbial communities from great Laurentian Lakes, MI, USA - Great Lakes metaG ON33MSRF | ecosystem: Environmental > Aquatic > Freshwater > Lake | place: Great Lakes... | reverse complement strand
TGATCACTAAATATTTACCTTTTTATATTCGGAAATTTGTTGAATACACCCTATTCCTGATTAGCTTTCAAAGAGTTCCATCCTTGTGCTTTAATTGGATGAACTTTTTCTGATTTAGAGATTAGGTTACAACCTGCCGATGCCTCGGTCATATGACCAATAATGGAGATGTCTGGATTGTTTTTGATCTTTTCAAAATCAGACTGCTTAATTGTAAAGAGCAATTCGTAATCTTCACCTCCGTTTAAAGCGCAAACCGTAGGGTCGATTCCAAATTCTCGAGCTGTATCATAGGTCATTGGGTCGATAGGAATCTTTTCTTCATATAAATTGCAGCCCTTATTTGACTGTTTGCAAATGTGCAATATTTCGGATGCAAGCCCATCAGAAATATCAATCATAGAAGTTGGCTTGATTTTCATTAGCTTCAACGATTCAACAATATCTTTCCTAGATTCTGGCTTAAGCTGACGCTCTACGATATAATCTTTGCCTTCTAGGTCGGGCTGAATATTGGGATTTTCAAGAAAGATGTTTTTTTCTCTTTCAAGCAACTGAAGCCCGATGTATGCACCACCAAGATCGCCAGAAACACATAAAAGATCGCCCTCGTTCGCTCCATTACGATAACAGATGTCTTTTTCGTCTGCATAACCGATACTGGTTACACTAATAATCAACCCTTGTTTAGACGAGCTTGTATCACCGCCTACCACATCAACACCGTACTTTTCACAGGCAATGCTTATCCCTTGATATAATTCTTCAATAGCTTCTAGAGGAAATTTGCTGGATATGCCAATAGATACTGTGATTTGGGTAGCTATGCCATTCATTGCATATATATCGCTCAGATTGACCTGAACAGCCTTATAGCCCAAGTGTTTTAGTGGCGTGTAGGCAAGATCGAAATGAATTCCCTCGAGTAAAAGATCGGTTGAAATCAGCGTTTTCTTACCATCAAAATTCAAAACGGCTGCATCATCGCCAATGGCTTTAAGCGTGCTTTTATTACTGATCTCAAAATTTTTAGTCAGATGATCAATTAAGCCAAACTCTCCTAATTGCTCGATTTCTGTGCGTCCCTTGTTTTCAAACATGATAATTTCTTAAAACACAAAGGTGCTAATTTTCATCAGTAAACCATTTGTTTTTTGGTGACAAGGGTGTAAAAACAAGAAATACGAATAGGCTAGGGTAATTTATACACGCGTTTCATTATATCATATTCTGCACGCGGTACCTGAACCAGAACAGGATTTTTATTCTTGTCAAGAAAATCGATGAGCTTCAAAATATCGGCCTCTTTCATTGCGGTACAACCGGCCGTCGGACTAGAGCTTCCACTCCAGATATGCATAAATATACATGATCCACCATTGGGAACTGCGGGCTTAGTGTTATAATCAACAAAGATTCCATACTTATAAACATCACTTTTCATGCGCATGGTTTCGGCCGAGGCCCAATCCTTTTTAACCGTGTCTGTTTTCACTATCTGATTATAAAAAGCTGATTTAGAATCATCCACACAAAAGGTTTGCAGATCAACTTTCAGAAAAGTCATTTTAGCCTTTATTTCTTCGTACCCAAATAAGCCGCTTAAATAAAATATGCCGGCGGGTGAATTGCCATCACCTTCTTTTTTTAACCTGCCTTTATTGAATGCTGTTGAATGCAATCCCTTTCCCCAAGCCATACCGCTTCTACCTGTCACTATTGGAATATCCTTTAGAACCGCTTTCCATGCCCCCGATTCATATTCATAAATATTCATTTCGCCCTCAATTTTATTCCAGGAACCCGAGGTAACTACAATAAGTTGTGAAGACTTAAATAGGGTATGCAGATCTTCCTGCTTATTAAAGAAAAGCACGAATAATAAGGAGAAAATGAATGAAAACGAATTCATATAAATACTAAATAGCATTTTTTAACCAGTCCTTTCCTTCCGAAAACCGAGTAACCAGCATTGCAGAAACAGTATCGCCGGTAGCATTTAATAAGGTAGCCATTGGGTCGACCAACGTTCCAATAATCATGACAACCGGAAGCATTTCAATTGGAAAATTATAAACTGTCATGATCATAATCTCGGCAATATATCCTCCATTCGGAATTCCACCTTCAACCGCACTCAAAATAACCGTTAATCCCAATGCAAGAACGATCGTTTCGGGATTCATAAAATCCTTACCCATAATAGCAAAAACGGCCGCAATTTTTATAATTGCAGAAATACTGGATCCGTCTTTATGTAGTGGGGCTCCTAAGGGTATGGCCAGATTTGCTATATGATCGGGAACTTTCATTGCTCTGGCAGCTATCAAATTTGCTGGAATAGTGGCAATACTGCTACAAGTGCTTAATGCAGTAAAGGAGGGGATTATATTATTTTTCCAATAAATCTTAACCCCAGAAATACCTGCTGCAATAAAGGCAAAAAGACTAAAGAAAACGATAAAATAGAACAAACTTAATCCATAATAAATAGCCATTGAATGACCGTAAGTTCCAAATAGCTGGGGGCCAAAAATACCAATCTGATAGGCAAAATAAGCACCCAAACCAATTGGAGCAATTTTCATTATCTGAATAAGCAATTGCTTCATTACCTCATCGCCAGCAATAAGAAATTTTTTAAACGGCTCAGCTGTTTCACCAGATCTAGAAGTAGCAAAACCAATAAGCAGTGAAAAAATTATAAAAGCAAGCATGCTCTTACGGGACAGAAGTTCATAAAATTCATTCACGGTCAACAAACTGGTAGCCTGTTCAGCCCAGCTCTGAGTTTTTAATTGCTCCACTACCTGAGCAGTGCTTTCTATGGTTTGAGGCAGGGGGAATAACCAAACAGCAAATACAGTTAAAACAGCTGAAATAAAAACAGTACCAATAAAAACCAATAGGGTTACAAACATAACCTTGCCCATCTTTTTATCCCTATCCACATTGGCTACAGAAGAAGATATAGCAAAGAAAACAAGTGGAATAACTGCGGTAAAAAGTAGGTTTAAAAATATATCTCCAAGGGGTTTAAGGACCTCTACTTGTTTACCCAAACTTAAGCCTAAAACGGTACCGGCAATAATTCCTATCAGTAGTTTTAGAATACCACTGTAGTTTTTAAGAAAACCTGATGACTGTTTATTCATAAATTATAAGCCAAATTTTGCAGATATTTCTAACATTCGCTCAATGGGTTTTTGTGCTCTCAAAATAATATCCATTGGAACGCTAACTTCGGGAAGATCATTTTTAATACATAAATATAATTTTTCTAACGTATTTCTCTTCATGTGTGGGCAATCATTGCAAGCACATGAATTATTTGGTGGCGCAGGAATAAAGGTTTTATCCGGGCTAGCCTTTTCCATTTGGTGTATTATTCCGCTTTCGGTAGCAACTATAAATTCTGTAGCAGGATTGTTTATAGTATATTTTAATAAACCTGTAGTAGACCCTATATAATCAGCCATTTTTAGAATAGATTCTTCACATTCGGGATGAGCTATAAATAAAGCTTCGGGATTTCTGTTTTTTAATTTTAATATTTTTTGTTGTGAAAATATTTCATGAACCATACATGCACCATTCCAAAGAACTAAATCTCTACCTGTTTTTTTTGCTACATATGCTCCCAAATTTCTATCGGGGCCAAATATTATTTTTTGATCTTTTGGTAAACTTTCTACTACCTGAACAGCATTAGAAGAAGTACATACAATATCACTCATGGCCTTCAATTCTGCGGTACAATTCACATAGGTTATAACCATATGATCTGGGTACTTTTCTTTAAATTTTGCAAACAATGGTGGCGGACAACTATCTGATAAAGAACACCCTGCTTTTAAATCTGGTAATAATACTTTCTTTTGCGGAGATAGTATTTTTGTTGTTTCTGCCATAAAATGTACCCCGGCAAAAACTATTACATCTGCATTAGTTTTGGCAGCTTCCTGTGATAATCCTAGACTATCGCCAATATAATCAGCAACATCTTGAATGTCTGGGTCCTGGTAATAATGTGCTAGTATAACCGCATTTTTTTCTTTTTTTAAACGTTTAATTTCAGCAAAAAGATCCAGTGATGGGTCAATCGGTTCGTCTATAAATCCTTTGCTATTAAGTTCTTCGAAGGTATTCATTTATCAACTATTCAATAATTACAATTTATATTTTAAATAATATTCTTATTGTTTATTAGCGTGTTGGTAATGTTTATAAAAAGTATAAAAAAGTATATGATTAATTGTTTTTAATTAATTATTAACAATTTCTAAACAATTATTTAATACTATAGTATTGATAAACAAGCAGTTTAATTATCCTAATTTTTTTTCACTTATTTATATGTTTATTTTTTATAAATTATAAAAAGTGGAATACTCTTAATTATTTGATTAAAACTAAATCAAAAATAAACTAATTTCGGTTGAATAGAACAACTTATAAGTCTGTTTGTATTTTATTCAACGACTATTACCACTAAATTAACATCTTTGTGGAGGTTATTAACACGATCTGTAATAGTGATACGCTTAAGTTTTTTAGTCTATGAAGAATGTTGATTTTTTAGTTATCGGGTCAGGTATTGCCGGTTTAAGCTTTGCATTAAAAGCCGCACAATATGGTAATGTTCTGATAGTTACAAAAGTAAATGAAGATGAATCCAATACAAAATACGCTCAGGGTGGTGTAGCGGTTGTTGTGGATAAAGAAGAAGATTCGTTTGATAAACACATAGAAGATACTCTTATAGCTGGAGATGGTTTATGTGATAAACATATTGTCGAAATTGTTGTAAAGGAAGGTCCTGCCCGTATTGATGAAATTATTAAATACGGCACTCATTTTGATAAAACCAAGAAAGGAATATTTGATCTTGCTAAAGAGGGTGGACATTCTGAAAGTCGAGTGCTACACTATAAGGATATAACCGGTTTAGAAATAGAACGAGCGTTGTTGGCTCAAATTCATAGTAATGCCAACATTGAAATTTTAACGCATTATTTTGCTGTTGAACTTATTACTCAGCATCATATTGGAGAGTTTGTAGATAAAAAATCTGGAGATATCGAATGTTATGGTATTTATGCTTTAAATACCGCTTCAAACAAGGTTGAAAAGTTTTTATCTAAGGTTACATTGATGGCTTCTGGCGGTGCGGGTCATATTTATTCTACGACTACAAATCCTGTAATTGCTACCGGCGATGGTATTGCAATGGCTTATCGTGCTAAAGCCAAAGTTAGGAATATGGAATTTATTCAGTTTCACCCTACAGCTTTATATAATCCGGGTGAGTATCCTTCCTTTTTAATTTCTGAAGCCGTCAGGGGTTATGGGGGTGTTTTAAAAACAAAGAACAGTGAAGAATTCATGCAGAATTATGATGATAGGGGGTCTCTTGCCCCCCGCGATATCGTAGCGCGCGCGATAGATGCGGAAATGAAGAAATCAGGAGATGATTTTGTGTATCTTGATATACGACACCGTGCCAAGGCTGATATTTTGTCTCATTTTCCAAACATTTATGCCAAGTGTCTAAGCATTGGAATAGATATGACCCATGATATGATTCCGGTAACCCCTGCTGCACATTATATGTGTGGAGGTATATTGGTAGATGAAGGTGGAAGGTCATCCATACATCGCCTATATGCCTGTGGCGAATGTGCTTCTACCGGTCTTCATGGCGCAAACCGATTGGCTTCAAATTCTCTTCTTGAGGCGCCCGTATTTGCTCATAGAATATTTGAGCATGCTATCAACGTGTTTAAGAACAATATTATTCCCGATAATATACCGGAATGGGATGAAACGGATACTAAACTATCGAACGAAGATATTTTAGTGACTCACAATCTTCGTGAAACACAAAAGATTATGAGCGACTATGTCGGTATTGTGAGATCTGATTTCAGGCTAGAACGTGCACTGCGCCGTTTAGGTTTATTACACGAAGAGACAGAGAGTTTTTATAAAAAGACTACCCTTTCTGTTAAACTTTGTGAATTAAGGAACGTTATTCAGAATGCCTATTTAGTCATTAAATCTGCTATGAAGCGCAAAGAAAGTCGCGGTTTACATTATACTACAGATTATAATCCGCATGCCCAGGAACCCCATGATACCATTTTTTAATATATAAATTATGCCACTAATATTACCAGTGAAAGGTGTTTATCCAGTGATGGGTGAAAATTGTTTTCTAGCCCAAAATTCAACCATAGTAGGTGATGTGACCTTGGGTAATCATTGTTCTGTATGGTTCAACGCAGTGATCAGGGGAGATGTAAATTACATTAGGATTGGTGATAATACCAATATTCAGGATGGTGCTGTTATCCACTGTACCTATTTGACTGCTGCTACTAGTATAGGCAGCAATGTTTCAATTGGGCACAATGCTTTGGTTCATGGCTGTACCCTGCAAGACTATGTTTTGATCGGGATGGGAGCAATAGTCATGGATCATGCTATAGTGGAAGAGTTTTGTATTATTGCTGCAGGAGCCATAGTTCTTGAAAACACTGTTTGTGAGTCTGGTTATTTATACGCCGGTGTACCAGCAAAGAAGATCAAGCCATTAACTGAAGAACAGATCGCTTTATTAAAGAGGTTGCCAGAGAATTATAAACTATATTCCAATTGGTTTATTCCAGATTCGGAATAGTTACATTCTCTTCCAGATCCCAGTTTGGTCGTAAGGATATGGTTTTTTCAAATGTCCAGGTGTTCTCGGGCTGCCTCTTTAAGATTACATTTCCAGTATCCCATTCACCATTATTATTATCATCGTAAATAACCCTTATCTTATACTTTGCTGTTGGATACCTGGTATAATTTAATACTATGTTCTTGCTAATACGGTCTTGTTTTAAGGCTTTATTACTTTCATTTAGCCATTGTATGATATAGTTTTTACTGGTATCCGGTATGGTAATCTTAATGGATATACTCCCATAGTTATCCTCGCTATCTAGGTCAAATTTTCTGGCATAGACCTTTGTTTTAGTGCCCAATATATCTGTGAAAGCATTATTTTCCAGCCTTAATATATATTGCTTTTTTAATTTCCAGGGGTATTTTATAGTGTATGTTTTTGGATTATTTATGTTTTTCACCAGTTCATAAGCCTTTATCGCAAGCGAGTCTTCTAGTATACTTATAAGTTTAGTATCGAATGATTTTATAGGTGATGAAAATTTGATTGCAAGTTCTGAGCCCGGTCTGATTTTTGTTCCAATAATATTATCAGTTATACTAACCAATGGGGTATACGTGTCTCTTTTATTTCTTCTTAGAATAATCGTATCCAAACTTATTTCTTTTGAGTTTACAGCAACTTTTATGGAATCAAAAGTAAGTTCGGGCAGCCAGATTAGGGCCGTATCTCTTGTGTTTGAAAACTCTACAGTTTTGGTTGCGTTTAGTTCTGATGGTTCTAGAATAGTAATAGAAGGATTAAGAATGGCTTTATTAAATATTAAGGTAAGCCGTCCATCGGTTTCAATCTTCCTGTCGGTTACTGAAAATATTTTTGGAACTTCTTTAAAAACCTTCAGTTCTATGTCGCTTGTATCTTTATTAAGATTAATTACTTGATTCAAAAACCCGATCTCTTCAGAGTTGCCATTATAGATTCGGTCACCCCCCTGTTCATTCAGAGCATAGATTCGATATTTATCTTCCCGTAAATTCGATAATTTAAATGATCCCGAAGTATCCGTTGTTGTAAAGAAGCTTGCTTTTTTCTTACCAAAAAGTGAGTCTTGACTTACCGGCAAAATAAAAACTGTAACATCTTTCAGTTTTTGTTTGGTAAGTGAATTAATTACTTTACCAGAAATGGACAGAGAATCTATTTGGTCACCTGTTGAAAAAACATAACTGTAATTTTTTAGGATATTACTCTCGTTCACATCCGCTATTGCTTTTCCAAAGTTAATGGTGTAGGTAGTGTTTTTTTGTAAAGCTTCTTCAAAGCTAATTTGTAAAATTTCTTTTTTTGATTTATAGACAGGCGGGATTTCCATTGATGGTGATACACTTATCTCTGTAAATTCATTACTGAGTTTAACAAATTCATCAAACTCTATTTCAATTTCAGATCCTTTAAAATTTCGTGTCAAATTTTTTGGTATTTCTTTTACTATAACGGGTTGGATGGTGTCTCTTGGTCCTCCCGTTGGCGATTGTACACTTGCACACGATATCAGGAACAATGAGTAAAAAAACACCAGTCCCGGAATTGTTAAAAATATCGTCTTTTTAATTTTTGCCATTTTTAAGCCCTCTGCCGAATTTTATATTGTTTTGGAATAATAATATTGGCACACCCTAGAAAGTGTCCTAAAAACAATGTTTTTTTATTAATTGATTTTTTGTGTAAGTTATTGTTAATCAATATATTAAATATCATCTGCTCATATGAACCATTAAAACTGAAATATCAGAAGGTGAAACGCCAGATATCCTAGAAGCCTGACCTAAAGTTCTGGGTTTTACTTTCATCAGCTTTTCGCGGGCTTCTTTTGAAAGAGATATAAGTTCGCGATAATTAAATTCAGGATTGATGATCTGATCTTCCATCCTTTTCATTTTATTAACTATTTCTAGTTCTTTCTCAAAATAGCTTTCGTATTTAACTTTTATTTCTGCTTGTTCAACCGTTTCCTGATCATAAGAATTTAAGATAGTATTAAAAGTTGGATCTGCTTTTCTAAGATCTTCAAAACTGATCTGTGGTCTGGTTATTAGTTGAAACAGTTTAACATTCTGGCTTATTCCCGGTGTACCCTGAGATTCTAGAATACTATTTATAGCGTTTGGTGCAATTGATGTATTTTTTAAATAAACTACGATAGCATCCGAATTTTTTATTTTCTGATTTACTTTCTCAAGTCTTTCATCATTGACGAGGCCCAGTCTGTGGCCAATTTGACTTAGTCTAATGTCTGCATTATCTTGACGCAATAGCAATCTGTGTTCTGCTCTTGAGGTGAACATTCTGTATGGTTCCTCGGTTCCCTTAGTAACTAAATCATCAATTAATACCCCAATATATGATTCCGCTCTTTTTAAGATTAACTCTTCTTTTTCATTTATTTTTAGGTGTGCATTAATGCCTGCCATGAATCCTTGGCAAGCCGCTTCTTCATATCCTGTAGTTCCGTTGATCTGCCCAGCGAAATATAGGTTTTTAATTTTTTTGGTTTCGAGTGTTAAACCTAATTGAGTTGGAGGGAAGAAATCATACTCTATTGCGTATCCAGGACGAAACATTTTTGCATTTTCAAATCCCGGGATTTTTGTTAACGCCCTGTATTGAACATCTTCTGGTAGTGAGGTTGAGAATCCGTTGACGTAAATTTCTACAGTATTCCACCCTTCGGGTTCCACGAAGATTTGGTGTCTGTCTCTTTCTGCAAAGCGGTTTATTTTGTCTTCAATTGATGGGCAATATCTTGGTCCCAGCCCCTTAATCCTTCCTGTGAACATCGGTGATTTCTCAAATCCTTCTTTTAATGTTTCGTGTACTTCTGAATTTGTATAGGTTATCCAGCAGCATCTTTGTTCTGTGGGTAGTTCTACATTGGTATACGAAAACCTTCCCCTCTTCTCATCGCCCCATTGTTCTTCCATTTTGGAATAGTTGAGTGAGCGACCATCTACTCTTGGTGGAGTACCTGTTTTCATTCGTCCTGATTCAAAGCCCAGTTCAACCAATTGTTCTGTTATTCCAGTTGCCGATTTTTCTCCAGTTCTGCCGCCACCAAATTTTTTCTCACCTATATGTATAAGTCCGTTCAGGAATGTGCCGTTGGTTAATACTACTGCTTTTGAACTAATTTTTATTCCTAGCGATGTTATTACACCACATACCTTGTTATCTTCAATTAACAAAGAGGTAGCAGTATCTTGCCAGAAATCGACATTGGGTGTTCTTTCTAGTGCTAGCCTCCACTCTTCAGCAAATCTTTTCCGGTCGCTTTGTGCTCTAGGACTCCACATAGCCGGTCCTTTTGAGCTGTTTAGCATTCTAAATTGCAGAGTTGTTTTATCGGTTATTATACCCGAGTAACCACCCATCGCATCTATTTCGCGCACAATTTGTCCCTTTGCTACGCCACCCATTGCAGGATTGCAACTCATTTGTGCTATCGTTTCCATATTCATGGTAATTAGCAAAACTTTTGAGCCCAGGTTTGCTGCTACCGCTGCGGCCTCACAGCCCGCATGTCCTGCACCAACCACTATTACATCGTATTTGTCAAACATTTTTATGGATGTTCCACGTGGAACAATAATTATTTTTAAAATTAATCATTACTATTTAATAATTGTTTCACGTGGAACACGTTTAACAAAAGAGCTTAATACTGTCAAAACCCAAACCGCTTAATAAAACCCAAACCCCGATGGATGCTGTTCTTTCTGAAAGGCTCATGAATTTTCTTTTAAATCTGTAAGTTCCAACCATCTCATGGTCATACCATCAATATTTTCTTTTAAATTCTTTATTTTTATAGCCATTTCAGACAATTGGGCGTGATCCGTAATGCCCGAGTTTAATTCTGTGGTTAAGCCCTCAATCTGTTTCTCAATTTTTTCTGTTTCTGCTTCAAGGCTCTCCAATTCTTTTTCTTTTTTGAAACTCAACTTTTGTTTCTGTAATTCAGGTTTAGAATTAATTTTTTCTATTTTTGAACCAGATTTGGCGGGCTTTTTTGGTTCCTCCTGCTCGAGTCTGTATTCCGTGTAATTACCCGAATAGATATGGACATTTCCATCACCTTCGAATATAAATAGTTGGTCAGTTAGTCGGTCAATTAAATATCTATCATGAGAAACTAGCATCAAAATACCCGGAAAATTTAGCAGAAAATCTTCGAGCACATTTAAGGTATCAATAT
>Ga0049084_10001129_pt1 | contig 10926 bp, 5 predicted proteins | sample GreLakmeON33MSRF_FD_66720 | JGI IMG/M metagenome (GOLD analysis project Ga0049084, IMG submission 66720) | Freshwater lentic microbial communities from great Laurentian Lakes, MI, USA - Great Lakes metaG ON33MSRF | ecosystem: Environmental > Aquatic > Freshwater > Lake | place: Great Lakes... | reverse complement strand
TGGTATTTTCATTCGCTCGATGGCGAGCACTGCTTCGAGGTGAACGGTAAGGAAATGCTCGTATGGGGGAATTACTGCAACGTGATCGGCGGTGCGGTGCCGGTGAACATCTTCTACTCCACCGACAACGGCGCGACCGTGAAGCTCGCGTATTCCTTCGGGCGGAATCCAAAGTTCCAGCAAAAAGGCGCCGCGCCGGATGCGCCGATGCTCGGCGACGCGACGAACCCGGTCATCGGCCGCCACGTCCACAACGTGACGTACAACCCCAGCGAGAATGCATTCTACGCCTGCACCGGCGACATTGATCGCGGCCACGGCAATGAGTGCCACTGGCTGCGGGGCACCTACGACGCGAAGGCGGATGCGTGGAGCTGGAAGGTGATCATCAGCGTGAATTCCGACTCCCGTTTCAAATGCGGCGGCATCAATTTCGTGGACGGCCGCGTGTATTGGATCTCCGACGCCAACGGGAAGAAGGTCGGCCCCGAACACGATCGCGGCATCTTCACCTGCGCGCCCGCGGACATCACGGATACGTCGAAACATACGCTGCTGTTCAATCCGAAATTCGAGTCCGCAAACATGATCATCCAGGACGGCGTGATGCTCGCCACGCACTGCGCGCCCGCCTCGACGTATGCAAACGGTATCATCTGGTCGCCCGACATGGGTAAGACGTGGGCGCAATACGACCTCAAGGAATTCGGCCCGCGCTCGGGCTGCCGGATCCAGCGGAAAAATGGCGACGGCTGGTTCCGCCTCGACTTGCGCAAGGGCTGGATCAATCGCGCAGAGATCATGTTCATCAAGCCGAAGCCATGAACTCGCTGCGGGCATTTATTTTCCTCGCGTCCTCCTTTTGCATTCACTGCGGGCAATCGGGTGCCGCCGAGGGGCGCTCATTGCTTTCCTTGGATAAGAAACAGCGATGGGAAGCTCACGCAGGACGAAGTTCCGCCCGAGCTCTGGAAACGGCTGGCAACGTTCGATGCGAATGGCGGCGGCGTGCAAACCCCGCCTCCCCACAAATCCAGTTTCCTAGCAGCCCCCGCCCAAAAACAAGTTTTGGCCCCGACTCGAAGAAACAGTTGCTGTTTCCTCAGAGGAGATACGTGTAATCCCCTTCGCAGGCCCCCATGACAAACTCCCCGCGAGTCTTCGAAACCACTCCCGCGCCAGTCGTGGACCGGGTCCAGGGCGCCAAAATGGGCGGGCAGGACGCTCACTCCGTGGAGTCCGCCGCCAACCTGGATCTGCCAGCGTACACCCGCCGCCAATTCATTGGCGGCGTCCTGCTGGCCACCGCGAGCGCGACGCTCGCTCGCGACGCGACGGCGCCGGGGCCTTGGCAGATCGGCTGCTACGTGGAAGGCCTCGCGCCCGGCGCCGCCGCGCAGTTGACGGCCGAAGCGAGGAAAGCCCGCCAGTTCGTCACCGCGCTCGTAAGCTAGCCCCATTTCGAACCGTCCCAGACTCCACCCCAAACAACCTCCTGCTGCTATGAATCAAATCCGCCAGCCGTCTCGCGCCGTGAGCCACCAAATGCCCCTCGCTCTCCTCGGGATGTGGCTTCTCCTCTCGCTGGCGCCGGCCCGCGCAGCGTCCGCCGGAGGCAGCTCCCCGACAGCCTCCGCTCAGGCGAGCTCGATCTCCGGCCGCATCCAGAACGTGGTGACGGGCCGCTACCTCAACAACGCGCGCATCTCGATCAAAGGCTCGGACGCAATCACCTACACGGATGAATTCGGGGGCTACCGGCTCGTCAACGTTCCGATCGGGCCGGTCATCCTCGAGATCTTTTTTACCGATCTGGATCCCCAGCAAATCGCGATCACGGTCCCGCCCGGCGGAGCGGTCGAACAAAACGTGGAGCTCACGAGCAAGGCGCGCTACGGCGAGAAACCGGACATCGTAAAGCTGGGCAACTTCGTGGTGACCTCCGACCGCGAGACCGACGGGAAATCCCTTGCGATCAACGAGCAGAGGTTCGCCGCGAACATCAAGAACGTCCTTTCTGCCGATTCCTTCGGCGATGTCCTCGGCGGCAACGTCGGTGAATTCCTCAAATTTATTCCCGGTCTGGCCACCGAGTACAGCGAAGTTGAAATTGTCGGAATTTCCGTGCGTGGGCTCGGCTCCGATAAAACGTCGTTCACATCGGACGGCGCCTCCGTGGTCTCGGCCGCAGGTGGGGCCGCGTCGCGGTCATTTAATATGAACGTGAGCTCATTGAATAATGTCTCCCGGGTGGAGGTGACGAAAGTGCCTACCCCGGCGACACCCGCCGATTCCTTGGCGGGGTCGATTAACATGGTGAGCAAAAGTGCCTTTGAGCGGAGTCGGGCCCAATTTAACTTCGGCCTGAATTTCGTGGCCAACAGTGAAAATCTGACCCTCAGTCGGACCCCTCATTCCAACGGGGATCACGACACGCGCAAAATTCTTCCGGGCTGGGATTTCGACTACACGCTCCCTCTGAACAAGAATTTCGGCCTCATCGTGACAGGTTTTCAGAGCGACAAATATAACGAGCAGCATCTCTCGACAATGCTGCACAATGCCAGCGGCACCGCGACCGGAGCGACGTTCGACAAGCCCTACTTGCAACAGCACACGCTGCAAGACGGCCCCCGGAGCCAGCGGCGCACCGCCTTTAGCCTCAAGGCGGACTGGCGGGTCAGCCCCAGCGGGGTCCTCTCCTTTGGTGCGCAGACTAACAAATATGTGATCTACATTGGCACGCTCAGCTGGGCAACGAGTGCGGGGACCGTTGGCACACCCAGCATCGTGGGTGGCGTACCCATGAGCTACGGAAATAATTTTACGGTTGGAGCGACGGGGCGCGGCGCGGTGACGCTTTCAGGGAGCGCGCAAACATTTCTTGGCGATACGAATGTCGCGAATCTTAATTACCGATTTGACGACGGCCACTGGAAAGTCGAAGCGGGCATGAACACCTCGACCTCGACGCGGTCGCGGCCAAATACCGGACACTATTCCGGCATGTCATCCGTTTTGATTAATCCCGTGCGGATCTCATTCACCGACGCGAACCCCGATCAGCCCGGCGCGATCAAGGCGTATGACGACAGCAACCGGGAGGTCGACCTCTACAATATCAAGAATTACCGGCTGAACACAGTAACGACGGCACCCTACGATAACGCATCGATCTTTCGATCCGCGAACGTGAACCTGAAACGGCGCTTCAACTTCTTTAGCTTTCCCTTCGCCGTGCAGACCGGCGCCTTTCAGAGCACGCTCGGCGTCGATACCCGCCTTGGGAGCAGCGCCTTAACTTACAATGGCCCGGACGGAGATCCGGCGACGGCCGACAGTCCGGAACCATTCTTGATGCAGGTGTACAAGGGGCAGGATCCTTTCTATGGCTTCAAAAATGTGCCGTGGACATCGGTTAACCGCGCCTATGCGGCGAATCAGGCTAATCCGAAACTGTTTACGCAAACTGCAGCGCAAGTCGTCGCCGAGGAAAGCTACCGCCTGACCAATTCCGAGTACATCAAAGAAACCGTATCCGCTCTTTATCTCCAAGCGGAGGCGCGCCTGCTGAACAACCGGCTCAACCTGCTCACCGGCGCCCGGTTTGAAAAAACGACGGACCAAGGAGAGGGGTCGCGGTTCGATCCGGATGCGGTCTGGATTCGCGCGGCCAACGGGACGTTCGCGCGCAACGCCGCGGGCGCCCGCCTCCGCAAGCCGGAGGCCGGCCCCGTGGGCTCAATGGACGAGTTGCGCATCATCCGCCAGGAACGCGCCTTCACCAACGCGCGATCTTACCACGGTTACTACCCCAGCCTCCACGCTACCTACAACATCCAGGAAAACTTTCTGGCGCGCTTGGCCTACGCCAAAACCTACGGCCGCCCCAACTTCACGGACATCATTCCCAATGCCACCTTCAGCGAGCGAGACCTTTCCGACGCCGACCTGAATAATCCTGAGGTGGTCCGAGGTACGGTGACGATCCGGAATACCGCCTTGAAACCGTGGTCCGCGGATAACTATGACCTTTCGCTTGAATATTATACGCAGAGTGGCGGCGTGGCGAGTGGCGGGCTTTTCCTCAAGGAAATCAAAGACTTTTTTGGCAGCCGGGTGAAAGTCGCCAAGCTGGAAGACTTGGCGGCCGTGGGCCTCGACCCCCGCTACGTGAATTGGAATCTGTCCACCAAGTTCAACGCGGGGAACGCCCGCATCAAAGGCGCGGAGTTTAACGTCCGGCAGGCGCTCCGGAATCTGGGAGCTTGGGGCGCCTACTTCACGGTGTTTGCGAACGCCACCAAGCTTCAACTCGAAGGGCCAAGCCAGGCCGATTTCACCAGTTTCATTCCCAAGTCGGCGAATTGGGGCGTCTCCTTCAGCCGGAAGCAAATCACCTTGATCGCGAAGTGGAATTATCGCGGGCTCAACCGGCTGGGCGCGCAGCCCGCCTACGGGCCCGATGCATTCCAGTACTATGCCGCGCGCACGCAGCTCGACCTGAACGGGGCCTTTCAGATTAACAAACAATTCTCGTTAAATATGAGTGTCAGCAACGCCCTGAATGTGCCGCAAACCCTCTTGCGTTACGGCCCAGTGACCCCCGAGTACGCCCGCCAACTTCGCGAGTCGGAATTCGGCATCGCCCTCGCCGTCGGGCTGAAGGGAAGTTTCTGACTTAAACCCCTCCCGTATTCGCTCCCCCTGAAAATCCGGCTTCCTCTCAGCCCCCGCCCCAAAATCGCATTTTGGCCGTGACAGAAATAAACAGGGTCAACGTTGAAACCCAACCGACAAACAAATGTAGTTTCGTAGGAGCCCCCCCACCCCTTTCACCCTATGACGCGCTGTCTCCGCCTCCCTCTCGGCTTGCATCGGAATTTCCGTGTTTTCCTTTGGGTGCCATTGCTCGTGCTCACCGCGATCGCGGCCGAGACCAAGCGGTCGTTCGATTTACCGGAAGGTCTAGCCGCACAGACTCTCAAACAGTTCGCCGCTCAAGCCGGCCGCGAGACCGTGTTTTCGACCGAGCTGATCGGCGACGTGCGCACACCGTTGGTTCGCGGTGAACTCACGCCCAACGACGCCTTGCTGGCATTGCTCGCGGGCACGGGGCTCGTCGCCGGTCAGGACTCGCGAACCGGGGGGATTGCCGTCCGCAAGGAGGCCGACCCAAACGCGGCGCGGGCGGCGCCGCTGGACGCCAGTAGCGACCGTCCTTTCCCCATCAGCTCCTCGAAACCATCTGCGACCCGCACCGTGGAAGGGCGCGTGCTCAACGTCACCAGCGGCAGCTTTCTCAACAACGCGCGGATTCATCTCGCGGGTACGAATCTCGAAACCTTCACGAACGAAAACGGAGAATACCGGCTCGCGGGCGTGGCGTCAGGAGACGTCCGCGTCACGGCCTCCTACACCGGCCTCACATCGCGCACGACCGAAGTACCAGTAACGGGTGCCGCGGTCGTGCGGTTGGATTTTGAACTCGCTTTGGAGGGCTTGGGCGCACGCGGTAGCGAGCTCGTGCGCCTGGCGGCTTTCACGGTGCTGGAACGTGAGTTGACCGGTCAGGCCGTGGCGCTTCACGAGCGGCGAAATGCGCCCAACATCAAGAACGTGATCGCGATCGATGTGGACACGGGTGAAGGTAACGTCGGCGAATTTCTCAAATACGTCCCGGGCATCGGCATTGATCAAAGCCCGCAGAGTCCGCAGTTCGTTTCGATCCGCGGCATGCCGGCCAGCGGCACGCTGGTGACGACGAACGGCATGGAGATGGCTTCGAACTCGTACACCTCGGGGCGTGAGACGGATCTCGGCGTGACCGCGACGGGAAACATCGATCGCATCGAAGTCACAAAAGTCCCCACGCCCGACATGCCGGCGAACGCCGTCGGTGGAATGATCAACCTGATCACGAAGAGTGGTTTCAGCCGGAAGAAGCCGCTGTTCAGCTACAATCTCTATACGACCTTCACGACGCTGGACGGCGTAGAAGGCCTCGATTCGATCTTCGCGCGCAGCGACGGTCCCGACGGAAAATCCAACAGGCATCGGATCCAGCCGTCCCTGAATCTGTCCTATCTCGCTCCCGTCAGTCCTTCGCTGGGGCTGGCGTTTTCACTCAGCAAATCCGATCGCTATAGCGACTGGGATTACCGCCGCCCGATCTGGGACAAGGTGAATCTGCGGCTGACCAGCAACTCGATGAACGCGCTGGCGATCGCCGAGAGCAAGTTGCTCGCCGCGGGCACCGTCGATTGGAAACTGAATGCCAATAACACGATCAGCGTGAGCGGCTCGCATTCGAGCCAGGCGCCGGTGACGCGGCAGAATGTCATCACGTCGACCTTCGGCGCCAACGCCACGGGTGGACCGACGTTTATCGCAGGGGCGGCGACGGGGGTGGGCAGCGTGGCGATGGATCCCATCTGGACCAACGCGCTCAAGACGCTGGATTTGTTTACCGTGGTGCAGCGCTTCAACGGCGCGAAATGGAAAAGCGACACCAGTGCCGCGTACTCGAAAGTCCGAACCCGGTTCACGGATATATCGGACGGCTTCTTCACGCGCGCGGCGTCGACCACGATTGCGAATCTGATCCTGCGCAACGATCAGCTTGGCGCGGCGGCATCGGGGCGCACTCCGATTGTCACCGCACTGAACCGCTCCGGAACTCCGGTCGATATCCACAATGGCAATAACTACACGCTGATCGGTGTTTCGAGTGCCGAATCGGATATCAACAACGAGGGGAAGCGGGCGGCCATCAACGTGTCCTGCGAACTCGATCTGCCCTTTACCTTCACGCTCAAGACCGGCGCCCTTTTCAATTGGACGCGGAACGAAATCGTGGGCGGCAACAAGAGCTGGGCGTTTAGTCCGCCGGGTGGAGCGAATGCGCGGCTCGTTAGGAATTACGATCTCATCGCGGATGGGTTCTCGGCGCGGAATCACTTTACCGATGCAAACGGCCACGCGGTCCCCGTCCAGTGGATGAGCCTCGCGAGGATCAAGTCGCTCTACGATGCGCATCCCGACTGGTTCGTCTTCAACGAATCGGGCGCCTACACCGCAGCGGTCAACGCAGCCAAGACGATCGAGGAGCAGATCACCGCCGCTTATCTGCGCGGCGACGCCAAATTCTTCGAACACCGTTTGTGGGTGGTGGGTGGGATTCGTTTCGAGCGAACGGACGACGAAGGCTGGGGGCCGCTTAACGACGTGCGCAACACGTATCGGCGCGGGCCTGACGGAAATTTCGTCCGCAACGCCAGTGGCGCGCTGGTCCGCATCACCACCAATGTTCTGGACGCAGCCAAGCTCCAGTACTTGCGGCATGGCACGCACACCGAGAACAGTTACGACGGCTTTTTCCCCAGCGTGAACACGAGCTTTTGGTTCACGCGTGATTTCGTGGCCCGCGTCGCGTATGCGCGGACGATTGGTCGGCCAAATTTTCCCGAGATTCTTCCGGGAGTGACCGCCACTGATCCCGATGCGCCGGCCGGCAGTCGCATCGTGACTGTGGTCAACACGGCGCTGCGCCCGTGGACGTCGGACAACTACGATCTCAGCTTGGAAATGTACGAAGTGAAAGGGGCGGTGGCATCGGTTAGCATGTTTCGCAAGAACGTCACGGACTTCTTCGGTTCGACGCGCGTCGTCGCCACGGCCGCGACGCTCGCGGAGTTCGATCTGCCGGACGAGTATCTGGGATACGACATCGTCACCAAGCGGAACGTGGGCAAAGCCAATATCACGGGCGTCGAGTTCGGCTATCGCCAGTCGCTCGAAGTGCTCGGCCGTTGGGGACGCGGCCTGCAGGTGTTCTCGAACCTGACTAGCATGACGCTCGGCGGGGAAAACGCCAACAGCTTCACGAATTTCAATCCGCGCACGATTCAGCAAACGCTCAGCTTTACGCGAAAACGATTCAGCGCCAAAGTTGGCTATAATTACACCTGGTACCGGCGGCGCACGCCGGTCGCAGCCAGCGCCACGGTGCCGCCGAACAGTTACAACACGTATGCGCCGCAGACGAAAGTGGATGTCTCGCTAGCCTACCTGCTCCTCAAGCACGCCACGATTTATGCGGACGTGCGCAACCTGAACGGTGCGCCGCAACGATCGGGCACTTGGGCTCCGAATACGCCCGAGTATGCCCGGATAGATCAGTTGCAGTTTGCCGGCGCGGCATTCACGGTCGGCTTTCGCGGTGTGTTTTGATCACGATTTTTCCACGCATGATTTCCCGCTTTTTACTCGTTCTTCTTTCCACGGGTCTTGAGTCGCACGCTTGGGCCGCCGCGGCGCCGTTGTTCGACGGTCCTCCGCCGTCCATCTATGCCGTCAACCGCGAGGGCCTGAGACCCAAGCCATCGATCACTGCGCCCGGTCACTGCGCGTGGCCGAATCTCAAATTACTGAAAGACGGTCGCACGCTGGCGGCGGTCATCTTCAACAACGCCAGCCACGGCAGTCGCCCGGGCGACGTCGAATGCTGGCTCAGTGCCGACGGCGGCGCGACGTGGAAATTCGGCAGTGCCGTCACGCAACACGAGCCCGATACGATCCGCATGAACCACGCCGCCGGCCTGGCCGCGAACGGCGATTTGATCGTACTCACGGCGGGCTGGACAGATCGCTATCCGCCGGGAATTACGCGGGCGCGCGGCAGGTTTAGATATGATTCCTTGGGGCCATGGCTCAGTCGTTCCCCCGACGGTGGGTTGTCGTGGTGGATTGATCAGCGGGGATTTCCTGAACGAGGCCCGACGGGCCAGCCGAACACGCCGTTTGGCGATGTGCATATCGCGCAGAACGGAGACTTGGGAGTGATCGCTTACACGACCGAGTCGCGACTGGACAAATACGAGGACCGGAAGTTTTCCGCTTATTTCTATCGCAGTGGCGACGACGGTCGGACGTGGGGCAATCCGGTGCGGGTGGCGGAAGCCAACGAGACCACCGCGCTGCATGTGGGGAACGGCCGCTGGCTGGCCGTGGCGCGCACCGGCACGGGAGTGGAAAAAAAAGATGCCCTGATCCTATGTGGTTCCACCGACGACGGCCGCACCTGGCAGTTCAAGCGGGCGTTGACCGGGTATCAGCGCGTCAACGGTCATCTCGCCAAATTAAAGGACGGGCGGGTCCTTTTCACCTATGGCGATCGCATGTCGGCCTTCGCCAGTCACGGCAGCGATCCCGGAGCATCGGCGCGGGCCAAGGCGATGACCCGGCTTTCACCCACGGCGTCCCGCGGAATCGAGGCGGCGATCAGCTCCGACGGAGGTGAAACTTGGAGCGAAGCGATCCGGCTGCTCGACTGGAACGGTCTCGATGGCGGCTATCCTTCAACCGTCCAGCGTGCGGATGGACAGCTCGTGACGGCCTACTATGCGTCGGCCTTGCCGGACGATCCTTGGGACTCGGCCAAGAATTATCACATGGGCGTGGTGGTTTGGGATAGTGAGAAGTCGTTCGAGAAAACCACCTCCCGGATCCGCTCCCCCTAAAAATCCAGTCCCATATCAGCAAGACCTCTTCTCAGACAAGCCCGCCGAGTTTGATGAATACTTTACCAATTTGACCTTCGGAATTTTTGAATTCACAGCCCTCGGACCTTCAGCCTCAAACTCATCGCCGAAATGAGGGAAGGTATGGTCGAATGAAATCGCTCGTTACACTTGCCCTCCTCGCCTCTGCGCTAGTTGCGTATTCCGAAGCCGCGAAAGGTACGCTCGTCATCGTCGGTGGGGGAACGACACCGAGCGGACTTCATCGCCGGTTGCTCGATCTCGCGGGCGGCACGAATGCGAATGTGCTCGTCGTCCCGCTCGCTTCCTCCTCGACCAGCGACGGCGCGCCGTCTGTCGAAGCGTTCCGCAAGGTGGGTGCCACGCACGTCTCGGCAATCCCGACCAACGACGCCAAGTCCGCGCTTGCGGCTGTTCGCGCGGCGGAGGTGATCTGGTTTCCTGGCGGTGATCAGACGCGGCTGATGGCGGAGTTGAACCGCCTCGGAGTGGTGGAGGCGATCCGCGAACGTTACGCGAAGGGGGCGGTGATTGGCGGCACCAGCGCGGGCGCGGCGGTGATGTCGAAAGTGATGATCACGGGCACCGGCGACGCGAAGGAGGGGAAAGTTGCGCCTCCGCTCGGCGAAGGTTTGGGGCTGTGGTCCGGCGCGATCGTGGACCAGCATTTCGTGAAGCGCGGACGCGAGACGCGACTGCGCGCGGCAATTCAAGCACACCCCGAGTTGCTCGGCGTGGGGATTGATGAATCCACCTTCGTCATCGTGAAAGGAAACGAATTTGAAGTCGGCGGCAAAAGCACAGTGCTGGTGTTGGACGCGCGCGGCGGCGGAGAAATGATGCGCACCGAACTCAAAGCCGGTGGAAAGTTTGAACTTGGCCGAGAGTGAGAGAGTCGGACGAGGTCAGGTTTTAATGTTCAATGTTGCGCCATGCCGAGAGCTCTCCTGCGAAAGAAGTGGGCGACACATTAAAACCTGACCCTTTTTGCCTGCACCCAAGTGGATTCTTCGCTCCGCTCAGAATGACAGAACTTTTTTGCCTTCCTCAAAAAGTCCAAACCCCCAACCCGTCCCAAACATGAAATCGAGTTTCCCGTCTGTCGCCGCATTCTCCGCGGCCCACTCCACGCGTCGGCGTTTTCTCAAGAGTGCCGCCGTCGCGCTCACGGCTGCGGCCGTTTCCCGTCATTCGGCTGCGGCCGCGGCCTCGGGCGGGCCTTGGGAGATTTGCTGCCTCAACCGCCCGTGGGTGAAGTGGAGTCTCGACGAGATGCTCGACGGCGTGAAGGCCGCGGGCTTCCGCACGCTCGGTCTGCAAACCGTGTCGAAGGCGAACCCGTTCATCGGCCCGGACGCGACGCGTGAACATCTCGACGCACTGA
>Ga0049084_10001127_pt1 | contig 10932 bp, 11 predicted proteins | sample GreLakmeON33MSRF_FD_66720 | JGI IMG/M metagenome (GOLD analysis project Ga0049084, IMG submission 66720) | Freshwater lentic microbial communities from great Laurentian Lakes, MI, USA - Great Lakes metaG ON33MSRF | ecosystem: Environmental > Aquatic > Freshwater > Lake | place: Great Lakes... | reverse complement strand
CCATCGTCGACCACAAGTACTTCCGATGTATATCGCAGCACATGATCAAGTACCTCTCCCACATGATTGACTTCGTTGAAAACCGGAAGGGCAGTAAGAAAGCGAGACATACGGAAGAAAGCTCCAAGAAGAATTGCGAAGGGAACCTGACGACTTGCTCACCGAAGAGACTGACACATCGCTCTGAATTCTAGCGCACCGATTGGACAGGTCAACACATTTCGGTGACCGATGGCGCTCAAATACAGGCGCTCAAATATATTGCAACGAGTCGTCAAATTTACAGAAGGGGTGTGGGGTCGTTGCAATCGGCACTCTTTATCAATAGAAAATCGATTGTTTGAGAGAAGAGTTTGGACCGAACCGTGCGTCAAAAAGTATGTACCATGAGGAATTGTGCGCAGAAAACACGCTCAGGAAAAAGCTGCGTGCCACGAAAAAGGATCTGTATCTCGATCGCTGGCTTTGGTTTCAATCAACGGCATTGCCTTGGCCAGCACCACGGCCAATTGCTCGAGAGCGAATCGCTCACTGGCATGATGACCAACCGCTAGCACGGCCACGCCTGCGGCCATCGCATCGAGTGCGGCATGCAATCGGATCTCTCCGGTCACAAGAACGTCGCACGCTTTTGCCTCAGCAGCGACGACGGCCTCTCCGCCGCTGCCGCACGCAATGGCAACACGCGTTACGCTTCGAAGCTTTTCTCCGGTAATCAGTGCGCCACGAATGTGAAGCTTTCGAGAGAGTGAATCGGCAAGATCACCAAGAGTCGTTGCATCGGAAGGAGTTCCACAACGACCAAAACCAGCAGATGCATCGATGGTGTCGGGCTCAAGCGGTTCGACATCAGTAAGGCGCAGGAGCGTCGCGAGTTGATCGTTGATTCCCCCGACGGCCGAGTCCCACGCGGTGTGAGAACTCCACACGGCTATTCCTGCGGCTGCAAGCGAAAGAAGAATTGCGCCGGAAGAAGCATCGGCCGTGATTCGATCGATCGGTCGAAAAGGAAGAGGATGATGTGTCACAACCATTTGCACGTCTGTCTCAATGGCTTCGGCTGCAACCGCCGAGGTGAGCGTCAGGCAGGTAAGCACGCGTACAACGTTTGCTCGACGATCACCAAGTAAAAGTCCGACATTGTCCCAGTCGGCGGCCAGTCGCAACGGGGCGAGTCGTTCGAGGACCTCGGCGACATCGGCAACGGTTGAATGAGTTGGCATGGACATAGAATTTTCTCACACAATTGGTGTGCACATCAAAAAAGGATGAACCCGATTTTCTGCGACAATGGAGTTGTCAAAGCGATGAAGATCGAAAACACACTACAATCGGGGCACGGCCGGCGTCGAGGATCTTGCAAGAAGTCGCTGCATCAGAAGCAATGCTGCAGCGACAATACTGACAGTGCTAGAGTGTCGCGAGCCGGTATCGCTGTGTTCAAAATTGAAAATGTGAAAGCGGGAACGATGGAGACTGCACGGATTTCGATTGGGATTGATTCAATTGCAACCGACCTGCGCGCGGGCTTGACTGCGGCAAGGCGTCTGGGAGTGCGTGGAGTGGAGTTTGATGCCCGACATGGACTCGGTGCCGATGAATTATCGCAGACCGGTATTCGCCAGATTCGCAAGTGGCTTCTCGACGAAGGGCTCGTCGCAGTGGCGCTGCGTTTTCGTACGCGTCGTGGGTATGCCGATCCCGATGCCCTCGACGCCCGCGTGGAAGCCACAAAGCGATTGATGCAAAGCGCCCATGGGCTGGGTGCGCCGCTGCTGCTCAATCATATCGGCGATATCGCTCCCACCTCGGACGCAGCCGAGTGGCAACTTTTGATCGATGTGCTCACCGACATCGGCGCGTGGGGACAACGGGTCGGTACAATGCTGGCTGCGGAGGCCGGAAGATCATCACCAGAAGATCTGGCAAGAGTGATTGAGAGTCTACCTGCCGGATCGCTCGCGTGTGATTTGGTCACCGGGGCATTGGCGGTGCACGGACACGATCCAGTGCAGTCGGTTGCAACTCTTGGCACGCATGTGGCGACGGTGCATCTCACCGATGCGATTGCCGGGGCGTTTGCAGGACGCGGTCGCGCAGTGAAACTCGGTACTGGTCACGTGGAGGTTCCAGCCGTGCTCGCTGCGCTCGAAGAGCGGTCGTATCGTGGTTGGTTTGGGATCGAGTCAATCAATCATGGAACGGATGGAGTTTCCGAGGTGACCGAGACAATCGACTTTCTGCGAAGGCTTTGAAAACAGAAAAGCAGTCGGTGACAAGCTAAAAAAATGCGAGCGAGCTTTCGCTAAGGTTGATCCATCGATGGAACAAACGCGCCCCGAGTATTCTTTTCCGTGAATGGAGAATGTTTCGATGATTGTAAAGTCTATTTTCAACTCTCAGAATTCAGCATGGGCAGCGATTCTCGCAGCGTGGATCTCGATACTTTTTGTATCTCTCTCGGTTGCTGCACAAGACGATGCGCCGTCACAGCCGCAGCCTCCGCCGCCGCAACAGGAGGCCCGCGAAAAGGACTTTTCTTTCCTGATGAGTCAGGCGACGCTGATCGGTCGATACACATCAGAGCCGTTTGAAACCGAGGAAAAAAAAGAAACCATTCCTGCGATCGAAGTTCCGCAACAACCAGAGCGGTATGAACTTGGAGTCGTTCGAAAAATTGGCGGTGATCTCTGGCTCTTCGATACTCGCATCACATACGGCGACCACGACATCCGATTGCCGCTTCCTCTGCGGGTGTTATGGGCAGGAGACACGCCAGTCATCACGCTCGATGCAACGAAGGTGCCCGGCTTGGGAACATTCTCGGCCAGAGTGATGATTCATTCGGATCGTTACTGTGGCACATGGAGTGCCGGCGACCATGGTGGCATGCTTTCTGGACGCATTGAGCGGAGTCAGAAAACTGACGCAAAGAATAAAGAGCACAAGAAGGTTCAGCCCCCAACGATAAAGATAAAATGACACAAATGACACAATTGACAACGTCTTGTCCTTCGCGAGTGAATGAGACGAGACGATAGTGAAGAGAGTATTTCACGCGGTTATCACAAGTCCCTGACTCTCGGGTGACAGGGACGCATTCAGCAGTTCACATAAAAATTGACTAAAGACAATCGCCAGACTCTCATGTGGTATTCTTCGGAGACCTGCTTCAATACTCCTTCAACCGTCGGTTTTGTTTCCATGCAAGATTTTCTTCCGGCTGCGTGCGGACGATATTGCATCGGTTCGCAGCTTCTCAAAAGTGAGAAGTCTGCGTTCCAAAAAGGACAAAGCATCTCGTCGCGTCGCGAGCTTCGTCGTCGTCGGCTCGCCTGGATACTTCTTGTTGGCTACGGCCTTGTGGCTTCTGGTTTGCCGTTGCCCGTGGGTGTGTCGACCCACGCAGCAGCACATACGCCTGCTGGAAAACGTCTGGCTGTCAAGGATCGCTCGCGTCCATTTCCCTGCATGGACAAGCCGTGCGGCTGCGCCTCAGCAGAACAATGTTTTGCAAACTGTTGCTGCAGTACGCCACGCGAACGGTTGGCGTGGGCCCGATCGCATCGCGTTGAGCCCGCCGTTGTGGCGTCGCTCGAGCGTCTCAACTCACATGAGACTCCCCAACTTGAGTCACTTCAAAAATCTTGCTGCATCGACAAAAATACAATCGCTCCGCAGCCCTTTGAAAATGTCTGTTTCGAGATTGTTTCAGAGGACTCTTTCGCCGGTTGTGCGCACGATCAGAAGTCGATTGAGAATCTCGAGAACAGACTCAACCCTGACGGTTCGCAGACAAAAGACTCGACCGATGAACAATCGCGATCGTCGACAACAGTGAACCTACAAGCAATGCTCGCCTGCGGTGGAATTGCCGGGCAATGGATTGCCACCGGCGATTTGTTACTCCCTCGAATTGTCTCTCTTTCGGTCGTCGCAACCAATCCATGGATCGCGGTTATTCTCTCAAATGAAGCCGCTTTTAGTCCGGCTTATGCGCCTGTGCTCCCGCCTCCGCGGTTGAGCTTTTTATTCGCGTGATCGACGACTGACGTGACGAAAAAAAAGAACCGTCACGACCGTTTTGTATCGAGTGATCGCAGCGATGCTGCGCTTGCTTGAGGCTCTGGCACCGGAGGCCAGCATAGGTATTCAGAGACACATTGAGACTACTACCATGCATCGATTCTTTCGAATTTCAGGCTGTTTCAATAATGCGATGACAGCCAATACCAGAATCTTGATTCAATATCTGTTTTGTACAGTATCGAAATACGATCGTGATGCCCGTATTCAAAAAGTGCGACCGGGCTTCACGCTCATTGAACTGCTTGTTGTGATCGCAATCATTGGCGTCTTGGTTGGACTGTTGCTGCCGGCAGTTCAAGCGGCTCGCGAGGCGGCCAGACGTTCGAGTTGTCAGAACAAACTTCGGCAATTCGGACTGGCGCTGCACAATTTTGAGAGTGCAAAGGAATGCTTTCCTCCAACCGATGATCGGACCGTTGGGGCGTTTTCGGTGCACTCCCGCCTGTTGCCATATGCTGAAGAAAAGAGCCTGCAGGATCTTCTCGACTTCCGTCAGAATGCATTCAGCGGAGCCTACAACGCTCAGATTCCCAATCCGAGCTTTGCGTCAGCCTTTGCCACTCCAATACCAATGATGCTTTGTCCAAGCGATCCTGCGCCAACAGTCAACGGCGTCACGGTGAATGGAAATACCTATTGGTATGGCGCGAACAACTACATGGTGAGTTTTGGAAGTGGTACCGGAACCAACTACGACATTCGATGGCCGACCGATGGCATTGTTTACGAAAAATCGAAGGTGCGATTTGCGAATATCACCGATGGAACGAGTAACACGGTCTTTGCCAGCGAAGCGGTGCGGAGCATCGGGAGCGATACAGTATTTCCAGCCGGTTCACCACCGGCGTTTCCATACCAATACACGCTCAACGCTTCGACGGGTGTAAGTTCCACGCTCAATGCGGCGCCAGGAATGACTGGCATGTCGTCGAATCCAACGCTCGACACGACGTGGAGGAATCTGACGAGTTGGCGAGGGGTCAATTCCAGCGCGATGCGAGGCCGCGGATGTTCATGGGCCGCGACGGCTGTTCCCAATACGCTGACCAACGGTTATCTGCCTCCCAATAGCCGGATTCCTGACTATGTCATTCATTTCACCGGATTCTTTGGGCCAAAAAGTTGGCACGTCGGTGGTGCTCAGGTGCTCTTTGGTGATGGGAACGTAAAGATTTTATCAGAAACAATGGACGCCAAAGTGTGCCAGTCACTCCACAGTATTTCGGGCGGCGAGTCGGCGGGAGCGTTGTAAGGTCTGTGTTGTAACGCACAAAAGAGAAATTGATGAATGGCATGAATCGTCTATCGTCCAATGAATTCTGGCCTGATCAGCGAACTGTATGGCGATGGCATTTTTACGCAGGGATCTTCTGCATGCCGTTTGTCGTGGTGTTGTCGATCAGCGGTGCAATCTATTTGTTTAAAACGGAAATCGAATCGTGGAACGAACGTGCTTTTGACAGACTGGTCGTCGAAGGCCAGCCTGCAAGTGCCAAAGATCAGATTCAGGCAGCCCTGACGGCAGTGACCAATTCGTCGCTTGAAGGCTACGAAATTCAAAGTAGCAGCACCCGCGCCGCGCGAGTCATTCTCAAGCAGGCTGGCGAGGCGATTCGAGTCTATGTCCATCCCGAATCGTGCGAAGTGCTTCAGTCGTCTCACGAAAGCCAGCGATTCATGCGCACAGTTTTTCGGCTGCACGGCGAGTTGCTGATGGGAGACCGAGGCTCCATGATCGTTGAACTGGCTGCATCATGGACGATCATCATGATTCTCACCGGGCTTTTTCTTTGGTGGCCCCGTCACTCGCAAGGGCTTGGCGGCGTGCTCTTTCCCCGGCTCAACAGCGGCAAAAGAATTGTGTGGCGAGACATGCACGCCGTCACTGGCATCTGGATTTCATTTTTTGCAATGTTTTTGCTTGTGAGCGGACTGCCGTGGGCAAAATTCTGGGGAGAATACTTCAAGACCGTTCGTCGCATCACCGGCACAGCGGTGGCCCAGCAGGAATGGTCGAACAGTGGCGAGAGGATTGACAATCGCCAAGAATCGTCTGGCTCTGGAGAACATACCGGTCACACCAATCGATCTGCGCGACCTGTGCGAGACACGCCAGACAACGTCGAAACCCCCCCGATCGATCTCGATGCGATCGATCGCATTATCAGTTCGGTCAGTCTGCTGAACCTTGCCAGTCCGGTTGTAATCTCTCCGCCAAAAGAAAATTCACAGACATGGACTGTCAAATCGATGACACCCAATCGACCGTGGCGAGAGACACTTACCGTCGATGGGGATACTGGTGCAATCAAGAGCCGTAACGGATTTCGAGATAAGCACTGGATCGATCAGGTGATCGCTGTGGGAACTGCTGCACATGAAGGCAGGCTTTTTGGCGCGATCAATCAGTTCATCGGTCTCCTCACGGCTGCCGGTCTCGTCATGCTCAGCACGAGTGGATTTGTGCTCTGGTGGAAGCGTCGAAATCCGGGCGTACTCGGCGCACCCAAGGCAATCGAAAGCCCCTGTCGATCGCTTGGGCTCTTGGTCATCGTTGTTACGCTGGGCATTGCGTTGCCACTGTTTGGAGCGTCACTGGTGGTAGTGTTGCTTCTGGAAAAACTTCTGTTGAGAAGAATTGCGCCGGTACGAACATGGTTGGGACTCAACGAATCAAACCGCATTTGATCGTGAGACGTTTTCGGATTCAACGAAGTTCAATTTCAAGTGAATTCGCCTGATCTGCCTTGACTTCAACAGTGATGTCAGTCGTGTCGACACGTTCATATTTCAAAGGCAGTGCGGTCTTGATGCCTTCTGTAGGAATTGGAGCAAGTACGCCCGGCGAAATTTCCTTCGCCACCGATTGTGAAACTGTCACCTTGTACTGCCCGACCGGAGCTCCATCTTTGTCACCGTAGGTAGAGATGACAAACGCGCCCGAGGCATCCGAAACGCCGCGAGGCGCCACCTTGCCTTCCGAATGGTGCATTGAGATCGAGGCATCTGCCAATGGCTTGCCTTTGAGCGTCACGACGCCTGAGACAACAACGGTGGAAAGTTTTTCGGGGCCTTTGGGCGATTTTTCGGAACATGCGCAGAGCGATAAAAATAAGCTCAGCACTGCAATCGTTCGACAGGAACAGTTCAAGTTAAAAAACATTTCAGAGAATTTCCTGAGAAACATGAGCATTGTAAAAAACATTCACCTTACGGCACTACTATCTGTTCTCCAGAGGCTCTTGTGCCAATCGCGCCAAAGACGCCAAACGGACTTGGGCCGGTCAGATTGACGCCGCTGGCATTTTGATTCCCAGCGTCAATTTCATTGGAGATAAAACGAGTGGAGTTGTCGGCAAACAGCACGACAACACCTCCTGTATGGCGACTGCTTGGCGGAAAAAGTCCACTTCCAGCATCCCAACTCAAAAATGCGCAGCTCGGCGAACTATTTGGAGGCGCGGCTGTGGTAACGCCGCTGAACCCCGATCCTCCATCGCACCACCGCACTCCCGACCACCCACCGGCGGCCTGCGATGCCGGAAACTGTCCTGCGGTGAAATCATAGGTCGCCCGGCATTGATTGGGTGATGTAAACCAGTTGCCTCCGGCGTATGCCGTCATGCTAAAGTCGAGTCCTCCGACAGCCCGCTTTCGCTCTGACATGGAAAGAGTATTGCTCAAACCGTCGGAAACATCTTTCATCGAAAATCCGGTGAGAGTTCCGGAAAGAGCGGCTGTTTCATTGCTGCGAAAGACACCCCGCTCAGTCGCAAATCGTACAGGGTCGATGGCATCACCGAGACTGAACATGTAGTTGGTGTGCTGCATGCCTGTGCTTGGAGGTGGACGATCAGACGGACAGAGTAAAACGGTGGCTCGGTACGATTGGGATGCGGCGCTAAAGGTCCAAGGATCCTTGGCAGCGTCGGCGGCCAGCACCGTGTCGTAGGCCTGTGCGTTATCCATGAAGGGCAGCATCGCCAAAACTCCGCTTTGACGGTAATTGGCTCCTCCGGTGATGGCCGCGATCTGTCCTTGTCGAAACGGAAACGCTCCACGGGCGCTTTCAAAATTATTGATCGACAGTCCGAGTTGCTTGAGATTATTGGTGCAAGCGTTTCTTCGAGCAGCTTCGCGTGCCGCCTGTACTGCTGGTAGCAGAAGGCCCACAAGTACGCCAATGATTGCAATCACGACGAGCAGTTCGACGAGTGTAAAGCCTCTCACGTGGCGGCGAGCAAAACTCGGCGAAAAATGAAAGTAGAAATGAGTATTCATAAAAAGCCCTTTCATCAAAGCACTTTAGAATTGTCGCGATCCCATCCACCCCGGGAGGGTCGCTATCCTACTCTCCAAGAGCAAGGAAAAGCGAGTGTTTTTCATTTCGATCAACGCGGCAAAAGACACTTGACAGCCATCGCGATCGCAGCGGTTTCAATTCGAAGAATATGTGGACCGAGAGAAACGCCGAGAAATCCAGCCTGAAGAAACAAGCTCAGTTCCGATTCGGTCAAACCCCCCTCCGGTCCAATCACACCGAGAACGCGCGTCTTCCCGGGAGAGGAATCTGGTGCTGATACAGGAGTGGTTGCTGCGTCAGGGGAAGCAAGCCATAAAAGAGTATCCTGCTGCGCGGCGATCAGGAGAGACGGCGACATCGAAGGAGAGATCGTCATCACGCGATCTCGGCCGCACTGCTTGCAGGATTCAATGACGGTGCGCATGAGTCGCGCGCGAGCAGAGTCTGTCGGAATTGCAACACCGCGATCGACTTCCAGAGGAATGAGTTCTGCCACGCCAAGTTCGGTCAATTTTTCTACGAGCCATTTCTGGCGATCTCCCTTCGGGAGCGCGACGGCCAGTGTTACATGCACCGCTGGTTGAGGCTGTTCGATCGGTTCACTCTCGATTGCAATTACAATTTCAGATCGACTCAGTGAAGTGACTCGTCCCATCCAACGTCGTCCTGTGCCAGAAAAAAGTTCAACAGAATCGCCGATTTGTGCGCGCAAAACACGTACCAAATGATGCGCTTCATCCCCCTGGAGTACGGCGCAACCCGATTCTGGTTCATTGGCAAGAAAAAAACGTCTGATCATATTTACAAAAGTCGCAACGTGAACGGAAAGCGAGACACAAAGACTTCAAGAGCGATGAGTATGCTCGACGAGCGAGGACTGGGAAGGTGGGGGCGTTTGCGATCATCGATTGAGCGGGAAATCAAGCATGACTCGGAGGCTTACGAACATTAGAATCCCCGCGAATCTAACCAAAAAAGTCGGCACGATCTCATCGGGCAAACAAAACACAGACAATTCTCACCGTGAAGATGTGGAGTACGAATGCCTCTTCGTCACTGGAACCTCAGCCATGCTCCCTTTTCAGGCAGTCTGGAGCCGTCGGCATTTTTTATGGCACCTCCACAGGATGAGGCGCTGGCACGTTTGGAATGGCTCGATCAAGAACATCAACGGTTGGGAATTGTTGTAGCTCCTTCGGGATTCGGAAAGAGCCATCTGTGTTCAAAACTCGTCCGAAAGCTTTCCGGTATGGGAGCAGAAGTGGCAATGGTTTCGCTGCGTGGAGTTGGGGAAGGAGACTGGATAGAGCTTCTTCTCGATCGACTGCCGCTGGATGCGGAGAGTCGTGAGGAACCGCTTCGTCCTTGGCAAAAACTTGAGAATCGTTTGCGAGAAAATATGCTCATGGATCGTACGACTGCGCTCTTGTTCGATGATCTCGACTGTGCACCTCCCGATGCGCTGGCTGGAATCGAGCGACTCGTCGCATCTGCGGAACCGCGATTTGGTCGAACCCTTGTAGTGGCTACAACGAGTCGCGAACGACTTGCCAGCTTGCCAAGATCGTTGCTCGAACGTGCAGCACTTCGTATAGAACTGGCAGCATGGAGTTACCAGGATGTGGCCGATTATTTGACATGGGCCACCACTCGACTTGGCGGAAGCCCAAATATTTTTTCGGAGAGTGCCACTGAAACACTCGCCCGACTTTCGGATGGCATTCCAAGACTGGTGTTGCAAATTGCACAGATGGCCTTGGTGGCGGCCGCCGGCGATCGACTGAAGAGCATCGATGCGGCCACGATCGAACGATCGTGGCGGGAGCTTGTGCCAGACTACACCACGACTGGTCGAAGTCGATGTCATTCTGACGAGAATCAAAAGAGAGTCACGGATGCTCCGAAGACGCGATTGGAATCACTCCATGAAGGCGCGCCCAGAATGCGGGTTGTTCGTCGACTCTGGGCGTAGCAATGAGTCTTCTGATTGTTCTGTGAACTCGGCGCTGGAAGACTGATTCCGACAGAATGCGGTGAATAGACTATTTATTCACCGCACGAAATGCGGTAATTCGTTGCCGACTGCGCCGATTTATCGCTATATTCACCGCAGAAAGTGCGGTGAAAAATGGCTTCCATACATGAGGAACAAGGCTGGCCGAAACTCTCATGGAAGAGCGAAACGCTCGCCGTTCCATTGGCGGCTGTCACAAAGAGCTCAACGGATACCGCCTTACGCGATATTCAAGAACTCCTGACGCGCGGCATCTTGCTCGCAAATCCAGGCGGCGGACGAAGCACGAGCTACCGCTTGGCGGAGCCAGAGAATGTCACTGTGACGACGATTCATGAATAGTCGCCAATGTTCCTGCTGCGTGAAAAAATGATAGCCCGGTCAATAGCGATTCCGTAAGCGGCGGACGAGCGACAAGCAGTTGATGGCGACGGGCACTGAGCCGGTTGCGGCTCGGCGGATCATGGCCGGAGCGATTGTGAGTCGCCAGAGGCTGTCAATCACGGAACACTGTCGGGCGCGATCT
>Ga0049084_10001124_pt1 | contig 10938 bp, 5 predicted proteins | sample GreLakmeON33MSRF_FD_66720 | JGI IMG/M metagenome (GOLD analysis project Ga0049084, IMG submission 66720) | Freshwater lentic microbial communities from great Laurentian Lakes, MI, USA - Great Lakes metaG ON33MSRF | ecosystem: Environmental > Aquatic > Freshwater > Lake | place: Great Lakes... | reverse complement strand
CTTTTGCGTCATAAAATTCGGGGGAAATTTGAGCAAGTCATCCTGCGCAATGACTTAAATACAAAGTATGCGATCACTGCGCAGAAGATTCTGACCATCCACGGTCATGATCTTCACAAAGCGATTCAAATCGGATGGCCATTTTCGAAGCCCGGCCATTTCTATGACGTATTCGACCTTCCAATCGGGTTTTTTTTGTTCGAGAGGGAGGACGGGCATTGCTGACAGAAATCCAAAAAATGTGGCAAATTTTCGCCGTTAGCAAAGATTCCGTACTCGAGCTGCGTGCGCTTTGGCCAAAGGGAAGTGGGGAGAACCGGGCCCCTGTATTTCGCCATTTTATCACCGCCAATTATCCATCGATACCCAAGATGAAGGAGGCGTTTGAGACTGCCGCACTCGATCTAAATCGTCGTGGCTTCAATATTTACACCCCAATGAATCCAATCCGTTCGGACTTCACCGGACCCGGTTGCGTGAAGGACTCTGACATTGCTTTCCGCGATCTGCTTCTCGTAGATATCGACCGCCTTGGTGATACCAAACTGTGAAAAAGGGGGCTATACCCACTGGTGGGTCGGCCGAATACGTATTTCAGCAACCAGTCCTGCCCTCCCCCACTGCCGCCATCGGCACATCCAGCGCCAGGCTAAACGATCATATTCAGTGCGCTGTAGTGTAACGCTATAGGGTGTCGAGAGCGTCGGGGGGCTTGCCATACCCTGACCACGCTGTGGGTTCCGATGCGCTGATGGCACGCGCCGCCTTTTTTACGCCGATAGGCCGAGATAGCGTGTAAGCCATTGATTTCATTGACATCGCTATTTCCGGTAATAACTATTACCGAAAATAGTGAATGCGAATCGATTGCATCGGCAGGCGGTTTTCGGCGGTACGCCGGTGCGCGTGACCCTGAGCGCTGGGGAGACATGTTGGTTTTTTTTGTCATATCTGCCGTCCCTTGATGCGTAAGTGCATGCCATCTCCAAGGAGCATTGCCCGAGGAAAGACGCCATTATTCAACAAATCTCCCTTCTAAAGGAAAAGAGTTATGCAAATATTATGGCTAAAGCGAAGCCGTACAGTGAGGGCAGCCTGATGCAACTGGCGACCCTGAAAAACGATAATTTAGTAGAACGGGCTCTACCCCGATTTCACGGACACTTCAAAGAAGCCTCATAATAGGCAAAAGGAGTGTTTATGTCGAAGAGAAGAAAGTTCAGTCCCGAGTTCAAACAAGGTGCCATTGAGCAAGTTCGTCAGCCAGGTGTCAATTGAGCCCAGATAGCCCGCGAGCTAGGTATTGGTGCCAATCTGCTCTCGCGCTGGATACGTGAGGCAGAGGCCCAAGGCCAGCAAGCATTTGGTGGAACTGGCAAACCCATAGATGAAGAGCTGGTCCGTCTCATACGCGAACTTGCGCGGGTGAAGAAGGAACGGGATTTTTTGCGCAAAGCGGCAACGTTCTTTGCCAGGGAGTCGTCCTGAGATATCAGACGATTCAATGTTGTCGCGATGAGTTTCTCCTTCGCATGATGTGCGGGTGTCTTAAAGTTTCTCCCAGTGGTTATTATGACTGGGAGACTCGTCCAGCCAGTGCCCGGCAGATCGATAATGAACGGCTGTTAGGCCGCATACGCCAGATTCATCCTGACAGCCAGGGTGCCCTTGGTGCGCCACGTCTGCATGAAGACCTAGCAGAAGAAGGTGAAACGGCCAGTAAGAACCGCATTGCAACTGCGCTTTGCTCAATGTGCTCTACCTACTACCATGCGGGGTCGCCTAAAACTTGTGTATATCTATTGGGATACTTCATGAATTCACTTAAATCCCTGCTGTTGGTGCTGGTTGTATGCGCTACGAATGTAATTCTCGCGGCCGAAGAAGGAATTTTCATTCCACGTCTGGTTGCCGAGCCCACGCTGGCTGATTTCGAGGGGATGGAACCGCGCACGGCGCTGGCGCAGAGCATGACAAAGGTAGAAGGATTTATTCAGCGTGAACCAGATGACGGTGTACCTTCCAGCCAACGCACCGAAGTGTACATGGGTTACGATCAGACCAATCTGTATGCAATCTGGCTCGCCTTTGATACGAATCCGGAATTGATCCGGGCCAACCTGTCTTCACGGGAGAACATTAATGGTGATGATCGGGTTGGGTTGACTATCGATGCGTTCAACGATCAGCGCACTGCGCTCTCCTTTCATGCGTCGCCCTTTGGTATTCAATGGGATGCCCGATGGACGGAAGGCTCCGATTTGAGAGCTGGCTTTGACACCTCCTTTGATGGGCTCTGGTACAGCGATGGCGAATTGACTGATAAAGGTTATATGGTGAGCATGGCGGTTCCTCTGCGAAGCCTGCGCTTTCCAGATTCCGAAGAGCAACTCTGGCGAGTCCAGTTTGGCCGCAATATTCCGCGCTTGAGTGAATTTTCCTATTGGCCCGAATATACGATCGAGATCGAGGGCCGGCTGAATCAGACCGCACTGTTGCGCGGCATCGAAAACGTGTCGCCGGGCAATAACTCCCAATTCATTCCCTTTCTCTTCGCTCGCGAAGTAGATGTACTGGACCCAAGAGCCGCGGGTGGCCCGAAGTTCGAAAGTGATTCAGAACTCGATGCCGGTCTGGACGCGAAATTCGTCTTCAATGATGCCTGGGTATTGGACCTGACACTGAATCCAGACTTCAGCCAGATTGAGTCGGATCAACCCCAGGTTACTGTCAATGAGCGCTTCGAAGTGCAGTTTCCGGAACGCCGCCCATTTTTTCTGGAAAACGCCGACTTTTTCTCTACGGATTCGATTCTGGTTTTCAGCCGTCGCATTGTTGACCCGGAAGGAGGCATCCGTTTTACAGGACGCTCCGGCAATTATGGACTCGGCGTGATTCTCATCAATGACGAAGCGCCCGGGCTGAATCGCGCTGCGACTGATCCTCTCAACGGAGAGAAAGCGAATATCGGCATTCTGCGTGGCTTTCGCGATATTTCCGAACAGTCTCGAATTGGTTTCCTGTTGAGCGATCGTGAACTTGGCGATGGCTACAATCGCGTTGCAAGTCTCGATGCGCGCTTCAAGTTGAATGACAACTGGATTACCGATATGCAGCTGGTTGGCACCGACAGCGAACCACTGGCTGGCGGGGCTGCCACCACAGGTTATCAGCGCAACATCCAGATCAACCACACCGGCAGAACCGTAACCAGTCATACGCACTTTGTGGAAACCACGGACAACTTCCGGACCGACCTTGGATTTCAAAACCGTTTTTTCAAGCCTGATACATCGGGGATTCATAACAGTCTTAATCTGAATTTCTATCCGGAGAATTCCAACCTGAATTTGTGGACTCCAGGGGTGTTTGATGTTTACCTGAATGACACCGATGGAACGCGTATTTACCATCAATTCAGCCCAAGGCTCGATTTCAATTGGGATACCACTCGAGTAGGGATCAATTACACGGATTACACGGAAATCCTGCGTCCGAAAGACTTTGCAGGGATCATCTCGAACACCCGATACGATTACGATACCTGGGATTTCACCGTTACCAACAGCACGCTGCAATCTGCAACTGTCAGGGCGAGCTATCGGCAAGGTAAGGCATTGAATCTGGTGCCAGCTCTGGGCACCCTGCCCTATGTCGCCGATACGAGCAGGATTGATGTGTCCCTGTTCTGGCGTCCTATCGATCGCCTTGGCATCGACAATACCTATTTATACACGACACTGGAAAACCACCGCGGCGGCACCAGGATTTTTACCAATGAAATTTTTCGCAGTAGCTGGAATTATCAATTTACCACGGAACTTTCATTGCGCTTTATTACGCAATACGACGCAACCGAGGCTGGACCAGCGGCTCGCCTTAAGGATGACGAGAACCTGAACTTTGATGTGCTGCTGCGTTACGTTATCAATCCCTGGTCAGCGTTCTATGTGGGTTACAACGCCAATCAAAGCAACTTCGATATCATAGAAATGGAAGGCGAACGTGAATTGGTTGTTGCCAACGATTTGCGCCGCGATGGCGATCAGTTCTTCGTCAAGTTCTCTTATCTGTTAAAACGTTAGGTTAGTGCAGGAGTTGTCACTGCTCTGCAAAGCAAACCTTTTGCTTAGTTCGGTTGCGGCTCTGAGTCCTTGATTCGATCAGCGCGAAGGTTACGCGAAGGTTGCGAGGAGGAAAGCAAGAGAGTGGCTGGAGATTGTCGCCGTTGCCAAAGCTCCGTAGACTCAGTATTCCTGCAATTGCAATTGGCTTTAAGCAGATCGCCAGCCAATGCCTGAAACCAAAAACCGGATATTCCCATGAAATCTCTTGCCCGCATCCTTGTGTTTGCACTTTCGCTTCTTGGCAGCGTGACTCTGTTGGCCCAGGACGGGCTCCAGAGGGTGCGAGTGCAGCCTTTCGGAACATTGGAAGATGGCAGGCAAGTACAATTATTTATTCTTGGCAACGCCCACGGCATGACAGTCGAGATCATGGATCTCGGTGGCATCATCATCAGTCTTAATGTAGCTGACCAGGTGGGCAATTTCGCCGATGTGACGACCGGGTTCGATAATCCGCAACCCTATATCGATGGTGCGGGATTTATGGGCGCAGTCGTCGGCAGATACGCCAATCGGATTGCCGACGCGAAATTTTCTATCAACAACGTGGAATATGCGCTGGCTCGCAATAATGGTAACAATGCCATTCACGGCGGCCTGATAGGGTTTGACAAGAAAGTCTGGGGCGCTGAATTTTTGAGCACCAGCGATTCCGCGCAGCTGACATTGAAGACTGTGAGTCCAGATGGCGAAGAAGGTTATCCAGGACAAGTAAACGCACAGGTAGTCTACACTCTTAATGACCAGAACCAGTTGATCATCGATTACTCCGCGACTACAGATAAAACTACAATCATTAACCTGACCAATCACGCCTACTTCAATCTTGAGGGGCATGCTTTCGGAAACATCCTCGAGCATGAAATCATGATCAATGCTGATCGCTACACTCCTGTCGATAGCGAATCCATTCCAACCGGAGAAATCGCTGACGTCGCCAACACGCCGCTGGACTTTCGCACGGCGAAAACCATTGGGCAGGATATCGATTCCGCACATCAGCAAATTCAATTCGGGTCTGGCTTCGATCACAATTTTGTCATCAATCATGCAGCGCCTGGAGATGTGTCTCTCGCCGCAGCCGTTTATGCGCCAGGCTCCGGACGCACGCTGAATGTCTATACCGACCAACCGGGAATGCAGTTTTACACCGGCAATTTCCTCAATGGCCGCCTGGTGGGAAAAGGCGATACCGTCTATGGACATCGCGCGGCTTTTTGTCTGGAAACCCAGCATTTCCCAGATAGCCCAAACAAACCTGACTTTCCGTCAACCCTGCTCCAACCGGGAGAGCGATACACAACCCGCACGATCTTTGAGTTTGGGACTCGCCCAGAAGCCAACTGACGCGATCCGGTCGATTTGTTGATGAACTGACTGGTTTATTAACCAACCTGCTCACAAACCGGATTATTCACCATCCGGCCTATTTCCAAACCTGGCAATTAACCTTCCCGAGAATGGGTAAGCGGCCCGTAACCATTCAGTTGCATTCGATTTTATGACGCTTTAATTCCAGAACTATCGAGAGAACTATCGAGAGAACTACAGAGAGAACTACAGAGAGAACTACAGAGACCGACGACTGCCCTGCTTAAAGAGGGAAAGCGCGCGTTAAGCGTTGCGCCCGTCTTGTTAAATGGCGCAAAATGGGTCTGCCCCATCCCATGCCTCATCCCAAGTTCAAAATAATAGAAAAGGAGCGGCTCTCGCCCATGAAATCAGGGAAATTACTCAAGATTGTTTCGGTGCTCGCTTCTCTCGCGGCCGCATCTACCAGCCTGGGACAAGGTAACGAGTCGCTCACCTATACCAAGGATATCCTGCCGATACTCTCCACTACTTGCCTCGACTGTCACGGTCCAGATGACACCCGGCGCATGCTCAATTTGCGCTTCGACACGCAGGATTTTTTGTCCAGTCATATTGCGCCAGGTGACCCGGATTCCAGTTTGCTCTATCAACGCATCTCCGAAGACGACCCTATTCGAGTAATGCCACCAACTTCCAGTGGCAGAAAACTCACTCCAGAACAAATCGAAAAAGTGCGGGCATGGATCGCTGGCGGTGCTGCATGGGGAACCAATCTGGACGATGTGCAACAAGCGGCACTGCTGCAAGCTGCGGAGCGACAGGTAGTTTTCACGCGGGAAGTACGACCGATTCTCTCCCGTAACTGTTTTCAATGTCATGGTCCCGATGACCAGAACCGACAGATGGGATTGCGACTGGATATTCCTGAAGGATTTGCTGGTGATCGCGGTACCTTAGGTGGTCCGGTGGTCCTTCCTGGCAATGCCGAAGACAGCCTGTTGTTCCAGCGCATCACAGCGGAAGCGGAATCGTTTCGCATGCCCCGGGGTCGGGACGCACTCACGCCCGATGAAATCGAGACTATCAGGCTCTGGATCAAACAGGGCGCCGACTGGGAAAGTCATTGGGCATACATTCCCCCGGTAAAACCGGAAGTACCTGCTGTGAGCGATGCCGATTGGCCAGCGAATCCAGTGGACAACTTTGTATTGGCTCGCCTCGATAAAGAAGGGCTGAGTCCTTCTGCACAGGCCGACAAGGCCACCCTGATCAGGCGAGTTACTCTCGACCTGACTGGCATACCGCCGACACTGGAAGAGGTGGATGCCTTTCTTGCAGACGACTCGGAAAATGCCTATGGGAAAGTGGTTGATCGCCTGTTGCAGTCACCGCGTTACGGAGAGCGCATGGCGCTGGAATGGCTGGATGCCGCCCGCTATGCCGATACCAATGGCTACCAGAGCGACGGTGAACGCACCATGTGGCGCTGGCGCGATTGGGTTATTAATGCCTATAACAACAACATGCCGTTTGATCAATTTACTGTGGAGCAATTGGCAGGTGACATGTTGCCTAACGCCACGCTCGATCAACGTATTGCATCAGGTTTTAACCGCAATCACAGTTTGAATGCTGAGGGTGGCATCGTTCCGGAAGAATTCCTGATTGAGTATGCCGTCGATCGAGTCGCCACCACATCCACTGTATGGCTCGGCTTAACTTTTGGCTGTGCCCGTTGCCACGACCATAAGTTCGATCCATTGCAACAGAAAGAGTTTTATGAGCTTTCTGCTTTCTTCAATAATATCGATGAACGAGGCAAGGGATTCAAATACGTCAATTCACCTCCGTTCATTACTGCGCCAACTCCCAGTCAAGAAGCCGAACTGGCGGTGCTGGATGAAAAAGTGTCTGCAGCTCGACTCGCGTTTGCAGAACTCGAAGCAACCATCGCAAGCAAACAAGCGGAGTGGGAAACCTCACTCGTTGGCTCCAGTGACAATGACGCCGCAGTCGACTGGAATCTGAAAGACGGTTTGTTAGTGCACCATGCGCTGGACGGCGATATCTCTGGCGTGCATCTTAGCCAAACGGTGGAGGCTACTCTGGAGAATGGGCTTCCCCATTTTGTCGATGGTCGCATCGGTGCCGCTGCCAGCTTCGATGGCACACGTTTTATCAATGCCGGCATGTCTCCCAATCTGGATTACGAAAGTGAATTTTCCCTCTCTGCATGGATTTATCCCACGGCTGACAATGGCGTAATTTTCTCGAGAGCCTCAGAAGGTGACGAGGGTGAAGTTGGTTGGGGCATCTATCTCGAAGACGGCAAGATTCGCCTGAACCTGTCCACCCGCGTACTCGATGATGGCGTGGCTGCTGCAACGAAAGCACCGATTCAATTGGAGCGCTGGCAACATGTAACAGCGACTTACGATGGCTCAAAAACTCCAGGTGGCATGCGCGTCTATATAGATGGTCAAGCCCAGGAACTCGAAGGCGTGCTGGATTTGGTGGGCAATCGCCTGCCCCAACGTTATCCCTTGCGTATCGGTGCCAGCGGATCTTCCAAACCGAAATTTCAGGGCAATATCGATGATGTGCGAATCTACGACAGAGTGCTGACAACCGAAGAAGTGGCAGTGGTCGCTACCGCGCAGACCGTGTCTGCAATTGCCAGCATCCCTGCAGAGTCCCGCAGCAAGGCTGAGTCAGACAAGCTGCGATTAAGCTTCCTCAATCAGTATGCGCCCGCTGATATTCGTGCCGCTTACACACAAATGATGGAGCTGGAGCAAGATCGAGACGAGTTCTGGGACAGCTTGCCCACAGTGATGGTCATGGAAGAAATGAGCACGCGCCGCAAGACCTATCGACTCAATCGCGGAGTCTATGACAGTCCGGCGGAAGAGGTATTCCCGCGTACTCCGTCGATACTGCCGCCGATAACTGACGCTGAGAAGAACCGGCTCACCTTTGCCAAGTGGCTGGTGGCACCAAGCAATCCGCTGATGAGTCGAGTTACCGTCAATCGTTTTTGGCAGATGTATTTCGGCCCCGGCTTGGTAAAAACTGCCGACAATTTCGGTTCACAGGGAGAGTTTCCATCTCACCCGGAATTACTGGACTGGTTGGCCACCACATTTATCGAATCCGGTTGGGATGTTAAGGCGATGCAGCGCCTGATCGTGACGAGTGCTACCTATCAACAATCTTCAACCGTGTCTCCGGAATTGCTGGAGCGAGATCCCGAGAATCGCTTGCTGGCCAGAGCAACTCGCATGCGCATGCCGGCTCAGCAGATACGCGATCAGGCGCTGGCGATATCCGGATTATTAACAGAGAAGATCGGTGGTCCTTCGGTGGGTCCGTATCAACCTGAAGGCTTGTGGGATGACATTGTGGAAGCGGGACAGGTGTATCCCCTGTCTTCCGGTGAAGACCTGTATCGACGCAGTCTCTATACATTCTGGAAGCGTACCTTGCCACCACCAGCGATGATTACTTTCGACTCGTCAACCCGGGAAACGCATATCGTTTCGACAACCAGGACCAATACACCGCTCCAGGCCCTGAACCTGATGAACGATGTCACCTATACGGAAGCAGCACGAGCCATGGCGCAGCGCGTCATGCAACAAGGCACATCCGTAGAAGGCAACTTGCACACCCTCTATCGATTGGCAATGGCACACGAGCCGGCTACACAGGTGCAGTCGGTGCTGACTGACGCGTTTACGAGCCACCTCGAGGAATATCGGGCAGATCGAAGTGCAGCTCTTGCATTGGTCAACGCGGGCGAATCGCCTCGTGACGAGACCCTCGACATCGCAGAGTTGGCAGCCTATCAGATGGTCGCCAGCCTCATCCTGAATCTGGACGGGACTATTACCCGGGACTAATACCATGAATCCAATCGACGATCGAAAATTGCAATTGACGCGCCGCGGTTTTCTGGGACTGTCCAGCACCTGTCTGGGCGCTGCCGCGTTAAACACTCTGCTCGCGGAAAATGCGTTCGCTCAATCCAGTCAATCATTCGGTGGCCTGGCAGGAATGCCTCACTTCGCGCCCAAAGCGAAACGGGTTATCTACCTGTTTCAATCTGGTGGCCCATCACAACATGAGTTATGGGATTACAAACCGAAGTTGGCCGACATGGTGGGGGCAGATTTGCCTCCTTCTGTGCGGGGTAATCAACGGGTGACTTCCATGTCTGCCGGGCAATTAAGTTTTCCCATAGTGCCTTCTGTGTACAAATTTGCCCAGCATGGTAATTCAGGCGCCTGGGTGAGTGAGCTCATGCCGCATACGGCAAAGATTGTGGACGATCTCGCCTTCATCAAAACGATGAACACCGAAGCCATCAATCACGATCCGGGTACTACCTTTTTCCAGACTGGAGCACAGTTAGCAGGTCGCCCCAGTATCGGCGCTTGGGTGGACTATGGTCTGGGCAGCATGAACCAAAACTTGCCGACATTTGTTGCGCTGGTTTCCATGGGCACCGGCAATGGTGCCCAACCACTGTACGACAGACTGTGGGGAAGTGGCTTCCTGCCAACCCGACACCAGGGTGTAAAATTCTTGGCCAGCGGTGATCCGGTGCTTTATTTGTCGAATCCACCTGGTGTGCAAAGCGGCACCCGCCGCCGTTTTCTCGATGATCTGGCCAGACTGAATGCCTTAACGCTGGAACAGAGTGGCGATCCGGAAACGCAAACCCGAATCACTCAGTACGAAATGGCCTATCGCATGCAAACCTCGGTGCCGGAATTAAATGACCTGTCCGGCGAATCCCAGGCAACCCTGGATCGCTACGGTCCGGATGTCATGAAACCGGGCACATTTGCCAGGAACTGTTTACTCGCACGCCGCCTCGCAGAAAGAGATGTGCGCTTTATCCAGTTGTTTCATCGCGGCTGGGATCAGCACACGCAACTGCCAAACGGCATAAGCAATCAATCACGGGATGTCGACCAGGCGCAAGCTGCTCTGGTGATGGACCTGAAAGAACGCGGACTGCTTGACGATACTCTGGTGGTCTGGGGCGGCGAATTCGGTCGCAGCGTCTACTGCCAGGGCAAATTTACCGAAGCTGTCTATGGGCGCGACCATCATCCGCGCTGCTTCACCATGTGGATGGCAGGAGGTGGCGTCAAACCCGGTATCTCTTATGGAGAAACCGATGATTTCTCATTCAATATTGTGAAAGATCCGGTGCATGTCCACGATCTGCATGCAACCATATTCCATTTGCTAGGAATCGATCACACGAAACTGACGTTTCATTATCAGGGTAGAGATTTCAGACTTACCGACGTGCATGGCAAGGTAGTCGAAGGGATTCTTGCATAGTCGATAAAATTGCCGAATCTGTCAAACAGCGCCCAAAACTTTCCACCTATCAGCGTCCAAAACTCTCCAGTCTAGCGACCTTTTCCAGCACTGCTTTGATGATGAGCCGAATGGCGTCTGCGAATTTCGACAATAATAT
>Ga0049084_10001122_pt1 | contig 10938 bp, 8 predicted proteins | sample GreLakmeON33MSRF_FD_66720 | JGI IMG/M metagenome (GOLD analysis project Ga0049084, IMG submission 66720) | Freshwater lentic microbial communities from great Laurentian Lakes, MI, USA - Great Lakes metaG ON33MSRF | ecosystem: Environmental > Aquatic > Freshwater > Lake | place: Great Lakes... | reverse complement strand
GGGCACGTATTTCTGGGCAGACCCCAAAGAGCAACTCTGCGGCGTATTCATGTCGCAGTCGCCCGGCCCGACCCGTGCGTATTACCGTCGTATGTTGAAGACGCTCGTGGCACAGGCGCTGATCGATTGAGCCAAAGGCCTCATGCGCGGCAACCCTCCTCTGCTGCGCTTCACCTTTGTTTTCCATGGTTAAGCCACAGCCACCGCAAGGTGGCTGACCAGTTTTAAGCGGTGCACCGTTCATGACCTCGCGTTTCTCACATCACTTTCAGCTGACCACACCTATTGCGCTGGCCCCCATGGCGCATGCATCGGGCGGCGCACTTGCGGCCGCGTGCGCACAAGCAGGCGCACTGGGGTTGTTGGGCGGCGGTTACGGCGAACTGCCTTGGCTGCAAACCCAGCATGCGCTGGCATTGCAGTTACTTCAAGATGATGCGCCCGCGCTCAATCGCATAGGCTGCGGCTTTATTACATGGAAGCTGGCTGAAGACGCAAGTGCATTGGACTGGCTGCTGGACAAGCCACACGCACCGGCGGCGCTGATGTTGTCTTTTGGTGACCCGCGGCCATTTGCGGCACGCATTGCCAAACGCGGTGTGCCCTTGATTTGCCAGATCCAACGGCTCGAACAATTGCCTCCGTGTTTAGAAGCAGGCGCGGCAGTCATCGTGGCGCAAGGCGCTGAAGCCGGTGGCCACGGCATGCATGGTTTGCAAGGGCGCGCCACCTTCAGCCTGGTGCCCGAAATGGCGGATGCGTTGGCGGCGCAATCGCCATCCACCCTGCTGCTGGCAGCCGGTGGTATCGCAGACGGGCGTGGACTGGCGGCGGCGCTGATGCTGGGTGCTGACGGCGTGTTGATGGGCACGCGTTTATGGGCGAGTGCCGAGAGTTTGGCATCCAGCGGGGCGGTGGGGGCAGCATTACAAGCGAACGGGGATGAGACGGCGCGCTCTTCGGTGTTTGATGTGTTGCGGCGCAAAAACTGGCCGCCCGAATTTGACTTTCGCGCGCTGCGTAACGGATTACACCGTGAATGGGAAACGCGTGTGAATGAATTGCGTGCAGCGCCAGATGCAGCCCGCGCCGACTATGACGCCGGTGTGGCGGCGCAAGACTTTAAGCGTGCCCATGTGACCGTTGGCGAAGCAGTAGGTTTGCTGCGGGATGCGCCTTCTGCTATTGAACTGATCGAGCGAATCACAAAGCAGGCTGAGGTGTTGATGCGGTAATTGGGGTCAAACTCCGATTATTCTCGTTTATCTGTGAGGTGCTCCCGCCACGGCGGGACGGTCGCCATGTCATCGTCCGCTCCCAGTTTTTCTCCGATTGCATTTCTGCGGCTCGATCAACCAGGCAGTCACAGTCAACACAATCATTCGCAAAACTAAATAGCACTGAGGCCAACAGAGGGGGCGTTTTTGCGAGTGCGCGCAGCAAAAACCGCACCGGATGGTCGGCCAAAGCGTGTCTTCATACTTCACGCGTCAACAGAAACCGGCACCCTCGCCGCCAAGGCGCACATCAACTCATAACCCACCGTCCCCGCCGCCGCCGCCACTTCATCGATACACAACACCTGCCCCGTGGAAGCGCTGCCCCACAAAGTCACTTCGTCACCTATCACCACCGAAGGCAACTCAGACAAATCGACACACAACAAATCCATGCTGACCCGCCCCAGCGTGCGGGTTCGCACACCGCTCACTAGCACCGGCGTGCCAGTCGGTGCGTGGCGCGGATAGCCATCGGCATAACCGCAGGCGACGATGCCCACGGCCATGTCATGCGGCGCGGTGAACGTGCCGCCATAGCCCACACTGTCACCCGCCTTGAGTTGCTGCAAGCCGACCAACTGGCTGCGCAAACTCATAGCCGCTTGCAAGCCCCAATGCGCCGCGTCATGCAAGCCATGGTCTGGCGAACTGCCGTACAGGGCGATGCCGGCACGCACCCAATCGGCAGACACTGTTTCGCGCGCGCCGTGTCTTAGAACAGCAGCGCTGTTGGCCAAGCTGCGCTCGCCCGGCAAATCGCTGCTGTGTTGTTCAAACACTTGCAACTGCGCGTCCACGCCATGTGCGTCATCCGCCCGGGCGAAATGCGTCATCAGCGAAATTTCATCGACTTGCGGCAAGGCGTTCAAACGCGCCCAGGCCGAGCGAAACGCCTGCGGCGTAAATCCCAAGCGGTTCATGCCCGAATTCATTTTCAAAAACACACGCTGCGGCACTTGGGTTTTGTGTTTGCTCAGCATGTCGATTTGCGCTTCGTGGTGAACCGCGTGCCATAGGTCCAGGCGCGAACACAACTCTAAGTCGCGTTGTTCGAACACGCCTTCCAGCAGCAAGACCGGGCCGCGCCAGCCCAGGTCGCGCAGGGTTTGCGCTTCATTCAAATCCAGCAAAGCAAAACCGTCGGCACCGCGCAGGCCTTGGAACACATGCGCCAGCCCGTGGCCATAAGCATTCGCTTTGACCACCGCCCAGACGCGCGCATCCGCCGCCGACTGACGCAAACGCGCCAGGTTATGGCGCAGCGCATCTGGGTGAATGAAAGCATGGATGGGACGTGGCATGACCTGGATTGTCGCAGGGCAGTGACGCCGCCAAATGGCGTGATATAACTCACAAGCTACAAGGCCCGCATCTTGAAATTTGACTTCTTTTTGACTCACTCATCCCGCTTGTCTGCCAGGCCTTTATTAATATGAAGCGCGGTTTTTACACCATCATGGCGGCGCAGTTTTTCAGCTCGCTGGCGGACAACGCTTTGTTTGTCGTCGCGGTTGAAATGATCAAAGCCTCAGGCGGCGTCGAATGGCAGCGTGCCGCACTCGTGCCCATGTTCGCCCTGTTTTACGTGGTGCTGGCGCCTTTTGTCGGCGCTTTTGCCGACTCGCGGCCCAAGGGTCAGGTCATGTTCATGAGCAACGGCATCAAGGTGCTGGGCTGCTTAATGATGTTGTTCGGCTCGCACCCGCTGCTGTCTTACGCCATCGTGGGCTTAGGCGCTGCCGCCTACTCGCCCGCCAAATACGGCATCCTGACCGAATTGCTGCCGCCGTCTTTGCTGGTCAAGGCCAACGGCTGGATCGAGGGCTTGACCATAGGCTCCATCATTTTGGGTGTGTTGATCGGCGGTCAACTGGTCGGGCCACACATCTCCGGCGTGCTGTTGAGTTTTGATCTGCCCTACATAGACACCGGGATAGACACTCCCCCCGAAACCGCCATTTGCGTCATCGTCTTGTTGTACGGGCTGGCTGCCTGGTTTAATACCCGCATACCGCTGACCGGCGTGGCACCCGTGCCGCTGCGCAGCCAAACTGAACACAGTCTGGCTTACAACCTGCTGGTACTGGTGCCGGATTTCTGGCGCTGCAACAAACTGTTATGGACTGACAAACTGGGCCAGATTTCACTGGCTACCACCACCTTATTCTGGGGTGCCAGCGGCAACCTGCGTTACATCGTGCTGGCCTGGAGTGCCGTGGCGCTGGGTTACTCGACCACACAGGCATCTTCATTGGTAGGCGTGGTCGCCATAGGCACAGCCGCCGGTGCGGTGATTGCCTCTGTGCGCATGAAGCTCACCGATGCAACGCGGGTCATGGCGCTGGGCATTGCCATGGGCTTGCTGATTCTGGTCATGAATTTCATTGATAACGTCTGGGTCGCCGCGCCGTTTTTCATCTTGCTCGGCGGCCTCGGCGGTTTTCTGGTGGTGCCCATGAACGCTTTGCTGCAACACCGCGGCCACAACTTGATGGGCGCAGGCCGCTCTATCGCCGTGCAAAATTTCAACGAGCAGGCATGCATATTGGCACTGGGCGGTTTGTATGCGCTGGCCACAGGCATGGGCATGAGCGCGTTCACAGCCATTGTGTGCTTTGGTCTGTTCGTAGCTGGCAATATGTGGCTGATACAACGCTGGCACACGCGTAACTGCGTACAACACCGCGACGAGGTCGAGCGCCTGATGGACATCGCCCGCCAGGACCCGGGGCACTGACACATGGCTTTGTCAGCCCTGGCGCCGGTGCTGGGCTTGCTGGCCAACGCGCTGGTCTTCGGCCTAAGCTGGTGGCCGTTTCGTGAAATGCAGGCTCTCGGCCTGCACCCGTTGTGGGCCACGGCCTTGATGTACGGCCTGTCTTTCTTCTTCATCAGCCTCATGCGCCCGCAATGGTTTCTCAGTTTGCACCGGCAGCCGCAACTGTGGTGGTTGTTTCTGGGTTCGGGCCTGACCAACTTCGGCTTTAACTGGGCAGTCACGCAAGGCGATGTGGTGCGCGTGGTGCTGTTGTTCTACACCATGCCAGCCTGGTCGGTGCTGTTTGCCTGGTGGCTGCTGGGCGAAAAACCCGATCGGCAAGCCATGCTGCGGTTGGCGCTGGCGCTGGCCGGCGTGGCACTGGTTTTGAAAACCCCGGACACCCCCTGGCCGCTGCCGGACAACCCCATGGACTGGCTGGCCTTGCTAGGCGGCGCCAGCTTTGCACTGAACAACGCCATGCTGCGCAAACTCGCGCACCTGCCCGAAACCGATCGCATGGGTGCCATGTTCGCCGGCGGCATGTGCTTGAGCGCCGCCGCCGCGATGGCCTTGCCCGAGGCGCTGGTCAGTCTGCCGGCGGATGTCAGCTGGTGGCCGTACGCCCTGGGTTTATCGCTGTGCCTGCTTTTATCTAATCTGAGTCTGCAATACGGCGCAGCACGATTACCGGCAAACACGACCGCCTTAGTCATGTTGTCCGAGATTGTTTTTGCCTCTGCCTCCTCTGTGTACATGGGCGCATCTGAACTGAGCTTGCGCAAAATCGCCGGAGGATTGCTGATTGTGTTTGCCGCCATATTGGCGACAATCCAACATCACAGCAAGAAAGATCCATGAGCATGTCTTCTATTTATGATTTTCAAGCCAGTGGCATCGCTGGCGCGCCGGTAAGCCTGGAGGATTACCGCGGCCAAGTTATTCTGATCGTCAACACCGCCAGCGCCTGCGGTTTCACACCGCAATTCGCCGGGCTGGAAGAACTGCACCAAACCTATGGCGAGCGCGGGCTGGCGGTTCTGGGCTTTCCCTGCAACCAGTTCGGCGCACAAGACCCGGGCAGCAATGCCGAAATCGGTGCTTTCTGTCAGAAAAACTTCGGTGTAACTTTTGCCATGATGGAGAAAATCGATGTCAACGGCAAAGACGCGCATCCGCTGTTTCAATGGTTGAAACAACAAGCCCCCGGCTTGCTGGGCAGCGAAGGCGTCAAGTGGAACTTCACCAAATTCCTGATCGGGCGTGATGGACAAGTCATCAAGCGTTACGCCTCGCTGGACAAACCGGCGGCGCTTGCCGCCGACATAGAAAAAGCCCTTCACTCCGGTTGATGCGAAAGCTCAAAGTGACCCATGCTGCGCTGGCTTCAATACCTCTATCTTCATTTGCCTGAACAAGTCCAACGGCAACAGTTTTCAGCGTTTGCGGTTTTTTTCGGCGCCATCCTGTTCAATCTGTTGGTGTTTCTGCTGCTGATCGAACCCTTTGCGTTTCACCATGTGTTTTGGCTGACCATAGCAGGGGTGGTGCTGACCGGACTGGCTTTCTGGCAATGGCAATGGTCGATGCGGCTGACCACGCACTTGCTGTTGGCGCAATCCGGCCTGCTGATTTTTTACGCCATCTGGGTCACCGGCGGTTTGTTTTCCTCGACCATGATCTGGCTGATGGTGCTGCCGGTGCCGGCTGTGTTTTTGCTGGGCTGGCGGGACTCGCTGGTATGGATAGGCTTGGTCATATTGTCTGTACTGTCCTTGATTCCGTTGACGGAAAAAGGCTGGCTGCCGGTCAGTTATGTCTATGGACACCAGCATTTGTTGTGGTCGTTGGGCAATTACGCTTTCACCGCTATCAGCCTGCTGATAGGTTTGCTGATTTACCAACGCATTTACCTCAAGCAGCTTGACGAGATCAATGCGCGCAACCAGGAACTCAGCGAAGCACGCGCGGCGCTGCTGAGTGCCGAGTCTTACAAGGATCAGTTTCTGGCCTCGGTCGGTCACGAGTTGCGCACCCCCATGAATGCAATTCTGGGCTTTAACGAAGTGATACACAACGAACTCGCCAACGACCCGCAAGGATTGCGCACAGTGGCACTGGTGCGCGAATCTACCGACCATTTGCTCAAACTGGTCAACCAGATTCTGGATTTCTCTCAAATACAAGCCGGGCGCATGCCTTTGCAACTCAAGCCCACACGCTTGCGCGACGCGTTCGAGCAATGCATGCAGAATTTCACCCGCGCGCCGGACAGCCCGGTGCAATTTCGCGCCCGCTTAAATCCGCAATTGCCAGAGTGGGTGAGCACTGATGCAGCGCGTTTGAAAGACGTGCTGTGCCACTTGATTGATAACGCGTTCAAATTCACACCCAGCGGCCTGGTGCAACTCAATATACAGCGGGACAATCAACAACTGCTGTTTGAGGTCAAGGACACCGGCGTCGGCATTGCCCCGGAATTGCAAGCTTTTATCTTCAACCGCTTTGAGCACGCCGACCAGGAAACGCAACGCCAGTTCGGCGGTGCCGGCTTGGGGCTGGCGATCTGCAAAGGCCTGGTCGATTTGTTTGGCGGCGATATAGGCATGCACAGCGAGCGCGGCAAAGGCTCGACCTTCTGGTTCCGCATTCCGTTGCTGCCCTGTGACCCGCCGCAGCTGCCTGATACGGCGCCCGGCTCACCTGACCCTGGCATCAGCAACCGGTCGTGGCGTTTGCTGCTGGTAGATGACAACCCGGTCAATCTGCAAGTCGCCACCTTTCTGTGCCAGCAGTTATGGCCCTTGTCTCAGGTGCAAAGTGTCAACAGCGCTCAAGCCTGTATCAGCAGCCTTCAAACCCGGCCGGCGGACATTATTCTGATGGACTTGATCATGCCCGACATGGACGGCTTGCAGGCCACGCGCGCCATCCGTGCCTTTGATTCAGCACAACAACGCGACGTGGCCATCATCGGGCTGACCGCCAGCAGCCATCCTCAGGATCATGCCGCCTGCCTGGAGGCCGGTATGAATGATGTGCTGGTCAAACCTTTGAACAAAGCCCATTTGCAAACTTGTGTCGAAGTTTGGCTGGCAAAAAAAGAGGCGGCCCATGGCTGAGCGCACACCCCCGTCACCGCCAATAAGCAGCAGCAGGTTTAACCGGCTACCTGCACACTGGGTGAGCGCTCAGGGGCAGTTTTACATGGGTTTTACGTTTTGCCTGGCCTTGATGAGTTGGGTGCTGGGCAGCCTGTCGCCGGACGCGGTTGATAGGCAGAACGCGCATGTGCTGAGCCTCATCATTTTGGCGCTGATGCTGCTTTATGCGGTTGGGTTGCCGCTGCGCTGGAGTCTTAACGCCGCGCTGGCTTATGCATTTTTTCACCTGGTGCGCGAATCCCTTCACAGCGGCGGCTTGTTTTCAAATTCGCTCAACTGGATGGTCATGCTGCCCATGATTTCCCTGTTTTTGATCGGTTTTGCCGAAGGCATTTTCTGGCTGGTGGTCTGTCTGCTGTGCCTATTGGGCATGGCCTTGAGCGTCTGGCAGGGCTGGATACCGGCAATTTACGTCGCCACACCGCAAATGCTGCGGCAAAACGCGTGGAACGATGTGGCCATCAGTATTTTCATGCTGTCACTGCCCTTGATTTACCACCGCCTGTACCAGCGTAGCCTGCGCTTGAGCGAAGAACGACAAGTGCATTTGCTGCAAAAGCGCACCGAGCTTCTGCGCGCGCAATCCATCAAAGACAATTTCATTGCCTTGCTCAGCCACGAACTGCGTACGCCCATGAACGCCATCATCGGTTTCAGTGATTTGCTGCGCCAGCATGTCAAGCAACGCCCGCGCGCGCTGGAGCTGGCCGAGCTGGTCCAGCAGTCAAGCGATCACCTGATGACGGTCATCAACGACGTATTGGACTTCTCTCAACTGCAACGCGGACAACTGCAAGTGCGGCAGGAGCCGTTCGAGCTCATGGCCACGGTACGCGCCGCTTTCAATCTGTTCCAGCAACGGGTGAACAGCATGCAAATTCGCTACAGCCTGGAAGTTGTCGACACGCTGCCGACGTGGGTGGTGTCCGACCGGCACCGGGTCATGCAAGTGCTGGTCAATTTATTGGGCAACGCCATCAAATTCACCCACCAGGGAACGGTCACTTTGCGGATTGAGCGGGAAGCCGATCAACTGTTGTTTTCGGTGACAGACAGCGGCATCGGTATTGCACCCGGACGGCTGGACAAAATCTTTGAGCGCTTCGAGCAAGCCAGCAACGAAACCGCCTCGGCTTACGGAGGCAACGGCCTGGGCCTGGCCATCAGCCGCAACTTGGTGAAACTGCTGGGCGGAAACATAGGCGTGGAAAGCCAACCCGGTAAAGGTTCACGTTTCTGGTTTAGCTTGCCGCTGGTGATCACCGAGGCGCCGGGCCAGCCCAAGGGCGTCGACCTCGGTACCAATCAGCTGCAAACATTTGCGGTGCGCTTTCTGGTGGTCGACGACAGTGCGGTCAACCGATTGCTGGCCTGTCAGGTGGTGAAATCCCACTGGCCGCAAGCCGTGATGGTGCAAGCTGGCAACGGGATGGAGGCGCTGAATGCCTTGGAAAAAGACAGCTTTGATATGGTACTCATGGACATGCTGATGCCGGTGATGGACGGTATAGAAGCGACACGCCGCTTGCGCACCGAGTGGCCGTCACCGCATAAAGAGTTGCCGGTGCTGGTGCTGACCGCCAATGTCAGCAGCGAAGACCACCAGCGCTGCGTCGATGTCGGCGCCAATGCCCTGATACTCAAACCTTTTGACCGGCAGCAGTTGTGCACCCTGATCGAAGAGCATTTGCTACTCTCACCAGCCTTTTTGAAACGCTTGAATACGACCTTGCGTTAAGCAGCGACTGTAGTCAACCGCTTTAAACAATCGCCGCGTCCAGCATTTCCACCCAATGCCGCACGGGCACTTGTGTGCCGCTTTGCAAATGCGTGATGCAACCTATGTTGGCGCTCAATATGGCCCGGGGTTGCATCTCGTTCAAATTTCCAAGCTTGCGATCGCGCAATTGGGTGGCAATGACCGGTTGCAACACGCTGTAAGTGCCGGCCGAGCCGCAACACAAATGCGCTTCCGTGTTGGCCACTTTCAAGGTGAACCCCAACTGGTTCAAATGGGTTTCTACACCGCCCTTTAATTGTTGACCGTGTTGCAAAGTGCAAGGCGGGTGAAACGCCATCAAGCCTTGCGCTTGCGCGGTCTGCGGCTGTATACGTTGACGCAAGGCGGGCAGCAAATCAGGCAACAACTCGCTCAGGTCTTTGGTCAGCTCGCTGATACGTTTGGCTTTCTCGGCATAGACAGCATCGTTACGCAAAATATGCCCGTAGTCTTTGACGGTGACGCCACAGCCTGATGCGTTCATCACAATCGCCTCGGCACCGTTAACCACATGCGGCCACCAGGCGTCGATGTTGTTTTTCATTTGAACAATGGCGGCGTCCTGGTCGTTCAAATGGAATTTGACGCCGCCGCAACAACCAGCCAACGGCTCGACCACGGTTTGTATGCCGCAAGCGTCGAGCACGCGCGCAGTGGCGCTGTTGATGTTGGGGCTCATGGCTGGTTGCACGCAGCCGGCCAGCAACAGGACTTTGCGTTCGTGGGTCTGTGTCGGCCATGCGCCTGCGCTGCGTGCTTCGGGCACTTTGGCTTTGATGCCGCCGGGTAACAAACTACGCACGGTTTGTCCGAGCTTCATGACCGGGGCAAACAACGGTGAATTCAAGCCTTCTTTCAAAGCCCAGCGCATCGCTTGCTCGCTGGCCGGGCGCGGTACTTTCTCGTCCACGAGTTTGCGTCCTATATCGACCAGATGGCCGTACTGCACGCCACTGGGGCAGGTGGTTTCGCAGTTGCGGCAGGTCAGGCAGCGGTCTAAGTGCAACTGCGTGTCACGCGTCGGTGTTTCGCCTTCTAACACTTGCTTGATCAGATAAATGCGCCCGCGCGGCCCATCGAGCTCGTCCCCCAGCAATTGGTAGGTCGGGCATGTGGCCGTGCAAAAACCGCAGTGCACGCATTTGCGCAATATGGCTTCGGCTTCCTGTCCGTCGGCCGTGTTCCGGTATTCGGGTGAGAGATTGGTTTGCATGTGATTTAAATACCTAAGCGTCCGGTGTTGAACACACCATGCGGATCAAATTGTTTTTGCAATTCTCGTTGAATGCGCTGCTGCACCAAGGGCAATTCAGAAAACACCTTGGTGTCTGGTGCCCCCGTTTGCGCCCGCTGAAACAAGGTGGCATGACCGCCTGCCTGCTGTGCGGCCTGACGCAACTGCGCCGCCGCCGATGCCGGAGCCCAGAGCCAACGCAAACCGCCGTGCCATTCGACACAGGCGGGGTAAGGCAGGCCCAGCAACGGCGCGGTTTGCGACAGACTCAAACGCCACAAACACATGTCTGCCAAAGCGTCTGCGAAAAACGGCAGCGATTGTTCCCGGGTCGCGCGCCAGTGTTGAGCGGCCTGCGGCGCGTCCATGCGAGTGGCGCTGCCGCCTAGCGCCTGCACATCAGCCATCATGCGCGGACAGGCGGATTCGACCGCAGCCACTGCGCCGCGCAGACGAACAAACAACAGATCTTGCGCGGGTTGAGCTGTGGTGTCATGCAGCCAAGTGCTGGCGTTCAAGGGCAAGGCCTGGCCACCCCAGCGGTGCAAAAGTTCGAGCGCATCATGTTGTGACAGCTTGCACACCAAAGTGGCTTCAGCAGGAGCAACAGGTAACACTTTGAGCGACACCTCGGTGATGATGCCAAGCGTCCCCATGCTGCCGGCCAGCACACGCGACACGTCGTAACCGGCGACGTTTTTCATCACCTGGCCGCCGAAGGT
>Ga0049084_10001120_pt1 | contig 10944 bp, 6 predicted proteins | sample GreLakmeON33MSRF_FD_66720 | JGI IMG/M metagenome (GOLD analysis project Ga0049084, IMG submission 66720) | Freshwater lentic microbial communities from great Laurentian Lakes, MI, USA - Great Lakes metaG ON33MSRF | ecosystem: Environmental > Aquatic > Freshwater > Lake | place: Great Lakes... | reverse complement strand
CTGAAGCGCGGCGAAAAGTTCTTTCGAGAGTTCGAGAAGGAGTTGGTTAAGCAGGTCTGCGCTCGCCTCGAGAACTCTTCCCGCGACCTCGGCATCGTCGCCCAGGAGAATCTCGAAGACAGTGATATCACTGCCAAACTCGAGCAGCGAATTATCGACACGGCCCGTCTGGTCCTGACTGCCAAGGACGAGACCAAGCGCCTCAAGGGCAAGGTGGACAAGAGTCTCGTGGAGGTCGTGGATTTCCGTTATGAGCCCGAGGTTCGCATGGCCGCGGCGAAGATGCTCAATGACAAGACGGGCACTTATCGCGGTTGGGCCACCGACGCCAAGGGGGATCTCAACAAGTCCCTGAAGGACGAAATCGATGGGGCCTTGAACATTGCCAACTTCAAGGATTTCAAAGACTCGATGCTCTCGCGGACTTTGCGTGAGTGGTACCTCAAGCAGCAGGATATCCTAGGCATGTTGCCCCCGAAGCCCGCTGGCAAGTGACCGCAGACTTCGCAGGATCGGCCGGGGTCGGTCCCACCTATTTACACAAAAGGTTCCAGTCCTTACTATTTTAAAAACGGCAACATTGGAGGTGAGTGCGCGGGCGGGCTGCGCGGGATCGGTCCTGCGCTCGCAGGGAACGTGGGGATGAGTGGGACTTTCGCGCTGAAGGCGCGAGGGGGTTAGGTGGTTGACGTTCCAATGCTCGCTCCGGCCCGGTCCCGCTGCGCTTTGACGGGTTTGTGGGTGGGCTCCAGCGGGATCGGTCCGGCTGCTGCTTCCAGAACCTGTCGGCGGAAGACTCGTCAAAGGGGCCACCGCCGGATTTGCCATGGGGAGAACCTTCCAGCAAGATCGTGGAACTCTATGGCCGAACAAAACGACACGCGCATTCCGGTGACCGTCCTCACGGGCTTTCTCGGCGCCGGCAAGACCACCCTGTTGAACCGCATCCTGACAGCCAACCACGGGAAGCGGATTGCGGTCATCGAGAACGAGTTCGGTGAGATCGGTATCGACAACGAACTGGTCATCCAGGCCGACGAGGAGATCTTCGAGATGAACAATGGTTGCCTTTGCTGCACTGTGCGCGGCGACCTCATCCGAATCCTCGGTCAGCTCATGAAGCGCCGGAATAAGTTCGACTATGTGCTGGTGGAAACCACCGGCCTGGCCGATCCCGGCCCGGTCGCTCAGACCTTCTTCAGCGATGAGGAAATCAAGGGCAGCTTCCGCCTCGACGGCATCGTGACGCTGGTCGACGCCAAGCACATCTCCCTCCATCTGCACGATGCACCTGAGGCCAAGGCGCAAATCGCTTTCGCCGACCGCATCATCCTCAACAAGACCGACTTGGTGACGGCCGACGAGTTGGCTCATCTGGAACGCCAGGTTCGAGCTATCAATCCGGTCGCCAAGCTCCTGCATGCCGAGCAATCCAATTTGTCGGTCGATCAGGTGATCCACCTGCATGCTTTCGATCTGAGCCACAAGCTCACCTTGGATGGTGATTTTCTGGAGAAGGCTCTGCCCTTCGAATGGAGCGGTACCCTCCATCTCGATGCGGGCGATTACTCTCTGCGGCTCGATGCTGGTCCGGATGCCGTGATGGGCGCCGTGTTGCTCCAATTGGATACCCATAGCCACGAGCACGACCAGGATCACGAGCACGGTCATTCCCACGCCGATCATGATCACGGTGACGCGCATGCGAAGGACGACCACGGCCACGATCACGCGAAGGACGACCACAGTCATGACCACGGTCACGATCACGGTCACGATCACGGTCACGACCACAGTCATGATCACGATCACGGTCACGGTCACGATCACGGCGAGGAGTGCGGGGGTGGGTTGCACGATGCGTTGCATCATGCTGAAGAAATTGCCGAAGGAGTCTTTAGTGGCATCGGAACGGCGGTTCGCATGGGTGGAGTGATTAAGCCTGGCAAGACCCTCTATAAATTGATCCTGGGTGAGGACGGTATCACGGCGACGTTGCGCATTCCGACCCACGGCAATTACGCCCTCTTTACTCAACATGGGTTGGAGGAGTTCAAAGGGCGCGTGGAGCGGGAGGGTAAGACTGTTGAGCCTACTCATGTTCACGAGCACGGCGGCCATGGTCACGCTCACACCCACGACGAGACCGTCTCCAGCGTGGGCATCGAAGAGCGCCGTGAACTCGACGCCAAAAAGCTCAATGCCTGGTTGAGCGAGCTCCTTCAAACCAAGGGTCAGGATATCTTCCGCATGAAGGGCATCCTCAATATCAAGGGACAGGCCAATCGCTTCGTGTTCCAAGGGGTTCACATGCTCTTCGAGGGCAAGCCCGATCGCCCCTGGAAGGATGAACAGCAGCGCAAGAGTCAGTTGGTCTTTATCGGACGCAACTTGGACCGCGAGGCGTTGAACGCGGGGTTCCGGCGCTGCCTGGCTTGAGTGGATGGATTGTCGCCACTGTCTTTGATCTGTGATGAATGCTCCGCTTCGACCCGCTGAGTGGGTTCTCGACCTTTCTGAACCCATCGCTGCCCTAGGAGGCTCGCCGGATGGGAGTCTTATCGCGGCTTTGGGAACCGAGGGTTCGGCCTGGGTGGTTGAAGCGGCATCAGGACGCCGGATTCACGCCTTCCAGGCCCATGAGGGCGGAGGGTTTCGCCTCGTCTGGAACCCGACGACCTCCTGCTTCGCAACCGCGGGTCAGGATGGACAAGTCCGGTTCTGGGATCCGGTGGCCGGAACTCAAGTCGAGTCTTTGCCTATGCCCTCGGCCTGGGTTGAGCAGCTTGCGGGTTCTCCCTCAGGAGATCGATTGGCTGCGGCCTCCGGCAAGACGGTGTGCATCGGGCGGGTCAGTGGGAGCAGTGGGGCCGGTGGAGCTGCTGGGACCGGTTGGGCCCACACCCTTGGCGGACATCGTAGTACGGTGGCGGCATTGGCTTGGTCGGCTGACGGTCGATCATTGGGCGTCGCCTGCTATGGCGGAGTGAGCGTGTATGATTCGGAAACCGGCCGCGTGACGGCGGAGTTGCCCTGGAAAACGAGTCTGGTCTCGCTGGCGATTTCGCCGGACGGACGCTGGGTGGTGGCCGGCACTCAAGAGAACAGCGTACAGATTTGGCCGCTGCCGTTCCGTGAAGGGGAAGAACTAGCCATGTCGGGTTACGACGCCAAGGTGCGAAGCCTTGCCTGGCATCATTCGGGTCGCTACCTCGCCACCGACGGTGGTCAGGAACTCATGGTGTGGGATTGCAGCGGCAAGGGGCCGGCCGGTTCCACACCTCGGATTTTAGAAGGGCATCCGGCCCGGGCTTCCAGCCTCGCCTACCAAAAGACGGGGCATTTGTTGGCCAGCGGATGCCAGGCGGGGCGGGTGTTGTTTTGGAATGCGGGCAAATCTTCCCAACCGCTGCGGGCCACCGCCTTGGCCGGTGCTGTGACGGCCCTGGGATGGTTGCCGGGAGACACCCAAGTGGTTGCTGGTTGCCAAGATGGTCGCCTCGCGCTCATTTCGGCCCCGAAGGTCTAGCGGAGTTGACGGGAACGGGGTGCTGTCGTTGATGGTCTGACTCGATGATGCGCTTCCGGCCGCAGGGATTTTACAGGGGCCTCGCCCGATGTTTTCCGAGGAATTCCTGAAGGCGCGGATGCTGGGGTTGATCCAGCACCGCCCGTGTCGGCCCTGATTCCACCACGCGGCCGCCCTCGACGAAGACAACCCGGTCGGCGATGTCCCGAGCAAAGGCCAGTTCGTGGGTGACCAGCAGCAGGGTCATGCCCTCGGCCGCCAGGGTTTGCAGCACCGCCAAAACCTCGCCGCGCAGTTCTGGATCCAGGGCGCTGGTAGGCTCGTCGCACAAGAGAATCTGCGGCTTCATGGCCAACGCGCGGGCAATGGCCACGCGTTGCTGTTGGCCGCCGGAGAGTTGTGCAGGCAAGTGGTGGGCCCGATCGGCCAGGCCTACCTTCGAAAGCAGACCCATCGCCAGCGCGTGGGCTTCGGAACGCGGCAGGCGGTCCACGTGGATCGGGGCTTCCATCACGTTCTCGAGGGCCGTTCGGTGGGGGAACAAATGGAACTGCTGGAAGATCATCCCTGTCCGTCTCCGCCATCGCTGACGCAGCCGCCGGTCGGCCGCCTCAGGAGTGCCCGCCTCGATGCGAATATCCCCTAGGCGCAGTGATCCCTCATCGGGTGTTTCTAGCCAATTGAGACAGCGGAGCAGGGTGCTCTTGCCGCAACCGCTGGGTCCGATCAGGGCCACTACTTCCCCGGCGGCTTGTTGATGGTCGATGCCGTCGAGCACCGTCACTGTGCCGAAACGCTTTCGTAGTCCAACGATCTCGATCATGTCCGCAACCTCCGTTCGAGAGCCCGGGCTCCCAGCGAAGCCGCATGGGCCATGGCCAGATAGATGGCCGCGGTGAGGATTCCTAGGCCGATATAGTCGCCCGCATCCAGCGAGCGGATGAGAAATTCCTTAGTGAGTTCGACGAGGCCGATCACCGAAACAATGGAGGAATCTTTGAACAGGGCGATGAGGTCGTTGGTGATGCCGGGGAGGCTGATTCGCAGGGCTTGGGGCAGGAGGATTCGTCGCAGTGTCATGGCAGGTGACAAGCCTAGGGCCAGCGCCGCCTCGGTCTGGCCGCGGGGAACGGCTGCGAGTCCGGCCCGGAAGTTCTCGGCTTCGTTGGCGGCGTAGTTGAGCCCGAGTGTTAGGACGGCTGCGGCTCCGGCTGAGAGTTTCCAACCCCATTGCTGGGCCAATCCGAAATAGATGAAGTACAACTGCAACAGCAGGGGCGTGCCGCGGAACACTTCGATGTAACTGATGGCCATCCAACGCACGGGTCGCGATCCGTAGCGACGAGCCAGGGCCAATCCGAGTCCCCAAGTCATGGCCAGAGCCATGGACGCTAGGCTCACCCACACGGTGGTCACCGCAGCCTCCATCAGGATGCTGAAATACCGAAGGATTGGTTTGGGGCTGGGTCTTGTTGCAGCGGTGCTTGCCCCGGAGGTTGTTGTCGAAACCGCTGCTGTATTCCAGGTGGCCAAGGCTGCTTGCTGCGGGCCCCACAGTTCGTAGCGGCGGTAGATGCGTTCGAGGGTGCCGTCTTGGATGAGGGATTCGAGGGTTCCATTGATGCGAGTCAGCAGTTCTGGGGAACTGGTCGGTACGGCGATCGCGTAGTAGGCGGGCGCGAAGGGGAGACCGGCCGCTCGGAGGTTCGGCCTATTGCGCAGTTGGACCGTGGCGATGGGAGAATCGGTGAGAACGGCGTCGAGCCGGCCCAGTTCCAAGTCCCGGAAGTAGTTCACATTTTCGTCGTACACGCGCACCTCCAAGCCGCCTTGCTGGGTGACCAAGCGGTGGGACAAGGTCGAAGCCAATACGCCGATGCGACGTCCGGCCAGATCGCCGAGGCTCTGGATGTTTGTGTCGTGTGTGCGAGCGACGAGTTGTTGTCCAAACGCGAAATAAGGTCGGCTCATCGCCACCTGGGCGAGGTTTTCTGGGGTGCGCTCCAAAGCGGCGATGACGATGTCGTAATTACCCCCCTGACGGAGGCCGGGGATTAAATTGGCCCAGTTGTACTGGACGAATTGGGAGGTGCATCCCAGTCGGTCGCACAGTGCTTGGGCGAGTTCGACTTCGAATCCGACGAGTTGGTCGGGGTTGTCGGGAGGGTGAAAGATATAAGGGGCACCGCCTTCGGCGTCGTTGGCCCAGCGTAGCACCTGGGGGATCGCCGGTTCTGGGGTCTGGACCGCACCGGCGGTGTTCCGGACGCCCGTGGTCCATGCCATGAGGATGAGGAGCAGTATTAGGACGCGGCGCACCGTAAGGCGATTAGCCGCTGTTCGCGGGCTTTCTCAAGTGAATTACCTGAAGAGCACGGGGTCGGTCCCACCTATTTACACAAAAATAGCCACTCTAACATATCACCTGCGGGAGGCTTGCTGAGGCTGGCGCCCGGGGTGGGTGCCTCGTGAGGGCTCCGCGTGATCAGTCCTGCGTTCGCAGGGAATGTTGGGACAGGAGGAGCTTTCGCGCTGACGCGCGAGGGGGGGCGGAGTGTCGACGTTCCAATGCTCACTGCGGCCCGATCCCGCTGCTGCCATCATCATGCGGGGTCGGTCCCACCTATTTACACAAAAGGTGCCACTTTATACTATAGCGGTGTCCTTCGGGGGGCTGCGCGGGAACGGTCCCGCGGCCGCCCGGGGTGTGCGGATGGGTGGGACAGGTCGGTCTAGGTTTTGAATTGGATCGGATCCGACGGGATGGTTTCGGTTGGATCTAAAATCTAGGATCTAGTTTCGCGTTGCCGGGCGAGGGATGGGTGCGTTTGATTCGGACCTGTTCTCCGCACGGTTTTCATCAGCGACACGCCGTGCTTCACCCTTTCCCTATCATGAGCCGCAAACTCAATATCGCCATTGTCGGTCTCGGATTCGGTTCCGAGTTTATCCCCATTTATCAACGCCATCCCCATGCGGAGATGTACGCCATTTGCCAGCGCTCCCAGGACAAGCTGGATGCGGTGGGCAATGCCTTCGGAGTGGAGAAGCGCTACACGTCCTTTGAGGACTTGATCCGCGATCCATTGGTGGATGCGGTGCATATTAATTCGCCCATTCACTTGCACGCGCCGCAGGCCATCGCCGCCCTGCGCGCTGGCAAGCATGTGGCCTGCACGGTGCCGGCTTGCACCACCGTGGAGGAAGCTCGTGAGATCGTGAAGGCAGCCCGTGAGAGCGGGAAGAAGTACATGATGATGGAGACGGTGGTCTGGAGCCGGGAGTATTTGTATGTGCGGGAACTGCGGGATACCGGTCGTTTGGGACGTATCCAGTTTGTTCGCGGTAGCCACCTTCAGAACATGGAGGGGTGGCCCGGCTACTGGGAGGGATTGCCTCCGATGCATTATGCCACGCACTGCGTCAGCCCCTGCTTAGGCATCGTCAACGGCGAGGCAGAGTTTGTGTCGTGTCTGGGTTCGGGCCGCATCTCCGAGTCCGGCATCGCCAAGTACGGTTCACCGTTCTCCTTTGAGACGGCCCATTTCAAGGTCCGGAGTCAGGATGTCGCTGGTGAGGTCACGCGGTATTTGTTCGATGCCGCGCGCCAGTATCAGGAGAGCTTCGACTGCTATGGCTCCAAGACTTCCTTCGAGTGGCAGCTCACCGAGCACGATGACCCGGTGCTGCACCTCGGTGGTGAGACGGTGGAAAAGGTGAAGATTCCCGATTATGCCCACCTGTTGCCTGAGGCCATTCGTCCGTTCACGACGAAGGGCGTCTATGACATGAGTGAGAATGTCCACTTGAGCTTCGTTCAAGGTAGTGGCCACGGCGGCAGCCATCCGCACTTGGTCCACGAGTTTGTGATGAGTGTTATCGAGGACCGCCCGAGCTTCCCAGACTTGCACCAGTCGGTGAATTGGACCCTCGTGGGCATCCTGGCGCACGAGAGCGCGATGCGCGGCGGCGAGAAGTTGCACCTGCCGAACTTCCACGGGATCTGAAGGATTCCGGATCGGGGGTGTTCCCAACGCCCGGAATGGCTTTGTGCCGTTCCGGGCGTTTTCTTGCCCGAGGGGTGGGTGCGTCAGCAGGGACGGACTTCCATCCACATCGACGCTTGAAAGGATTGGCCGGGCGCTAGGATTTGAAGCTCACGATCCTCCGGTCGGCTGAAGGCGTTGGGCAGACAAGTCCAAGGTTCTAGGCAGTAGAAATTTTCCGAGGGCGTCCGCGACCAGAGCGCGCAGAAGCGATAGGCCGGTGCCCCTTCCCAGTTGACGACCACTTCCAGGCGGGCTGCCCGGTCAACCAGGGCCAGTTCTTGGCTCCGGAGGTTTCCTAAGAGCAGGGTGGCTCCGGTGTCCACGGTGGCTGGTAATTCCTGTTCGGAGAACGGTTCGGAAAAATAGGCGTCGCCGCGTCCGATCGGATTGAAGCGGGTGGCTCGGGGAATACGGATAACGCAGTCGCTCCGCTTGGATCCTGCGCTCAGCGGCATCGGTAAATAGGGGTGAAACCCGACGCCGAAGGGCATGGGTTCAGGGGAGAGATTCTCGATGACTTGCTGCCAATGCAGGCGACCTTCTTGAAGCCGGTAGGTCAGGCGATAACGAAAGGCGAAGGGGAAAACCGCCCGTGTGGCGTCGCTGTCGGTGAGTTCGAGTTGGACTTGATCGGTTTCTTGGGCCGTGACCTTCCAGGGAGTTTTTCGGGCAAATCCATGCGCTGGCATCGGATGGTTTTGACCGGCCCAGGGATAATGGTGGTCGGCGCCGGGGACGTGGTTGTAGCTGACTATTGGAAAGAGCAGGGGGCTGCCCGCCCACATCTCGCGGGGATATCGAGCAATGACCGCGTCGTCATGATGCAGTGCTTCCACGAGGCCATGGCCAGGGAGGGGTCTTTGGTACCGGACGAGCCACCCACCTAACTCGGGCAGCACTTGGGCCATGGCTCCGGTTTGATCCCGGATTTCTACACAAGCAGTCGATGACATGAGCCAATCGGGCAACGCATCGACTGACGGCTCAATTCCAAAATCGCCATCCGACAATTTCAGGGCATTCTTTCCGGGCTTGGATCCCGCATCTCCCACCGTGTTGCAAGGCTGGCTGAAATCGCCGGTCGTCGAATCGTTGCGCCAAAAGGTCGAGGCCGGCGGGGTCGTGAGTTTGGAGAGTGTGGCTCCGGCGGCGCAGGCATGGCTGGTAGCCGTGCTGCATCGGCTTTATCCGGACCGCCACGTCGTGGCCATCACGGACACGCTGAAAACCCAAGAACTGTTGCACGCCGATGCCGCCACTTGGCTGGACGGGGAGCGTCCGCAGTTTTTTCCGGCTTGGGAGATATTACCCCAGGACTCCCGATTGCCCCATGCCGACATCATTAGCGAACGACTCGAAACGCTCATCGCCCTGCGGCGGGTAGAAGGTGTTCCTGCGAAAAGCCGACTGGTAATCACTTCGGTGACGGCCTTGCAGCAGCGCACTTTTACCCCGGACGAGTTCAACTCGAGGACTCGGACCTTCTGTCGGGGAGAAACGGTCAACCCGCTGGATCTCATCGAATGGCTTGAGTCGCAGGGTTATGAGCCCGAGGCCCAGGTCTCCCATAAAGGGGAGCTATCTTGGCGGGGTGGCATTGTGGATTTGTGGCCCCTCAATCGCCCCTGGCCGGTTCGGTTGGAGTTCTTCGGGGATGAGTTGGAGTCGCTTCGTGAATTTGATCCCCACCGCCAGACCCGTTTGGATGCCATCGACTCGTGCGTGGTTCCACCGGCGGGTGAGCTGAGTTTGCTGCGTCCCAAGGCCGGGTCCGAGGCGCCTTCACCCCCAGTGAGCGCGCTTGATGCGCACTGGGGCCAAGACGCGCTGGTGGTGCTTTGCGGGCCGCAGGCGCTGGCTCTCCAAGCAGAAAACCACGCCAGTCAGGTCCGAGAGGGGGATGTGTTTCATGAGCCCTGGGAGGCCTTGCAACTGCGGGTTCAGACCTCCGGAGGCGTCTGGATCCGGGTCGAGGATTCTGTCTCTGAATCTGTAGGCGATCCAAATGATCTGCTCATTGAATCCCTGGATGCGTTCCGTCCCATCGGAGCAACCCTGCCCGCGACTCAAGTTGCCGAGGAGCAGCGACGGACTTTTTTTCAACAAATGCAGCGGTGGTTGAGACAAGGCTACCATCTTCAGGTTTTCTGCAACAATTCCGGCGAGCTTCAACGCTTCGGAGAATTGTGGAGCGAACTCCTGCCCTCTAATGGAAGCGAGGCCGCTGAGGGTTCCGTGCCCTCAGCGGTCCCGGAAGTCCTGTCTGGCACTATTTCCCGCGGATTCCTGTGCGAATTATCCCGCCGGGTCGTGGTCTCGGACGCGGAGATTTACGGGCGCTACAAAGTGTCTCGGCCGCGGCGCTTGAAGTCCCACCATGCGCAGTCGGTGCGCAACGCCTTCGAGGTGGATTTCACCGACTTCGATCTCGGGGACTACGTGGTTCACCTCCAGCACGGCATTGGCATTTACCGGGGCCTCAAGACGCTGCCGCCTCGGCAAGCCGGCGCTTCGGGCGGTGGTCAGGAATGCCTGGTGATCGAATACGCCGCGAGCTCCAGCCACGATGAGGCACCCAAGCTCTACGTTCCGGTGACTGAGGCGCACCTGGTGAGCAAGTACGTGGGCGCGGGCAAGGCGCGTCCGCAGCTGAGCAACATCGGCGGCACTCGCTGGACCAAGGCCAAGGAGCAGGCTCAACGGTCAGTGCGGGACTTGGCGGCCGAACTGCTTTCCGTGCAGGCGGCGCGGGCTACTCAGCCGGGCCACCCGTTCTCGGTCGACACCCCGTGGCAGCGGGAGTTTGAGGCGAGCTTTGAATTTGAGGAGACGCCCGACCAGGTGAAGGCCATCGCGGCCTCCAAGGTCGACATGGAGCTCCCTAAGCCGATGGACCGTCTGATTTGTGGTGACGTGGGCTTTGGTAAGACCGAAGTAGCCATCCGGGCCGCGTTCAAGGCGGTCATGGGAGGCAAGCAGGTGGCGTTGCTGGTGCCCACCACGGTCCTAGCCCAGCAGCACTACAACCATTTCCGCGAGCGCATGGCGGAGTATCCGGTACGCATCGAATTGATGAGCCGTTTCCGCACGGCCAAGCAGCAGAAAGGAGTGATGGAGGCGGCGGCTGTTGGTGCGGTGGATATCGTCATCGGAACCCACCGGATCGTCTCCGCGGATATGATCTTCAAGGATCTGGGACTGGTGATTGTCGACGAGGAGCAAAAGTTCGGCGTGAAGCACAAGGAGCAGTTCAAGCTGCTACGCCGGACCGTCGATGTGCTGACCCTCAGTGCGACTCCCATCCCACGGACGCTGTACCTGGCTCTCACGGGGGCCCGAGACCTCAGTACTCTGGAAACCCCGCCG
>Ga0049084_10001119_pt1 | contig 10945 bp, 11 predicted proteins | sample GreLakmeON33MSRF_FD_66720 | JGI IMG/M metagenome (GOLD analysis project Ga0049084, IMG submission 66720) | Freshwater lentic microbial communities from great Laurentian Lakes, MI, USA - Great Lakes metaG ON33MSRF | ecosystem: Environmental > Aquatic > Freshwater > Lake | place: Great Lakes... | reverse complement strand
AGGGGGCGGACGTCTCGGTGCTGGTTCCGACCGGCGTCATCGGCTCAGCCACCGAGCTCGACAACCGAGAACGAGCCATCGGCCGCCTCGACGAGCTGCTGAACGCGCGCGTCGACCGTCTTCAGGTTCTCACCGGCCGACCGTAGATGGCTGATGCCGTCCTCGAAGAGGCGCAAGGCTTGTTCAAGATCGACGTCGTTGCGCTCGAGTTCCCGCACGATCTCCTCGAGGCGGGTCAGTGACTGTTCGAAGCTCATACGCCCTCCTCAGACGAAAAACGTGGAATTGACTCGGGGAGCGGACGCCCCGCGCCAGTGATCGCGGACACAATCCCGTCCCGGAGCCACAGTTCGAACGGTGCCCCCGGTGCGAATTGATCCCGTCCGCTCAAAGTAGCGCCCTCGGGCGTTCGCGCCACCGCAAACCCGCGCGCGAGGGTACTCAGGGGCGAGAGCGCGTGTAACTGACCGGCCAGAGACTCCACCCGGGCGCGACGTCGCTCCACGAGGCGCGTGGCCGCGAGCCCCAAGCGCTTCTGCACCTGCGAAAGCGACGCGATGGCCCGGTCTTCGCGACGCCGGGCTGCCGCCACCAGGCGACCACCAAGGGACTCGACCCGGGCGATCACCTCGCGTCGCGATGGCACCGCCAGCTCGGCCGCGGCCGACGGGGTGGCCGCCCGCACGTCAGCGACCAGATCGCAGATCGTCACGTCCACCTCGTGCCCGACGGCTGAGATCGTGGGGATGGGACAGGCCGCGAGCGCCCTGGCCACCCGCTCGTCGTTGAACGCCCAGAGATCTTCGCGTGCCCCGCCGCCGCGTCCGATGATGAGCACGTCGGCGTCCTGCCACCGACTCACGCGCTCGATCGCCGAGACCAGCGACTCCGGGGCTCCCTCACCCTGTACCTTGGCGGCGACGATCACGATCTCCACATCGGCACTGCGGGCGCGCGCCACGGTGATGATGTCGTGCATGGCCGCGCCATCGGGGCTCGTAATCACAGCGATCCGACGCGGGAACGCCGGGAGGGCCCGCTTGCGGGTTGGATCGAGGAACCCATCCTTCTCAAGACTGAGCCGGGTGCGTTCGAGTGCCTTGCGCCACAGCCCATCTCCTTCCGCCTCGAGCGCGCGTACGGAAAACTGGAGATCACCACGCACCGGCCAAACGGTCATCTGCCCGTAGGCCAGCACTTGCATGCCGTCGTCGGGCGGGGCGGGAATACGCTTGGCGGCCGAGCTCCAGATCACGCACTTCACCTGCGCCTCGGCGTCGCGCAGGGCGAAGTACCAGTGCCCGTTCCGATGCGCCTTGAAATCACTGACTTCGCCGCGCACCCACAGCGGCGGAAACGCCCCTTCAATCAGATCCTTCGCGGCACTGGTGAGCGTGTGCACGGCGATCGCTGATTCCGGTGCGCTTCCAGGCGCCTCGTCGGACGGCACCGGCGGTCCGTAACTCGGCGATCCGCTCATGCGGCGTCCAGCCATGCGACTCAGCTCACGGTGCGTTCGGCCGCACGCACCGTGTTGCGCAACAACATCGCGATGGTCATCGGACCGACGCCGCCGGGGACCGGCGTGATCCGTGACGCCACGTCCACGGCGCTCGCGAAATGCACATCACCGCACAAGCGACTACCCTTGGCGCGCGAAGCATCGGGCACGCTGTTCATGCCGACGTCGATCACCACGGCGCCGGGCTTGATCATGTCGCCCGTAATCATCTCCGCACGACCCGCCGCAACGATCAGGATATCAGCGCGACGCGTGTGCGACGCCAGATCCTTCGTACGACTGTGGCAGATCGTCACCGTGGCGTCGCCACCGGCCCTCGCTTGCACGAGCAACGCCGCCATCGGCTTGCCGACGATGTTGCTACGACCGACCACCACCACGTCCGCGCCGCGCGTGTCCACGCCGCTGCGCAACAGTATTTCGATGACCCCCGCGGGCGTGCACGACACGAATCCATCGGTATGGCCGATCAGCAGCTTGCCCACATTCTCCGGATGGAAACCATCGACATCCTTCTCAGGACGAATGTGCCGGATGATCGTGTCGGGATCGATGTGCTTGGGCAGCGGCATTTGCACGAGAATGCCGTGCACCGCCGCGTCACCATTCAGCTGCTCAATGAGCGCCAGCAACGCCGCCTGGGTCGTATCGGCCGGCAGACGAATCGTTCCACCGGCCATACCCGCTTCGCGAGAGGCCTTCTCCTTGGCGCCCACGTAGGTCGCACTGGCAACATCGTCGCCAACGAGGACCACTGTGAGCCCGGGCACGACACCACGTTCACGCAGCGCGGCCACGTCGCGCGCCACATCCGCCCGCACGTCGGCCGCGATCGCCTTGCCGTCGATCAGTTCAGCGCGCAAAATCCACCGCCCGGCTCTCTCGAATGACGACGACCTTGATCTGCCCCGGATACTGGAGCTCGGACTCGATGCGACGCGCGATCTCTTCGGAGAGTGCCGTCATGCGCGTGTCGTCCACCTGTTCCGGCGTCACCACAACGCGGATCTCTCGGCCGGCCTGGATGGCAAAGACCCGCTCCACGCCGCGATAGCTCGACGCAATCTTCTCCAACCCCTCGAGTCGTTTGACATACGTCTCGAACGCCTCGCGGCGCGCTCCGGGACGCGATCCGGAAATGCTATCGCCGGCCTGCACGAGGACCGACACCTCGCTCTCGTGCGGCACGTCGTCATGGTGGGCCGCGATGCAGTTCACGACCAGCGGATTCTCCCCGTACTTGGTGGCCACTTCGACGCCGAGTTGCACGTGCGTCCCTTCATGCTCGTGCGTGAGCACTTTCCCGATGTCGTGCAGCAGTGCGCCGCGCTTGGCGAGCGCGACATCGAGCCCCAGTTCCGCAGCCATCATGCCGGCCAGCCACGCCACTTCCTTGGAATGCGCCAGAATATTCTGCCCATAACTCGTGCGCCATTTCATGCGGCCGATCAGCTTGATGAGCTCGGGATGCAGCCCAGCCACACCGACCTCGTATGCGGCCTGTTCGCCGGTCTCGACAATCGCGACTTCGACTTCCAGCCGGGCCTTGGCGACCACTTCCTCGATGCGCCCCGGGTGGATGCGGCCGTCGCTGACGAGCTTCTCGAGGGCGAGGCGCGCCGTCTCTCGACGGACGGGATCGAAGCAGGAGACGACTACGGTGTCCGGCGTATCGTCGATGATCACGTCGACACCGGTGGCCAGTTCGAAGGCGCGAATGTTCCGCCCCTCGCGGCCGATGATGCGCCCCTTCATCTCGTCATTCGGCAACGAGACGGCCGATACGGTGATCTCGGCGGTCGTTTCGGCCGCCACGCGCTGCACGGCCAGCGCAACGATCTTTCTGGCGTCTCGATCGGCATTGCGCTTGGCCGACTCCCGAATCTCGCGCAGCCGGCTGGCGGCATCAGCCAATGCTTCGTCTTCTAAGCGACGGATCAGCTCGGCCTTCGCCTGATCGGCGCTGAGACCTGCCAGCTGCTCGAGCTTGCGCCGTTCCTCGGCGATGAGCTTGTCGAGCTCCTGCTCCTTCGACGTCGCCTCCGACTCACGCCGTCCGAGCTCGGTGCCTCGCCGCTGCACTTCCTGTTCGCGGCTCTCGAGCGACTCGCGCGCACGATCGAGCTGCGACTCTCGCTCGAGCGCACGTTTCTCCTCGCGTTCAATGTCGACCCGACGCTGCCGCACGTCCTGTTCATGCGACTCGCGGAGCTGGAGCACTTCCTCCTTGCCCGAAACGATCGCGCTCCGTCGAAGCGTCTCCGCCTCACGTTTCGCCTCATCCAGCACACGCGCTGCGCCCTCTTCGGCGGCGACAAGCGCCCGCTGTTGCTCGGTGGTCTCCACCTTACGCCACGACTGTCGTCCGAACACGTACGCGACGACCGCCGCGATAAACCCAAGGGCGCCAACAAGCGCCGCTGCGGGAATCTCGCCCATGAGGATCTATGCTCCACCGCAGCTACGCGCGGGTTCTTGATCGTTATTCCAGCGAATCTCTTCGTGCGCACGGCACGGGCGACGGTCACGATGCGCCGCGGCCGGCGGAGAGGAAGCGACCTCCGCTGCCGCGGCACAGGGGCGCGCGCATGCCGTTGACTTTCAGAACGTACGGACGCGCGGGGAGCCCCGCAACGGGGAGCACCAGCCCGCCGTCCCGCCCGCGCCTGTCAACGGACGAGTCGTCGCTCAGGCGGGACCGCCGTCCTCTCCCCGCTTCGCCGGAGGCAGCAGCGGACGAATGTCGGCAGCGAGCTGTCGGATGTCGGTGGTGACCAGATCCATAGCCGATCGTTCACGGAACAGCTCGTCCGTGATCTGCAGGGCGGCCAGAATAGCCGCCTTCTGCGTCTCCATGGTCGAGCTGCCTCCCATGATCGCCCGAATCGTCCGGTCGACGTGTTCGGCCACCTCTTTCGTGTGCTCCGGTGACGCGTCGGTACGGAGGGTGTAGTCCTCGCCCACGATCCGAACTTTGACCACCAACTTATTGTCGATCACCGTTCCGCTCCCTGTCCGACCTGTTGCCGGAGAAAGCGCACCCGTTCGCCGAGTTGGGTCGTCCTCTCCCCCGCCTCGGCGAGGCGAGCCCGCAACCGCGCATTCTCGCGGGCCAATTCACCCTCGACGGCGTTCGGCGTGGCCGCCTCCGCCGCCGCCGCGAACGCCGCCTGCGCGCGAAGGAGCTCCGCTCTCGCCACCTCGGCCTTGGCCTCGAGCTCCCGAACCTTGGCTTCCAGCAGAGCTCGGGCCTGGGTCGAACGGAGTCCGTCGGCCCGCACTTCGATCAACGTGCCGTCACGCTCAGCCACCACCTGTTCGAGCTCACGTGTACGCGACTCGGCCGACAGCGCCCGCCGGCGGTACCCGGCCAGCTGGTCGCTGAGGTTGCGAACGAGGCTATCGAGCTCGCGAAACGCGATCGTTTCAGGACGCACGTGGACGGATACCGAGTTCCTGGTCGAGGAGATCCAGCAGGCGGGCGCGCCGACCTTCGATTTCCTTGTCCCGCAGGGTGCGCTCTAAATGCCGGAACGTCAACCGCCATCCGAGACTCCGATGCCCGTCCGGCACACCAGCCCCGCGGAATTCGTCGAAGAGAATCACTTGCTCCAACAGTTCCCCACCGGCACGGCGGAGCGCCTGCTCGACGGTGGCGGCGGCGACGCCGTCGGGCACGAGCAAGGCCAGATCGATCTCAGCGGCCGGAGTCGTCGGGAGCGCCGTGAAGCGAATGCCCGCCGACGCCGCCGATTCCCGCGGGATCGGGGCGGCATGGTGGCCGTTGGCCCGAGGGGGGGCCACATCGGCGGACGGCATGACCCCGAGGGTAACCTCGATGCCGAATGCCTCGCTGGCCCATACCGGACGGTCGAGCGCGACCGATTCCACCCGCCCGACCTCGCCTACCCCCTCCACCGACAACAGCCAGATTGCCGGGGCTGTACCGGCCACCAGGGCGGCGCCCTTACCCGGGAACGCCGCCGCAAGCACGCGCACGGCGATCTCCTTCGCATCCCACCGGTCGAACGCCGGCGGCTCTGGCTCGGTGAAATGCGCCGGACGACGCCCGCCCATGATCACGGCACCGACGCGGACCTCCTCACGCGGCAGGCGGTCCGACGCACCAAGGAACACGTTGCCGACTTCGAAAAGTCGCAGGTTGCCCTGCATCCGCGTGAGATTGTACTCCGCCCGACGGGCAAGTGTGTCGAGGATCGACGCACGTAGGAACGGCTCGTCATCCGCCAGCGGATTGCGCACCCGCGGTGTCTGTGCATCGCCGGTACTGGTGAACGGCATCGGCCGCGTTTCGGCGAGTCCCATGCCGACCAGCAGGTCGCGTACCCGACGACCGGCAAGATGCAGCGGATGATCGGGTGCGGTGCCCGGCCGAAACGGCCTGAGTTCGTCGGGAAGCGTATCGAATCCAACCAGTCGCGCCACTTCTTCGATCAGGTCGACTTCGATCAGCAGATCATGTCTCCACGTTGGTGGGGTGACCAACAAGCCGTGGGCATCTTCGACCACAGTACAGCCGAGGGACTCCAGCCGATGGCGAATCTCCGAGGGGGCGACCACGACACCGAGCACGCGCGCGAGCCGCGAGGGACGCAACGTTACCGCATCCCGCGCGGCCATTGGCGCACCCACGTCGATGAACTCGACGACCTGACCACCGGCGACTTGCACGATGAGTGCGGCCGCCATGCGGGCCACCTCGAGCGTACGGCGGCCGTCCACCCCGCGCTCGAAGCGATAGGATGCATCGGTGGACAGATTCACTGCGCGCCGTACACGACGCACGAATCGGGGCTCGAACAGCGCGACTTCGAGCAATACGTCCGTGGTCGTGAGCGTGACTTCGCTGTCGAGCCCGCCCATGACGCCAGCCAGCGCGACCGGACGCTCACCGTCGCAAATCACCGTCGTGCCGGCCGTCAGGGCGCGCGTGGCACCGTCGAGCGTCACGATCGACTCACCGGTCACCGATGGCCGCACCACAATGCCCGCGCCCGACAGCTTGGCAAGGTCGAACGCGTGCACGGGCTGTCCGAGACCGTGCAGCACATAATTGGTGGCATCGACCACATTGCTGATGCTGCGCTGCCCGATGCTCTCGAGCCGCTGGCGCAGCCAATCGGGACTCGGACCGACCTGCACGCCAGTAATGACCGCCGCGCTATACCGTGGGCAGCTCACGGCATCGTCGATGCGCACCGTCGCATGCGCTCCGGCAGCACTCGACGGCGCACTGTGCAGCGGCACGTTTGGCGCGGCTGGTGCGATTTCGGTTGGATGCTCGGAGATCTGGACACCAAGCAGCGCAGCGATTTCACGCGCCACTCCCACGTGCGACAACAGGTCGGGACGATTCGGCAACACGTCGAGATCCAATCGCGCATCGGCGATCGGCAGCACATCGAGCAGCGGCGTACCGGGGGCAACATCGGTCTCGAGCGCAAGGATGCCGTCGTGCTCCTGACCGAGGCCAAGCTCTCGCGATGAGCAGAGCATGCCGTTGCTCGTCTCACCGCGGATCTTACGCTTTTCGATCTTGAGGCCGCCGGGCATCATGGTGCCGGTGCGCGCGAACGGATACTTGGTGCCCACCACGACATTGGGCGCGCCGCAGACTACGTCGAGCAGCGTGCCGCTCCCGTCATCAACCTTCGTCACCCACAGGTGATCGGAGTTGGGATGCCGTCCCGCCTGGACCACCTGCGCGACGACGAACGACGCGAGCTCGGCCCCGAGCCGCTCGATGTTGTCGAGCGTGACGCAGTGGCGACTCAGCGCATCACCGATGTCCTGCGCGCTGCGCGTGTGCGGCACAAACTGTTTGAGCCATTCATGAGAAACGATCATCGCGCGAACTGCTCCAGGAAACGGACGTCGGAATCGTACAGCACGCGGATGTCGCTGATGTCGTAGCGCGACATCGCAATGCGCGCCGGCCCCATGCCGAACGCCCACCCGGTGAACTTCTCGCTATCGAGTCCGGCATCGTCGAGCACATGTGGGTGTACCATGCCGCAGCCCAGAATCTCGACCCAGCGCAGTCCCTTGCCGTCGTTCAAGTCGACTTCCACATCCATCTGCGCTCCCGGCTCGACGAAGGGGAAGTACGACGGACCGAACCGCACACGACGCGAGGCGCCGTAGAAGCGTCGCGCGAACTCGGCGAGTGTCGCCTTGAGATCGACAAACGAAATGCCCTCATCCACCGCGAGGCCCTCGAGCTGCATGAACGCCGGGGCGTGCGTGGCGTCGAAGAAGTCACGGCGATACACCTGCCCTGGCGCGAGTACACGAACGGGCGGCTTGTACTGCTGCAACGTGCGCACCTGCACCGGCGAGGTATGCGTGCGCAGGACGGTATCCTGGCCGAGATACAACGTGTCATGCAGTTCCATCGCCGGATGATCGGCCGGGAAGTTGAGCGCGCCGAAGTTGTACCACTCCGTTTCCGCCTCAGGACCGAGCGCAATGGTGAATCCGAGCTCGCGGAAGATCTCGCAAATCTCGTCGATCACCAGCGTGACCGGATGCAACGACCCGCGCCACACGCCACGCGCGGGCATGGTCGCATCGAACGTCGCAGCTCCCGTGGCGGACGCCTGCCGCGCGGCGAAGCCATCCAGCGCGTCCTGGATGCCCTGCTTGAGCGTGTTGAACGCGCTGCCAGCGGCACGGCGATCGTCGGCCGGCAGCCCACGGAGCGCACCCTGCAGCGCCGCGAGCCGGTCGTCTTTGAGGGCATTGAGCTGGCCCTTGGCGACATCGAGGCGCGTGTCGGGTTCGAGGCCGTCGAGCAGTGCGCGCGCGTCCTGCGCGAGGGCATTCGTCTGGTCGAGATACTCAGAAAGTTGCACGAGACGGCATCGGAAATCGGGGGATCGCGACGGATGGCGGAGCGGGTCCGCCGCGGATGCACGAAGGGCCGGCATCTCATCGACGCCGGCCCTACAACTTAACCATGAACGGCGCTGCTGTTCACGTTTGGCTGCACGTGGTCGTTACGCGGCGACCGTCTTGGCGGCGACCGTCTTGGCGTCGATCGCCCTGCGAACCTGCTCGGCGACGAGCGCGAAGGCTTCCGGCTCGCGTACGGCGAGGTCGGCAAGGACCTTCCGGTCGATCTCGATGCCAGCGGCGTGGAGGCCGTTGATGAACACGCTGTACGACATGTCGTGCATGCGGGCCGCCGCGTTGATACGCACGATCCACAGGCGACGGAAGTCGCGCTTCTTGTTCTTACGGTCGCGGTAGGCATAGCGCCAGCCACGCTCCACGGTTTCCTTGGCGGCCTTCCAGAGCTTGGACCGGCCACCAAAAGCACCCTTGGCGTGCTTGAGGATCTGCTTCTTCCGCTTGAGGCGGACGACGTTCGATTTTACGCGGGGCATAGTAAGTCCTCTAGGCCAGAATAAGACGCTTGATACGCTTCACTTCGCCGTTGGTCGCGACCATGGTCGGACGGCGGAGATTGCGCTTACGCTTCGACGTCTTCTTGGTCAGGATGTGGCTCTTGTAGGCCTTCAGACGCCGCACCTTTCCCGATCCCGTCACGGTGAAGCGCTTCTTGGCGCCACTGTGGGTCTTCATCTTCGGCATATTCTGCTCACGGCTACGGTCAACCGCTCCAATGCGGAAGCGGCCCTGCATGTGATCACGCGCTGCTTACTTCGGCGCGAGAATCATCGTCATCGATTTCCCTTCCATGGACGGCGCACTCTCGATTTTGGCGAGATCGGTCAGTTCCTGAGCCACTCGGTCGACCACCTGTCTGCCGAGCTCAGGATGGGCGATCTGTCGACCGCGGAACATCAGCGTCACCTTCACCTTGTTGCCCTCCTCGAGGAATCGCCGCGCGTGGCGGGTTTTCGTCTCGAAGTCGTGATCATCGATGCCCGGTCGGTACTTGACCTCTTTCAGATGAATCACATGCTGCTTCTTCTTCGCGATTCGTGCTTGCTTGGCCTGCTCGAACTTGAACTTCCCGAAGTCCATGATGCGGACAACGGGCGGCCGCGCAGCAGCCGCCACTTCGACGAGATCCAGCCCCTGCTCGACTGCTTGGGCGAGCGCCACGTCGACTTCCATGATACCGAGCTGACTTCCGTCGGCGCCGATCACGCGAACGGGGCTGATCCGGATCTGCCGGTTCACCCGTGGCGGACGCTTCGTCGAATCCTGAATAGGCCGTGCTCCAGTAGAAGAAACAGAAAACGCGGACCCCTGAAGGAGTCCGCGTCGCATACCGCGTTCCTCCCTTATCGGCACCCACCACGGGCGCGAAGAAGAAACACGGTGTCGATCGACTCCAGCAGCACACCTCCGCAGCATTGAAGCTAGCGTGAGGGCCGAAGGGTGGGACCGGCGTCGCTGCCGGTCCGCTTCTCAATTGTAAACACGGAATTGCTCCCGCATCCTGCGCCTGCCACCTAACATCTACGGCAGTGATAACCTCAGAAACCTAGACACCAGAGGCGCAACGTCAAGGGGCACTACCACTTCCGGCCGAGATTCACTCCGCCAAACGGTAGCTCTTCCCATCATGCATCACACGACCGAACCCCACCGCGGCGTCATGCTCGAAGATCAGCAGCCAGTCGTCGCGCAGGGCGTCGGCCAGCAAGGCCCTCTTCGATTCGAGGGTCACGAGCGGTTCTACGTCGTATCCCATGATCCACGGGAGCGGCAGATGGTGCGACGTGGGGACGACATCCCCGAGGAAGCACGCCGTCTCGCCGCCCGAACGGAGGAGCACGCTTTGGTGATACGGCGTGTGCCCGGGCGTCAGCCGAACGGAGATTCCAGGCAAAATCTCCCGGTCACCCGTGATGAAGTCGAACCGGTCGGCCGCCACGATCGCGCCCCAATTCGCCGGGAAGTAGCTGGCCGAGGTCCGCTCGTTCGGGTGCTCGGCGTACGCCCGCTCGCCCGCCTGCACGACGAATCGCGCATTGGGGAACGTGGCGCGGACTTCGCCAGCTGGGTTCCGCCACGTGTTGCCGCCGGCGTGGTCAAAATGCAGGTGCGTGTTGATGACGAGCCGCACGTCGTCTGGCGAAAAACCGGCCTCCCTGATCCCATCCTCGAGCGCCGTACGCCCGTCGGCGCCGTCGTTCTCCACCCCGTAGATCTCGTGAAACTTCGGCGTTTCTTTATTGCCGAGTCCCGTGTCGATCAGCACGAGCCCGTCATCATGTTCGACCAGCAGGCAGCGCATCCCCAGGGGAATGCGGTTCTTGCCGTCGGCCGCGAGGCGACGTTCCCAGAGGGTCTTGGGGACGACGCCGAACATGGCGCCGCCGTCGAGCTGCTGCCCACCGGCTTGAATCGCGTGGATGCGCCAGCGACCCAGCGTACGCGTATCGAGCAACGGAAGCGGAACACTCACGCTAGATAGTCCTCGGA
>Ga0049084_10001113_pt1 | contig 10966 bp, 10 predicted proteins | sample GreLakmeON33MSRF_FD_66720 | JGI IMG/M metagenome (GOLD analysis project Ga0049084, IMG submission 66720) | Freshwater lentic microbial communities from great Laurentian Lakes, MI, USA - Great Lakes metaG ON33MSRF | ecosystem: Environmental > Aquatic > Freshwater > Lake | place: Great Lakes... | reverse complement strand
TAGCGCTTGATTCAATATTATCATTAAGTCCAGAAAGTAGACTATCAGCCTCAATATAATTATTGGTAGATCCTGCAATATTTGGAATCAGCAATAAGGAAATAAAGGCAGAGGAGTTCTTTTGAACGAATTTTCGTTGAAAATCTGCCAAGGCACTGCTTGCATCACGGAAAGGTATGCGAAATAGTCGGGCAATGGAGTCAGCTGCAATTCCACTCGTGGATAGCCTTTGCGCCTCATTATTGATGTCATTTATCTTCGTAGAATACGGAGCCTGTTCGATATTGTATTGAACAAGATCATCCTGAGCCTTTGAACCTTTTACTAAAGCACTGGCGAGATCGGAGCTAATTTCAACGGAAATTATACCCTTGTCGAGGATGAACTGTTTGGGCTGAGCACCAATTTTCTTATAATCTTCAACTAGTGAAAGAAATGCAGGCAGGGGTTCATCGATCATCCCTTTGATGCTGAATTTACCGTCTAATACATCAATTTTTTGAACATTCCCTTTCTGGTTAGTGCTATAAAATGTGGTTTGCGTAAAGTAAAGGGTTTTTATTTCAGGGCTATTCACTGTTCCGCTGATGGTAAAAGTATCTTGTTGTGCAAAACACAAAACCGGACACATCAACAAAAAAAATGAAAAAATTTTAAGTATGTATTTCATCTATGTGCTTCTAAAGGTGTCTATCAAAATTAAATATAATTAACACTTAAAATAGGAATTATTGCTATATAGGGGGTAATATACTTATTTTAATGTTTGACAGCTAAAATCTAGCACCTTTCAATCCGGACATTATTTGAATTTTTCTTAGAAAAATTAAGGGCAATTCTTATAGTTCAAATTTATCTACAGCCCAGTTCTACAAAAATTAAAAACTTATCGATGAAAAATTCCAAATAAATCAGGATGTTTGAAAAAGAACAGCATAGAACAAATGATTCACGATATTCCCAATTACCCAACAACAATCCGCATAAAATTTGAGCAACTCTTTGCGCAGGAAGCCCTCATCATCCGTTCACCAGGCAGGATCAATCTGATTGGAGAGCATACTGATTACAATATGGGATTTGTACTGCCGGCAGCGATCAATAAGTCGATCTATCTGGGTATTCATGTGCGTAAAGATCGAATAATCAGCCTATATTCCCTTGATTATCAAGATGATTATCAAACTAATCTTGATTCTATAAAACGCAGCGGTAAACTGTGGCCAGACTATCTTTTAGGAGTTGTAGAACAGATCCATAAAAATTATTCCCTTGATCATGGCTTTAATATTGTGTTTGGCGGGGATATTCCTCCAGGCGCCGGGCTCTCATCATCGGCCGCACTTGAGTGTGCAACGGCGTATGCACTGAACAGCATTTTTAATCTCAACATTGAAAACATGGCGCTTGTGCGCTTGGCTCAGGCGGCAGAAAATGAGTTTGTTGGGGTAAAGTGCGGCATCATGGATCAATTTGCCAGCATGTTTGGTAAAAAAGATTACCTCATCCGCCTTGATTGCCGCAGTCTGGAATATGCCTACGTTCCTTTTCATGCCGATACGCTCAAAATCGTGTTGTTTGATACCCGCGTCAAGCATTCTCTTGCCTCATCAGCTTATAATGAACGTAGAGAACAATGCGAAACAGGGGTAAAATTAATTCAGGATGTCCATCCAGAAGTTTTGAGTTTACGGGATGCCTCAGAAGAAATGTTATTGAAATTTGTTAAGCCGGTTAGCGAGATTGTTTATAACCGATGCAGCTTCATTGTGGCAGAGATCCAGAGACTGCTCAATTCTTGTAATGATCTAGAAAACAATAACATGCAAGCGTTTGGTAAACGCATGTTTGAAACTCATGCCGGATTGAAAGATTTATATGAGGTAAGTTGCCAGGAGCTGGATCTTTTGGTTGATCTAGTTAAAAACCATCCCGATGTGATCGGCGCCCGCATGATGGGCGGAGGTTTTGGAGGCTGTACCATTAACCTGGTAAAAACCGAAGCGGTTGAAGCACTCATTAAAAAAGTAGGTGATACTTACCATGCCAAAACAGGTACTGAAATGCTAGCTTATGTGGTTGAGATTGAGGATGGAACGGGGGTCTTAACGAAATTCAGCCTTTAGCCGATTGGTAATGTTCATTAAATGAGACATAATTAACTTATTCGATGAGTTTTGAGAAGTATATGCGATGTGCTAGCAAAAGTAAAATTGAATTCTTTAGAAACCTAGTTTCCACCGATGCCAGGAGAATTAAAGGTGGTGGTTCTTCTAAGATTTCTCCAATTTTATCTTAAGTATACATATATGCTTAAATGTCATTTTGTAATCATTAGCTATTCATTTCAACACTAAAACTAATCTTTGCGTTAAGGGCTTTGAAGACTTTGAGGATTGTTTCAACCCTGGCATCAGTAAGACTATTTTCCAGCTTGGATATCTGAGCCTTTTGAACACCAACAAGTCTTCCCAATTCTTGCTGCGTAAGTTTCCGGTCTAGACGTGCTTGCCTGATGGCTTCGCCAAGCAAATCAAGTCGTAATTCATTATCGAAAATTTCGCGCTTTGATGTTCCAACTACACCAATATGTTGATCGGTTATTTCTTTCAGAGAAAAAGTTTTCAATTTTTTATTACTCATTTTTAGGGCACATTGAGTGTCAAATATAATTTTCTAAGGCGGGTTGCTTTATCCAGATCAGCTTGAGGTGTTTTTCCTGATTTCTTAATTAAACCGTGGGTAGCAATAATCAGAGTTTCAGCTTCCGAACGCTTGTCCCAAAATGCAAAAAGTCTGTAATGAGCACTCTTATAATAAGTTCTAAACTCCCAAATATCTCCGTTTAGCTTTTTAAAAAGCTCCTTATCAGTTGAATATCTTGCCTTCGTGATATTGTAAATTATCTTATCCCTTACCTTCTCATCCAAATGTTCAAGAAATTCAACTGCTCCTTCCAAAAATTCAATATCAAATTTTGACTTCTGAAAATCATTATTCAAAGCTAAAAGTTTCTTATTAAGGAAACAAACTATTTCCTCAATAAATCTTATAATAGCTTAGCAAAGGGCGAAAGAAAAATTTTAAAAGGATATAATAATTTAGTAAACGGTAAAATTCAGGCTTGAATGATTCAATAAATACAAAGACTGATTTTAGAGTTAAGGAAGTCACCTATAAATTATTTTAATCCAAGCTCAAAAAATCACCATCCACTATAAGCAATTTAACTCCACTTTTAGTCATAGAGCGATGCGTACTCAGCTCATCCGAAACCACATATGTTTCTCCCTTCCCCAATTTTATGCGCTCACCGCTGATCAGCTCAGAAACAAACTCTCCTTCCAAGCAATGCACAATATGTCCTTTTTGGCACCAGTGGTCTGCTAAATACCCTTCCGAATATTCCACCAAGCGGATTCGCAATCCAGGAAACTGCATAGTTTGCCAAAAGGAGGTCCCGATTTCTCCAATATGTTCAGTTTTTTTAATGGCAGACCAGTCAATAGTTTGAAAGGGGATTTTGCTCATTAATTCTAAATAAACCTGTTCACCACATTTTCCAGATACTCCTGCCTTCCACTTTTAACTTCTGGCTCACCCTTTTCTATGGCAAAAGCTCTCAAATCTTCCAAAATCAGTTTGCCGGCTTCAAAGTCTTTTCCTTTTCCAGAATCAAATGATGCATAGCGCTCTGTAAGTACTTTTTTATAATCAGATTTATTCAGAATATTATCTGCGGCAATCAATGCACGTGCAAAATTATCCATACCACCAATATGGGCATAAAATAAGTCGGCAGGATCGGTTGAGTTTCTTCGAATCTTGGCATCGAAGTTAATACCTCCACCCTGAAAACCACCGGCGTCAATGATCACAAGCATGGCCTCGGTCAGTTCATTGATATTATTCGGAAACTGGTCTGTATCCCATCCGTTCTGGTAATCGCCACGGTTAGCATCCATAGATCCTAATAAACCTGCATCGGCACTTACCTGCAATTCATGCTGAAAGGTATGACCGGCAAGCGTGGCATGGTTCACTTCAATATTTAATTTAAAATCGCCCATCAGGTTGAACTGACGCAGAAAAGAGATTACAGTTGCAGCATCATAATCGTACTGATGCTTACTTGGCTCGCACGGTTTAGGTTCAATAAAGAAAGTACCTTTAAACCCTTGCTTACGGGCATAATCTTTTACCATATGCAGAAATTGTGCTAGGTGTTCCTGCTCGCGCTTCATGTTGGTATTCAACAAACTCATATAGCCTTCTCTGCCACCCCAGAATACGTAGTTTTCACCACCCAGGGTGATGGTCGCATCAACAGCTGCCTTAACCTGTGCCCCTGCATGACTCAGCACATGAAAATCAGGGTTTGTAGAAGCTCCATTCATGTATCGACGATGCGAAAAAAGGTTGGCTGTTCCCCAAAGTAATTTTACGCCACTGGCTTCCTGCTTTTGCTTTGCGTATGCGGTAATTGCTTGCAAACGACGTTCATTTTCTGCGATATCGTTTCCATAATCCACCACGTCTACATCGTGGAAGCAATAAAACGGAAGATTCATCTTGGTTATAAATTCAAAAGCCGCATCCATTTTATCTTTAGCACGCTCTACCGCATCGGTTTTTGAATTCCATGGGAAAATATGGGTTGGTTCACCAAAAGGATCAGCACCATTACCAACAAAAGAATGCCAGTAAGCACATGCAAAACGCAACGTTTCCTTCATTGACTTACCCGCTATGATACGGTTTTCATCGTACCAGCGGAATGCTAATGGGTTATCAGATTCGGGGCCTTCGTACGCGATCTGGCCAATCCCTTTGAAAAATTCTTTATCTCCTGTGATAATGCTTGACATATTTGTTTGTTTGTAAATAGGTAAAAAACTTATCCCGCATTCCGCGAATTGGATGAAAGTTTTGGTCTTCAAATTTATATAATTTTTTGAATTGGTCAAGAAGAGGATTTGGGATTATGGAAAAAATGGTGGGTATTGGTTGGCTTAGGTTTTCATCTGTCTTTGCGAGGAGGGATGACGAAGCAATCTCATGATTTGAATCAATTGCTATTTGAGATTGCCGCGCTGTGCGCTAGCGCACGCGTGCCGCGTGTGCTTTTTAATTCCAAAAAATCACTGCCATTCTATACGTTAAAACTAGATTGCATGACGTATATTTAGTGCAACGAAAAAAAGCCACAATGAAAATCATCCTATCCCTGATTCTGCTATTTTCTATTACATTACAACTCCATGCACAAAGGCCAGCATCTACAAATTATGACGAGTCGAAAGTGCCTGAATATACATTGCCATCAGTTTTAACAACAAGCACCGGGAAAAAAATAAGCTCAAGCAAATCATGGGAAAAAGCCAGACGCCCGGAAATACTGAATCTTTTTGCTGAAAATATTTACGGACAGATGCCACTCAAATATGATAGAATCACTTACTCCATCATTCATGAGGACAGGAACAGCATGAGTGGGAAAGCACACTTGAAGGAAGTGCTGATCGAAGTTTTCAAGCAGAATAAAAGCGTGAAAATTAATCTGACCCTGTTTATTCCGAATCAAAAAACCGGACCTGCACCTGTATTTTTACTGATCAATAACCGTCCAAAAGAGAATACAGATCCCAGCCGTACAGTACTAAGCGAATTCTGGCCGGCAGAGGTATTGATCGAAGGAGGCTATGCCATAGCAGCCTTTCAGGTGAATGACCTAGCACCCGACAATAAGGAGACTTTTATGAATGGAGCCTTGCAATTATATCCTGAACAGCTAAGTGCAGACAATGGACTGCGGGCAATCGGTGCATGGGCATGGGGAGCAAGCAGGGTGATGGATTATTTTGAAACAGACCCGCAGCTGGATAAAAAACGAGTAGCCATAACCGGACATTCCAGAGGAGGAAAAGCATCTTTATGGGCGGCAGCGAACGATCAGCGGTTTGCGCTCTGCATCAGCAACTGTTCCGGAAACTCTGGTGCTGCACTGGCAAGAAGGCAATTTGGTGAACGAATAAAAGTGATTAATACTTCTTTCCCTCATTGGTTTAACACCAATTATAAAAAATACAATGAGCATGAAGATCAGCTTCCTATAGATCAACATATGCTAATATCTTTGATCGCTCCTAGGCCGGTTTATGCAACAAACGCATCCCAAGATCTATGGGCAGATCCGAAAGGCACCTTTTTATCTTTAAAAAATGCGGAAAACGTTTATGGCTTATATGGCTTGAAATCTGCATTGCCACAGGCTCAACCGGAATTAAATTCTCCAATTATTGAATCGCCTCTGGCCTATCATAACCGCGAAGGAAAGCATGATTTGACAGTATACGACTGGAAGCAATTTATACGATTTGCAGATTATCATTACAATAACAGATAGCAGAATCTAGCGCACGCGTGCCGCGTGTGCTCTAATAAAACCAGAAAACACTACAAATGCCTCTCCAACAGTCCCTTCCATTCCTGATAAACAGCATCATATTCTGAAACCCTTTTCGGTTCCACGATCTTCAAAGCTCTTACATTGCTGAATGCATTTTCTGCAGTAAATTCTCCTTTTCCAATACCGGCGCCAATGGCCGCACCAATACTGCCTTCATTGCTATGCAGCTCAAGAGGTACCCCGCATGAATTAACGAAAGCTTCGATAAAAAGTTCACTAGAGAACATGCTTGAATGCCCTACACGAATCAGGCTGGGGTTCATTCCATTCTCGCGCATAATATCCAAACCATAGCGAAAAGCAAAAGCAATTCCTTCTTGCACTGCCCTGAAGATATGTGGTCTACTGTGAATATTCAGGTCGATATGATGAAAATGGGCCCCAATATTTCGATTATTAAGCATGCGTTCTGCTCCATTGCCAAAAGGAAGAATCTTCAAACCCTGACTTCCAATAGGAATCTTCGCCGCCTCCGCATTCATGGTACTATAGCTACTACCTGATGCCACAACATCCTTTATCCAACGGTTCAAAATGCCTGTTCCGTTGATACAAAGTAAAACCCCAAGGCGTTTTAAGTCCGGGGTATAATTAACATGAGCAAAGGTGTTTATTCTTGATTTTGGATCATAGGTTAACTCATCCGAAACGCCATAAATAACTCCTGAAGTTCCACCACTAGCAGCAACCTCTCCAGGGTTTAAAACATTCAGAGAAAGTGCATTGTTAGGCTGATCACCTGATTTATAAGTTACCACCGTACCGGGGTGGAGACAAAGTTTAGCCGCTACTGCCTGATCAAGCTGACCATGTTCTGAAAATACAGGAAGAATTTTGGGAATGATATCCGTATCAAATCCATAATGTCTAAAAACATCTTTTGAAAGTTCATTCTTCTTAAAATCCCAAAATATTCCTTCAGAAAGTGCCGAAATACTGGTACCTATCTCACCTGTGAGCTTCATTGCAATAAAATCGCCGGGAAGCATTACCTTATCTATTTTCTCAAAAACATCCGGTTCATTTTGCTTGACCCATGCCAATTTAGAAGCCGTAAAATTACCTGGAGAATTCAATAGGTCTGAAAGGCATTTTTCTTTACCAATAGTTTCAAAAGCATTATTACCAATTTCAACCGCTCTGCTATCGCACCAAATAATGGAATTCCTAATCACCTTTTGCTGCTTATCGACCAGCACAAGTCCGTGCATCTGATAAGCAATTCCAATAGCTCCAATTTTAGCAGGATCATACACTTTTAAAGCATGAGCTTTGAGAATCGCCTGTTGTATATTTTCCCACCATAAATCAGGCGATTGCTCAGCCCAACCAGCTTGTTCCGCAATAATTATTGTTTCGGTGTCTGGATATTGTACTGTGCAAAGACTCTTCTGTGTAGCAGAATCAATAACTGAAACTTTGATGGATGATGTGCCGAGGTCTATTCCTAGTAAAAGCATATGGTGTTGTATGAGGTATGAAGTATGAGGTAAGAAGTATGAGATGTGAGATGTGAGATATTAGGTATGAGGTCTGAGGTATGAGGTATGAAGTATGAGATGTGAGATTTGAGATAACTTATTACTTAAAACTTATTACTTATAACTTATAACTTATATTAATTTCCGATACGTCCTCAACCACAAATCGGGCATTTCACCAGAATTTGCAAGCTGATAATCTTCATAGCGGCAGGGTACCAGATGATGCCTTGCATTCCTAGACGATCCTGTAGGATAAGGAACCTGCATCCACCAACGGTCAGATTTTTTACTCTTCACAAAAACAAGCTCATGCGAACCATCTTTCAGACTGGTGCGGAAAGTAATATATCGCGATTTTGGTAGCATCGGAAATTCTTTTTTCCGGTTATAAAATCCATCGATAAAATACCATATCATTTGTGAAAGCAACATAGCCGTTTGCCCCTTAGGATCATGATCAGGATTGTATTCATAAAATCCTATTGACGATAATTTATCATTCATTCCGGCATATCGCGCAATCTGACAGGCATCTTCCCCGTAAAAACCATTGGGACTCGCATTTCCATTTCCGACTGCATCCGAAGACCTGATCGCTGAAATATCAAAGCTGATCATATTTGCATTTCGGATGATCGGTTCTGCTGTACTTACACTATTTGTGAAGTCGCCCAGGCGATGAACATCAAAGTAAAGTTTATCCATCACCTTTAAACTCTCCTGATCAACAAAGAAAGTCTGATAACCGATATTGCTAAAGTTAAACAGGAAGTTAGGCTGGTGTGAAAATATTTTATTGAGATAGGATGCTGAATTGGTCTCAATCGTATCGTCCAAACTTTCATCCAGATCAAAATGGGAATCAATAACCAGCAGGTCTACTTTTTGCTGGAGTTCCTCATAAGCCATGAATTGCGGATAGGTTAGATCCTGACCTCCGCCGATAATAACAGGCACAATATTTTTCCTGATCAGCTCGGCAACCACCAGCTTCAATGCCACATAAGTATCTGAAACCTGATGTCCAGACTTTATATTTCCGAGATCAACAATACGGGTAGCATAGTTGCCTTCATTCAGCTCATACAATTTCCTTCTAAAAAAATCTGGAGCTTTAGCTGTTCCCTTATTATTTATTGAATTACGATCTTCAAGAACTCCAATTAGGGCCACATCAAATTGATTGTCATCCAGATCGGGAAAATCAGTTTGGTAAACCTCAATTTTTAAGCCTAGATGACTGGTATAAAAACCATCTTCAGGACTTAGGCTATTTAAATCAACAGGACTTAGAAAATCGGATATTGACATAATATATTTTGTTCCTGTGAATTGATAAACAATAATGATTTTCAGCTCCCCAATTTAAAGATGTTTTGGGAAAACTGAAGATTATTAGTTTTTGAGTATTCTCAAAGCAAATATCAGTTTATTCAGTTACTTTTGAAAGCATTTAAAAAAATTCATCCGGATGATTTTAGTTACCGGTGCTACCGGTTTTTTAGGCTCAGAATTAATTAGACAATTGCTATTCAAAGGTGAACAAGTCAGGGCAATCATGCGTGACACATCCGTGATTCCGGCATTGCTCAAAAACGAAAAAAAAATTGAATGGTATAAAGCCGATATCCTAGATTATTTCGCTCTGAACGATGCCATGGAAGGTATCAGTAAGGTATATCATTGTGCTGCATTTATATCTTTTGACCCTGCCGATAATAAAAAAATGAAAAAGGTAAATGTGGAGGGCACAGTCAATCTGCTCAATGCTTCAATTGAAAAAAATATTTCCCGCTTCTTACATGTCAGTTCGGTTGCAGCATTGGGCGAAAATAATAAAGAAGAGTTCATCACCGAAAAAGATCAATGGGAATATACTCCTGATCGTAGTGCCTATTCGATCTCAAAATATGAGAGTGAAATGGAAGTTTTCAGAGCCACTGCCGAAGGCTTGAATACCATAATCGTGAATCCATCGATTATTATTGGTAAAAATGCAGGCAGAGAAGGTAGCGGGGCCTTATTTGAAACCATTCAAAAGGGCTTGAAATACTACCCGGGAGGAAGTTTTGGCTATGTTCATGTTGAAGATGTCGCAAAAGCCATGATCTTATTAATGGATTCAGACATTTCGGATGAACGTTTTATAATTAATGCCGAGAACTGGAGCTATCGCGATCTTTTTACTGAAATTGCCTTGAATTTTAAGAAAGGTCCGCCTGAAATTGCCCTAAAACCCTGGATGATGCAATTAGCCTATATGGGAACACGCATTATTGCTGCCTTTACAGGCAAAAAATTCAACCTGACAAAAGATACAGCAAACAGTGCGTTTAAAAAACGAAAGTATTCGAATAATAAAATTAAAAAGACCTTAAATTTGGAATTTAAATCCATTAAAGACTCTATCGGCGAGATTTGCCGAGATTTTCAATAATAATATTCAAAACAACAATCCATTGAAGCAGTTTTACATCATAGATTTCGACAGTACATTTACTCAAGTGGAGGCACTTGATGAATTAGCGCGTATCTCATTACAAAACCATCCCGACAGGGAAATGATCTACAAAAAAATTGAAGATCTGACCAATTTAGCGATGGAGGGTAAAATGTCTTTCCGTGAAAGCCTAACTGGAAGGGTACGACTTTTAGAAGCAAACCGCGACCATTTAAAGCAATTGATCTCAGTACTTAAAAAGAAGGTGTCCTCTTCCTTCTCCAGAAATAAAACATTCTTCAAGAAACATTCAGAATCTGCCCTGATCGTATCCGGTGGATTTAAAGAATTTATTATTCCAGTTGTTCTTCCCTATCATATCCTAAAAGAAAACATTTACGCCAATACCTTTGTTTTCGATGATCAGGATAGGATCATCGGTTATGATGAAAAAAACCCGCTTTCAAATGAGGGAGGAAAAGTAACCTTATTGAAAGAGCTGAATCTTAAGGGAGATATTTATGGTATAGGCGACGGGCATTCAGATTTCCAGCTAAAGGAATTTGGGATGAT
>Ga0049084_10001112_pt1 | contig 10967 bp, 11 predicted proteins | sample GreLakmeON33MSRF_FD_66720 | JGI IMG/M metagenome (GOLD analysis project Ga0049084, IMG submission 66720) | Freshwater lentic microbial communities from great Laurentian Lakes, MI, USA - Great Lakes metaG ON33MSRF | ecosystem: Environmental > Aquatic > Freshwater > Lake | place: Great Lakes... | reverse complement strand
GTCCACGGCTGATTCAGGCCGTTTCCGCGTGCTTGTCGACGGCGTCGCAGTGACTGGCCAAGGCGGGCAGGAGAAGGGCGAGGACTGGTTCGAAGGCAATCGCTGGAAGACTGGGAACGGCTTCCTGCTCTGGGAGGTTGCCCGCGGCCTAGACCCCAGCGTTCCACACCTCATTGAGATTGAACCGGTTTTCGACAACGCCAAGGCACAAGAACTTAAGATAGAGAGCATCTGTGTCGCCGGTGGCAAAGCTAGAGTCGCCATAGCTCGTCAATGAACGAATGACTCCATCGACAGCAACGATGAAAGGCACCCTCACCATCCGTGCAGTCAGCGGCTCTCTCGCAATGCCCACACTTGCGGTCACGCATCTCAACCCTACCGACCGTGAGGAACACGAACAGTCGTGACCTTTGGCACCAGACGAAAACAATCACCTTGCCCAAAAGAGACCGCAGCCAGCGCGACCGATCTAGTGAAATGGTTCCGGCTTGGCCGGAATGATTCAGTTGGGAGGAAAGGCTCAGGGCAAGATCAACTCGGAGGGCAGCCGGGCGATATGTTCTTCGGGCATTCGGGAGTCCTCGGAGCCAGGAGCAGGGATGGTTCCTGCAACATGGCCGTCGGCGAACCAGGTCTCGGCACGATGGGAGTGCCGGAAGTGGACGGTCGGTCCTTCGAGGTCGAAGTAGTAGAACTCCTCCAGCAATGGGTGGTCTGGAGAGGCAGGGGGCTGGAAGTCGTTGACCTGAGCGCAATCGGCAAAAAGGGCGCACCCCGCGGGAGAACGCAGTGTGGCGATGGCGATCCCAGAACTGCCCCGGGTGCCGACCCTCAGGTTGTAGCCGTAGCCGAAGGCCGCCCCGCGGGCTTTGCTCTTAAAGCGGGGATTGGCACGGTTGAGGGCAGGGCAGACTTCGACGCCGCGCGACTGGAGGTAGGGCCACAAGGCTCCGGTGGTTGGGTCAAAGCGGCGTTCGCCTTCTGCGCCGTCCTCCAACCATCCAAACCAGTAGCTCCAACCGTTGTTGGTGCGTGCCCCGCGCTCGACGAACGCGACGCCTGCGTGGTCGTCCCAGTAGAGTTGGGTGGCTAGTCCGATTTGCCGAAGGTTGGAAGTACAGACCGACGCCCGAGCCGCGGAGCGTGAGCGAACCAGGGCGGGCAGAGTGAGTGCAGCCAGGGCGGCGATCACGCCGACGACCACGAGAAGTTCGATGAGCGTGAAGGCCCTTGCCGGGCACCCCATTGACATGGACTGACTCGGTTTCATGGGCGCACGGCGACCACGCGGTAGAATTGCGTCGCAAACCACCCATCTCTCAGGTCCCACAGTTCGAGCTCTCCGGGTTTTGCTGCGAGGGTCTCGGAGACCTTGCTCCAGTCGAGCAGGTTGCCTGAGGCTTCTAGTGTGTAGCGCCAGCCCGCCAAGGCATCGAGCGCCACTCCGCCATCGCGAGCTCGGAGTCGTGTAATTGGGGGCTCTGGGAGGGTGATCAAAATATTGTCGATCCAACCCCGGGCTAGTACGGAACCGGCATAGAGTGGGTTCTGGCCGGCTCCGGAATAGCTGCTGATGGCGAAGGTATCGACTTCGAATCGTGTGAAATTGGAGGGCAATACCACATCCGCGAGTTCCGGGCCGGGTTGACCATCGGTCGTCATGGACATCCGGGCTGTCCGCAGCGTTGCCGTGTAGATCAGTTCGAAGCGGTAACGGCGACCGGGTTCGAGCGTTAGATAATTATCGGAGTAGCCCCAGGGCAGTCGCCCGTCGGAGGGGACAATCACCGGAGAGACGGACGAGGAAACAGCGCCCGCTTCGCCAAACCAGGTCCACTCCACGGTGTTCTTGGCCCCAGGGAAGGAGCCTCGGGAATAGTTCGTGGCGAGCACATCCGCCTGTCGGACAAGGCCTGCCGCAATTTGGAAGGTTCCGGATTGGCCGGCGACCACACCGACTGCATGGGATTCGAGAGTGAGATCGAAAGCGAAGCTGAAATTGACGTTGGTCCCCAGTGCGGTGGGCAAGGGGAGTGCAAAAAAGCTGTTCGGACGCGACGAGTCCCAGACCACCCCCAGTTGCTGGCCCGAGGCATCCCAGTAAAACAGTGTGGTGTCTCCCCAGGAACGCCATCCCCGTGCGGACGGATCGGTGTCAAAGGACTCTTTGAGGGTCGCACCCTGAGCCAAAATCCCGAGGCAAGCCGTCAGACAAAACGCCTGAACGGCAAGTTTACCTCGGTGTAGCAACGAGTTCATGGCGACGGATTGAGTCCGGAAATCGCGGTCAGGTTTTTCTCGCCGTAAGGGCAGTGGCGGCAACCATTTTCACAACAGTAGCCTCGGCGAAGATGGTAGGCACGGGTGAAGACCATTAGACCATCCTCCGTGAAGTAGGTGTCGGGCTCTTCCGTCTCGGGCAAAGGCCCACAGGCGGACGGTTTGCATCCTGCGCACGCTGGGCAAAGGCAGGCCTTTTGTTGGAGATGCGGCGGAATATTTTCCAGCACCTCTGAAGGAATGGTTACATCCTCGCACCAACACCGTTCCGGAGAGGGGTCGGCTCCACCGGCCCTGCGGCAGGCATTGGCCTGACCGCAGAGCGGGCACTGGTTTTCCGAAACGGTGGCGAGGTAGCTCATATTCAACGATTCACTCACCGAAGCGTTTGGGAAAACCGGCGCCAGACCCACAGTCCGGCCATTGCAGACGCCATCAACGCCCAGGTTTGCGGCTCTGGCACGGTGCTGACCATAGAAAGCCCGTCGATTTCGGCCTTGCCGCTGAGTACCTCGATTCGAATGTAGGAGGCCTCGGTCAGGCCCACAGGTTTGCCCGTGGCGTCTAGGGCCCAGGCCAAGTCAAAACTCGTTCCTCCAGCCGAGCCTCGGTAGAGCTGGCGGATTTGATCTAGAGTCTTCCCAGAGAATTCGGCTGGCTGCAGAGAAGCGCTCATTGGAATGCCGAAGTCGCCGGATCCATCGGTCGGATAATAGTGATCCACCTTGGACGAGCGCGCTGGGTCCAGGACGTACCAAGTCTTGCCATCGCTGCTCACGCTAATCTTCTGGGTTCCCGAGTTGGGATTGAAGAGGGATCCATCGGTGGCGGGCTTGCCAATGGGGTTCCAATTGGCATCGAACGCATTGGTCAATGAAAACCCGGTACTGCCAAAAATCGTGAAATCCATTCCGTACGGATTTCCTGGGGCATCCTTAAGGGGTGAATCCCAACGCAGCGTTAGAGATCCGCCCACACCGATGCTGACGAGTTGGTCTCGGGTATAGGGCGGCGAGAACGGATCCACTGGGCCACCGTATTCGCCGCTAGTGATTCGGCTGGGCATTCCAATCGCGGCCGTGGTGTTGGTGTAGCCCGGGGAGAATCCGGTTCCGGACCGGTAGTCCACCACAGAGGCGGGGTATTGGGCTTGGACGGTGAGGATTGCGCTGGCGGCGAGGATCGCCTTCGGAGCGAAGGATTCCAGCAGGGTAACGCTGGGTTTTCTGGCACGGAATGTTCGGACGGTGTTCATGGTCTCTAGTTCACGGCAACGGCAGGCCCGGTTCAGGGGCTTGCCTAGGTTGTGTCAATGGAGACCAGGCCGGGGGATAGGAAGTGGGTGAGTGTCTGAAACACAAAACGCCTCCAGTCCACCGGCAAAACAGGGAATGAAGGCGTCAGACATTCGAAATGTTTCCACCCCAGCATACAGGCAGGGATGGTCTGGCCTCATCCTTCGCTTTGCGGCGAAGCGGTTGCGGCACGAAGCCGAAACCTGACGAGCATCGTTGGCGCGATATCCTGACTACAGGCTTCGAACCTCGCCCCCGCCTTCCCAGACTCGCGTCCAGTGACTGTCGTGTACGACTAGGGGGTTTGTTGCCTGATACAGTGGCGCAACCGTCGCCGATTCTCACGGCGTTCCCGCACTTCCAAAGATGTTATGATATTGGGCAATCCCTTCGTAGGAAAAGCCCGTCAAAGAACTGGGACGTAAAGACTCTAAGGGCCGGCGCAAATCAAGTTTTAAAGGTATCAGCGGAAAGAAAAGTGCCGGTGCTGCTGGAAGAAAACGGCCAACAAAATGATAGGAACTTTTCCTGCCTCACAGGTGATCGGCTGACAGGGCGGAAAATCGGCCTCAGATTCTTCGATCTGGTAAGGTGGCCCGCCCTGCGACCTAGCCCCAGCCGGTGGCGACAGGGCGGTGGAGGTCGTTCAAGTGGTTGAAGGGGGCACAAGAGGTTTCATCGCAGGCACGCTTGAGGCTTCCGTTGCGGACCGGTATTCCGCAGCTTCTGATCATGCGTTCCCGTGGTTTCACCCTCATCGAACTCCTGGTCGTCATTGCGATCATTGCCATTTTGGCAGCCCTCCTCCTGCCGGCCTTGGCGCGAGCAAAGTCGAAGGCCGGAGGCATGGTGTGCATGAACAACGCCAAGCAGTTGCAGACGGCTCTTCAACTGTACACCGACGATCATCGAGACCGGTACGTCAACAACCACGGTGTGGGTGAGACGCGGTCGCGGACCAACAGTTGGGCCAACAATGTGATGGACTGGACCGGGAGCGACGGGAACACCAACCTGAATCTCCTCTCCAGCGGATTGCTCTCGCGTCATCTGTCCAGTACCGCGGTGTTTCACTGCCCTTCGGATCAATCGCGGGCCGACAATGGGCTGCGCATCCGCAGTTATGCGCTCAACGCCCTGGTCGGTGATCCAGGTGAGTTGACCAACCGGTTCAATCCTTCCTACCGGCAGTACTTCAAGGGATCGGATGTCAGTTCCCCATCCACGGTCTTCGCCTTCTTGGACGAGCATCCCGACACCATCAACGATGGGTTTTTCATGAACCGCCTAGAGGAGGCCCCCAAGTGGGGTAATTTGCCGGCGTCGTATCATTCCGGCGCGGCTTACTTCACCTATTTGGACGGGCATGCCGAGGGGCATCGGTGGCAGGTGTTAGGAGCCGAGGGAACCATCCGGGCCAATGTGCGGGGTGGGGCCGGGGGGATCTTCGCGGCCAACCCGACGACGGATTGGGATTGGGTCAAGGCCAACAGCGGAGAGACTCGGTAAGATGGATTGGAGAAGGTAGGGCGATTTTCCCATGTCCCCATCACTCGGTGACTGATAGGAAAAGCGGAGAATGAATCGAGTTTCGATTGGTTTCCTAGGTGCTGGCAAGATGGCGACCGCATTGGCCCGCGGAGTCATCAGTGCGGGGGTGGTTCCAGCCGAGAGGGTCTTGGCCAGCGATCCGATTTTGGCTGCCCGCCAGGCATTCGCTCAGGCGACTGGAGCTCGAGTCACCGATTCGAATATCGAAGTCTTGGCAGGCTCAGACATTGTGGTGATTGCCGTGAAACCCGACCAAGTCGTAGGGCTCTTTGGTGAATTGGTAGGCAGTTGGAACACGGAACGGCATTTGGTAGTGAGCATCGCTGCCGGAGTTCCCTTGGCCCGTATGGAAGCGGCAGGACCGAGCGGCCTTCGGGTCATCCGGGTGATGCCCAACACACCGGCGCTCGTCGGGGCGAGCGCTTCGGCCTACGCGGTGGGTTCCTCGGCGACGTGCGCCGATGCCGAGGTGGTTCAGGAGTTCTTGGCGTCCGTGGGTCTGGCCTTGGAAGTGAAGGAAAAGCTGCTCGATGCGGTGACGGGGGTCAGTGGCAGTGGGCCTGCCTATGCGTTCTTAATGATCGAAGCGTTGGCCGATGGTGGAGTGGCCGCGGGCTTGCCCCGGGACATCGCCCAGCGTTTGGCAGCGCAAACCTTGCTTGGGGCCGCCAAGATGGTGTTGGAGACCGGACAACACCCCGGAGCCCTCAAGGACGCTGTTTGCAGTCCGGGCGGCACGACCATCGAAGGCATTCATGTGCTGGAAAAGGGCGGGGTGCGTGCGGCGTTGATCGGAGCTGTTCGAGCGGCCGCCGACAAGGCCAAGGCCATGGCCTGAAAGTTTCCACATGAACTCTTCCCTCCCGCCTCCGCATCCCACACAAGTCCGAATCCTCTGGGGGACGCTCACCGCACTAGCCATCGCGGTCTTGTTGGGTTTGATAGTCGGCGCTGTCTGGGGAGCGGGGCAGGTTTTGAATGTCCTGTCGCCAGTCCTTTGGCCTCTGGCTTTGGCGGGTGTGCTGGCTTACTTGCTGGATCCGGTCGTCGATTTCATTGAGCGACGGGGTGTCGCGCGGGCCTATGCCATCACGTTGGTTTTCGTTTCGGCTTTGGTGCTCGTGGTGGGGGTGTTCGCCAGCGTGGTTCCTCAGCTTTACCGAGAGACCCGGCAGTTTGCTGAACGGGTGCCAGATTACAGCCAGAAGTTTCAGCACCAGATGGAATCCTGGGCCACCAATCCGCCGGTTGTGGTCCGAAAAATCCTAGAGTTGCGGGCGAAGTCGGGTCCGACTGCTACTCCGGCCGATTCGGTGGGGGCCAATGCAGGCACTGGACCCGTTCCAATGGACTTGGAAACACGAGCCTCCCTCAAGGAAGCCTCCACGTGGTTGATGAACCTCTTGCCTGCCAGTGGGGTGTGGTTTTTGACACAGTTGGGCAAGGTGAGTGGTTGGTTCGGTCTCTTGGCCGGGCTGTTTCTGGTGCCGGTCTATGCATTCTATTTTCTGCTCGAAAAACGAGGTATTGAGCGGGAATGGACCGATTACCTGCCCGTGCGCAATTCGCAGTTCAAGGACGAGTTGGTGTTCATCCTGCGATCCATCAACGACTACCTGATCGTATTTTTCCGAAGCCAATTGCTCGTGGCGATGTGCGATGGAGTTCTCTACACCTTCGGTTTTTTGGTTATTGGCCTACCCTACGCCTTCATCATCGGATTGATGGCAACGGTGCTCACCATGATCCCGTTCTTGGGGGCCATCACGACTTGCGTGGCCGCGTTATTGGTCGGGTTCGCTAGTTCCGGTGATTGGGTCCTGCCGGTCAAGGTGATCGGAGTTTTTGCCATGGTTCAATCGTTGGAAGGATTGGTGATTTCCCCAAAAATCATGGGAGATCGCGTGGGATTGCATCCCTTGAGCATCATCATTGCTGTCATGGTGGGGACCACATTGTTGGGTGGACTCTTGGGAGGCATTCTGGCCATTCCGCTGACGGCGGCCTTGCGGGTACTGATGTTCCGCTATGTCTGGAAGCACACGCCCAGAGAAGAGGCGATGAAGGTTGCCGACCCGGAAAATATTTGAACGTTCGGTTGGGAGATTTGCTCTCAAGCGATGTCCTGATACTGCCGGAACTTCGGTTGGCAAACCGGATATCTCAAACCATACTAAACGCAATGAATCATCGGGTGTTGTTAATTCTGGGTAGCCTTTGTCTGCAGTGGGTGGGGCTGGCCAAGGAATTGCGGCCTGCGACCAGCACAAACAAAGAGGTGCCGTCAGCCGCCGCCCCTGCAGCAACGTCGGATACCGGGGTGCTGCCCTCCAAGTTTACTGATCCGAAGACCTTGGCACCGGAGGAATCCAGCGGCGAAATCGCCCGATTGGCGGCCCGAATGATCGAACGGTCGCACTTTCTTCGTCGGGAGTTCGATGACCGCGTCTCGGAGCGTTTCTTTGAACGGTATCTGGAGTCTTTGGATCCCCAACGGATGTATTTTACCCAGGCCGACTATGACGAGTTTAGCGCCTACCGCCAACAGCTAGATGATCTGACGCTTCGGCGCGGGGATACCCGGCCCGCCTTCGAGATCTTCAACCGTTATCTCCAGCACATCGACCAGCAATACGCGGTGGTTCAAGGGGCTCTGAAGACCGATAAATTCAGTTTTGAAGCCGATACCAAGATGCTTCTGAACCGCAAGGATTCCTCCCGTCCCAAAGACCTCACGGAATTGCAATCGGTTTGGCGCGACCGTCTGCGATTTGAGTATCTTTCGGAAAAGTTGAATCGCGATTTTGCGACGCTCGCCACGAATGTCTGGACTCAGATGACCACCGCGCCAGAGCCAGAGGCCGATGCTGGCAATGGCACGAATTCAGTGCCGTTAACGCCTCCGGCAAAGATGGTTACCAAGCCCATCTTGTCGGGTGGAAAGAAGACGGCGGAACTTTACGTGACCGGACTAGAGATTCGCCTTCACTCCAACCTTTCCACCAACCGTGCCGTAGTGGTGGCCAAGATGGCCGAATCAGGAAAGTTCAAAGGCCCCTCCGATTTGCGCAGTTACTTCGAGAGCAATCTTCAGGGTGATCGCCATGACGAAATTGTGAAGACGCTCAACCGCCGTTACAACCGGGTGATGCGGAATTTGAAGCAGTTCGAGTCCAAGGAAGTGTTGCAGTGGTACCTCGATGCGCTGGCCCACTCCTACGATCCGCATACCAACTACTTCGGACCTCGTGAAGAGGAGGCCTTCAACATGTCCATGACCCTGTCTTTTGTGGGTATTGGCGCTGTGCTGACGAGTGAAGACGGGTACGCCACCATCACCGAGGTCAAGCCGGGAAGCCCTGCTGAAAAGAGCAAGATCCTCAAGTCCGGTGACAAGATCGTGGCTGTTGCCCAAGACAAGCAGGCTCCGGTCGATGTGATTGATGAAAAGCTCCAGAAAGTTGTGGAGCAAATTCGCGGACCGAAAGGGTCTAAGGTCACCTTGACCTATATCCCGTCGGGATCCGACCTCAGCACCCGTAAGACGGTCACCATCGTCCGGGACACGATCCCGCTGGAGGATCAGGAGGCCAAGGCCAAGCTGGTGCTGTTGCCCAGTGGTGCAGGCAAGACCAACCGAATTGGTGTGATCGATCTCCCGGCGTTCTACAGTGGAGCCATCGGTGGCAACGGTGCCACGAAGAGCCCCACCGCCGACGTCGCCAAGCTGTTGCGCAAGCTCATGGCCGAGGGTGTCGATGGCGTGGTTTTGGATTTGCGGCGTAACGGCGGCGGTTCTCTCGAGGAATGTGTGAGTTTGACCGGGTTGTTCATCAAGACAGGACCGGTCGTTCAGGTGGTCAACGCGCTCGGGCAGCAGCGGGTTTTGGAGGATGACGATTCCTCCGTGCTGTATGACGGCCCGTTGGTGGTGTTGACCAGCCGCTTCAGTGCCTCCGCCTCGGAGATTCTGGCCGGAGCCCTTCAGGACTACGGACGAGCCGTGGTGGTGGGCGACAGTTCAACCCATGGCAAGGGCACCGTGCAGAACCTTCAAGGATTGGAACCCTTCTATCGCGGAACCGGAAAGCCGGGACAGGTCAAGGTGACCATCAGCAAGTTCTTCCGCCCGTCGGGGTCCTCGACCCAACTCAAGGGTGTGGTTCCAGATGTGGTGCTACCCAGCATTAACAATTTTGCCGACATCGGTGAATCGGCGCTGAGCAATGCGCTGCCGTGGAACACCATTTCGCCGGTCCGTTTCGACAAAATGGACCGGGTGACCCGGGCGCTGCCGGAACTTCAGCGTCGATCCATCGATCGCTTGGCCAAGGATCGGGACTACGCCTATATCGGGGAGGACATTGAGCGGTACAAGAAGCTCTTGGCCGATCGGAGTATTTCGCTGAACGAAAAGAAGCGTCGGCAGGAAATGGAGACCGATCGCAGCCGGGCTGCCGTTCGCAAGGCTGAGATTAAGAGCCGAAATGAGACCGAACCCGTCGCCTACGAAATCACCCTCAAGAACGCAGCTCAACCCGGGCTTCCAGAGCCCAAGGTCGCCAAGCCTGTGGTGGCCGCAACGGCCCGTGATGCCCGCGCCCTAAAATCGGGCGCATCGAAGGAATCCACCGCTGAGCGGCGCCGATTGCGGGAGGCAGGTCAGGAGGACGGGGACGACGACCAGGATGGAGTCGCAGCCGATGTGAATCTTCGGGAAGCAGAAAGAATCGTGATCGACCTCTTGGAGTTGTCCAAGGCTCGCGGCAGTGCATCTGGGGCGACTGCGAGCGTTCGTTCTGAGCGGTGAGACAGCGGAGAGCAGACTTTGGGAATCAATTTACTATGAGCAATCGAATCGCCTGCGTGGGAGTGGGACGCATGGGGGCCAATATGGCCCGACGGCTGAAGGAGTCGGGATTCCATGTGAGCGCAGTCTATGACCTTCGCCGAAAGCAGGCCCGTTCGTTGGCCCAGGAACTCGGGTGCGAGGCTCCGTCGCGATTGTCCGCGGTGACTGCCTTGGCCGACGTGATCCTCACGGTGGTGTCGGACGACGACTCGATGGAGGCGCTGTTTGCACAGAAAGGAGACAGCCTGCTCAAAGGGGCCGCAGGAAAATTGTTCATCAACTGTGCGACTGTGAGTCCAGCCACTCACGTGATGGTGGAATCCAGATCTCAGGCAGTAGGCGCTGAGAGTGTGGAAGCCTGCATGGCTTCCAGCATTACTCAGGCTCGCCAAGGGACGTTGTATTTGATGACCGCAGGCCAACAGAGCTCCTGCCAAAGGGCTGAGCCTATCTTGGCCAAGCTGTCGGCTTCCCGGCGCTACATTGGGGCCGCAGGAACAGCCGCACAGGTCAAGGCACTGGTCAACATGGTGATGAACATTAACACCGCAGGCCTCGCCGAGGGGTTGGGCTTGGGGGCAGCTTTAGGGTTAGACTTGGCAATGCTCCGCGAAGTCTTCTCTCAGACTGGAGCCAATTCTCGGGTGTTGGAGACCGATGGCGAAGACATGCAAAAGCGCGATCACGCCTGCTTCTTTAGTTCGGCCCACGCTGCCAAGGATTCCGGGATCGCTGTTAGTCTAGCCAAGAAGGTGCGGTTGAAAGTGCCTTTGGCTCAGGCCGCATTGGGCCAGTACACTCGGATGGTCGATAGCGGACTCGGAGAGTTGGACAAATCTGGCGTTGCCGAATTGACCTTCCCAGGTCGCGGACCAAAGCCGGCCAAACCGGCCAAGGCCTCCAAGATGGTCCAGAATACGGTCCAGAATACGGTCCGTAAGAAGAAGTGAGTTCGGGGACGATCTAAATATCGAAAAGGGGCAGGG